>ERZ773267.29-NODE-29-length-111856-cov-6.497938_pt1 | contig 111856 bp, 94 predicted proteins | sample MGYA00511959_ERZ773267 | MGnify/ENA primary metagenome ERZ773267 (study PRJEB29015, sample SAMEA2738165) | human oral metagenome | biome: human oral; feature: human-associated habitat; material: saliva | place: China | collected 2240 ...
CCAGTGTGGGCCAGAGCCGCTCCCTGATGGGTCACAGAGGTAGATTCAGCAGGAGTCTTGGTTCCAGTGGGGTTGTTACCGTCGCTATCACCCTGTCCATCACCAGTCTTGTTTCCGTTCTTGTGAGAGTCAGGAGACGGAGCTTCAGTGGTTACGCTCGGAGCCGGGTTAGTTCCGTCCGGCGTAGGAGTTGCATCTCCTGGAATGGACGGATCCGGAGCCGGAGTCGTTTCACCAGGGGTTGGGACGACGGGAGCAGGCGTAGTTTCACTTGGGTTCGGCGTAGGTGTAGGTGCCGGAGTTGTTTCCTCTGGAGTCGGGACGACCGGATCGCCGCTTTCGCTTGGAGCCGGGGTCGGCTGAGGCGCGGGAGTCGTTTCACTCGGTGTCGGTGTGGGTGCAGGCGTCGGTGTTACCTCACCGGGAGTGGGCTGAGGCGTCGGCTCAGGCTCAGGGTTAGGCGCTGGGGGAGTGACACCATCATGATCGGGCAGAGCCGGGGTCGGCTTCGGTGTAGGAGCCGGAGTAGGCTCAGGAGCAGGTGTAGGGGTGGTCTCACCAGGGGTGGGAGTAGGAGTTGGTGCCGGTTCTTCCTGATGCGGAAGAGTGACAACCTCGTCGTCTGCGCCCCAGCCATCGATGAAGTTCGCATCCATGTACTTACCCCAGTTGCCGGGCTGCTTTTGGCGATCCACGCTCCAGACCCAGACGATGTAGCCGTTATTCAAAGCGGTGGCAGGCTTGGCGATTGAGGCCGTCTTGGTGCCCGGCTCGTTAAAGTCGAGATCGGTTTCACCAATGAGCTGCGCACCAGATGGAAGCGTGTATGTAAGCTCAGGCTTGTTCTTCATGTAGTACACCTGGCCGTGGACTGTGGCCGGGGCCATTTCATGGTTGATGACGAGCCAGGGGTCTCGGCCATAGGTCGGGTCCGAGGCGACGGTCACATCGTCCTTGAGTTCATCACCATCAATGCCGTACTTGACAGCATTCGTCTTAACGGTCAGTGCCCAGCGGCAGTTGTATGCTGCGATGCCGTCGTCAGCGGGAACGGTATTGAATGCTCCCGAGGTGCCAATGAGACCAAACGATGAGCCACTGACATGAGCAGACTCACCCGGCTCAGGTGTGTAGGACAGTTCGTCGAAGGCTCCGGTGTGAATCTTGCAGTGGTCGGAGTTGTCAGCGGCTGCGGCCTTGGCCTGAGCGATCCTGTCTTGGAAGTCGTTGAAGCCTGCCACGGTGTCAGCACTAGCGGCATCTTCACTGTACTGATGAACAGCAGTAATGCCACCAGTCAGAGCTGCTGTGAAAGCGGCGGTTGCACCGATCGAGGCAACGAGTTTCTTCGTTTGCGTGTGCATAGATATTCTCTTTCTGTTGGGTTGTGAGAACTTTCGCATGAAAAACCCCTGTAGCACCAGTCTAGCTGGTACCACAGGGGTTTTGTGTCGTTGTGTGACTCAATATTCAGTTATAGTGTGCTGGTCAGAACGGGGGATTGTCCTGATCGGCGATCCCGACGAACGGCGACTGCATGTCGTCGTAGACGGGAGCCTGGGGTGCAACCTGAGCAGCAGGAGCAGCGGGGGCTGCGAGCTGTGCTGCGCGGTTGTAGGCATCCTGAGCGGCAACGCGCTTGGCGAGACGATCAGTGGTGGTCTTGCGCGACTCCAGCATCTGAACGTCAGAGACGATCAGCTTGGTGGCGAAGTGGCGCTCACCTGCGCGATCGACGTAGGAGTCGGTGGTGATGCGGTAAGCGACCTCGACAAGGTCACCCTTGTGGATCATGTCGAAAACGCCATTGTCGCGGTCAGCGGGAATGAAGCGCTCGACGGGCACTGCGTCGGTGCCACGTTCGCCGTTGCGATCGGTGAAATCCTGATCGACCAGAACGGTGAAGCGAACGGTGCGAGAACCGTCAGAGTTGTCGAAGAAGCGAGGGTCTGCTGCCAGGCGGCCAAGAGCGATACCGTGGTTGCGAGTGTTGATACGAGCCATTGTTATTCTCCTTTGTGTGTAACACGTAGATCTTTGTGATCTTGATCAGTATATCTTTGGGTGCATCTGTGATGCACTGAGATAAACTATTTGTTCTGCTTTTTCAGCAGAATTGCTCCCAGACTAGGATTCGAACCTAGACCAACAGATTCAGAGTCTGCGATGCTGCCATTACACCATCTGGGAAAAGAGCCAAGAGACAGAGATTATTTCTTGGCTGTGGGTCTCAGTACCCTTCTTCCTCGTCCACGTGGAGATAGATCTCAGGTTCCGTGGCGATGAGGTAGTCGCGGAAGCTCTCAATGATGTCTCGCCAGGCGTGACGCGACCCGAACAGGCGGTCGAGCATAGGCCACATCTCAGTATTTTCTGAGTCACCGACGACGCGCGAGGTCTGCTTCCAGATGCTGTCACCGATGTTCTCGACCTCGGTGACGAGCAGGGAGATATGGGGGTAGTCCTCGTGGTTGTAGTCCTCCCACAGTGACACGTGGTAGTTGTGGTTGTAGTCGTCACAGTAGGTCTCGTACCACAGGCGGGTATCTTCGAACAGGCCGTAGTCGGCTGCGACGAGGCCCCATTGCTCCCAGTCGAGGTTCAAGGGTGTGTGAGGCATGGTGGTCTCCTTTTGTGTTGGTTATGGTTGGTGTTGAGACGTGGCTCCCAGACTAGGGGTCGAACCTAGATTCTCGGGATCAAAACCCGATGTGCTGCCTTTACACTATCTGGGAATGGATTATAGAGAAGTGGGCCAGGCTGGATTCGAACCAGCAATGTTTCTGATGTGCTCGGTTTACAGCCGAGTGCCTTCAACCAATTCGGCGCACTGACCCTTGTTGTTAACTCGAGAGAGTCTACACGGTTCATGACTAATTTCTAGTCATATGGCATGTAGATGCTGGCGCATCTACATTGTCGGAATGGCGGGACTCGAACCCGCGACCCCCTGTTCCCAAAACAGGTGCGCTACCAACTGCGCCACATTCCGTTGTTGGCGGGTGTGCTCTCTGACCCCAGATCACCTCTGTTGGCAGGCCGGAGAGCACACCGGATGCGGTCGTCCGATGAGAAGGTGATTCACCATCGCTCCGCTACCTCCCTGTGGCTGCGTGCAGAGAGGTGGTATATATGCATTATAGCGTCAATTGTGTTCGTGTATCAATATTTTGTAGTCAGTATGGTAAACTGATTTATATGAAGGTTCGATATACGTATAGGCTGCGCCCCGGTAAGCAGGCCGAACAATACCTGTTTGCCGAGTGGGGTGCGTGTCGGTACGTGTGGAATCAAATGGTTGAGGAGTCGCGACGCCGACACGAGAACGGTCAAACTTTCGGCCCGAATGAGGCATCGAAACATCTCACGCATCTTAGGCATACGGTCAAGGATGAGAACGGTGCTCTTTGGCTTGCCGCGCATTCAAGCGTGCCGCAACAACAGATTGTAAGAGGCTTTAGTTCCAGTCGTAAGAAAGCGCTTCTGGATCGTAAGAATAAGAAACATATTCGCAGTGGGCTACCTCGTTATAAGAGTCGTCGCTACGCACAACCCACGCTAAATTATGTTGGTCGCGCATTTGGGTTGGTAGAAGTAAGTGGTGTACTTAGGTTGAAGCTCACCAAGGGGGTAACAATCCCTGTGGTGTGGTCGAGGGAGCTTCCATCTGCGCCGACCAGCGTCAGAGTTTATCGTAAATCTAATGGTAAATGGTTTGCGGCGTTTGTGATTGAAACTGAGCCGGAATGCAATATGTCTCATACGGGTAGCGCTGTGGGTATTGATTGGGGAGTGCGGGAAACGGCGACTACTGTGACCGTTGATAGCCAAGGTGAGGTCAGGGAACGCAAAGATCTTGACATACCATTCGGTGCTTATGAGCGTAAGTATGAGAAACAGCTGGCTGAAGCTCAACGGTGTATGGCCCGCCGGTATCAGAAAGACAAGCGTCGCTCTGAGCAGTCCTGTGGATACAAGAAAGCGCTGCGCCAGTACCGTGAACTCAAAAGACGTAGCACCGCGCAACGCAAGGACGCGGCCAACAAGTGGGCAGTCAAAGTATGTAGGAACAGTGACGCTATTGCTAGTGAGGATTTCAAGCCGAAGTTCCTCTCCCGCACCACTATGGCGAGGAAAGTCCAAGACGCAGCCATCGGGCAACTCATTGACACTCTTGAATGGCAGGCCGTTAAACGCGGCAGAAGATTTGTGAAGGTTAACCCGGCGTACACTACGCAGGATTGCAGCAATTGCGGTGCGAGAGCCAAACACCGCTTGAGCTTGCAAGATCGCGTGTATAAGTGTGAGTGCTGTGGGTTCGTGTTGGACCGGGATAGGAACTCGGCCATTAACATGCTTATCGGGGCTGGTTTCATCCCCGGGCCTATAAGGACGTTAAGTCGTAGCGATGCCGCTGTGCATGGCCGCGCAGTCCCTGAAAATGCCAAAATCCCCCGGCTCTAGTCGCGGGGAGGACTCAATCAGTTATGTGCTCGTCATATCCAGCATTGCCTGGTTGCTTGGTGGTTCCCTCGGTGGGAGTTGAACCCACACGTCCTTGTGGACACCTGATTTTGAGTCAGGCGCGTCTGCCTGTTTCGCCACGAGGGATTTTGATTGGTATATCAGTATTATATACCATGCATCAGTTGTTCGCTATATCTCTTGCGCGCGAGATGATCATTGTAGTATCGGGGCTATGTGCGGCATTACAACGTCGAACAATTTCTGCGAGATCATCATTAGTGTAATGATTGTCCCATGGGTCCACCCAAACGCAAAAAGGTTCATCGGGATTGTATGGTCGATGGACGTGATAGAACGTATTACATCCCGGTGGATCAATGATCGTACCGGCTGAGAAACTACTCGCCTTGAAGATATGACGAGTACCATCAGGACCTTCGGCTTCGAACATGTCGCCAGTGAGCTTTTCTGGCTCGCTCTCATCTTCTGTCATTGCCTTTTCAGTCTTTTCTGGGGTATCAATGGGATTATCCCCATTATCCCTATCGGTGATAAGAGATTTATCAATGTCGATGTTGAAGATGTCGCAGAAGCAATCAAGAGCGTAGTCGAGATCGGTCTTGACATCGAAGTTGGATTCATTTTCTTCAGAGATTTCATCGGAAAAAGCATCGTTGAGCATGTCGTTGAGAAGTTCAATGAGAGCTTCTACATTACCTATGAATTTTTGATGGTTAGTCATGGTGTATTTCTTTTCGAACCTTGTTTAGTGGCTAATCTCAGCGGTGTTGTAGTCGATGGTGTAGCCGTTTGCCGTGTTGGGCACTGTGATGTGCTCGGAGATCGACTTGTCGCATGACTCTATGTCAACAGTCACGGTGCGAGGAATCAGCTCATTACCGTTGTAATTGGGCGTGACGGCGTAGTACAGCGGGCAGGAAGCATGAGCCTGGTTATCCAGGTATGAGCGTGCCTTGGTCTCAGAGTAGGCCATACCACCGTTGTGAGCAGGGCTGATCCCGACGTTTTGCGTACGGGTTCCGGTGACAAGGTTCTCTTTCACCGGGTCGCCACCGAGAGAATCAGCGATCATGTGCGAGCGGTTCCAGAACCACCCTGTGTATGACTGCGAGCCATCGGTGATCGTGACCTTCTGGTTGTGCTTCGGCCAGCCGGTGGGGTTGACCTCGATCTTTTGACGGCCTCGAGCTTTAGCGGCTTTGCGCATATCAGTGGTGAGCAAGCTGTAGGCGCATGTGGGTCTGCCTAGAGAGTCGAGATCACAGTAGGTGATCTGACCTTCTTTTGCGTCCTTGTATGAGCGCTGGGCCTGCCCGTCAAGGCGGTAGTAATCAGCGTTGTATGTGATGCGCGGCGTGGGCTGGGTTTGCTGAGTTTGCTGGGGCTGGATATTGGTATTGTGCAGCTTATATGCAAAGGTAATGTATCCGGCAACCATGGCTGCACAGATGACAAGTGCGAGGGTGATGATTCCAATCAACCCGAGATGTTTCTTTGACATGAGAATTGTCCTTAATCAGTGGCGGTATTTGTGCGAAACGGGCGGGCACCAGCCATGGCCGGTGAGCAACCATTCGACATCGACGATGAGAATCGAGGCAAGAATATCAAGGTCTGCGATCGTGTAATCGAAGAGGTACCCGATGTAGGGTTCCATGCGAGCTGGCTCGATCGTCGGGTTGATTTGGCAAAAGCGGTCAATGACGCGGTTCAAGAATGTTTCGTGGGCGTTTTCGCTGGTCACATAGTGGATGTCGATAGCCATGGTGATGGGGCCTTTCGCTGCGTTGATAAGAGAAGAAAAGAGACCCTCTCCGTAACAGAGAGCAGGAGAGGGTCAGGGGAGAGAGTCGTTATAGTTTTCGGCGCACATCAGTGCGCCACACTCACCTCTACCCCGCTCTAGTGAAGGATGCGGTGTTCGAAATAATAGACACCCATTGCGATTTTGGGGATCAGTGTATCGCCAGGATCATGGGCCTTTTGGTTGCCTCGTGCGTGCAACCACGGGTCTTCGGCGCACACGCGTTCACTGAGTTCAGTGCCGATCCCGGTTGTTTCACCCAAAGCAGTGCAGATGCGAATGATGAGGTTCTTTTCCTCGTCGCTGAGTCGATCGGGGTCGCCTTGTGGAAGCTCACCGGGACGGATGATGAACTTGTTTCGGTGCAAAATGAACAGAAGTGGGCACACAGGGCCAGAGCGCCAGGCGTAGAAGTCTTCTGGGAACAGTGGTGCGCCCTGGTGCTTAACGAGGTGTTCTGCCTGTGCATAGAACGCGAGCCTGTGTAGTTGCATCGTTGCGATGGTGCCTGTACGGGTGAGGATATACGCTGCTACGTCTGTGATGGATTGGGCCATTATGTTTTCCTTTCTAGTGAGCGGGCGTGTACTGACGTCCGTGATCGGGATGCGACGGGTTGTAGACCCATATGCGACGGTTCCATACCACGTAAACGGGGATACCGGATTGGTGCGCGAGGTCGATGCATCCCCATGTGCCGCGCGAACCTTGCCCCTTGGGGTGGTCGGGGAAGGCCAGGCAGAGATCGGCTCCAAGGTTCACCATCTCTTTGTTACGGATGGGACCAGCCGCTCTGCCGTATTTTGTCCAATCGGCTCGATGAACCTCAGTAGGTAGGTTCAAGAGCTGTTGTCCCACGCGAGCGGCTTCGGTGTCTGCTCCTGTTGCGCCTCCATGGACGAGAACAGGGAGTTCATGGGTCTTTTCAAGGATTTCTCGCACGGCGATGAGCAGGGCGTGTGAATCGTATGAGGTCCATTGGTGGTTGCGAGAACCTGTGATGAGCAAGCGTGACATAGGGGTGCTCCAAACAAAAAGAAGGAAATAAGAATCTGTATAATTATCGGCACACACCAGTGTGCCATAGAACTATGTTATAGTTAAGTATCAATGGAAACGTAGAGCCACAAGGCTTTGAAAGGAGATTTTCGAGTGAGTGAACACGAGGCAGGCGAGCCGATGATGCGGCTCAATGTCCGTATGCCGCGCAGCATACGTGACAAGGTTGCGTATTGGGCCGAGAAAGAGAACTTAAGCGCCAATGATTTCATCATTGAATGCATCGAGGGGCATATTGCGCGTGCAAACGGCGATTATGATCTGCCGACCCTAGAGCAAGCACGCCTGGCTCAACTCGTTGATGCCCAGGTTGTTCTTGCCAGTAACGTTGCCAACCTTCACAAGATGGTCGAATCAATGGCAGGTACCATCATTGGCCTCACCCGAGGAGACAGTTACCTGCTCGATGACGAGGACGGAGAAGAATGATGCCTGAGTACGATTACGATAGCAGAGCGCCTGAGATTTTTGACCCTCGCGCTGCCATTAAGAAGCAGTTGCGCGAGCGAGGCCATAGCGATCAGCCTGTTGTGGTTTCGGCGCGTGGGCAGCATGGTGGTAGCGGTGGTCACAGCAGCGCTGCTCCTGGAGCTACGTCTGGTATTGGTGCAACACCACCACAGCTCCAGCGCGATGAGCCAGGGGATGCGATCACGGAAGCAGAGGGTGTTAACTCGTCTGCTCGTGAGAGTGAGACGCCTAGTGGCGAGCCTCAGAAGGGGGTTGATGAGCCAAGTCATGAGACGGTGCCGATGATTTTGCGTCATCGCGATGGCAGCGAGATCCCTGTGACGATCGAGGGCGATGTTCGTTTTACATTCGACGGTGATTCGGTGCGGCCACAGGGTATGCCTTTTGTCATCGGGCAAGCCGTTCGTGATGAACTCACGAGACTCGGTGCTCCTGAGCTTGGAGCAGAACCCACGCCGAAGACTCAAAGCAAAACGTTGTCGTATGGCGCACTCATCACGGCGCTCGCAATGAGTTCTCTGGATATCGAGATTCCAGGCGTGGACGAGAACACTCGTCGCGCCGCTGAAGTCCTGCGCACAGGACAGGGCCGCGTTGCAGCCATTGAGATGAAGGTAGAGCAGGTGTTGGATAACCAACAGCGCGCTCAGAAGGATCTCGATGCGATGACGAGGCGGGCGTTTAGCGCTGAGAAACAGCTCTATGAGCTGGAACTCATGCTCACGTGGTTGCTCGTCGATAAGACCGAACCACTTTTGTTCAACCAGGTGACATCTTCCGCGATCGATCTGACGAACAAGACTGTGCTTGATGCACGGGCGCGTCTTCGAGAGAAGGCTCGCGAGTTGGACCGAGCCGAGTCGGTGCAGCGGGGACGTGGGCAGATCGTCGAATGAGTGTTGCTATACCCTTGAATCAATGATAGAATTGATTCATGAACCAATTGAAACTGTTTGATGAGAATAGCGTGCTCGACCTGGTGTGCCGGGGTTGGTCGCGTGAGCGTGTCCTCGCGACCACCGGCATTGACCCCGGCTACCACAACGCCTCAGTGAAGACTGAGCTGAAAGGTGTGGATCGACACGCCTATAAGATCGAGCACGTGAAACAGCGTGTGGGGATTGGCGTTGCACGAGACTTGGTGGAACGATTTGCAACATGTGAGCTGGACAAGGCTGGTGTCTTGGAGCAGCTTGGATTGCACGATGCTGTGAACTTGATTAAGCTCGCTGATTTGTTCACGGGGTTGGGTTTGGGTGAAGAGTTCCGTGATGCCGATCGTCGCTCGCGCCGTAGTACGATGCGTGCCGGTATGGTTGCTCAGTACGGCACGGATAACCCGTTTAAGTTGGAAGATTTTCAAGAGAAGGCCGCTCAGACACGTGAAGAGCGTTACGGCGCTCGCTACACGCTTGCCGATGGATCGGTGTTTGCTGAGGAAGCTCGGAAGAAGGGTCAAGAGTCGTTAGAGCCTATACGTCGAGCTAAGCGTGAACGAACTCTAGCTCGTAAAAAGCGTGAGCGTGAGGAACGTCAACGAGAGCGCGCTCTTTATGGCCATCATCGTCGTACTTTGACTGATGAGGAAAAGGTCGTGGCAAATGAACGTCGTATTGCGACCTCGCAATCTCGTTATGGTGTGGACCATCCTTCTCAACGCGCTTCGTTTAGACAGAGCGTGTCGCAGTACATGACTGATCCTGAGAACCAACGGCGTATACGAGCAAGAACCGTTGCCACTAATCAGGAGCGGTACGGTGTTGCTTATTTTACGCAGCTACCTGAGCATCGCCAGGAGCAATCGCGTCGAATGAGCGACCCGTTGCATCAGCGTCGTATTTTATCGACGAAGCGTGAAAACGGTACGTTGTCTACGTCTTCTTCGGAAGATGCTCTGTGTGGGTTACTCGTTGCGTACGCGGACCAGCATGGTATGACCGTGGTGCGACAGTATCGTGACGAGAAGCGCTATCCTTTTGCTGTCGATTTTTATATTCCTGAGCGTGATCTGTTCATCGAACTCAATGGCTCATGGTCGCATGGCGGACACTGGTATGAGGCTGATCGTGAGATGGATCAGCGGACAGTACAGACGTGGCTCAAGAAGGGTAAAAAGTCTAAGTACTATCGTGTTGCTTTGGAGACATGGATCAAGCGAGACATACGCAAGCGTGAAGCGGCTCGCAAAGCACAGCTGAACTATGTCACGCTGTGGGATGGTCTTGAGTCCTTGTTTGATGCTCATCTGTGGTTTGCTCTAGGGGCACCAGATGGCCGGGATTGGGAACGTGAGTACTCCTGGCTTGATCTACCTGAATCTTTGATTGATCTCAGGAGTGGATTAGAGGGGCAGGCCGAGCAGTGGGCTGATATTGATGTGACGAACGCTGGTTCGAGGCAGATCTCCTGGCTGGCTCGAAGTGCGGTGTGGGAGACGTTCTATGCTCGCGAGTTGCAGATGTGGAACGACGACGAGGTGCATCATCGTAAATGGGGTCGTCTACGAGCACGTTTGCTTGCCAACCGATTGCGCTATCTCGGTAGGTTCCCTGAGTCGGCTCTAGAGGTGGTGCGAGGTTTGGCGATCAGCGGTGAGATCCGGTCGTACTCGACCTTCATTAACACGGCGATGACGGCTGTTCTCGATCAGTACAAGCCGACGAGTTTGTATGACCCGTGCAGCGGGTGGGGTGAGCGTATGCTCACGTGCGCGCAACGCGGTGTGACGTACACAGGTACGGACATTTCTGAGGCAGTGGTTCAGGCTCACCAGAGCCTGATTGATCGTCTTGGTTTGACTCATGCTGACGTGACGCTCGGGGACAGTGCTACCCGTGATATGCGCGGTGGAACGCATGAGATGGTGTTGACCTGTCCGCCGTATGGTAACACTGAAGTTTACACTGAGAATGGAGCCGAGAATCTGGATGATGAGGCGTTCTTGGGGTGGTGGAAGCGGGTTGTCACCATGAGCGTTGCACCAACGACCCGTGTTTTCGCCTTCCAGATCAGCGAGTTGTGGCGCGAGCGTATGAGCACGGTAGTGCACAGCGTTCTCGGTGATGGGTGGCGTTGTGTAGATGAGATTGATGCATCTGCTTCCCGTAACCATTTCCAACGTTCTCGTTCGCGTCAGACGCATCGCGGTGAAACGATGGTAGTTTTTGAGCGACTCTGATATACTTGTTATATTCGTATACGAACGTTTTCGACGATTAGGAGGATTTATGACAGTCGGTATTTTGACTGAGAAACCGAGTGCTGCGCGTAACTTTGCCAAAGCGCTTGGTGGTCAAAGTGGTACCTGTAACGGTGAAAGTTATGTCATCGCTTTCGCACGTGGCCATTTGTTTGAGCTGAAACAACCTGTGGATCAGGTGGATCCGTCGAAGCGTGCAAAGTACGCTTCGTGGTCACTGAGTGAGCTTCCGTGGGATGTGAACGACTTCGCATTTGAGCGTGAAAAGAAGAAGGATACCTCGAAATTACTCGCTGATATCAAGAAAACGCTTGGTTCTTGCGATGAACTGGCGATTGCCACAGACTCAGATGTTTCAGGTGAGGGTGGCCTGCTTGCTTGGGAGATTATTTCTGAATTAGGGCTTGATCATAAGCCGATTTCACGTATGTACTTTACTGATGAGTCTCCTGCGTCGATCAAAAAGGCGTTCGTCTCTCGCAAACGTTTGACTTCGATGGAAGACCATGATGAGTACCGTATGGCATGGTTGCGTTCCCGGTGGGATTTCCTCTCCATGCAATGGACGCGTATTGCTTCTGAGCTTGTTGATAAGCGTGCGATCGTTCGTCAGGGGCGACTTAAGTCGGCCATGATTGTGCTCGTTGGGGATCAGCTTAAGGCTCATAACGAATGGAAGAAAGTTCCGTTCTACGAGCCTCGCTTCCGCGATGAGAACGGCGTCATGTACATTGATTCCGATGCTCAGAGGTTTGCACACGAGAGCGACGTGGATCTCAGCGGTTTGCACGCGTCGAGCGTGACGGTGGATTCTAAGACCATGAAACGTTCTGGCCCGCCTCGGATGCTGGATCTTGCAGGTCTGTCAGCACTGCTGAGCGCCAAAGGTGTGAAGGCAGCTGAGGTGCTGGGAATCTATCAAAAAATGTACGAATCTCAGGTAGTATCGTACCCCCGCACAGACGACAAGCATGTCACCAAGGAGCAATACGCTGAGCTTGTGCGCAATGCTCCTGCCATTGCGCGAGCTGTTGGTATCGACCCCTCGTTGCTTACGCACACCGCCGCTCGTTCCACCCATGTGAAGGACTCAGGTGCACACGGTGCGAACCGGCCTGGTCCGAACATTCCGTCTTCTCTCGCAGAAGTGGAGAACAAGTACGGTAAGACCGGCGCTATGATCTATGAGCTGCTCGCTCGTTCGGCTCTGGCTGTGCTCGCGGAGGATTACGAGTACGAGGCCCAGAAGGGTCACGTCACTGATTTCCCCGCATATGTCGGATCATGCTCCGTTCCTAAGAAGCAGGGCTGGAAGGCCGTGCTCGGCGGTGCATCAATGGCGGACGATGACGTGGACGAGAACAACGGAGCAGGTCTGGGCACCCAGGCCAAGCCGTTTGTTCATGAAGGTGTGCCGTCTCAACCTGTCGCACCGACTGTCAAGTGGCTCATGAAGCAACTGGAGCGGCGCGATGTAGGTACTGGCGCGACTCGCACGAGTACCTTTGCTGAGGTGTCAAGCTCGAAGGCTCGATATCCTTTGATGGACGAGACGAAGGGCAGGATTAGCCTGACCGAAACAGGCGAGATCAGCTACCGCCTGCTTCCGGGGACGCATATTGGTGATCTGGCGATCACAGAGCGCGTGTTCTCGGACATGAAGGCCGTGGCGAAGGGTGACAAGCTTGCAGATGATGTCCTGGCTGAGGTGGCTAGGCTCGTAACCGATGATATTGCCGTGATGACGGCGAACGCTCAAACGATGAGAAAGGATTTAGGAATGGGCGACTACGTGGAAAAGGAATATTTCGAGGGAACTTGGGAGAAGACGGGTGCGCATGTGCGGTTCAACCGCACCTGGAGTGGGCACCGTTTCACTGATCAGGAGTGCATGGATCTCCTGGCTGGTAAGGATATTGAGATCACTGCAACGTCTAAGAGGACGGGGGATGACTTCACGGTTATCGGTTCGTTTGGAGAATATGAGTTTGAGGGCCGTAAGTGCATCGGTTTCATCCCTGATTTCACCAAGCCGACTTCGGCTGCAAAGCGTGGGGTTGCTCCCAAGTCGATGCTCGGCGTGAAGCTCACCGACGAACAGCGAGAAAAGATCGAAGCGGGGGAAAAGGTCTTGGTTAAGGGCATGAAGTCCAAGAAGAGTGGCAAGAACTTTGACGCCTACTTGTTCTTGGAAGACAAGCCGGATGGTACTCGCGGGATCGCGTTCTCGTTTGATGCGTGAGTCGATTTAGGCGTGAGAAAGGAGAGCGCGACGTATGGCGAAAGATCGGTATGCCGTTCCTGTATCGCTTGATCGGTCTATTCTCGACCATGAGATCAATCTGTCGAACAAGTCGTTTCAGGTTAAACCCTTGCCCATGAAGGTGATTTTCACCTACCTGGGAAGCGCGATCGTGCTCATGTGGGTATTGACGAGTACACCGCTTAAGGGTGCGAACTTTGGATTGCTCGCGCTCATTACGCTGTGGTGGATTGCGGCGACAGTCTATTTCGCCGCATACTCGAAGACGAAGGAGATGCGAGGGAGCCAGCTTTCCGCTTTGTTCGACTATCTCCCGAAGACGTCACGTCGGGTGGTCACTCGGTCGGATTCTCGCACGGGACCATTTTTGTCCATCGTCGGTATTAAGGATGTTGATCAGGATACGGGTCTCATCACGTACGTTGATGGCATGGTTGGACAAGCCTACTCTGTCGTTGGATCAGCCTCGCGTCTGCTCTTTGATCAAGATCGTGATGCGATCTTGAACCGTAACGATCGGTTCTACCGTAAGTTGGAACCGGGTGTGGAATGGGTGTTTATCACCACGAAGGAACCGCAACGCGTCTATGCTCAGGTGGCTGCGCTTGAAAAGCGTAACCAGGCCCTGCCCTTAGAGGCTCGTGACCCTGAGTTGGTGGCACTAATGGATGAGCAGTATGAGTCACTGCGCTCATATGTTGGATCGAGCTTTTTCAGCATTCATCAGTACCTGATCCTCATCGCTCGAAACGAGGAAGAGCTGCGTAAGGCGCACAACCTGCTCGACTCGGAAGCGGCAGACTCGTCGCTGATGTTTAAGCAGGTGTCAATGCTCACTTATGATGAGACGATTGATCTTCTTGCAACCCACTATGGGCCGGTAGCGATGACGAAATAGTTACGTGAATTGTTACCTGGCGCACCCCTGAATAACAGTGTTCAGGGGTGCGTTTCGTTTGGTTCTCGTGTAGAATATATTGAGTAACCACTATAATCGAGTTGTTCAATACGAGGGAAAGGAGTGGCATTGGCGAAGGGTAAAGCGCAAGCTGTACAGACTGGGGCGGTTGATACCTCAGTATGGGGCGGGGCTACGCAGCGTGTACGCGAAGTGAGTGAAACTCATGCAGCGTCCGAGGCGCGCGATAGGGCCGAGTCGAGCGAGCGTGCTTTGAAGGGTATGTCGCGTAAGGAGCGTCGAGCGTTCTTTTCACGAGCAAATAATGGACAGGTTAGGGACTATGCTCATCTTCTGGCCGTTAAGCCCAGACAGGGCTACGTGTTTCATTCCGACTATTTCGAGATTGACGGTGAAGTCGGATGTATTCTGAGCTATTTCCATGACGAGAGCGCTCGCGATGAACTGCCACCATTTTGGGGCGTGAATCTGATCCCGTATCTTCCTCAGAACGTGACAGCTATTCTCCTGGAACAAGTCTCTCGCGTGACTGAATCGTGGCTGACGAACAAGATCAAAGAATCTGAACGTCTTGATCGCCTCGATAGCCAAGAGCAGAGTGAGAATGGAACAAAGTCAACGCGTCGTAAAGCGTCGAAGGTCTCTGCTGACATCGAACAGGTGATTGCCGAGATCCAAGACGGGGCCGCGTATCTATCCGTGCATTACCGCATCTTGCTCAAAGCCCCCTCGCTAGAGATTCTTGACGACGTGATCGATGACTTGCGACGCAAATACATCGACGCTGTGGGTAATTTGTCGATCGCGGGGCACCACGGTCTCCAGCGCCAGGAGCTTGCGACTCTCTTTTCCCCGAACGCCTCGAAGAAGGGTAAAGGCTTCCACTTCACCTCAACTGAACTGGCTGGTGCTTTCAACCTCGTTACCAACGGTTTGAACGACCGGGGCGGCGAGTTCGTTGGCTACATGGTGGGCGATGTCAATAACTCTGGCGTGCTCATGGACGTGGATATGTACAAGCACCACGTCGTGGTTGCTGACGATGACAAGTCTCGCGCTCAAGCTATGGGGAATGCTCAGGTTGCTGATATGTGGGCATCGAAGATTTCTCAAGCAGCACTCATCAATAACAAGCGCGTGGTTCATATCATCCTTGATGGCGCTGATCTCACCGGCGTTCTTGGACCTCGCATGGAGACGATCACTGCTCGCATTGATATGTCTCAAGGCGATGTCAACCCCTTTGAGGTGTTTGGTGAACGTAAGGATCAGCTGTCACTGTTTTCAACGCACTTGGAGAAGCTCGTGCTCATGACTGAGCAGGCGTATGAACCAACCGATGCAGATCGCTCGATTATCAGAGCCTCGCTTAAAGACACGCTCACTCAGTTCTATGTCGATCAGGATATGTGGGTTCGCAACGCGAAGCACAATGTTGATCGCTTGCGCTTAGTTGGGATCCCTCATGACCAAGTCCCTCAGCTCAAGCTGTTCGTCACGTACCTGGATCAGCGCTATAAGGCGCTGACTGGTAAGTCGAACCGTGACGATGAGCTGTTGCACGCATACTCCGTGCTCTCTGCTGTCTTTAAAGACATGCTCGATGCAAATGGCGACTTGTTCAACGTCGTGACGAAAGATGCGATTGACGGAGCGCAACATGCTCGTCGCGTAATTTATGATTTCTCCTCTCTGATCAACCGTGGTAAGGGCGTGGCGATGGCACAGCTCGTCAACGTACTGGCGTTTGCGGCTTCTGCGCTCGGTGAAGGCGATACGCTCATCGTTCACGGAGCAGAGCTGATCGATGCGGGCGTCAAGCCCTACGTCACTGATCAGTTCGAGCGACTGTACCGCCGTAATGCACGTGTGGCCTTGTGCTACAACGGCGTGAAGGCGATGCTCGATGACTCGGAGTTCAATCACTTTGACGAAGCCGATTGGACGGCTCTGGGGGCCATGAGTGATGCTCTGGTTCCGGTTTACGAGAAGAAGCTCGCCAAGCGGATCCCTGTCGATATGACGAAGGTCATCACTCGCCGAGGCGAGGGACTGACCTTTTTGCGACGCGGGACTGTTAACGTGGTGTTTAAGCGCGATCTTGCTCTCGGAGTCAATGCTCACGTGCGAGGGACTACGTATGATGGATCGGTTGCACCTGGCCGTAATCGTGGCGCTGTTATGAGGAAACGCGTAGGTGACCAGAAATGATGAGAACAAAGGATAGGAAAGGATTGTTGATGAAACATCGGAAGGAGATGGACAGTAACGTGCGCGGAAGCGTACGTGTGCTCACAGGGTTTACCCGCGTAATCACACTGATGATTGCCGCTCTTGTTCTAGCCTTTGGTGTGACGATGATCGGCGGGAGTACTCACGCTGATCCGGGCAAGACGGAAAAGTATGATTTTTATACTCTGTCGTCAAACGTCACTGCGTATTTCTCCGATGCCGTGAAGCCAGGGGCAAAAACGGGTCTATCTAAGGATGAAGGGTGGACAACGATCGCCCAGAACCCAAGTGAAGGTGGGGATCTTGTTGGTTACGGCGATGATAATATCTCCAGCTTTACAGGTTGGTTAGTTTCTAAGACTACGGGGGCATCGAATACTATCGGTTATGATTCGCTCAAGGCTCGCGATGCGAATTCTGATGGTTATGGAGGCGTTCTCGCCTACGCTCAGTATGGATCACTGCTCAGTGGGTTAGGTCTCGATTCTACGTCAACGGGTCTTGGTCTTCACCTGACGAACGTTTTCTTTGGCGGGATTATGGTGATGTTGTATCTGCTCGCCGGTGGTATCGACACGATTTTCTCTGCTGTTGCGTGGATCCTTGACCTGCTCAACCCGTTTAGGATGTTCTATCAAGCCGTGTCTGCATCGAGTTCTTCTCTGGCTGATGGAATGACGGATGGACAAGGCGTTCCCGTGTGGATGCAAAGTCTGAGTACATGGGTAAGCGACTGGTATCAGGTTCTCGTCAATATGTCGTGGACAGTACTCATGCCACTTTTCTTGGTCACGTTCGTCACTTCTGCGTTTTTGTGGAAGAAGGGACAGGCTCTTAGTGGTTTGAAGAAGCTACTGGTACGTGTGGTATTTCTTGCGTTTGGCTTGCCTCTTATCGGATCACTGTACACAGCGACGCTTTCAACTATGAAAGACGCATCGGCTGGAGCCGGTATGGGTGCGACTCGTGTTGTTATTTCAACGTTTGTCGACTTTGAGAATTGGGCGAAGAATAGTCGTCTTGCTGTACCTGAAGGTACGACGTTGGCATGGGATAATTTCACCCAAGCGCCTACAGGAGACTCTGTGAATAAGCTCCGCCAGACAACAGCGGCTATTAACCATATTGCTCATCCTGGTAATGAATTCAAGGATGTTTCTAGTTTGGGTGTTTCTAGCCTTGGTTCACTCACTGCTGAAGCTGCGAAAGCAGATGAATCAAGTATTGGTAATAGCGCTAAGACGTACGGCGCAACAATGGGTGTGTTGTTACGATATTTAACAGCTCAACGGTATGAGGCTTCGGATTTTGAGACGGCTATTAAAGGTCGGCTTGGGAAGGAAGCATCAGAACCTACGACCGCTGGTCAGTATGTTCAACAGTGTGCTACCACGTGGTTTAACGTTCAGGTCGATGGTTCCACCAAGCCTGATGCCTCTAGTGGTGGGTCATGTTCGACGGTTAAAGCCTCGGATAACCCTATCCTGAAAGTTGGGTCAGGTAGCGGGCTTCAAGTTGATTCTAGCGGTAAGTTTTCAACCCAAGGCACTTCCAGCCCCGAGAATAAAGTGGTGTTGGGTCAGCAGCCACAGGGAGCAAATCTGTCACCACTGTCGATGTACAACTATCTGAACACCTCGTTCGATAAGAACGCATTGACTGTGTATTCGTCGAGTAATGCTGTGTCGCAAGCAACTCGTGAGTATCATGCATCGGTGAACCTTGTGGGATCCTCTGGTGTGAACTGGCTCTATTGGCTCAATGCATCGACGACGCTTTTCTGCTTCGTCGTGCTCGGTTTGGGTTACGCCCTGGGTATGCTGACAGGGGCGGTGAGGAACACGTTGCGTATCATTACGGCGGTTCCGTTTGCCACCCTTGGTTCTTTGGCAGCTATCGCCAAGGTGTTGATCTACACCTTTACGATGATCACTGAGATCATTGGTACGATGTTTATCTACCGACTGGTCCAAGAGTTCATCGTGTCGGTTCCCAGCATCTTCGAGGGTGGGTTGGAACATATGTACAACTCCCTGGGTGGATTCGGTGATTATCTGCGCAATAGTGGCTATGTCACGTTGTTCACAGCGATTATCTCAACCGTTGTTCTGCTTTGGCTTACTGTGAAGATGATGCACTTCAGGGGTGCCTTCGTTAAGGGTCTGAATGAGGCCGTGACGAAGATTGTTGATAAGTTCCTCGATGTGAATGTTTTGCCACCGGGTGGGGGCGTCAAGGGTATGCCGTTGATGAGCGGTGTTGGAGCAGGTGTTGGTTCTGCTGCTGCGAACCGTTTGATGAGCGGTCGTGGGGGCCTTGGTTCTACTTCTGCTGCTCGTGATGGCATCGCGCGTGGCCTGGGTGTTGCAGGTGGAGCCGTCGCTGGCGGTTCGTCGATCAACGGTACGGATAACCCAGATGAAGCAGGACCGGGTGCATTGGGTGCTGGACCCAGCAGCCCAGGCGGAAGCGGCGGCGGTGGTCTGCTGCTCAGTGATGGTAGCGGTGGTATTGGCGCTCAGGGTGAGGGTCAACAGTCAAGCGCGTCCACTGCTTTGACGACATCGACATCGGATCGCCAGCTTGCCCGTGAAGTGGATGCTCGTGGTGGATTGTCTGAACCGTCTCACGGGGCAGACGCTAAGGGTAAGGTCGATGCAGCTGCATCGAGCACTGTGGCAAACGGTGAAGGTGATGGCGTGAGTGCCTTTACCGGATCGATCCGGGAAACCATGGACGCTCATAGCAAGGCTGACAAGGCCCGTCGCTCTCAGCTGACCTCGGGCGTGAAGGCTGTGTATCACGGTGGTAAGGCAGCGGCTCGCGCATCTGTTGGTGACGCGGCTGGGGCTGCTCAGGATGGCAGCAAGGCTGTTGGTGAGTTGCGCCAGGCTCAGACCAAGGGCCAGGAAGCAAAGGCTCACCGTCAGGTAGCCGAAGCTCCGCGCCCTGTGCGCCGGGTGCAGCCACAGGTCCAGCAGCAGAGCAGCGCTCCGGCGCAAGCCCCTGCTCAAGCCCCTGCTCCAAGGCCCGCGCCGGTACAGCCTGCTGCACCCGCTCGTGGTCGCGCTCCGCGTCTGGCGGCTCAGCCTTCTAGTCCACAGGCACCTGCGTCACCCCACCTGCCTCCGACTGCTCCACGAGGTAGGACAGGGATGAAGCCCGGTAGCGGCTTGCCCATCCCTCCTGTGAAAAAGTAACGGGTATGTGAGACGGGTAACGCCCTCGGTTGTATTGGATAACCAACATGATCGAGGGCGTTTCTCTTGCTTGATGTATGGGGATTGTGTACAATAGTTGTAGGTCATGAGTGGATGTATCTGACAACCAGATGATGCTCTGGCCGTCAAAGATACGTACGTACGATTGATGAGAAAGGAGACTTAATATTATGTCTCTCAACGTTCTTGCATCTGAGGCGATGACTCGTCTTATGGTGCCTGCATCCGGGTGGAGTGCAAAGACTCTCTTGGAAAAGATGTTCAGTGAAGGAAAGACCTATCTCGGTCTGGCTCTTGGAATCTTTGGCCTCGTCTTGATCGGCTGGTCGATCTTCAAACTTGTTGGTAAGTTCATGCAGACCCAGGGTTCGCAGCAAACCTCGTGGTTCATGATCCTTCTGGCATTCATGTTCGGTGGCTTGCTCCTGTTCGGTGGCGTTTCGATGGTGATGAATATTGCACAGGGTGCAAAGGAATCATTCGAAGAACTCGGTGGCGGAATGATTCTGCCCTATGCGTTGACGTTCTTGCCGTAAAGACGGCGTGATGTCACGACCTATCAACACAGCCGGGGCCGGGGAACCGGCTTCGGCTGTTGTTGTTTTATGTGCGTCCCTTGATCTCGGTTTATTTATGCGAAAGGATCCTATTATGGCGTGGAATCGTCGAAAGAAAGCTCAGGGGGAATCTACCCAGCCTGGCACAGTAGAAAGCATTGGTGAGGAAGTTCCGTCAGGTTTTTCCCACAAACTCAAGCAATTTCAGACGAAGTATAAGTTTGATTCCCACCATGCGATTGAACGTTTTGGTGTAGCTGTTGCCATTTTTGGCTTTACAGGTATTGCTCTTTTTGCAGGAGCGGGTGTGTCCTCGTATGCGAATGGACAAGAAAAGCTCGGAGCAACAGCTCTTTATACTCAGTCGTTTACCACCTCGCGTACCCAGGTAGGTGGCTCTGTTATGGGCGTGTACACCGATCCGTCGAAGACGCGCACGATGGTTTTGTTGTCGGTTAAGGATGATAACCGTCTTCCCTCAAGCGCTGATGATTATCAAGTCTTCCTCACCGGCACTGACACTGAGATGGGCCATCACTCGCTCAAAGGTCAGCCGATTACGGCGCGCTATGTCACTTTTGGTAATAATGCGAAGTACATGGGTGTCGTACTCGATAACCCGAATAAGTTTGATCTGCGCATTCTCGATATGATCGTGCGTATTAACCGTGAGGTTTCGTATAAGGACACGGGTGATGGTTCTGGTGCTCAGGCTGGGCCGTCGTCGGATTCAACACAGAATTCAAACACCAAAGGTAAGTCGTTTGAGAGGTATGATCAGATCAGGATCGCGTTTAACCCTGTAGCGACCGGGTCTACCGAGATGAATCTAGGTGTTGCTGGAAGTGACTTCAACGCCGGTAACGTCTACCACGAGGCTGTGACCCGTGACGCTGAGCAAAAGTTGCGTGACAAGATGGATGGTCAATTGCTCCAGATGCAAGCTGACTTGGCGAAGATTGATCAGTACAATTCCCAGATTGTAACGACCACTGTCAATGACCGTGGGCCCATCTTGAAGTTGAACGATCCGCCCGCGCCGGAGATTATTGCGGGCGATCAGGTGACGGGACAAGACGCGAAGAGTAGTAAGACGGGACAATCGACGCTGGCACTTGTGTCCAAGAAGGTTGTTCCCGGTGGTTACGACTTTGACTGGCGCAATAGTAACGTCAGCGAGGGATACCTCGATCGGATCGTCCCCAAGGGTATGAGCTATGTGGACTTTATGAAGGCTCAGTCAAAACTCACCGCCCCTGCGCCCGTCTGGGATAAAGTCGAGTTTACGTTGAATAATGGAACGCCTCTGAGCGTTTATACCAATCGGGATACTTTTATCAAGCCCTTGCTTGACTTGCGGAGTAATCTTATTGCCTCGTGGCAAACATATTACGAGCACAAGAAGGAGTATCAGGTGACGTCGTATTCCGACTTGCTCAATCTGGAGATTGAGTTGCGTAATGTACGTTCGAATACGACTCAGAATACGAACGCGAACGTTTTGACACTGTACTGAGAGAAGGAGATTTGTGATGACAGTGAGTAAAGGCGTAGCTGGTGGGCTAGATCCATTAAAGGGCGACGCTTCTACCCCTGAGACGATTGATAAGCCTGATCGTTCTCCATCTCAAAGTGATGCGCCTGAAAAGGTTGATACAGGCGCTAATGGTACCGATGTGATGGGATCGGGTGGGGCAGCTCCTGGTGGAGCGCCCGCTGGTATCGGCGGTGCTCATGGCGTGGGTAAGGGTGGTAAGGCTGCGACAGGCGCGGCTGCTTCTGCTGCCGCCCCCGTTGCTGCGCAAGCTGCTGCTCTGGCGACGTTCCTCAACTGGTTGAAAACCGCGATGATGACAGCCGTTGCTGCTGCTCAGTCGCTGTGGTCTATGGCAGCAGGCGCTCTCGTCGCTGCTGGTAAGTCGGTCGTCGGGTTCTTTGCGGGTCTTGGTACGTCGATTTCAAGTGCAATGGGTGGCATGGTTTCGGCGGCAACAGCGGGCGTTGCTTCGTTTGTCGCTCTAGCGGTTGGAGCTGTCGGTGTGGTTGGTGGCGCTCTTGCGATGCGCGATGGCGACACTGCCTCTCGCGATGGATTGCTCCCTTCATGCACTGTTGAAGTGAACAACGCTGTGAAAGCATCTGAGGGCGCTCAAGGCGATTTCTCGGCTCAAACAGAAGAAAACGCCAAGACGATTTACTCTGTGCTCTCGGCATGGGGAATGTCGAATGAGAATATTGCTGGCATCCTTGGCAACTGGTCGCATGAGTCGGGCATTGATCCAACGAGCGTTGAAACGATCTTTGATGAGAAGTTCACGATCGGGCCGCGCAAAACCGATGCTCAGCTCAAGAACTTTAAGATGGCTCAGGTTGATCCGACCTACGCTGCTCGTTTCCCTGCCATTGACCTCATGGGTATTGGTCTTGGACAGTGGACGAATGGTCGTAACACGCTGCTCACCGAGTATGCAAAGTCGATTGGAAAGCCCTGGTACACGCTGGAAACCCAGCTTGGCTTCATGGTCTCCAAAGACGATCCAACCCGCGTGAATCAGGTAAAGGCTCTCATCAATAACTCTGAGGGTGGCAGCGTGTCTGCTGCAACCTCGTACTTCCTCACGAAGTGGGAAGGTATCAATGATGGAACGCTGGGAACCCGTGAAGCTGCTGCTGGTACGTGGTTTGCCAAGATGGGTGGCTGGTCGAAGAATCAGTCACTCGCTGACTCGATTCTTGCTCAGTCGGGTAGTGCAGTGACAGGAGCGAACAACGCTTCTGTTGCTCAGGCGGCAAGCCAATGTAAGTCTTTTGCTGGACACGTTGATAACTCGTCGCTGGTCAAGGCTGCGCTGTCCTACGCATGGCCGTACAACGACGAGGGCAAGGGCAACGATGGCACTGATTTGTACAAGTACCTCCACAAGGAAGTACTTGGCGAGTCGGATCATTTCTTTGCTTCATGTGACCGTACGGTTGCAACCGCTGTGCGCTGGTCTGGAACAGACGATAGCTATCCCGCTGGTGGCGTATCGAACCAGCTCGCCTATCTCCAAGGTGAAGGCAGTTCGAAGTGGAAGCCGGTTGATTACAACGGTGACAAGTCCAAGCTCCAGCCTGGGGATATCCTCTTGCGCACAACTGGGGGCGTGTCGCACACAGTCATGTACGTGGGTGAAGACTCGGTGAAGGAAGTTTGGGGCGAAGGAAATTACGAGGCTCATGGCGAGATCGTTTCCGGTTCGCTCAACGACCGTTCGCCGACAGTTGGTCAGTTCTACACTGGTTCAACTGGTCTCGATACGGATTACCTGGCGTTCCGTAACGTGACAAAGGAGCAGTCTTCGAAGTTCACGTCTGTTACTGTCCCGTCCTCTATGCAGAAGGGGCAGGGGGATAAGGGTACGCGCCTGACCCCTGGACCGTGAGTTGTTGCACTGATTGATCACAGGCCCCGTGCTAGATATTGTATCTAGTGCGGGGTTTTGTGATACAATGGTTGTATTGATACACGAGTGAAATCGCGTCAAACGAAAGGAAGTGATAGCCGTGTCGAAACTTGATGACTTGATCGAATGGTCGCATACCCCGACTGAAAAGCCGAAGCGCACAACTCGCTCAGATGTCGCCGAAGAATGGGATCGCCGTCGCGCTGAAAAGGAGCAGAACCCTCAAGAGGGTGCTCGTTCTCGCGTCGGCCTCAAGGTTGGAGCAAGCATGGGTCTTGCAGCTCTCGGTATCGGCATTGCTGCGTTTGGGATGCAGGCGAAGCCTGTGGACCGCACGGCGGAGATTAACGATTTGAACGCTCAGATCTCTAGCGCACAGCACACCGAGCAGGCTGTTCCTGATGCGAACGTGGCGAAGAAGGCCGTGAGCGCTTTGCAGGAAAAGAGCCAGAAGGTTGCCGATCTCCAAAACGAGTACCGAGGGTGGCAACCCAGCACTGCTGCTGCACAGGCACAGCAGGATGCGCAGAAGTCTAAGTCGTTGTATGAGGCGTTGGCTCAGTTGGTTCCGAGCAAGGCTGCTGGACGATGGTTCTCGCCTTTGGTTAAGGACGGGTCTGGCGGGGCAAATCCGATGCCCGCCGATCAGTACAAGTGGGAATCGGTTGTCACTTACGATGTGACAGACACATCTGCTCTACCAATCGCATGGCTGTGCAAGGGGAGCGACGGCACGCTGCTCGCATGGACGACAGCCACGTATGACGCCGGGTCTGGAACGTTCTCAAAGCTGCATACTGGCGTGACGAGTGCTGGAGCACGCTTGCTCATTAGTGATGACACGGCACACGCGAACGGAGTTGGTTGAGATGACACAAGAGAATAAGTCCTCATGGGTTGTACGCTTTGGCGCACTGATCGCAGGTGGTGCGATTCTGTGCGGTGGTATCGGTGTTGCGGCTGTTCACGGAAATACCGTGAGCGCCGAGAACGCACGCACTGAGGCATATGTCCAGCAGTTGCGCTCTCAGCTGGGTTCGGCTCAGGCATCAACCACTACGGCGCAAGAGAACGTGACCACTGAGACCACTGGCATGTCCCCGGCGCGTAAGGCCAAGGATGATGAAACCGTTGAAGCCATCATGAAGCAGGCTCTCACGTGGTCAAGCGGACAACAGTACATTGATGCGCGAAAGGCGCTCATCGACCGTTGGCACTTGGATGAGAACTCTCAGTTCCTCAAGTTGTTTATGCCGGGTGAAGATGCAGGCGCGTGGCGCACAGACTCGTCAGGAAAGACGTACTTTGCCTATGAAGGTGCAAACTCGACTCTCGATTCGTTTACGAGTGCTGTGACGAACATTAACGGCACGAAGTACTCCTACTTTGCCGTGGTCGGTATCAAAACACGAAGCGTTGACGGTAAGGCAACCAGCACCTCGTACTCTACGATGAGCTACACCGTGGATAGCGATGGAAACGTTACTGATCTCATCGGTTGGGCCGGTTCTCCTGGTCACGATCGCACGTACTAAGCATGTGCAGTCCCACATGTCATTTTGTTGAAACTATCTGAAAGGAAATCTCGAATGAACCTGACTTCTTTGGTTAAGACCTCCCGCATGCCCATGACTGATGATGAAAAGGGCGCAATCAAGCGAAGTGCCCGTATGGGCCTCTACGTTGTTACCCGCGTCATCGGCTTTGTCCTATGGCTGTTTATCAGCCTGTGGATCACGATGTGGGGAGCGCTGAAAGTTGTTCCAAACATGGGATCACTGATCCAAAATGCACTGGGCGTGACGAGTGCAAATGCGCCGAGCAGCGAATCGTTCATCACGTACTGGGTTGCTCCGATGCTGCTCACAACTTTGGTGATCTCCGCTGGTGTGATCGCACTGTGCGCGTGGATGTGGCGCGTCATGAACCGAGGTTTTGTCTCGATGAAGCGATGGGTTGATCGCGTGGGTGTTGTTGTTGACGGTGAAGTAACTCCGTCACTGGGCCGTGCCAAGAAGGTTGATTCCCTCGACGAAGACGAGCCAAAGAAAAAGAAGAAGTCGCGTCGGCGCTAAGAGCCGATCGTTTGATCCCTACTCAAGAAAGAGAGAATTATGAGTACCGTTACCGGAATGCGTCGCTCGAATCGCTGGGTACAACGCGCCCTGTCGATGCGAGACGTTGAAACCCGTGAGGTGGAAGGCGAAGCCGACATCAAGGTTCTTGTGGACACCTTGTATTTCACCAACCATGGACCAACCTCTAACTACCGACCCGTTCTCCATGTTCGTGGTCGTCTTGTTGGACTGGTTCCTTATGACTCACCCGAGATCGCCTACGGCGTGACCGAGGTGACTTTTGATCGGAACATGGATGGCGGTGACTCAACGGTCGATGCGTTCTATGAATTCTCCGATGAACAACTGGTCGCCCTTGTTCAAAAGGGTTTCTTCAACGAAGGTTTCGAACCCCCTGCCGACCTGCTTAACCAAGTGTGGCAGCTCCCGGCTCACTACAAGGGCATTGCAATTGCACCCCGAAACGAAACGGAAGCACCACTGGTGTTCCTTGACGTTGTGGACCGAGACGGACTTGTTATTGACTCCGAGAACTCCGGCCTTGATCTGTCCGACTACTTCCCGGACTACCTCAGTGAGATTCGCTCTCGTGAGAGTGAAAACAGCCTGTCTGCGGATCGGAGCATGGAGCGAACCTCTCAGGTGAACGACATGTTCGCCGGTATGGATCTGTCTGAGTATGACGAGGACGGCTTAGAGGGTCGCACCAACGAGGCAGAAGGTGCGTCGATTTCTCAGGCTCTGAGCGGTGCTTCTGTGACCTCTCTGCCTGTCATGGAATCGCCTCTGTTCGATGCGCTCATGCGCAATGCTCAAAACAAGGCAGCGGCTCAGGAGAGTGAGGCCGAGGTCAGCGAAGAGACGCGCGAGGAAGAACCGAGCGTGGAGTCTGCCAAGGAGAGCACACTGGACTCGACGTTCAAGTCTGTATTGGGTGATTTTGTCGCCTCTCAGATTGCCGAGAACAGCCCTGCTGTCACCGAGGCTTTGAACGATGACTCGATCCGTGAAGACGTCGAAGCACGTCTGCGTGAGAAGATGCCTCATACGGATGAGAGCGACGAGAAGGATAAGGGTGCGGGAGACAAGACGATCCACGCTCTTGACCTTGACATCGAGGACGAGGAACCCGAGTTCTAAGATGTCTCAATGCGGCAGGGGCGGTGAGATTGCGCCGCCCCTGCTCTTATATTCAGACGTTACAGAAAGGTTGAATGGTGAGCCTTAAGAGCAGCATCGTTGTCGTCAACGAGTTCAGCGTGCCCACCCCAGGGTCTGGTAAAGGCGGATCACGTGGTGGCACCCCCGGTACCTACGTGATGCGCTATATGGCTCGCAAAGGGGCAACCGAACCTGTGACGCCGATCCGCAAGCGCGATACGGAAGACTTTATCTTGCGATACATGGCTCGTGAGAGCGCAACGGAGAAGGCTCATTCGCGCTACGAGGTCAAAGAGAGCGTGCTTCATGTCTCTGGGCTGGGCGGCGTTGCCTTTGGTTACGGCCAGCCCTCGCTCTCCGATGAAGGCGTACGCCGAGCAAGCGCTGATATTCAACGTCTGTTCGACGAGGGGCACACGGTCATGAAAACCGTGTTGTCTTTTAGCCCCGAGTATCTGCAAGAGATGGGCGTGGTTCCCAAGGGTTTCGTGGCACAGAACAAGGGTGATTACCGAGGCCATATCGACCAGATGCGCCTGCGCATGGCGATCATGCATGGCTTGGAGCGTATGGGGCATCGTTTCGATGACCTGCGCTACGTGGGCGTGATCCAGGTGGACACTCTGCATGTTCACTGCCACCTCGCAATGGTTGATGCAGGCCGTGGTAGAACAGTGCGTACGGGGAAAGGCGTCCAGCAAAAAGGCAAGCTGACGAGCACGGATATCTCGGTGCTTCGCCGAGGCGTGGACTCGTGGTTAGACGAGAACCAACACGTGGCTCATATGTCGAGTGCCGTGGGGTATGAACGACTCAATGTTGCAGCGTTTGTTAAGCGATGGGCACACAAAAAGGTGCTTGAAGAGTCGCTTCCACAGCTGCTGCTCGCGTGCTTGCCTGCTGACAAGACCCTGTGGCGTTACGGATCAAACCGAAGCGAGATGCGACGTGCGAATAGCGTTGCCACAGAGTTGGTGAGTGAGCTGCTTGAACAAGAAGGCTCACCGATGGCCTCTGCCATGCTCGCTGTCGAGACTTATGCAAACCGACGAGCACAGCGAGAAGGTTTGAGTGAGCAGGCGTGTAAAGCGCTTGTTCAACGTGGGTATCAGACCATTATGGAGCGAGGTGTCAACGGTTTGTATCAAGTTCTTGCCTCGTTGCCACCAGAGATGACACATGTGCGCACGCCAACTCTGGACGTGATGAGCCAAGACGTGGAGACCCTGATGGCGACTCATGCCCAGCAGATCAAGACGCGAGCTGGGGGCGTGAGCGCCGAGGATGATCTCGTGGGATTCTCATTGCGACTGCGCTCGTATGGAACGAGGATGCGGGAGCATAATGCTCAGCGTGAGATGTGGCGTCAGCGTGCCTCAGAATGGGAGTCCGGCTTCCAAGCAGGAATCGTCTCGTCAACCTCTGAGGCCATGCATAGGCTTTATCTCGAAGAGGAAGAGTACCACGCACGGTGCGTGAGCAAGTACCGCTCGCTGCTGGGGCCGCTCGCCACAGGGGTTGATGGTGAGAGCGGTGATGAGACGTGGAAAGAGGCGTTGTCTGCTGTCGATCAGGCACGCGGGGGTGTCTTTGGTCTAGAGGGGCTGCTGGGGGACCGTTCCATCCCGAAGATGAAGGATGCGAATGAAGCTGAGCGTCTCGGTCAGGTCTCTCACGGCGTGAGCGGTGGACGCTTGCTGGTGGCCGGTGGCTCAGCGGGGCGTCAGACGCTCAAGCGGCGCTTGGAGAAGGCGCGTGAAACGCTCAAAACCCGTATGTCAGACCTCGTGTCCACCTTGTCGGGCAAAGGTCTTGTCATCAAGGCTGTAGGCGATGAGACTGCTCAGGAGAAGAACGATGAGAATGCCCTCGCTGTGGTTCCAGGGGAGCGCTGGTCATTGTCTGAAACCAAGGGTATGGATCTGCACGACGTCAGATCGGACACGGTGGTGGATATGGCCCTGGGACGCCACACGGCTCAGGGCTTTGTTCAGTGGGCGCGAAGGCGGCAACGCCTGGTTGATGAGGCTCGAACCTACCTGGAGCAATCAGGCCAGAGCGACATCGTTGACGCCGTGTTGCCCCTGGGTGACGTGCGCCGGATGAACAAGGTGGCTGACGACCTTGAACAACAGATGAGCAAGAAGGCTGGAGACCTCGTGCTCACGAGTGCGCTCAGCGATGTGGTCCCGATGAAGAAGAGGGTGCGCCGGAGTGCAACGGTCAGCTTTGACGAGGGTCTGGCTGGCATCGTCCGTGACAGCACATGGCGTGAGACGGCAGACTTGGTGCCTCAGATTGAAACTGTTCTGGACACGCCTGAGAGTGACACCATGGATGTATCCGACGATATCGAACTTGGCTGACGTTCTACTTGACACTCAGTGTTTTCTCCTGTTATGATGAAAGAGCGTTGCACGGGAGGGGCCCGTGTATATGAGAGGGCTGATTAACCCTCGACTGACGCTCTGCGGAGCGGGATTAGGAAGGAGAGTGGCGCAATGGCTATTCTACGTGGTAAGGGTTCGATGAGTGGTGTCGAGCTGGTGGTTGTCGAATACCCCAACGCACACTCAAAGGCTGGCGATCGTTTCTTCCTGGATGCACAGGTGCGTCCTGTTGAGGGTGTTGCACCCCAGCAAGTTCCTCACCTGGTGTCGAAGAAGCGTGAATTGGATGGTCGAACGGTGTATGATCACCAGGCCGGTTACAGTGTGTCTCAGCGAGATGCTATTGTTGCTGCGGCTGGCGATAACTTCGTTCAGATGCCTGAGCGTGACGGTCATCCGGGACCTCGCGTTTACGCGGTGAAGGCAGACGTGATGCCTGCATCTGGTAAGCAGACTGGTCTTGTTATTAACACGAAGACTCTTGAGCCTTCGGAGTTGGCGATCGACGATAAGATCTTCGATGAGCTGCGTGCAGCTTCGAAGGCAGCTAAGGAAGCTAATGAAGCTCGCAAGGCTGCTCAGAAGGATGCCGAAGCCGAGGTTAGCGCCGAGGCACAGGTCGAAGAGGTCGAGATCGAGAACGACGAACCGGAGTTCTGATCGTTTGGTAGGTTTACACCTCCGCATGTCACCCCTGCTAGAGAAATCTGGCGGGGGTGATTTTTATCAGCAGCCAGGTTGTGCTAGAATGTTGGTATACCAAGTTAATCGATTGGAACGGAGAGTTAATGTGTTCGACAATGATCGTCTGAATGAGGCTTATCCCATGCTGCGAGATTTTGCGTCTCGTCTGGGCAAACCCGCGCGTGAGGTTGTGGGCCGTGAAAAGGAGAAGGTCTCACTGATGAGCGCTCTGGCTCGCCCCGAGATGTGTAACGCGATCCTGCTTGCCCCGCCTGGAACCGGCAAGGCTCATCCAAACGATGAGCTGATTCCGGTTGCAGACGAGCGTGGGTACGTGCGCATCGGGATGCTTAAGGTGGGCGATCGTGTCTTTGACGAACATGGGGATCCCGTGACTGTCACAGGTGTGTTCCCACAGGGGATGAAACGCGAGTATGTCGTTGTGGTCAATGAGGTCAATGATGGCTGGGCTGTGCATTGCAACGATGAGCACCTGTGGACGGTGCGCCGCGATGGTGGACAGTGGCAGACTCTGACGCTGCGCGAGATCATGAACCAAGGTCTCTATGATGCTCGTGGGGGTCTTGTGTGGGAGCTGCCTGCGTCTGGAGCACTGGTGCGACAGAGCCGTCTGCTCCCGGTTGATCCGTACGTGTGTGGCGCATTCCTCGGCTGGGGCGTGCGCATCGACGAGCGCGGCTACGTCAGTATGCCGAACGAGGCTCCTGATGAGGTGTTCGTTGTCATTGAGGAGCGTATGGGATGGAAGCGACAGATCGAGAAGTCTCGGTCGATCTTCATTCACGAGGGAACAGGCAAGCGCGTCGAAGGCTCACAGGTGATGACGCATCCGGCATTCACCAGCCTGATCGTAAAGAATGAGAAAGAACGTCGTATTCCGCGTCTGTATATGACGAGTAGCATTCATGATCGTCAAGAGATGGCACGTGCGTTGCGCGAAAGTATTTCGTATCGGAGGGATGATCCATTTGACATGGATGTACTACCAGACGCTTGGATGTGTCCGTGGGCCGTTGACTATGATCTATCGGAGTTGGAGCGATCCTTTGAGACAAGCGGAGAAATGATCTCGTTCGCGTCCGACATTGGTCGCGATGTTGAGATGACGTGCATCATGGTGGACTCGGATACCCACTTGTACCAGGTGGGCCGGGGTCACGTGGTTACGCACAACACTGTGCTCGTGCAGTCGTGCATGGAAGATGATCCGGCTCGTATTTACCTTGAAGTTGACATGGCGAAGATGATCTCTGACCTGTCGAACCCAGAGGAAATGGCTGCACGTTTGAAGGCATTGTTCGATGAAGCTGAGGCTTTTTCCAAGGCCGAAGGCCGGGAAGTCGTGCTGTTCATCGACGAGTTCCACCAGGTGGTCCAGCTCTCCGCTGCTGCTGTGGAAGCGCTCAAGCCTTTGCTTGCGGCTTCTGGTTCGCGTGGGATCAAGGTTATTGCGGCAACGACCTATGACGAGTTTGATGCTCATATTGCCTCGAATCTGCCTCTGGTCGAGCGTCTTGCGCGTATCAATATCCCTCAGACGAATCGAAGGGTGACCATCGAGATTCTCAAGGCCATGGCACAAAAGTATGGCGTCGATCAGGGCATGATCAGCGAGTCGCTCTATGAGCAGATCTTTGACTACACGAATCGCTACGTGCCTGCCTCTGTGCAGCCGCGTAAGTCGATCCGTGTGCTTGATGCCATGGTGGGTCGCCACAGGTACCTGGGTGAGCCTATGGACAAGAAACTGCTCGCAACAGTGTTGAAAGTCGAGTTCGGTGTCGAAGTCGAGATTAACGTCGATGCTACGGCGATTAAAGCCGAGCTGGACAAGCGCGTCTTTAGCCAAGACTTTGCCACGACGTCGATTGCACGTCGTTTACAGCTATGCGTGGCCGGGTTGAATGACCCGGATAAGCCCCAAGCATCGCTGTTGTTTACGGGGGCTACAGGCACGGGCAAGCAGGTCACCGATTCGACTCGTGTACCAGTCTTTTCTGAGGACGGTTCTGTGTTGTGGAAACGCCACGGTGATTTAGTTCCAGGGGACCGTGTGTTTAAACGTGACGGTTCGCCACAAGAGGTTCTTGCTGTGTTTCCACAGGGGGAACAAGACATTTATCGTGTTCACATGTGGGATGGTCGCCACCTTGATGTTGGTGGACCTCACTTGTGGGGCGTTTATACTCGGTCGATGCGTGAGCGTAAGCATAAAGGTGAAGATGTACAACCTCGTGTCATGACGACATTGGAGATGTTGGAAGCAGGTGTTACATATATTTATCCACATAGTCCACAGGGATATACGAAGTTTTTTATTCCGATGAATGAGGCTGTACAGTGGCCCGAAGCTGATTTGCCGGTAGATCCATACGTAGTTGGGGTATTCATTGGAGATGGGTGTTTGACTCTCAATCAGTTGACGCTATCGTCTGATGATATCGCTGTGGTACGTCGAGTCAGCGAATCTATTGGTTTTGAGTTTAAGGCAGCAAGCTCAGCTAATAAGTGGGGTTGGGTATTTAAGACTGGTGAGAAATTTGGTCGAAATGACAAGCTAGTTCAGACGAAAGATCTATTTGCTAAGATTCCTGAGCTAATTGGTGTGCGTTCGGTTCATCGTCGTATTCCACGGCAGTATATGACAGCATCTATTGAGCAGCGCTGGGAGCTAGTGCGTGGACTTTTCGATACGGATGGGACTATCGTTAACCGTCCTGGGGAATACTCTGTTAGCTATTCGACGTATTGTCGGGGCCTTGCTGAGGATGTGCGTGAACTGTTGTTCTCGTTGGGTGTATCTAATACTGTACGCGTATCTACCCGCGTTAATGGTAATGGTCGTGTGTCGGTGGAGTATATCGTTTACGTTAAATCCGAGCATGATAACAAAGCTCGTTTCTTTTGGTTGGAGCGTAAGCGTGCGATCGCTGAGGAAGCACGGTCTGTGATGTCAGGCCATAAGAATGCTAAGAAGTTCGATATGGTCGGTATTACCAAGATTGAGAGACTTCCGTACCAAGAGTCAGCTTCATGCATCTACGTTGATGGTGACGAGCACCTGTATCAAGCAGGTGACTTCATCGTTACGCACAACACTGAGGTCACTAAGCAGCTCGCAAAGATCCTGTTCGGTGACGACCAACGTCACCTCGTGCGTTTCGACATGTCGGAATGGGGCAGGGACGACAGCGTTGATCTCTTCCGTGAAGAACTCGCTCGTCACGTGTGGGCGACAAGCCACTGCGTGTTGCTTTTTGACGAGATCGAGAAGGCGTCACCGCTCGTTGTGCGCCTGTTGCTCCAAGTGCTCGATGACGGTCGTTTGTCTGATAAGGATGGTCGCCAAGTGTCGTTCCTCAACACGTATATCGTGTTGACCACGAACGCTGGCTCTGAGATCTATCGCACCATCGGTGAATACAACACCGATGACCACGGGAGCGAAGAGACGATGCGAGATTACGAGAAGATCATTGAGACCTCGATCAAGAGTGAAGATGGTGGAAAGTTCCCACCAGAACTCTTGGGCCGTATCGATGCGATCGTTCCGTTCCAGCCTCTGTCTCGCGCCACGCTGCGCAAGATCATGACGAAGAAGCTCGCCGAAATGATCACAGACGTCAAGCGTAAGCATGGCATCCATGTCACCGTCGATGGGCGTGTGTTGGAGTTTCTCGTGGAAGATGAGGCGCGGAGCGACTCGGACTCTGGTGGTGCTCGTGACATGGTGCGACGGATGCAGCGATTTGTGACAACGGAAATCGCCGCGTTTATCAACGAGCATCCGCATGAACGCAACATTGCTGTCAGCATTGAAGGCACATTGCGGAGCGAAGATGTGTCGATCTTGAAGTCGGATGCACGTGTTGTGGTCCAACCTTATGATGCTGTTCTTGCATAAAAGCGAATATGCTCGTATATCAACATCGGCGCACAAAAGTGTGATATGCTGATACACGAGTGTAAACCTCGCGATGCCGGTACCATTCATTACCGTGGTGGGGTGGTGGTACCGGCTCCATCACCTATTTGATCAAACGAAAGGATTTCAATGTTGTTTGGCAAGAAAGACAAGGCTGCTGCCGATGGCGGTGGCGCAATTGAAGAAGCCCAGGCAGCCGTTCCTGCTCAGACTGATGCGAAGGCACCAGCCGTTGATGCACGCGCTGCGAAGGACTCGCTGACTTTGGTCATCGATGAGACTGAACCCGGCGCTGCCCTTGATATTATTCGCCAGAACACCGAGTGGCTCCTGCCAAACGGTATTGGCGTGATCCTTGCGCTCCCTGTCGATGCTTCAATCGAAGATGGCGGTATCGGGGGCCTCGGTAAGGTCTCGTCCAAGGGTAACGAGGACAAGGGGTCGATCCTCCAGCGGATCGCTGACGATAAGATCCAGGTGTGTGCGACCGAAGACATGCTTCGCCACAATATCTTGGGCGTGATCCCCACCCCTGCTTCCCTTGGTCCTGATGGTATGGGAGAGTACACCCTTTTTGACCGCGCGAAGTTCTTGCTCACATCGGTGACCCCTCGCCCGGATGGAACTCTTGAAACCGTTCCTGTTCATTTCGATGAAGCAACGGGTCTCATTGAGGTTCCTGATGGAGACATCGATACTGTCACCCTGGCTCAGGCTCAGGAGATCGCATCGGGCAGCGTCACCCTGGCATCGCTCATCCCAACGCTGTGGAAGCGTCTTGGTGGAGACGGGGTTGAAGAGGAAGCTGTAGAAGAAGTGGCACCCGAAGAGGTGCATGAGGACACAGCACCGGCTGCTCCGACCCTTCCGCCTACCGCTGCTCAAAGTGAGTCTGTTGAGGCTGTTGAAAACCTGCCTCATTTCGATCCCGATGATATCCCGGATGAACCGATGGTTGATGAGCTGCCTTCGGATGAGGGTCTGTATGACGAGGATGATGAGGATGAGAACCCCTTTGATGACATCGAAGAGGCTCCCGCCCCTGCTCCGCATGTACCGACCCAAACCGAAGAGGTAGAACTTGAGCCGGTCGCTCCGGTGGACGAGCGCGTCTTTAATAAAGACGCTGTTCGCACAGCCGTTGCTCGTCGCTTCCTTGATGACAGTCTGGATTTCGCCGTTGATATGACGCCTTTTGAGACCTTGCTGGGCTACGAGGTTGATACCCCAGCTCAGTTCTCGCTCGATCATCTGGACAGCACCAACTGGCTGGACAGCCAGATCAAGATGCTCTCTCAGCAGGCGAATACCGTCCTTGCTGATCAGCGTCGTCGTGATATCGAGGAACTGCGCAACCTGTTCTTCTCGCTGGTGTCGCGTACAGGTGATGAGATCAGCGCTCAGATGAGCACTGATGAAGATGCTGAGAACACGTGGGCCAAGACCATGGCTGAGGTCAATGGTAATGAGAAGAATGCTCTTGCCGATTTGAGCGAGATTTCTGAGAAGCAGAAGGCTGTGCTCGCCGATCAGTATCAACAGGAACGTGAAGCCTTTATCCAGGCTCGGATCGGAGAAGAGCGCGTGCGTTACGACGAGCGTCACAAGCCCGCTCTCATTCGCCGGATGGATGACTTGGAAGCATCGGTTCGCTTGGACATCGAGTCCGATTACGAGGCGCGTCGCTATGAGATTCTGCGTGCTCGCAAGACTTCGGCACAGGGTGCGTTCGATGCGGCCATCACCAAGGTGATGGATCACCTCATTGAAAAGCGCGCTGAGCAGGTGCAGCGCGAGGCTGAATTGGTCGAGAAGTTCCGCGTCGAGATGAGTGACTTCCTTGATGAGAATCGTAAGGAAGACATTGCTCGCACTCAGGCTCTCCAAGAGCAGCTCTCGCGTCAGAACATTGTCGAGGAAAAGAGCGCTGAGTTTGCAGCTCGTGAACAAGAGCTGCACGAGCAGATTGCACGTGAACGCGATGAGGCTCACAAACGCGTTCTGGCGGCACAGGACGAAGCGAACAAGGTCTTGGAGCGTATGCGCCAGGAAAATGCCACGCAGCTTGCCCAGGCTCGCGCTGAGATCGAGCGTGCGAACGAGCGCGTGAAGGAAGAAGCCGAGCGCGTGGGTGTTGTTCGTGATGAGATCGCACGTCAGTTCCAGAGCCAGGTCGAGTCGCTGCAAACCGACAAGCAGCTGCTCATGGACCAGATGGATCGCGAGAACCTTGTTGCTAAGCGAGCTAACCGTCTCTACATCGCGTTGGCTGTCTTGGTGGCTCTGGCGTTCCTCGCACTGGGTGTGATCATTGGAATGTTGATGCCAGGCGGGGCAAGTTCGAGTGCACACGCTGCTTCAATGATCTCATGGGTGATGAATAGTGCTGCTGGTGGTGGTACATTGGGTGTCTAAGCACCCGTGCACCACTTGGTAGCGTAAGAAGGGGATACGGTCTGGGAAATCTGGGTCGTATCCCCTCTTTTTGTCTTTGATACGACCTGTGTATATCTGATATGATTGTCTTGGTGTACCAAACGAATTAGAAGGAAGGTAACGATATGGGTTGGCGTCGAAAGGCGGGTAGGCAAGCCCCTCGTGAAAAGGGGAGCCAAGCGTGGGCACAGCTCGGTCAGCAAGACGAGCTGGACTCCTTGGCGTACCAGGATGTCCACGGGGATCAGCAGCTTGAGCGTAGTGAGATTGAAGCAAAGCTCTCTCCTCGCTCTCGTGAGATCGCCTCAGCAGCGGTGGGCATACTTGTTTTCATTTCCGTCTGGGTGATCATTTCGTTTGGTTCGATGGGGATTGCAGCGGTGAAAGACTCGCTGTGGCATTCGTCTGTTCCAAGCTATTCGGTTGAGAATAAAGATCTGACAAAGGCTTTGCATCGCTCTGTGATCAGCGAGGTGTGTTATTCTCCGGCTCTAGAGGATGGGTCGCCTGACCCATCTGATGAGACGTGTTACGAGTCAGCCAAGGACGTTCCTGAACCACAGTGGCATAAGGACGCTGTGGCAGCAGAAAAGGCCGAGCGGGATGCTCAGATGGCTGATCAACCTGGGAGTGCTCTGGGGTGGATCTTCTCACTCGGTTGGATCAAGTTCTTTGTCTCCGCCTTCGCTGGCGGGGCAGCATGGGGAGCGCTCCGTTTGGTGCTCATGCGCAACCTCAAGGCTCAGAACCTCATGCGTGATACCACGGATATTAACCAGTACAAGAACGATCAGCACGTGGCCTTGCCCGAAGAGGTGCGTGAGCGTTTTGACGTTGTTCCCGATGTTGGTGCACACACAGGAGTGAGTGCGACAACGCTCATCTCACACTCGATGGTGGCGAATAAGGGTATTAAGCCGGTGGCGTTTGCCAAGCGTGCTGAGACAGACATTCTTGATGAAGATGACGATGTGGCCGTGTTCAAGGGCGAGGTTTTGACCGATGAACACGGAACCCCGATCACTGACATGGTTCCGATGTTCGATGAAGCCTTTGGAACGGCTCTGTGGGACGCGTCGGGTCTGCCTGACAACGATAAGTTGCGTCGGCGTCTTGATCCCAGCACTGTTCCCTACAACCCTGGGAACGCGAGCCGAGATAAGCTCAAAGGCTTTGCCACGCTTGCTGACCTCGTAAACGGGGAGTGGGAGCTTCCGACGTACGAGCCTCAGCGCCCGGCTGGTGTCTATTACGTCGATACAGCTCCTGCCAACACCATGATTTTGGCTATGACTCGTGCTGGTAAAGGTCAGACGTACATTGAGCCGATGCTCGATATCTGGATGCGTCAAAAGCGCCCGGACAACATGGTCATCAATGACCCCAAGGGCGAACTTTTGGTGAAGAATTACGTCCGCGCCACCATGCGCGGGTTCCAAGTCGTGCAGTTCAATCTCATCAATGCCATGAAAACGGACATTTACAATCCGCTTGGAATGGCAGCGGAAGCAGCACGCGAAGGTGACCAAACCAAGTGTGCGCTCTACGTTGAAAACATTGCAGACGTGTTCTTCCCAGTCGATGGAGCGGAAGACCCTGTGTGGCCGAACGCTGCAAACAATGCGTTTAAGAGGGCCGCATATGGTCTCATCGACTACTACCTGGAAGAAGAGCACCAGCTGCGTCAGTACGCGATGCGACATGGCATGGACCAGAAGGTTTTGGAACAAAAGCTCGATGCCATGTGGGGTAAAGTCACGCTGTATAACTGCTATCAGCTTTTTGTGCAGCTCACCTCGAAGAAGCGCAAGTCTCCGATGACTCAGATGAACGAGCGCCTCAAGGGTGGGTACTACGACCAGATTCAGGACGAGGACGAACGTCAGGAAGCGATCAATCACGATCAGGCACAAGCCGAGCGTATCGAGTTCTTGTGGGAAGACAAGCCTGAGCTGGACCTGCTCACCCTGTTCTTTAACGCGACCGAGGCTCTACCTCAGTCGACGATGCGCACGCTCATTGCCAATGCGAACAACGCGCTTCGTGCAATGGCAGGAGCAGAGAAGATGCTCGCGTCTGTGTATGGTATTGCGATCACCGCAATGAGCTTCTTTACCGATCCGACGATCTCGACACTGACCTCTGGTACGCCCTCCCAGAACACTGACCTGGGCGGGTTGTCGTTCCCTCGTCGTTTCGGTGTCCGTTTCGCACAAAACTTCACCAAGCGAGACGGACTTATCGGTGCTCAGGCAAAGTGGGATGCCTTTGATGATCCCGAGTTGACACACAACCTCGGGAAAGACTTTGAGCACGAAGACACAGTTGTGCGAGAAGGTTGGGCGCGTTACTACTTCGATGGGAAGTTCCCTCACGATGTCGCATACTTGCGATTGCGTTTGTTCAACCCGCATACCGGCGTGCTGCTTAAGACGTTCTACTTCCAGTTCACGAAGGGGTACCAGTTGTCCCTGAATGGTCGTAAGTTCGTCAAAGACCCTGTGACAGGAAGCAAGATCATCCGTAACGGTGTCCTCGTGGAGATGGTGAAGGGGCCGGATGGAAAACTTGTTCCAGGTCATCTGAACTACCCCACGACTCGTCTACTCGACAAGGCTGGTAAACCTCAGACGGTGCGAGAGAGCGTGCCTGCTATCATCTTGTCCTCGGTGCGATACTCGGAACAGCCCAAGGCTGTGTTCCTCGTGACGCCACCGCATTTGATGAAGTACGCGAAGCTCGTGCTGATTCTCGTCAAGCAACTTGTGGACTTGAACTTTGACAAGTCGTACATGACCAAGTCGAGCCAGAAGCCGTTGTACAAGACGCGCTTCATGCTTGACGAGTTGGGTAACTTGCAGTCTGAGGGTCACGGTATCGCCGGGTTCGAAACCATGCTGTCAATTGGTTTGGGCCAGGAGCAGCAATTTACGTTGATTCTTCAAACGTTGCAGCAGGCTCGTGATGTTTACGGAGATTCGGTAGACAAAATCATCCAGGGAAACGTTGCTAATATCGTCTTCTTGAAGTCTACGGACGATACGATGATTGAGACGCTGGCGAAGATGTCGGGTACGCGCCACCGTGCCGTTCGAGACTCGAAGACGGTGACTCAGGATACTGAGCGTCTGATCGAAGGCTTGAACGTTGAGGGCAAGGTTTCGTACACGATTAGCGCAAAAGAGGAAAGTGTCATCGGGTATAACGATCTGGCGTTCCTGCCTGAGCGCAACTCGATCATTTTCTCAGCGGGTATTTCCCCTATTTGGAACCGCAACGCTGAGATTCTTCCGATGTCGTGGCGCTTGTTCAAGGACACGATTCAGCATCCGGGGCACACGTATTCGCTCCAGACGATTCCAACCTTGTCGTCGGCCCTAGAGTTCGATGTACGCTTGAACCAGCCTGACTTTGTCAAGATGTTGGACAAGCGTATTGAACAGGCTGCGAACGCGGCTGAGGCAATGAATCTGTACCAAGATGCCTACAATCTGGATGATTACGGCATCTCGATTCTGGATCCAGACGTGTACTCGGCTGAGGTCATGGATCTCATCGCCTCGATTGAGGCAGAACGCCAAGGTCAAAGTGATGAGTCCGAAGAGTACGACATGATGAGTGAGGACGCGTACCGTGCTTTTGTGGGAGCGGGTTATGACGTCTTTAGTCAAGACGACGTGATCAATGAAGACGTTCAGCAAGAGATTGCCACACATGAAGCGATCAAGACTGATCGCGAGAAGAAGCGGTATGCCGAAGGTCAGATTAGCCGATCTGATTTCATCGGTGACAATGGAAGCGTGATCCATAGCCTTGATGATGAGATCATCGCTGCGTACCGTGATACGAAGCGTGAACTTGCAGGAGACGCCCGATTCTTTAGGGTTGATGCGAACGGATCGCTATGCTCGCTCGAAGGCCGGGTGTACATTAGCCAGGGCCTGTCGAGCAGCGAGCTGCGCGCGATCCAGGATGCATCGTCTGATAGCACCCAGGGTGTGTACGGGGATGATGAGTCGATCACGAATGCTGCTGAGCTTGGATCGTGGCAGGTTCATGACGCGTTCTACAAGTTCTTGAACAGCTGTGAGTCGTGGGAAGATCTAGGTAATGGCGCTTTTGATCGCGCTATGGCCCGTATCCATGAGCGCCGAGAGAATGAATGAGCGAAAGGATAATTGCTATGAGTACGGATGCCAAACGATACTACTTGGCTAAAGACGAGACAGAACTCGTAGAGCAGGGGTATGTCCCGCATATCATGATTGAGCGTTATCGACCTCTTAACGGTAAGTGGTGGGGCCGTCACGTAGAGGGGTTAATAACGCTGAGTGATTGACGTCTGATCGCACGCAAGAGGGGTGGTAACGTATTGTTACCACCCCTCTTTTGCATTCAGCGTACAGCGGGTTTGATCCGGCTATAGTTAGAAGTTTGATGTTTACTCATGACGGAGTTTGATTCTGCCTGAGCAATACGGGCATCGAGTCTTTTTAGCCGTACGGTCATATGGCGTTGCTTTCCATGTGTGATCGGGGTTTGTGGAGCACCGCCAGAGTACAGATGTGTTTGATCCGGCTTTGAGAGTGATAGCAAGAGACTGATCAACGAGCTGTGCTGCCAAGTCGGGATGCGTGGTTGCTAGGTCGCTGTGACCCGAAACAGGTTTACGGCCTGAGCATTGAGGGCAGCGCGTCCCTTGGCGCGCGACGTTGCTTAGAGGGGCGGTCCAATGGTCATGCGTGGGGTTACCACACCAGAGTTCAACCCTTTTGTTCGACGATCCGGTGAGCTGGGTGCGTAGGCTTTCATCAATCATGAGAGCGGCCACGTCGGGATGAGTGGTGGCAACGTCGTTGACACCGGGGATCACGGTCTTTCCGTTGCATACGCTGCATCCGGTGGGGTTCTTTGCGTTGGTACGGTTCATAGGGCTGGCCCACCACACGTGACGAGGGTCAGTGGGGCAACGCCATTGGACTTTCTTGTCTGAGCCGCGAGCGATGGAGCGAAGGGATTGATCAACGAGCTGGTCAGCGAGGATGGGACTGAATTGTTCAAGGGTTTGAGAAGGTTTTCTTGGCATGGTGTGGGGCCTCCAGATCGGGTTTTTGTGGGATGTTGTTTACATGATCCAGTGTATCATAGATACGCGTTTGTTATGGTAGAATTGTTTCTGTATCCATTGGTGTACGAAAGGAAAGGTGTTTGAAATGACAGATTTGGAAATGATCACTACGGAGTGTCTTGACAAACGGGATAATCTCATCACGACCGCCGAAGAATTGGAGAAGTTGATTAGTGATACATCCGGATCAAAGGCTCTAGAAAAACGTGTTGCGGCGTTTTTGGACGAGTTTTTTGATTTTATGGCAATTGAGAAGAAGTATTTGCTTTCTATGGGCGTTGTCTGTGACAATCTTATGGATGTATTAGGTGTGCCGTCTCTTGAGCCTGAAGCATGATGCTGATCAAAAACAGTTTGTACAGCTTGCGGATATCGTCTCGATCACAACACGGGTGCGTGTTGGTGTAGATCTGCCATGAGGCGTCATGGAGCGCTGTGCTGGTGGTTCGCATACGGTGAGAGTACCGCTCGGACACCCAGTGCAGCGCTTTTTTGCGAGATTTAAACCGTGGCATCGCGCTGTGGCATAGTGGGCACAGAAGAACGATGTTCCATGGTTTATCGTTTCCGCACTCGCAATGGTTTTGCAGGTGAGCACGTTCAAGAAAACGGCTTGCGCCCTTCCATTTGAAACCCTCGTGAATCTTCACAGGCGGGATCCAGCCGCACGCGAAGCAAAACGGGATGTTCCATCCGATAACTACGCCTTTCATCCAGGGCTGAGGATGTTCGCGCCAGTATTTGACGACTGTTGCAACCGAGGGCATGTGTCGTTTGTAGTGGTGTTGTTCGTCCAGAACAGGATTGGAAGCCATGATTACCCTTTTGTTGATGTGGTGTAAAAGGAAGCGGCGGCTCGCACAACATGTGTCATACGAACCGCCGCTACTCGCGCCCTGTGTGAGGTATTAACCCACGTTACGCTTTCTGAGAGCCAGAGTCAAACCCCCAGCCAATGCAGTCGCGCTCAGGCCAAACAACGGAAGAGTTGTGGAACCCGTGTGAGCGAGACTCGTGTGAGTGACAGGTGTCTTGATGCTACTAGCGCTCGGAGTGGTACTCGGAGCAGTCGTCGGTGGTAGCGTCTGAGACTCACTCGGAGCAGGAGTGGTGACACTCGGCTCAGGAGAAGGCGTGACGTCGCTAGGCGTCGGTGCCACGCTTGGTTCAACAGTGGGTGCAGAGACGCTCGGTGCAGGCTCGGGAGCCTTGGGTAGCTCAACAACCTCATCATCGGCAGACCAACCATCCGTGGTGTCCTGGAGAAGGTACTTTCCCCACTCAGTGGGTTGGTTGTTCTTCTCAATCGACCACACCCAGGTGACATATCCGCCTTTAAGCGATGCAGGCTTATCAATGGTGGCAGTTTGAGTGCCAGGGGCCGTGAAATCAAGATCGGTTTCTCCGATCAAGGTTGCATTGGCTGGCACATTGTTGCCCTTGATAGGCTTTTCCAGCGTGTAATAGGCACGACCATGAGCCGTGACATGAGCCTTTTGCCCATTGACGATCAGCCATTCATCGTTACCGCACGTGGGGTCGGAAGATAACGTGACATCGTCTTTCAACTGAGGAGCGTCAGTGGCGTACTTGATTGCGTTCGACTTCACGTTGATGATCCATCGACAGTGAGCGGCGATGACAGGGGTCTTACCAAAGCTCCCAATCCCGATAATCGACTGCGGAGCAGCGACGTTCACGAAAGCTGGGTTGAAATCATACGGTGATGAAGTATGATCAATTTTGTAGGCTTTAGCTTCATGGAACAGCCTATTAAGGTTTTCTTGCGTGTGCTTAGACGGCTGGTTCACATAATCAGGGAGGAACGGGAAAGACCCGTATGAACCATATTTATGTTCAGTGAGCGCGCCAGCTTGCGCAGTGTCCCGTTCAGTGTTGGTCCACTGCCAGTCATAGCTATCTTCCAGCTCACTGTAGGCCACCTTTGTTTCTGTGTATACTTCACCCGTCTCTGTGTCTTCTCTGGATTCAGTTTTCTCTGGAACCCATGACGCAGGGGAAGCTCCATCGGTCAAGCCTTCTTTCAACGTCAGACAGTGGTCACTGAACACATCAGTCAGTCCGGTTTCTATAGCATCAGCGGCTTTGACTTGCAGGTCGTTGAATGCGTCTGCCGCGTTAATGCTAGAAGCCGTATCGTAATGTTCATGTACTGCGACGATTCCGCCGGTCAACAGTGCGGTGAACGCGGCGGTCGCACCAACGGTGACCGCCACGCCCTTAACTTGAGTCATTTCCATATTTGTTTCCTTTTCCGTTATCAGCGGCGACGCATGAATAGCAGTCCACCAAGGATGCTGAGAGCTTCTATGACTAGGAGTGCGAGCGGGATGGTAGCAGAACGAGTGTTGTTAGACACTGAGTCTGGGATGTTTACCATCTCAGCCTTTTCCTCGGGAGCGGAAGCAGGTGTGTCCATTGCACTGTGGTCAGACAGAAGCATTTCTTCCACCTTGGATGGCTCGGTGGTGATAGAGGGAGCCATGCTGCGAACCGATGTTTCTGTGCGAGAGGCGCGAGTGGCGGTGTCCCCTCCATTAACAACGGCGGGAGCAGTAGGAGCAGCAGCGGCTGTGTGCGTAGCAGTCTCAGCAGGCTGCGTGGTGCTACTTACCGGAGCGGGCTTCGGCTTTTCCGGGACGTTCACGGTATTAGCGTCTTCCCCGTAATTAGTGGAAGCAGCTTCGTTGTCCATGTAATCGGCCCAGTCACCTTGCTCGGAGCGATCAACAGTCCATACCCAGGTGATGTATCCACCGTCGAGGTTCTCGGGCTTAGTGATGGAACCCGTTTGGGTACCAGGACCGTTGAATGTGAGGGTGGTTTCACCGATGAGCTGCGCACCTGCTGGGACAGTAGAGGACTGCGCGGGAGCCGGGGTAGCAGAGTAGTATGCACGCCCGGTTGCCTTGACAACAGCCTGATCGCCGTCCACGGATAGCCACGGGTCTGAACCGTATGACGTGTCGTTTCCGACGGTCACATCGCTACGGAGAACACCGTCTGCATCAGTCTTGTGGCTGGTTGAATCGGCTTCAACGGTTGGCATCCAGCGGCAGTGCGCTGCGATAGGAGCGAATACGCGTTGTACGTTGTACGGGTAGGTCTGAGCGCGCTCAGGAGAGGGGTTACCCCAGCCGATCATGAGATGTCCGCCGTTGTCACCCGCCTTGATCTGGTTCAACCATGCGTTCAGGTTTGCCTGGGTGCGGGTGGCAGGGTCAGCAACGATAGGCGAAAGCATCGTGTAGGTTGTGCCAGTACCAGGCACAGCAGCCTGATACGAGCCGGTGACACGGTTCACCCACTGCCAGTTGTACGAGCCAGCCAAGTTGTCGGTGTCAAGAATGTTTGCAGCAGGGTGAGTATTCCCCCATGCATCATCAATAGGCTGACCGCCGTTCTCTGGCTTTTCGGGAACCCACGAGATGAGGTCCATTGTCCAGTCGCCTACAGTAGCAACGAGGCAGTGGTCGGAGAACACGCCGTGTTGCACGTCTTCTGCGGCAACCTTCTTGGCTTCCATTTGGTTGAATGTGTCCACAACATCGACTGATGCTGTGGCTCGTTGCATGTGGTTGTATCCGACAAAACCGCCGACGAGGAGTGCGGTTGATGCCGCCGTTGCTCCAACGGTGAGCAGAGTACCTTTTACTTGTTCGCGTGACATGAAAATGTCCTTTCTATTGTGTGTTTGAGAGGGGATGCTTATTGGGGTTAGATAGCGTGGCGCTTCCTGGAAGCAAGTGCGATGCCAGTTGCCAGCAGGATGGTGCTTGTACCAATGAGCGGCATGGTCAGAGAACCTGTGTGAGCAAGGCTCGCGGAAGTCTGAGAAGACTTAGGGGTCTTGACACTATTGGTCTTTGGAGAGTTGCTCGGAGCGGATTCTTGCGATGGAGTAGCAGATGTGCTTGGAGCAGGTGTCTGCGACGGGGTAGCAGGAGTGGTCGTGCTCGGGGCAGGAGTCGGTGATGATGTCTGAGATTCACTCGGTTGAGGTTCAGGAGTGGTTACGCTTGGCGTAGGAGTAGGCTCCGTGACGCTGGGCGTTGGTTCCGTACTCGGTGAAGGTGATGGCTCCGTGGCATTAGGTGTTGGAGCTTCACTTGGTTCAACAGTAGGAGCGGCCACGCTTGGCGCGGGAGTAGGCAGCTTGGGGAGTTCAACGACCTCGTTTTCTGCGGCCCATCCGTCAGAAACAGTGTCGTTAATTAAGTACTTACCCCACGTCTCAGATTGCTTGTTCTTTTCAACGCTCCACACCCATGTGACGTAGCCTCCGTCAAGGTTGGATGGCTTGTTGATGGTTGCGGTTTTGGTGCCCGGCTCGTTGAAGTTCAGATCAGTTTCACCGACGAGCTGAGCGTCTGCCGGGATATCAGTACCCTTAACAGGCTGGGTTGCTGTGTGATACGCACGACCATGAACGCTCACTTGGGCTTTCTTGCCATCCACTGTGAGCCACGGTGCGGTTTCACCTTCTGCAAGATCCCAGACGGGAACAGCATTAAGTGTTACGTCGTCATTAAGAGTAGAGCCTTCACTATTTGTGTCAGCATTACTCGAAACTTTGACATCCCATTCGCAATGAGCTGCGAGAACCTGGGGGATGGCGGGGTTGGGTTGACCTCCTGGGTGATAACCGATCTCAACGCGTCCAACACGGAAGTCGCTGTCCCAGATTTGCTGATACCACGCATTGAGGTTCGTTTGTGTGCGACCTTCTGGAGTGGAGACGTTTTCTGGGGTTGTTCCGACGACATCAGGAACCTCAGCGCGCACTCCGGTAGGTGATACGCGATCCTTGTTCACCCATTGCCAGTCAAAGCCGGTTGCAGAACGCGACGGGGGAACAGGTGTGCCGCGCAATGACGTGTTTGAGGTCGTATAACTCATGGGGCCTACAGTGAATTGCACACCTTCACGCATGACGGTGCAGTGATCGCTGAATTCTCCGGTTGCTCCGGTGAGAGCGTCGGTTGCTCCATTAGCAGAGTGCGCTTCATTGAAAACAACAGCCTGTTCATCGGCTGCTGCGGTGGCTTGAGCGTGGTTATAGCCGACGACTCCGCCAACGAGGAGCATGGTTGATGCTGCTGTAGCACCTACGGCAAGGAAGGTCCCTTTGACTTGTTCGTGCGACATAGGTTGTGTCCTTTCTGTTGTGTTTGTGTTGAGAGATGGTCATATTGCATGTCGGATATTACACATGGAAACTGAGCTTCCGTGACACCGGGGTATGCGCCATGGCATCTATGTATTTATTGTACTCGATACAAAAGTGTTTTGACAGTGTTTTCGTTGAGAAACGTGAGTTTTTCAGGTAATATGTAAGGGTAATTACCCGATCGGTCCAACTGGGCCGAGCCTGAAAAGGAGAACGTTATGCAAACGAGCAATGCCGGTTTGCGTCGGTACATGTATGAGTACATGATCGCCCGTACGATCAATCGAACGAGTGAGCTGATCGGTCAGCCGATCCTCGTCTCCCAAGGTCGTCACTTGCGCGATCTCATGGAAGCCAAGCTTAATGAAAATGGACGTTCGTTTAACGATGGGGACTTAGGCGTCCCCGAAGCACTCGACGCTATTCAAAGCGTCATGAGTGAGAACGTCCCAGGATATAAAGCTTTGTTCCAACCCGCTGATACATCGAGCAAGGGTTACAAGGCGTTGTATAAAGACTTTACGGCAACGATCGGCCTGAACGGGTCCGCTGGAGCAGCTGGACCGCGTTTGCCGATCTCTCCTTATGATCCTCGGTGGGGAACCCGGCGTAGCGTCAAGCAAGCTGGATCGTCGATTCTTTATATTCTCGACGATGACATTGCTGCGTTTGCAGACGGCAAGCCGAGCAGCCTGGAAAAGGTGACGTCCTCGGAACTCAAGCTCTATCGCTTGAACGAAGACGGTGACGCGAAGGAAGCAGGTCGGGCACTGAGCCTCGATGACATCTCGGGTCTCACTGAGTTGATGGGTCGTATGTCAACGGCTGAGTACAATGATGTTCGTCAGTGGGTACTTGACGGTGCACGCAACCCTGAGACGGGCCGTTACAATGCTCGTCAGTTTATGAGTACTCAGGCTCTGGCTCGTTCCCGAGCTGTGCTCGATATGCTGGCCGAAGAGGGTATCCCTTACACGATCGAAAAGGACTTGCGTCCTGGTCAGATCCGCGCCCGTCTCACGGGGACGAACATGACCGTTCGCCTGACTGACACCCGAGATAAAGAGCAGTGGGTGGGCCGTGTCTATGACAACGGTGCAACACTGTATTTCTCGACAACGGCTCGCCGGGACAATAAGCAGGTCGCATACACACCGACTGTTGATGAGGTGTGCGATCTTGTGCGCGTTGCCTTGGGACGACCTGTGGAACGCAAGGACGGTAAAGGTCTTGTCGGCCACGTGGGTCAGCGCCAAAGCAAGAATAAGACTCTGCAAGAGTCGTATCTGTCCACAGACACGCTCACGAGCGCGTATAAGGACATGCCGGGAGCAAACGGTGAGCAGGTGGTCATTCGTCGTCAGATGAAGGAGCGCTCTGCCTCGTCCCGGTTCTTTGTTGATACCCCCGAGGGTCAAGCCCAAGCATCGACGTTTATCACCGATGCTGTTCGTAGCGCTCGCATCAATGTGGAGCAGCAGCTTGATGTTGACGGTTTGATCCGTCAGCTCAGTGAGCATGAAGACGCTGCACGCGAGGGAACGTATGTTCCGGTGCTTTCAGGCGATCCTGATCTCGCTGCTGTTGGCCGCGCGTATTGGGACGTTCTGCGCGGAGCAGAGACCACATTGCTCAAGCCTGATGCAACTCGGAGTGAATACGCCGAAGTAACAGGATTGCTCGATGAGATGGACCAAGAGAGTGATCTCTCTGGTGTCCATGACATGTTGGCAGGATCTGTTGCCTACACGGGAAGCCCCGAAGAGCGCGTTCGTGCACACCTTCGCGATCTGTTGGACGTCCAAATCGGTGTCGATGCACCGATTGACTCTGATGAGTTCGTTTTCGATCCCGTGCGCGTTGGTCGTTACATGACCAGTGAATACGGTCAGTGGCGTAACAACGATGATCTTGTGGCTGCAATGCGCACTGCGCGCTTGCCGAAGGAAAAGATCGTTGGGGAATCTTTTTATTCCAACACGTTCCGGGATCGACTGATTACTTTCGATGAGTCCACGGCGTTGTCGATAGACGTTGTGGACGATGAGTTCACCAAGTCGATGCTTCAAGTCGTGTCCGACACGCTGGAATCGTGCGCGGTGACCCCTGGATCGATCCGCGTTGATGCAAACGGCGTTGTCGAGTGGACCGGCTCGATTATGCGTTCCCAGACGGGCCGAGAAGAGCCGGTGAGCGGGACGATCGGTCAGATCTTCGCTCGCGGTGAGAATGGAGAGATCATCACTCGTTTCAACTCTGGTAACGATCTCATGATCGTGCCAGGCTTTGAGGCGCGTGTTGTCAGTCAGAAACCCGGAGAGAACAAGTCTCTCGAAGAGCGCACTCGGCTGATCGGTTACGAACAGCAGATGAGTGATGCGATTCGCTATCGGGTTCAAGCTGACGTGCTCACAGGTCGGTCACGCGTCGGTGAGCCTGCCTCTCTTAATGGTGTGTACCGTAGGCTGACTGATACGCGCCACCGCGCCGATCATTATGAGCGAGCACTCGAAGAGGGTATGGATCGAGAGGTGCTCGATGCAATTCTTGCCACCGAAGCGCGTCGCGTGCGCTATCCTAACGCTTTGCGTGATGGGTCAACGATCGACGCTGATTTCCGCGCGTCTCGTGCACGTGAACAGGGCTTTGGTTCAGATCCTGCCAACGACACGACGATGGATCCGTGGGTACTCACGGGCGGTCGTAACATGTCGTTGCTCAGCGAGGAAGCGGATGGATACTTTGATCCGATCATGACATCGAGCGGTGTCAACCAAGGCGTGACTCGTTATCTGGTTTCTGGTGCTCAGGTGAACGCCGATGGATCGATCGTGCCTTCTGATAAGGACGATCGCGCACCGCTCATGCTCACGAAACAAGCTGAGTTCATGAGTTATGATCCCTTCGATCGTCAGCAGATGACGACATCCAACCTCATGAATGCCTCGTCTGTGACGAAGCCTGTGGGCACGGCGTTCATGACGGCAGGCGGCTGGACGATGGAAGACTCCATCGTTGTTTCGGCTGATTTCGCGCGCACGTATCGTGTTCGCGGAACTGATGGTGCGATGCGTGATCTCATTGTCGGTGACAAGATTTCCGACATGCACGGCAACAAGGGTGTCATTTCACTCATTGTTGATCGTGATGCCTCTTTGTCTGCCTCTGAGATTGAAGATCTGTATGGATCGACCGACATGATGGATCTGTTTAGGCAAAACCCTGATCTGGATGTGGTCATGGCTCCGTTTAGTGCCGTGTCTCGTTTCAACGGCGGCTCGGCTCGTGAAGCCATGCAGAGTACCGCTCCTTTGTACCTGCCAAACGGCGAGGTCGTTGAGAACGGTATCGGTCAGGTGTCCTTCATCGGAACACATATGACGGTTGATGCGAAAACAGCGGCGTATGACGATGCTGCTATCCGCGCTGGTCAGGGACGTAAAGCCTCGTCTCAGCTTGCCTGGGCGTTGCAGTCCCAGGGCTGCGACAAGGTTCTGGAGCAGATCTACGGTGGCAACCTGCAAGCCCTTGCTCAGCTTCGTGAGATGGCTCTGGTGTGTGGCCTTGACATCGAACCGGATGGAACGCTGCGCGAGGGTCACGATGATCTCGCTGTTGGTGGTCAGCGCCGTCTCATCGAGATGGGCGATGTTCCTGTAACAGAGCGCGGATCGTTTGACGTGCGCAAGGTTCGGAGCGATTTTGCTGCGCTGATCGGTGACGCTGGTGGTGATATGGAGATTCCATTCCCACTCACGATGCCAACGGGAGAGCGCACACCTCATGCAACGGATACCACGTGGCGTGTTCCGGTGCTCAGCTCGCACTTGCGCTCGGGCCAAGACCTGGATGATGGGTCGTCAACGGTCCACGACTACACGTATCGGTATCTGACGATCCGTGAGTGGGCGCTGCGCTATAAGCACGCTGCTGACCGCGCTGCATCAGGCGAGTTGACGGGCAAGGACTTGGCCGATGCTCGTCAGACGATGGCTGAGGCCATGCACCGTGCACAGACTGCGTATGACGGTATTGCCCAGGACATCATGCGCCGCCGTTTTACGGGCAAGCACAATGTCTTCAAGGAAGGCTTGATGGCTTCTCGTTTGCCTCGCAGCGCAACAGCCGTGTGGACGGGCGATCCTCGTTTGAATATCGATCAGGTTGGCATTGGCCCAGAGCTGGCGAAGAAGCTGCGCCTACGCGATGGTGATTATGCATTGATTTGGCGTGATCCGGTGCTGCGTGATGCAGGCATTCGTTACATGCGTGTGAGCATCGACGAGCGTCTCACGGGTGTGAGTGTAAACCCGAATATGGTCAAGTGCTTCGACGGTGACTTCGACGGTGACTCGGTGGCAGTTGTGAACTTGGGTCGCGGTGCGGCTCACGAGCAAGCAATGGAGAGGCTAAGCGTTGAGGCGAATCTCCTTGATCTGGGTCAAGGCATGGATGACGAGGGTTGCTACCCTCTGGCGATGCATGATGCGCTAGACGTCAAAGTGTCTCAGCACTACGATTTCCGTCACGGCGAGGCGATGGCCGCTGTTCACCAGATGGCAAACGACGCCTACTATGACTTTATTGAGGGTGAGTCAACGCGCAAGGATTTCTTGGAACTGAGCCGTGAGGTGAGTGCTGATATATCTCGGATGTATCACGATGCGCTGCGTCATCAGTATGGCGAGGCTGTACTATCCTTTGGTTCGGTCCAGGAGCACATGGACTCTGTTGAGAGGGCATGTATCGAGACCGGGGCAAAGGGTTCACCCAAGAAGATGCTTGATTACGCCAAGTACATTGGGTATGACCCTGAGACACACGCTGATCTACGAACCACTCAGGTTACGCGCGAGGATCAGAAGGGCACTATGTATGCAACGGCTGTGAAGTCGTTTGGTACAGGTGTTGCTGGTACCTTCTCCCAGCGAGGGGTGCGAGCGCTGCGCAACGACGAGTTGAAAGCCGTATTGGAGCTGACCTACCCGGTGACTCAGAGTATTTTGCAAGCTAAGCATGACCCGGTGGATGCTCGTCATCGTTACGAGTTGCTCATGGGGCCTGCTCGAAGCCTGTGGCGTGGACAGATGATTGCTCAGGATCAAGATGGTGTGTGGAACACTGTCATGGACGCTGAGCACAAGCCTGTTCAGGCGACGAAGGAACAGTGGGTCGAGACGTTCTCTCGTTTCTATGGTGACGACGGTTTGGGCGTTACTGTGAACGTTGAGAACATCGAAAAGGTTGCTACGGCTCTCAGTGACAGCAATGGCATCATGGTCAATTTGGAAGATGAGAAGGTCATCGAGAAATTGGCCTCACCGATGGATCGCCTGGCTTACGGTGGCGATTTCACGACGATGCAAGCCTTGGCTCACGAGCGAGCCGGTTTGTTCGAAGGAAAGTGGAACAAGAGCTTTGCTCCTGCTCGCGTGCGTGAGGTTTTGGAAGCCGATGTGGAAACACAGGCGGAAGCGCCTGTCATCGCGATGGAAGACACCGTGGCTCGTGAGGTAGCAGAGGAAACCATCGGACGACGCAAGTCGACGTCATGGGCTGTTCCTGTTCGCTCGAAGACGGGCACGGTACATGTGAGCAGAGGTACGACGGTTCAGTACCGGGTGCCAGCGCCTGTTGCTGTCGAGAGTGAGGACGATGGCTTCGAGCTGTGAGTCATCAGTCGTGGGAAGCGGGTTGTTTCATGATTGGAGCAACCCGCTTCCTCTTCATGAGCCGGTGTATCTCAATATGGCAGAGATAGTAAGATATACTGATATACGAGTTGAAAACCCGCTTTGAGAAAGGAAATATGTATCATGTCTGTGTCAGCTATGTCAGTGTGGATGGCGAAGTTCCCCCAGGATTGGGTCAAGATTCGTTATGGTCTTGAGGCTCATGAGTGGGCTGGTTCGCTTTCTGATCGAGTGATGGCGATTATCAATAAGAATGATCCGACGCGAGAAGATCAGGTCAATGCATTGCTGCGTGATAATGCCGTGCTTCTTGAAAAAAGGTTTCAGGGTTATAGGCGGCCAGGACCTGACGAGGACTTTATTGATTATGCCGAGTTCCGTGATGCTATTGCCTGCGTTGTAGAAAACGGTGTTTCTATTAACGATGAAACCTATTCGCAAATCCATTATGTGGATAGTGCATGTGTACGTTCTCTTTCAAAGGCGCTGCTACGTCCTTATCACGAGGTATATCCCAACGCCAACGTACAGGTTTATTATCGTCGTGAATTGCGCGAGCAAGGTTATCAAAAACCTGATGATTCATATATCAAATCTGTTTATGGTCTTAGAGGTGACGAATGGACAGGTACATCAGCCGATGTGGAGAAGATCATCAATGACAAGATATCGAGGATGAGGCCGCGTATAATGGAGCAGCGTGTCAATGATTTCTTGCGTGACCAGGTAGCTGTTTTCGAGATTGGTATGGAGAAGCTTGAGGCTGAGAACGCAACATATAATGATATGGGAGCGGATGCTTGTGTCTATGGTTATGATCTGCGTGATTCAATCAAGGAAGCCGTAGAGAATGGTATTTTGATCAATGCTGAAACGATAAATGCTATCAAGAGGGTAGAGCATAACTACGTGACTCCCTATGCTCCTGAATTGTTGACGCGTCAATATGACGAGTTGTGTGAACTTAATGATGCACGGAAGCACTACCGTGAGACCGTACCATCGCTTGTTTCGTCGCATGCTGAGAAGAAACCTGGGTTATCGAGACTAGCGGCTCAGGAAGTTGCTGATTTTTCGATAATCACAGGTGGGCGTAGTCGTGGCAAAGAGCAGATTCAGCTCGCTAATGCTTTGGAGCAATGGATGTCCTCAACGGGGCGTGACACTGATGGCCAGCCTTTAGCTTCGCCCACTCCATCCCAGGGTTCTCGCCAGGGGTCTATTGCGGCGGCGCTTCCCGGTAGCTCGATTAAGGTTGGTCGCCAGACGCCTCGTGTACGGTCAACGTCTGCGTCTCACACGTCAGCACCACAGAGGTCGGATTCGTATGAAGTTGGCGATGGTTTTGAGCTGTAAGGCTTAGTAGCGACTCACGCAAGCGGGTCATGCTCATGCTCTTGTATCAAGGGCTGAGCATGACCTGCTTTTTTATGCTCGTTTGGTGTGAGTTTTCAGGGGATTCGTCTCGTTATTAGTCCGTCTATACGGTACAATAGTAGGTGGATGACATGTACTATTTTCCGAAAAGGAGACAATTATGTTGATGAATCGAGATCTCACGAACGATGAGATCAAGCAGCGTTATGGTCTTGAACCATACGAGTGGACCAGCACGCTCGATGGCACGATGGCGGCAATTGTCGGTAAGGACATGCCTGATCGAGACGTGTATGCGAACGCTCTGTTGCGAGACGGCGTGAAAGCCTTTGAGCGGGAAATGGAGCTTGACGAGTATGAAGGTCGTGTAGATAACGAGTTGCGCGATGCCATCTCTCAGGCAACGTGGGGTGGTGTCATCATCGATGATCCGACGATGATTGCCATTGAAGACGCTGATGCTCAATATGTTATTCCGTTTGGAGCAGCTTCTCTTGCGAGTACATACTATGAATTCCATCAGGTCGATGATGCGAAGCTCGCTGATCTTAGGCTCGACATGCGATTCCCTCAGCCTACAGAGGATGAGATCAAGCAGTACTACGGTCTTGATCCCCACGAATGGACAGGATCATTGGCCGATAAGGTCAGGACTGTGATCAATAAGAACGAGCCACAGAGGGATGAACATGTTAATGCTTTGCTTCGTGATGGAGCTATCCGTACTAGCGAAAAGATTCAGTACTACGAATCGGACTATGTGAGGCGCGGATGGTTAGAACCGTGTGTGGACGATGAGGGTGACAAGCTCTATGGCGCTGCTATGGAAGCAGCCTGGAGCGGTATTCTCATTGACGATGAAGCCATGGCTGAGATTAGTAAGGTGGAGCGTGATTATATCCGCCCCTACGCTAAGGACACGTTGGTGCAAGATTATGCGCAGCTCCATGATCTGAATAATGCACGTGCGTATTATCGTCAGAACATGGCTCAGATGCAGCAGAGCCAGCATGAAAATGTGAGTTCTCAGCCTGCTCAGGCTCCGTCTACGCCTGCGCCGTCAGGGGCGAGTATTCGTGCTCAGCGCGGCCCAGGTCAGCCTGTGCGTGTGGGTGACGTTGCCAAGCAATGGATGGCGTCAATGGGTCGAGGCGTGGATGGCCGACCTCTTGCTCCCTCGTCTGAGTCTCAGAAGGCGTCAGGGACGATTCAAGCTGCACTGCCAGGGAGCAGCATAAAGGTTGGTTCTGCTCCGCGTGTTCCTTCGACCACTCGTCGCATGGGCGCTCCTGCTCCGCAGCAGGCGCGTCGGGACGAGGCGAGTTTCGAGCTGTAGAAAAGGAGAATGAGATGAGTCGGCCACCTCGTGAGCTTCCAGCACCCCGCTATGGCGGAGAACCTCGCAAGCCAGCAGTTGACGAGAACGTGACGGAGACGATCGTCATTGAGCCGGTGATTGAGCCTGAGCCTGAGCCTACCCCTGTTCAAGGCGTTCCGCGTCTGGACTGGGGACAGCAGCTCCGCCGTGAGATGCGTAGCCATGCTGATGGGTATTTACACGCGTTGAAGCAAGTGAATCTGAAAGGTGAGAGGCGTAAGGCTGATCTCGCCTCTCGTGCGAATGACCTGAAAGGTAAGCACAAGGCGTATGCGTCCATGATGGTGCTCAGCGCCTTGGTGCCTCTTAAAGACGGTGTGTCGATGTCGGCTGTTGCCGAGTCACTCGGTATGGGCGTGACGATGTGGTTATTGTCGCCGAACTTCCGTCAGCAGGTAGGGTCGTTTACGCGCGATGCTCGCATGGCGATTGAAGACATGGCTAATGCCAGGCGCAAACACCAGCGTGAGCAGGTGAACCGCGATATCCAAGAGCACAAGGAGAAGCACGGCGGTGAGCTGCCGTGGTCGCTCAAGCGTCGCTTGGAGCGTATCGAGGCGGGTGAGCGAGGCGAGCGTCTTCCGTTTAATGAGATGAGCGCCGCGCTGACCCATATTGGCCTGAGTGAAGCAGCGTTTGAGCAAATGCGCGCTCCTGGGGCTGATCCATCTGAGGTGCAAGAAAACTACGATCGCCTGATGGAGCGTTTCTGGGACGATGTGCAGCTCGATGGCTTGGATGTAGATCGCGTAAGCGCACTCAGTCGTATGTTCGTGGGCCAGCGTATGGCGTATGAGCCTGAGTGGGCCTATCGCTTTGTCGAGACGGCCCATGGCGAGGTCGATATGGATATGACCGAGCAGATTGATCCGCGAACAGGTGAGCTGGGTCGTACATGGTCGGGCAAGTGGTCGACGCGTGCGGGCGAGTCTGTTATCAGCGGAGCCTTTACTGTGCGACCCCCGTACACAGACATGCAGCACGAGATGTCGCTCAGCGTGACTATGGCTCGTGAGATGGAACGTGCTGCTTTGGACGGTAACCTTGTCGATCTTAATGAGACGTTGATGGCGTATGGCTCAGCATGGTTTGTTCGAGACAAGGCTCTTGACACCCAAGCGATCCCAGGTCAAATGGGTGAAAAGATCCGTCGCGCTCAGCGTGGGCTTGAAGCTATGGAGTTTGACGGCTTTGGCCGAGATCTCCAGCGTGATGTCTATTCGACGTCGTTCGTCCATGCAATGGAATTGGTCGCGAAGGCGCATCCTGATATTGAACGCCACTGGGCACAACAGTATGGGTCTCAGTGGAGGGCGGAGATGCGGGATTTTGCAGCATCACCAGAGGAAACGTATAACCGTTGGCAGCGTGGGGAGTATTACTCTGATCCGCGTGAGTCGCCTGGGCATGACAATGCTCATGCGGATGCGCACACGGAGCGAATGCGGAGCGATAAGGAACGCCGTCGTCATGCGTATAACCGTGCTCGTGACAACCAAGAGTACAACGAGCATGAGACGTCGGCATTCACAGCTGAGACTGATTTTGAACTCAACGATGTTGACGATGGGTTCGAGATGGGTGAATCCGATCAATTTAAACGAGAGGATGGTGATGAGCCGTCACTCGGGTAAGATTGATACGCGTGGTTAGTGAAAGAAACGTAAGAGAAGGGAGCGGGCAATGCTCGGTTTTCCAACAGATGATGGGTTGATGGGTGATCTTTTTGGCGTGAAGCCAGAAGATCGTGATGCATGGAATCAGGAGCGACAGAGGCGTCTTGAACGCCAGCGACAAAGTGCCCCGTCGCTTGGCGTGCTCAATCGTGCAGCCTCGGCCATGTATAACATTGGCGCGACGGGTATTACCTCTCAGATGCGAGCTGCTTACATTGAAGAGCAGCGTGGCACGATGAGTAAGAAAACGGAGACGACAACGACGACTGTTACGCGCACTCAGTCTCACAATGTTGAGCCAGAAGACGAAGTGGATTCGCCTACCTACGGGTTCTAAGGCTCGAAGCGCACTCTAATAGCCCCACGGAGCTTACAGCTTTATGGTGGGGCTATTAGAGTATGTTATACTGGTGTATGAATGTAATCGTTAGTTTTAACGGAAGGATTGAAACGAGGATAGGTTATGGTTTCGACACACAGGAATCGAGAGGATGGTCGCCTGACAAAGACGAAGCTCTTGCATCGCGTCTCTTATCGGACGCACGTCGATATAGCGACGGTACGAGCTGTGTACGGCGCTCTCATTGACGAGATTATTGAAACCGTCCGCTCAGGCGGGTCTGTCATGCTGACAGGTTTCGGACGTTTTTACAGGCTTCATAAGCATGGACATGCTGTGCAGTTCACGAAGTCAGGCTCGGGCCGAGTGCCTGATTACGACGTTTTGAAGTTTTCGGCGTCACTGACGTTGAATCGTTCGCTTACCGCATCGGATGATCACGATGAGGATGCAGACGAATAGAGTCATACGGCAAAAACAATACCCCGGGCACATGACCGTGCTCGGGGTATTGTTGTATGCGAGAGCTACTGGTGCACTCGTTTGAGAATACGCTCGCGGTAGTCCTTGATACCGTCCTCGTCCTCGCTCAGGTATTCCAGCGAAGAGAACACGTCATGTTCGTGGCCTCGCATCGCGTCTGCGAGCTGGTCGATGGAATAGAGGGCCAGATCGCCGATTGCGTCAGGGTCGTTCCACGCGAAGTAGTTCATGAAGTTTTCGATACCTTCACGTGAGAAATCCGTGTAGAACGAGCCATCGAAACCGTATTCTTCTAGGGATGAGACCGAGAGATCATCGGATGATTCATCACCGATAACGGTTACGGTGGTGTCAAAATCTCGGCCCTCGTGTTTGTGGTAATAGGCACAGCCGCTTGCAACAAAGGCTTGGCCGAATTCGTATTCACGCCAGATGAGCGTGACGTTGAACCGCGAGTTTGTCAGCGTATCGAGGGTCTTTGCGTCGATAGGGTCGAGATTTTCGTTGATCCAGGGGATCATACGTTCAGCATTAGTGGCGTATGTCCACCGGCCTGAGCCGTAGAAGGACACAACACCGACAATGTCACCATTGTCGTCCAATGAGACTTGGATGTCGTCGGGGTTGAACGTAGTGTCATAACCGAAGTGGTTGGCGGTGTTAAATACTTCGACAACCGCATCAAGTGTCGCTTCGTTGGGGGCTTTGAAGATGATGACACCTTCTGCGTAAGAAATGTTAGCCATGGTGCATATCCTTTCGATGAATAGTAGAAATGCGCCTAGTTGATAGCTCCGGTGCGATAATCGATGGTTTTTCCGGGTACGCCGTTAGACAAGATGATGTGCTCGGCATACCCATCTGATGCGAACATGTCGATAATGAACTCTCGGGGAATCAGCTCGTCACCTTCATATACCGGGATGATAGTGTATGTGAAATCAAATGATTTGTGGGTGCATACATCCGGTGGGAAAGGGTGATTTCCTCCTGCGTTGCTCATGAATCTTTTGAGAGCATCGTATTCAATGACGTTATACAGTGAACTCTGGGTCTCTTTTGTCATTGGAACGATGTTCGATGCGTTGGTCGAAGCCCATAGTTGAGATGAAATGAGGGGTGCGCTGACCCATCCATCACTATGGGGCAAACCAACAGCAGTCACAGGTTCATCTTGCTGGGTTCGCACAGGCGTACATGCGTTGAAATGTACGCCCGCCCCGGTTGCTCGACCTAAAGCATCGGTTGGACGATACGTGGCGTGTCCAAGATTATTGTTCCACTGAGTTTGAACAGGTCGATCAGAATACTGCGCGATTAAAGAGTTTGTCACAATGTCTAAGCGAGCATAGGAATAACCGTATACGCCGGTTCCACCGATGATAGTAATGGATATGACATATATACAGATACGTGTGATGCGACCAGAATTGTGGGGTCCATATGTGTAAATAGAGAGAAAGGGTGCGGTTATCCCCACTACTATCGCTACAGTGAGTGTGCTAACAACCCATGCCGCGATGTTGGAATCATACATAAGTATCAAAAGCCTTTCTGCTCACGCTTGATGCATTTCAGATGCAACAAGGCCCGGTGGAACGTCGAATAGACGTGCAATTTCAAAAACACTCAGGCCATCGACAATGCACATATCGATCTCAGGATGAGGGAGAAGCAGTTCCTTGGCAAAGGTGTCGGCATAGAGTTCAGCCATGTCTTGATGCTCGTCACTACCGCATTGATATCCCATACATGGCTGAAGAGCATAGTTGTTTGCAACGTAATGACCAAGCTCGTGCGCACACGCATAGCGAGCACGCACAGGTGGGAGATTCTCGTCGAAATAGATGTGTGCCGTCCCACCGAGGTTACCGAGGATCATTCCCCAGGCGTAGCCGGGCAGAGGGCTTTCGAAAACTCGTAGGCCCATTGATCGAGCAATGGCGATAGGTTTGACGGGAATGCGAGGATGCTCGGCGTATGCGTCAAGGACATCTCTAGCGGCTTTTCTGGCGTTTCTTTTGATGTACCTGAGTTGCGTGGGTGTGGGTTCCATTGGGTGCCTTCTTCTTTTTCTTTTTGGTCTTTTTCTGAGCGGGTTGAATTGGCGGCGTTGGTGGTGTTCCAAAAACTTTATTCAGTTCCTGATACATCGATGAGTGCTCGCTGTGCGCACGAATGGCTGTTGCGAGAGCGTCACGTTCACGTGCAATCTGGAGAATAGTCTTTTTCAAACCTTCGATGCGCTCAGAGTAGTTAATATCGTCGTTCAGACTGAGTTCTTGTTCGAACAGATCAATCCCATGAGCCGAAAGTTGCTTTTCCCATTTATGCAGAGCTTCACCCGGTTTAGCACCACCTAAACCAAGAGCGAAGGCAATACTGTTTTGGATGTTGTAGAGATCAAGAGATGATACACGTCCGATGTATTGGGTCAGACGAGACGTGTCGATATTGGTCACTTGATTACAGATGGCGATGGAACGTTGGTTGTTCACATGAACGACCACGTGTGTAGCAGACGCGCGTCGCTTGTCACTTGACGTGAGGTACACGACCTGTACGACGCCAGAATGTTGATTCAAGGTGTCGTTGCTGACGATGACGCCCGGCCTTCCTGACCACATCTCGTTGCCGACAGTTCCGCCTCCTGGGACAGGTGCGGGTTGAATGAACCAGATGTCGCCTCGGCGAATGTCTTGCATGAGAACTCCTTTCAAAAAAAGAGAGTAGTATAGAGCTTTGTGGTGTTGGTGCCCCGTTACCCTTGTAATGACACAGAGGTAACGGGGCAATTTTACAGACGATGACTATGCGTCGTCCTCATCGTCAGTTGCAGATAGACCAGGAATGGTCTGGATGCTGGCGACGAGAGCACGAGTAGCAGCAAAACCATCGGTATCGGTGGCATTCGCGCAAGGAGTGTTATCCTCGCTGGGGACATCATCTTCATTCACCACTGTAACAGTGGTGACGGTATCCTCGTCTTCATTGTCTGTAGAACCTGGCTGCGTCAGCGAGTCAACGATCAGGTTGTAGTCGCTGAGGATTCGTGCAGACAACGTGACGCCATGAGAGAGGACGAATAGAGAGTTCTTCGCGCGAGTGAACGCAACGTAATAGAGCCTCTTCTTTTCTTCGCTCATGTCGGACTGATCCTTGTAGATGACAACAACGTTGTCAAACTCAAGGCCCTTGACTCCGTGAACAGTGGAGACAATGAGATCAGCGTTTGTCTCAAGGTTACGAATCTTGCGCTCCTCGTTGTTGCGGTGCATGAGGGCATCGCGAATCGAGTTGTACCGGATTTCGTAGTCAAGGATGCACTTCTTCAAGCGATCGAAGAAGGTTTCCTTGGTGATGATGGCCGATTGGTACTCGTAGACCCATCCCTGGATGGCCGAACCTGATTCAGTCCACCACTCGCTCGCCATCTTTGCCAGGGCTTGCTGAGCCTGGGCATTGCTGGCGGGGCCTCGTGCGATGATCTCCTTTGCAAACACGTATGCGGCGTTTGCGGGATCCACAGCCTCGATGTCAGACCAGTACATCTTGATGAACGCCGAGAAGAACGTCGATGCGCGACGGCGGTCAGAGATCATCGAGATGACAGAGCGGCCTGGGAACATCTCTTCCAAGCGCTTTTGAACAGCGAATGCTTCTCGGCGGGTAAAGGCCAAGAACGCCACCTGTTCACCACGGCTCAGGCAGTCCTGAACATAGGTGTAGGTGTGCTGGGAGAGCAGCTTAGGAAGATCGGTGATGAACTTTGCATCAGAGGTGTAGTGTTCATGAACGACATGAACCTTGTCCTGGAACGATTGAGCCGTCACCGGAACGAGGGAGTTTGCACGAAGGCGGATCTGCGCAAGCTGGTTGGCTTCGATCTCGCTCAAGAGGTGGACATTAGCCATGTCCAGAACCTCTTGGTTCGACCGATAGTTGGTCTCCAGCTTGTAGGGAGTGAAGACGCCCGATGCCTCAAGAGCATTCAGGGCCTTCGGGTTTGCCGAACGGAACTCGTAGAGCGTCTGGCTTGCGTCCCCCACGATGAACAGCGATGCCTTGAGCTTGCTTACCAAGCGGAGCAGGTAGATGAACTCGAACACCGAGTTATCCTGAACCTCGTCAATGATGAGGTGTCGGATGTTCAAACCGGTAGGCAAGGGCATCCGATCAATCATCTGGTACGCCAGAATGATCTCCAGTTCCAAAGACGTCTGCTTGATGAGATTCAGAGCGTCAACGGTTTGCTCAAGGTGTGCCTCGATGAAGTTGTTCAGCGAGGTGTAGGCACCTTGTGCATCACGACCTTCCAACCGACGAAGACGCTGAGAGAATTGAAGCGCGAAAGCGTCTCCGGGCATGTAGATACCCAGGGAGTTTGCGATAGTTTCAACAGAGCTGAGTTCGTGGGTGGGGAAGTAGGTCATGTAGAGATCATGGATCATGCGGGCAATGGTCATCGAGCGAACGTTGGGGTTCTTTTTGATGATGTTGTCCGCCGCCGCGTTCGTAAACGACAGCACAGTGATGTCCGAGGGGGCCACCCCGCACAGCGTGAGCTGGTTGATACGAGCAAGGATTACCGTGCTCTTACCAGCGCCCGCTCCTGCCTGAGTGATGGAGAGAGGCTCAGTCGAGCACACAGCGGCCTTCTGCTGAGGTGAGAGCTGGCCTTGGATCGGAGTGGTTGCCATCGACTGAGGTGCACGCTCCAGTTCGTCGCGGTGAGATCCCAGCTCGTGCAAGGTCTCGTTCATCAGCAGGTTCATGTTCTGCTTCATCAGACGCGATGCAGTCTGAGGGTCACAGAGTGTGTTGATGGCCGTGTAGACTTCGCGGTAGGCAGGCAGTGGAACGCTGTACTGCTCCATGTAGCGAAGCTGGTAGACCATCTGAGCCAACTGATCGTCGTTGTAGGTGCGGGTCTTGGGTACAAGAGCGGCAACAACGTCTCGGATGTCCTCAGCGATACCATTGCTGGTCCACCGCTGCGCACTGTACGTAATGTTCTCGTAGACGCTGTAATCAGCGTAGAACTGATTCAGAGTGTCACGGAACTCGTTCTGGCGCGAAGGATCGATACCTACGGCGCACAGGATGTCGTTCCACGGTAGGTCGATGGAATCTTCGACGGGAGCATAGCTCCAGTCAACAATGGCCCAGGCTTGGCCTTCGACACTCATGCGATACGAGAGGTTGCGGAAGTTGGACGCCGACATGTTCAGCAGGGTGGCACGAGTGCGGTAGTCATCGTCTACGCTCAGGACGAGTGAATCGACAGACTCATCGTCCAAAGCCATGATGTCCTCGTCGCTTGCGTCGATGAAGTCTGGATCATCGATGTCGCAAGAGGCGAGATCCTGGTCGCACAGAGTGTCCATCTGAGCTTCCAGGTCGATGGCGTCTTCGTCCTTTACGGGCGGAACGACGTAGAGCATCGTGCGGTACGAGACGGCAAGGTCCTTGACCATTTCTCGTCCGCTACGATCCTCGCGCATGACGAGGCCCTGTACGTGGCAGGATGCGTAGATATCGAAGTCGTCGGTATCGCTCGTCAAGCGCACGGAGAATGCGTTCGCCTCAGAGGGGACGGGAACCTTCATATAGCCGTATCCCTGCTCATAGGCGCGCCGAACGACAGTGCCGATGGGGATAATGTGGCTGGTGACGTTGTTCGAAGTGCGACGTTCCTTATAGCGAATGTCGGTGCTTCCCATCGTTGCACGGCTCAGACCCATAGGGTAGAAACCGGGGACAACGGAAGAGTTCAGCACGCCTTGCTTCTTGCCCTGGCCGGTCAGAGACGAGGAAAAGAACTTAGGGGTGACAGCCTTGATGGTACGGGCTTTACCTGCCTCAGCAATGGTATTGATTTGAGCGGCAGCGGTATCAATGCTTTCTAAGAGGATGGGCATGAAAGCCTTCCTTTCTGAATATAAATAAGTGTATGAATAAGCCATCAATCGGCCAGTGATGGTACTGACCGATCGATGGTGTGGGTTGTCTCAAAGGTTATGCGATCGTGTAACCGACGATGGTGAGATCGGTGTCCTCGTCAGGATTGACAAGGGTTCCTACGTCGGACAAATCGCTCAGCGGTTGGGTGTAGAGACACCCCTTGTTATCGGTGTAGATGATCTGGAGAGACTCAAGGTCTTTGTTGATCTGCGGCTTATGGCCGGTGGACAGATCGTAGAGTGCCAATGCAGCGTCCATTTGCCTCTTCCACGCCGGGGCCAGCGTGGTGTTAATCAGAACCGAGAGATCGTTCTTGGTGCGAACACCCTCTAACATGTCTGGTGTCGTGCGAAGGTACCTGGCTGCGCGACGACGGCTGACGGTGGTGATGAGCGGGCCATCGGCTTCATCCTCATGAAGCCAGAACCATCCATTGTCAAGTGCGTACATTGGTGCGCCTGTGTAAGCGTCGGCAAGATGGAGTTCCATGAGAGGCCCTAGCCACGGAAATGCCTGCTTAATATCATCGCATACCTGCCCGCACTTATCGGGATCAAGGTTGGCAAGCGGGGTTTGGTCATCATGGTTGTAATAGACCTCACCAGTGACGCTTACGCGGTTATCACGAATACCGTAGTGAGCGACGATGGTCGTCTTAGTTCCGTCAGCCTCAGTGAGAGTGCGCTGAGCAGTACGAATGGTGGACATGGTTGTTCTCCTTGAATAAGTTGTTTATGGATAGGTGGTTCGCCCACGAGGGGTGAATTCCCGTGGGCGAACCGGATGCGCTCTATGAGTTCGCTGCCTGAGCAAGCAGCATGTCTTCGATCAGAGCGCGGATGGCGCGGATGGCCGGGCGTGCGCCCTGGTCAACGAGCCATGTCTCATCAACCAATCGAGCGATGGTGTCATCATCAATTGGGTCAAAGCTCAGGTCTGGCCGCTCGGTACAAATACGCTTTACTTGGCGATCGTATTCATCGCGCAAGATTTGTGCGTAGTCGTCGGCTCCAAGCGGCATGAACGCGATGAGATCATCGAAGCGTCCGAGCAGCTCTGCGTCAAAACTCTTTTGGAGTTCTTTGGTCAAAGACTGCTTGCTCATGATGTGCTTATGATCCCCGAAGCCCATCTGGGAACCAGAGAGCTTCTGCCTACCCGCATTAGTCGTTGCAATAACGATGCAACGCGAGAGGTCAACGGCTGGACCGTTTGCCATCTGAATCTCGCCGGTATCCAGAGCGGAGAGGAAGAGTCGCTGCACTGACATATCGGCCTTCTCAAACTCATCGAGGACGATCACGCGGTAAGGGTTCGATGCCAAGGTATCGAAAGGTCGTTCCTTGGCGCTGTCCGAACCGACGTATCCCGTTGGGGAGCCGATGATGCGATTGATCGATGCAGAGTCGTGGTATTCAGCCATGTTGAGGATGATGGGCTTTTGTCCAGTCACCATAGATGAGATAATCGTGGCTGTTTCCGACTTGCCGACCCCGGATGCCCCGGCGAAAAGCCATGAGGTGGGGCGAGTGCTCGGGAAGACGTTCAACTCGCGTCGGCGTAAAGCGTCAACAATGCGGGGAAGAACCTCTTCTTGACCCCTGAGCCTGGATAGCTCTGTTTGGAGAGCTGTCACATCAAGGTGTGGGGGCTGGGATTGTCCGGTGACAAGAAGCATGGCGATTGTGTTCAGTCGCTTAGCCGTCAACGGAATATGAGTGATCTGTTGGAGCATCTGTGCGCTCGTTGTGTTTCCAGAGGCGAGAGCTTCCTGGATAGCCGCATGGTGGCTGATGACGGAGTGGCTCAGTGCTCGGTCGAGAAGTGTAATCGCCGTATCAGGGCGGTGTCCCGTACTCATGAGACGGTCGGCTGTCATGACGATTTCGTCAAGAACATCGGGGGCAACCGTGACCTTATTCTGATAGTGGCCCAGCATACCGGGCAGAACAATGTCAAGAATGTCACGGGTCTGCTCGCGGGTGAGTTCATCGACGATGACAGACGAGAAACGGCGCTTGAACGCCGGGTCGTCATCAAGTTTCTTCGCCTCACCCATGGTCGTTGCTGCGATCACGCGGATGTATCCTCGGGCCATGGCAGGCTTGAGGATTTGTGCGATTTTGGCGTAGGTCGTGTTGTTGCTGTCTGCAATCAGGTGAATTTCATCGATGAACAGCAATGCATCGTTGTTTGCATCCTGTGCAAACTTGATGATCTCGGTGATGCGGTTTTCAAGATCACCAACTACACCTGCGCCTGCAACGAGAGTTGCAATGGGTAGCTCGTAGATCGTCGTGTTTGCAAGCTGCGGGGGCACAGAAGCCTCTTTATTAGCAATGCGCCTGGCGATCTCTTCGACAATCGCCGTCTTGCCAACACCAGCTGGGCCAACGAGTAGAGCGTTCGGCTTGCGAGAGGACGAGATAATGCTCATGGTCTGGGTGACGATCTCATCACGGAAAAGAGCAGGTGTGGCGCTCTTGTACGTCTCGTTGTAGTTAATGAGCATATCGTTAATGTCGGAGCCACCTGTGAGGGTGGGGCCGAGTAAGGCTGACAAGGGGATACTTGGTCCGCCAGAGCTACCCGATCCGCCACCAATGTCTGTGGGCGTAAAGTTTGACAGGCCCATAGGGGCCTCCTTTCACGTGAATAAAGAGATATGAATAGGCCCTTCCTTCCCCAGGTGATTATCCCAGAGAAGGAAGGGGTGGGCAGATTGGTGTGGCTTAAATCAGTTGGTCATACCAAGGATTCGAGACCCCGTACTCGGATCGATCTTTTCCATCGAATGGACAAAGCTCATGGCGCTGTTACGCAACGATGAGTAGTACCCAGATGGAACAGAGATTGGAACGTAGTACAGATTTTCTGGGACATCGATGTGGTATGACCCAGGCCACCACTCAAAGTCAGTGATCACCAGGTTCAAACGACGCCTCAGAGTGGGGTGTTCATTGATGAAGGTGTAAATCTGCTCGTAGTCGGTTCCACCGGAAACCTTCGGCACAGCCGCGAATTGCTTCCACACCTGGTTCACCGAGCGGTCTTTGATTCGAAGACGCACAGGGGTGGACATGATGTGTGAAAAGCTCGTGAAGTACAGATCAACGCCCATCTTCTTGGCGAAAGTGATGAGCATTTTGATCGTATCTTCGTAGTTTTCGGTGGAAATGGACCCTGACGTATCAAGGTAAATGTGGATGTCAGGTAGGTATTTGCGCGAAATAACCTTACCCGGCTTGTTCGGGTCGTTCGGTTGACGCCTGTTGGCTCGAACGAAGCTCGTTGTGACGTTACGAATCGAGTTCAGCGATTGGTTGACCTTTGACATGCGAGTCAGAACGCGCATGACGGATTTGTAAATGTCAACGGGGCGTGTCGGGCGCTTGTGGAATACCACGCGACCACTGCGACCCTTTTGCTGATGCGCGTTGGACAAGCTGTTTGCGGCTTGAGCAGATGCTTTTTGCTGCGCACGGGCAAGAGCCGTGAGCTTGCTCAATTGACCAGGGGTGACGAGCTTGACAGGTGTATGGAGAGACTTGTTGATCAGTTCCCACTCGTTAATGATCTTGCGCATGGATGCTCGTGCATGGGCCTCCACGTTGACGAGAACGAGAGTCCTGGGCAGAGCCATTTCAGCGATGCTGAATGGGAGAACGCCACATGTCTGGGGTGCTCCTGCTTGGGGAGCGTTCGCGCTGGTCCATGTCATGAGTGCCCACATGAGCACACGTGCAAATGAGTACTCATCGAGAGCCTGGGAATCATCTGCTCGCAAGATGAGCGATTCCGTCAGATCGGTGAGCGTGAGCGCATCGAATTGCTGGAACATCCGCATATTAGCAGCGCTGATGTTGGATGCAATCTTGGCAAGTTCGCCTTGCAGCCATGCCTTGAACGCATCGAACTCGGCGTTTGTGCGGAACCAGAACCCCACGGTGTGCGGGTGGAAAGTCCAACCCAAGGACACCAGGAGAAGGTCTGTTCCAGCGTTTCCTGCGAGCACGTCCTTAACGGCTGGAATCACGTCGGATTGCGTGGTGTACAGCGCCTTGCTTGGGTCAGGGAGCTTGCACGTGGCTGCTGCCTGCGTGATGAAGGCTTCATCGACAGGTGATGATGCCGAAGGAATCCACCTGGTGAGAGCCTGCTCAAAGAGCGTGTTCATCACTTCTTGGGCAACGGGGTCTAGAACCTCACCAACTGATCGAAGGAGAAGTTCGTTTGCACCGTTACGGTCGATTGGTTGATTATTCACAGCCACAGCGACCGTTTGGTTTGCGTTCAGTGGCTCAAAGAGCGTGTGGGTCACCATAGCGTCGAGCAAAGACATAGGGTCGCAATCTCCGGTGAAAGCGGGGATTGCTGTGTATGGATCAAGATGACCTGGCTTTTGTCCAATGAGGCTAACGGGAATCGTAGCCATTGGTACCCCTTTCTATGAATATATCGGGTATGTGTCGTATTCGGTGCAACTGTCGGAGAATAGGGCAGTTACACCGAATACGATCGGTGTGCACAAAAGACTCAGTCGCCCAGACCCATAGCCACGAGAGTGGGCGTGATAGCTTCCGCAAAGCCAGTGTTCAGCCCAGTGAAAACTCGGCAGTTATGGGAGTTCAGCGCACCGGATGACCACAAGGTGATGAGATCATTCAAGTGGTTCTTTTCCAGACGGCTTAGGCGGTCGTTCAGAGCCTGAATGATCACAGTGTTGTCATCGCGTTCGTAGAGAGCAAAGACGAGGCATCCTGATGCGTCGTTATCGGTCATGGTTGAAATGACCTGAGTAACGTCATCGATGCTCGTGGTGGTGGCAGCCTTCAAGGTATCGTAGATACGCGGCTTGACCACGCGCTGAGCGTTGGTCTGGGTCGTGCCCTTGCTCAGTTCTTCACTGATCACACCCATTAGGAGCGTGGTGAAAGACGTGTGTCCAGTCAGACCTTCAATGGTTTCTTGAAGGTAGGAGACATGTCGTCCGTCGCGAGTGGTTGCAGCAGTTGCCATGAAGCTCATGAGCTTTTCGGTGGATAGAGCAGTGAGATACCGCGAGACACCATCGATGGTACGAGGGGTGGCGAAAGGCCGGATTTCCTCAGATCCGTCGAAAAGGTCAAAGACGGAAACAGTGGCGTTTTCGTCGTCATCATCAGATCCTTCAACAGCCTGCTGGTCATCAACGTTCTTGACGAAGATCGTTTCGGGGTGCTTTTCCAAGACCATCTTGACCCACGGGTGAAGGTTGTCTCCCAGGACATCGATCAGGGTATGAGCATCAGGCTCAACGTTGATGATGGCGAAACGTGAAACGGACGCATCATCAAGAGCGGTAACGTTACCCTTATCGTTGCCCGCAACGATAATACGAAGGTTCTTCGGCAAAGCCTTGTCACCGATACGTCGCAATGTCACGAGGGTCAAGGTACCCGAGGTGACATCAGAGGTCGTACGGTTGATTTCATCCAAGAACAAGATCGGTTGTTCATTGGGGTTGTTCTCGGCGTAGTGAATTGCCTGGCTGATGACGGAGTGGGGAAAGAACTTCTGCGACCATTCTCCGGTAGATTCATTAAGAACAAGGCGTGCACCTGTCAGGTCAGCCTTGTCAGCCAGCAAGTTGCACGGAAGGGTGAAGCATGTGGTGTTCGTTCGCCGGGCAACGTCTTCGACGAAGGATGACTTGCCGATACCGGGTTCGCCCATCAGGGCAGGAACCAAACCTGCTTCAAGCAACAAAATAGTGTTGTCAACGAGATTCTTGTCAAACTTCATGGTGGGTACCTCCTGAATATAAAAAGAATTGAATAGAGAACCAGGCAGCGCCGTCAGGCTGTCTGGTTCTGTCGAATAGATCTCGGGCCGTACTTTGTACGGCTTGCTTTTGAAATAACCGTTTGTGCAACCTGCACAAAACCCTGGTTTTCCAGTGAACTACGGCGACACTAAAGATGTCACCGCTTCCTGATTCATCGACGAACTGCGAAGAGTCGGAAGGTGATGCCTATCCTACCCATCGTCTAACATTCATCTCCACAGGAGTTTAGCTACGTTCCATAGCCATTGATTTTGATGTTGTCGGGAGTCGCTAGGAGAAACATGTTTCGTGCTGCATGAATATCTCGCGGAGCAGAGTATCCACATGACGGACACTCGAACTCGCGCTGCGAGAGATCATGTGGCGTTTTTACACCACAGACGCACGTCGCGGTCGTTGCCACGTTCCGCTTGAGAACCGTGACTCGTGGATGACCGATGAGCTTCGTCTTCACTCTCCCGAGAATTCCATACTGAATTGCTCTGGAGCCTCGTGCAATGCTCGATCTCTGTCTCCACGACGAGATGTTTTCGTCTTGCATGAATACATGTTCATGCCCGAGAATCCAACTCACGACCTTGTTCGCGGCGTCATTTCTTCTATTGACCACCTTCTCGTATTCTTCTCTGATGTGCCGCTTTGTTTCTGCAAAAGCCTTTGACCCCTTCTGCTGGCGACTGAGTTTTCGTGACAGTCGCTTGAGGCGGTCTGGTTCTTCGACTCTTGCATTAACGGTGGAGCCGTCAGAAAACGTGATATGGGTTGAGACGCCCATATCTAAACCGATGGTTGTATCCGGGACAAACATCTTTGTAGCCAAAGAACTGTGTTCCGCTTTCTCTCGGTACACGGTAAAGGCGACGAAGAAGTTATGACCACGTTTTATGAGGACAGCATTAGCAAAGTCGTCATGTTCCATATTGAATTGGCTGAGGCCATTCACTCTCATCCATCCTGGAACATTGGAGACTTTGACCTTACTACCACGAATCTTATGGGTTCCTCCGAACTGCTTGAGAGGAATCGAGGTCATTTCTGAGATGAACCTCAGACCTCCGATTTTTCGACCGTGATACTTGAGAACTTTTAGCCCTTTGAGGTTATCTCTCATGCGCGCGAGGATACCCTGCTGTATTTGTCCACCGAGGACAGTGAGTTGTCGGCGTTCGATCTCTCCGGTTGGAAGTTTTACCTCAACCGTATTGTCGAGACTCCTGCGGAATTCTTCATCAAACCGACCGTGAGCCAATGCAGTGTTATAGAACCATTTCCCTTCGAGGAACAGTCTTTCGAGGGCTTCCAGCTGAGCGCGAGAGAGTTTATTGCGCTGAATCTTCACTGTGCGAACGAGAATGTCTTTATTCTTCCGTCGCTCACGAGTCTCTTTTTGAGACTGAGCGATACGTCTATTCTTTTCCAGACGTGTTGATTCATCCATCGATTTTGTGTGCGCCGCTCTTATTGTCACTGGGGTCCCTCCTTCCGTGTTCTTCTATAGGATAAGTTATAGAATGATTATAGGATATAACTTAAATGAAAGGAAGGGATATGGGTTCGGTCAGCAATCTTCGGTATCATCTCGTTCTTACAACCAAATATCGCCGTCCAGTGCTTCAAGGAATCGAGCAATCGGTTTACGATGCATTCCGAGAAGTGGAAAAGGTGAGTGACTTTAAGATTATCGAGATGGATATTAAGGATGGCAATCATATTCATCTAGTGTTGAAAATGTCACCGAGATACAGCGTCTCGTCAATGGTCAATCGAATCAAGGGGATAACGACTCATCTAGTTTGGGAACGAGATCCTCAGCACCTCTCCCGTTTCTATCGGAAAGGGAAGAGAGTGCTCTGGACCGGAGCGTACTTCTGTTCAACTATGGGCGACTTTTCTAATGATATTGTTCTTCGGTACATACAGAATCAGAATGGTTCAAACCTAGGTTTTACGAAAGGAACGTGATGAGGGGTCCATATCACATCGTTGGTGGGGTAGCGATGCTCGGTATCGGTCGCGCTGGCGTGATTGCTGGCGAGCATCTGGCACAGTCTCATGAAGGTGAGTATTCTTCGTGGGTTTCAGGTGCGTTAGATACGCTTAGTAGTACCTTTTCGTCATGGAGCACGTGGACTCATCAGATGTTTATTCCATCTGATGATCAATGGTTGACAAGTGTAGCCATCGGGCTACCGCTGTTTATCATTGGCACGGTGCTCCCTGACATTGACCTGCCCTATTCATTGGCAGGTCGTTTTATGCCCTGGGGGACGGTGTGGTGCTCTCCCAGGTCGCGTATGGGTGGATCCTCACCTATGAACCATAGAGGGTGGACACACACGCTCTGGTTGCTCCTTGGTGTCGGTGTGCTGACAGCGTGGGTGTGGCCTGGTTTCATCTGGCTGCTCGCGGGCATGATCACTCATGATCTACTCGATGCTGGGAGCATGGCCGGGTGGATCTGGTATTACCCGTTGTTCCCATCGACATGGAAAGTGATTGAGCGAGGTGAGACGCGCATTGTCGTGTCCACTCGTGGCCGAAGCATCATGGGTAACCTTTTGCGGTATCAGCAGAGCAAACCATGGTTGGAATCCATGTACGTTGCGCTGCTGATCATTGGGGCCGGGCTTGCAACGTGGTACACGTGGTGAGCTTGGGTGAATGCGAAACCGTTGCAAGCGGTGTTAGTCATTAAGAACTAGCGCTTATTTGCAACGGTTTCGTTTATCCAACCCTTAGTCATTGACAACTTCTAACCATGCAATGGCCGAAGGTATGATTGTGCACAAGGTCAAGCCATTTTTGCCGCTGATTGCCGTAATGCTGATTGGCAAGTTTTTACTCATCGCATCTGCGAATCTGCTAAGTTCCCGGTTAATACTCTCCCAGAATCGCGGTTGAGTGCGAATGACACGATTGTTACCCTTAAGACCTATTTCAATATGGCACGTGTGATACCTCAGTATGTCTTCATTCTCAGAGGGGTTTTTACAGATGAGTTGGGGATCATCGTACTTAAGTGTGTATGGGAATCCGTAGTCTTTGTCGTAGCCCAACCGCTCAGCGAGAACCTGTTCAGCGTCCTCAAGAGTTTCTGCTTCGATGGTGACGGATGCAACGTAATAATTTAAAGGCTGGTTCATTAATATTCCTTTCGTTTGGTACACGAACGTAGTTGTGATAATATTTGTGTATCGACTCCTTTCGGATTGATTTCCTTGTCTGGGTTCGTTCATGTGAATCACCCCGGTACCATTTGAGATTTCTGGTACCGGGGTTTCCTTTTACGCGAGTGGGTTAAGCGATTTCTTCCATCTTGTCTCGAATACCGCACATAAGTGCGGCGAGACCCTCGGCTCCGCTTGCGTTTCGATCGTATGTGATGTTTCGAAGGCCGCATGTGGTAGATAGTGCAACACTGGCACCAAGGGAGCGAACATCGTGGAGCACTTCTACATAATCTTCATCGCTGAAAACGTCGATGTACACGTCATCCAACCCAGGGATAAGCAGGAGAAGATCACCCGCTTCTCGCACTTGATCGCCAAAACTGAGGCCGTCATTGTATGATTCGAATGTTTCGCACATCTCGTCGATCTCATTGATGACTTCGGGACGAGTGATCGCAAGGTCTTTGAGCACGTCAAGCATGGTGGCTTGAGTCGCTTTCATAAAGCTCTCGGGATAAGGCTTGGTCTCATGAATAGAGAGAATGCGCGCGGGGTTTTTACCTCGCATACGCTCGCCTTGGAGAATCGGCTCGCTGTAAATAACTGCTTCGGCTAGTGTGGGTGCTTCAATGGTGTAACTGTTGGTTTCATCAATTCCCAACTTTGAGTTGTATCGTTCGACAACAACGATGTATGTCTTATTGGGTCGCTCGGAGAGTAACATTAGTGCTCCTTTCTTTGTATTAAACGCGCGTGCGATAGGGGTTATAAACGACACGGACACGGTTCTTAGGGAGTTGTTCGATGAGGTATTCCTTCATCTCCTCGTTCGTGAGCCTTCCGCCCCATGCATCAATCCAACCATCTTGGGTGCGCATATGCTCAACCTCGTCAACGGTGATGACGGTGCCAAATGAGGCAAACAGCGGAGTATCCTCAGTGAAAATGATCGGGTAGCATGACGTGATGCCGTCTACGTCGATCGTGTATTTGCACGGTGTTTTAGACATTATGGGCCTCTTTTCTGTATCGAGATGGTTTATTTGTCCGTTTCTCGTGTGATGACCACGCGAGAGGCAAGGTTTAAAAGCAAAGGCATCCCCTCGCGAGTTTCATCGTGCTTTGAACGATGGTCGAGATAGTGCATTAAGGTGTCGTAGAGCAACCATGTCGCTGTGGTATCGTCGATCACGATGGAGTTCACAGCGGTTGGTCCAGAAGGCAAGTTAATGGTTTCTGGACTGAGACGAAGCTGATTGAGCTTATCGTAGATGTATTGCGCATAAGCCCATTCGTAACGGGAATGGTCATTATCGAAGCGTTCAGGGGTGCGCCCAAAGAAGCGGCAGCGTTGAACGAGCATGAGCAAAACAACGTCGTACCACTCGTGATCCGGACGAGTGTTTTCATCAAGATTTGCAGCGCGAGAGGTCACAGGTTTGTTGTTGGCCGGTTCAGCGACACTTCGCCAGATGTGATCCCATAATTCGGTATCAACGGTAGACGAGACGGGCACAGGAGTCGGATTGCGCGTGTACGTCACAAAGTGGTTACTTTGCAAGATTTCCCACCACCCATGTGGGCCTTTAAGAACGGCCTTGTTTGCGGCAATTGATAGCTCAGGAAACGACGAGGGGAGAGGCAGCACGAGGTGATAGCCTTTGCCCGATAGTGAGGTTTCAGCGTAGAGAGCACCAATAGCAAGAAGACGATCACGCTCTTCGGGTGGGCATGTCTTCTCGATATCGAGAACGACGCATCCTTGTGAAGGTGCGTCAATGAACATGGCACAGTTGGCTGCTGTTGGTAGACCGTTCGTTAACTCGTCGAGAGCCACAAGAACGCGCTCATCGCGTGCCCATGCACCACGAACAGGCTCGGGGTGGGTACACCCGTTGCAACCATCCAATAAATGACGGATGTCAATGGGCTTTTTTGACGTTGGGTTCGATACGGTCCAAATCGGCATCGGGCCAAGAACTTTGGTGATGATCTCGTTGGTGTAAAAGTGCGGAAAGGCTAACCGTGGATCAAAAGAGATCGTCATATGGGGATCCTTTCGTGGTGGTGTTTAATCACATAAACGAGACGGACGCTGCATCCACTGATGCGTTCAGTGCGGTGACAACGTCCGTCTCGTTTATGGGTCAGGGGTTATTGGCTGGTATCAGTCAATAGACCACGGGGAAGAAGCCGCTTCCTCAGCAGGAGCAGTCGGGGCAGCAGGTGCGGTGAAAGCCGAACCAGACTGCTGCTGAGCAATCGCGTTCAGGATCTGGAGAGCCTGCGGATTCAGAGCCTGGAGCGCCTGGGGATCAAGCGCTGCAATCTGAGCGGCAGGAGCAGGTGCAACGGGCTGGGTGACAGGTGCGGGCATTGCCAGACCGGAAGCTGCGTCAACCACGGTGTTCTGAGGCGCTGCCTGCGGAACAGCAGGGACAGCAGGAACGGCAGGGGCAACGGGTGCAACCGGAGCCGCGACCTGAGCAGGAGCAGCGGTTTCAGGCTCGTTTGCGACAACGCCGCTGTGAGCAACGATGGGGCCAGACAGGGTAATACCCAAAGCCGCAAGAGCGGTGTTATTGACCGAGGACGATCCGGTGTACCAGCGAGGCTCTTCATTGAAGATGATCGCCTGGATACCAATACCCTTGTTGACTCGCTTGGTGTCATAGACGTTGAGGACAACGGTGACCAGCTGATCACGTTCAGGTTCGGTGGGCAGCGAGGTCGGCGAGGCCGGGATTTCGTCATCGGTGATCTGGCGTGCAGTACCATCGACAGTCTTGAGCAGAACCGGGAGAACGGTTCCCTTGTTGTCGATGTTCCAGCGACGACCAAGCTCGGGCTTATTCTCGGTCTCGAACATACGCTCCCAGACGTAGTATTCTTCGGGGGTCATATGACCACTCGGATCCTGGGGAACGACCTCAGCGTGATGGAGTGCAAGACGGGTGATCGGCTTGTTGACATCAAGAGGTTCGGACTTGGTACGTGCCCGGTTGAGCTTTTCGATGTCGGCAGGCCCCAAGAGGGAGCGGACACGCGCATACTCGATCTGGCCTCGGAGAATGATGGTTGCTCCGGGACGGATCTGAGATGCGGAAATTTGACGTGGAGTGTGAGCCATAATAGTGGCCTCCTTTTCATATGTTATGTGTGGGTGCGGATATGGATTATCCTGTGTTACCAGTATAATCCACCTCCCTTTCTTCCGGTATGTGTATACTAATATATGGTGGAATTTCATATACGCTTTGAGAAGAAAGGAAGGCGACGATGCTAGGTGGACATGAGAAGAAAATAGACAAAGACTTTGAGAATAACCCTAATAGCATTTTTGCACTATTAGGGGCTATCGGTTCATGTGTCTTTGTTGCCTCGATGATGCTGTGGGGTTATTTTGCACCCCACTATGCATCAACGCCGCCACCTCACGGGAGCGAGGTGGGGCACCAGGTTTCTTCTGGGTCACCCTCGGGACGCGGCAGCGCCCCCGGAAATGGACAGACGGTGGTGACACCGTCGAAACAACCTAGTTCTGCTCCGTCACATGGGGAGACACATATGACGAAGACAGAACCAACCCCGTCTCCTTCTGCTGCGCCCACGCCGGGCCAGCAGGTGTATGTTGTGCAAGACGGAGAAACTCTGTCGAGTATCTCCGCTGCAACAGGAGTGAGCGTTGACCGTCTTGCCGAGGCTAATGGTATTCGTAACGTTCACCTCATTTATCGAGGCTCTGCGCTCGTGATTCCTCAGCCATAAACACTTTGGACAGCACGATCAGCACCTGGCGAGAAGCCGGGTGCTGATTGCTATTTACAGGGCATCATCGGTTGCATTGATGAGGTCATCAATAGCTTGAAGCCGTTTAGCGATGATCTGTTCATGTCCGATTCCAGAACCATCGAGTTGGAACACGTGAACGTCCGGGTGATCGAGCAGATCATCGGGTAGATACGTTTGTTCCACCACGTGGTAGGGATAGTCGTGCGGATACTTGTATCCCACGCCGTTGCCGTAGAGCGTATTTGCTCCTTTGTAATGAGCATCAGCCAGATGCTTGGGTACAGGCAATGAGCCTGTGGTTCGCACAAGGTCGATCGCTCGGTCAATAGCGACGTATGTCGCGTTTGACTTAGGAGCGGTTGCGACAGCGAGGGCTGCTTCAGCAAGCGGGATACGCGCTTCTGGCATACCAATCAGTGCAACGCATTGTTGCGTGGCGACAGCCAGAGGGAGCACAGAGGGATCAGCAAGGCCTACGTCCTCAGCTGCGTGGATGACGATGCGCCGTGCTATGAATCGCGGGTCTTCGCCGCCTTCAATGAGTCTGGCGAGCCAATAGAGCGTTGCATCGGGGTCGGATCCCCTCATAGACTTAATGAAGGCCGAGACGATGTTATAGTGCTGGTCTCCATCGCGGTCATAGCGTTGGATCGCGTGAGGTGCCAAAGAGGTGAGCATGTCGAGTGTTGCGATCTGGTCACCTCGGGCTGTATCGAGGGCTTCAAGTAGGGTGAGGGCCTGGCGAGCATCACCTGATGCATTCATAGCGATGACGCGGAGAACGTCATCTGGGATGTCAACGCCCGGTGTGCAGCGAGGAAGTCCATCTGGATGGCTTATTGCTCGTTGTAAAATCGCGTAGATATCATCATTGGTCAAGGTGCCCAGCGAAACGATGGCACAACGGGAAAGCAATGCGCTGTTAACCGAGAAGCTCGGATTCTCCGTTGTTGCACCTACGAGACGAATAGTGCCGTCTTCTACGCTTGGTAGCAAGACATCCTGCTGCGATTTGGAGAAGCGGTGGATCTCGTCAATGAAGACAACGGTAGGTGTTCCATCCCTGTCAAGATGGGTGCGAGCCTCAGTGATTGTTTTACGAATATCAGCAACCTTGGCAGAGGTTGCAGATAGCTCAACGAAGTGGATCCCTTGAGTGTGGGCCATGATGCGAGCGATTGTGGTTTTCCCACTCGCTGGCGGAGCGTACATGATGAGGCTTAGGGGCGGAGCCAATGGGTCGAGCATGTGGCGGATCAGAGAACCCTCGCCTACAACGTCGTCTTGACCAATAACCTCATCAAAGGTTGTGGGTCTTACACGTACGGCGAGTGGCTCAGGTGGGTGAGTCATGAGTATCACCTTTCAGTCGGTGTTGCTGCGCACGGCCCATATGGGAGATATAGGCCGTGGCAGCGGTGTGGTTAATCATCGTTCGATACGATGTCATCGACAGTTTTCTCCACGGCGTCGATGAGAGACTGTTGTAATTGCTCCTTTTTTCCAAGAGCTGTCGGCAGTTTCTCGTCAATGGTTTTAGCCGTGAGAATCTGGTAGATGTTCACCGGATGCGTTTGCCCCACTCGATGCAAGCGCTTGTTCGTTTGCATGTAGTGTTCCAATGACGATGGCAGTGTGTACCAGATCAAGGTATGCCCGCCGTCTTGAAGGTTGAGACCGTGCCCAGCGGATGCCGGGTGGATGAGCATGACAGGGATTTCTCCCCGGTTCCATGCCTCATACATGTCACGGGTGCCATCAAAGACGCGAGTATCGTAGCCATGGGCACTGAGGTACGCCCAGATGATGTCTCGATCGCACGTGAAGTAGTACGCCACCAAGACGGGACTTTTTTGCTGAGCGATGACATCGAGCAGTGCAAAGAGCTTTGCGCTGTGAACAATCGCGTATTGTCGTCCGTTATAGGCGGTGAGCGATTGTGATGCGGCAGGAAGCATGGACACATCCAAATGGACGCCGAACTCATCTAGCTCTTCCTCGGTTTCCATGTCCTCGTTTTCATCGAGGTAAATGGTTCCAGAGGCAAGCTGAACGAGTTTTGTCCTCAGCACAGCTTTATTGGTTGCCGAGACGGAACTCAGCGTTGGGTCATCGTGTGGATCAACGCCTGATACCTGAGCGATGTCTAGGACAAGCGTGCGAGCCAAGGTCTTGTATGCCTCGCGCGCGTCGGTATCCATGTCAACCATGAGATTGTGAATCTTCATGGGTGGTATTGGTTTGCGTGCTACGGTCGGCGCACTCATCACCAGATGGTCGATGCGTGCGTAGATCGCCTCCTTTGCACCGGGGCGCGGTTGCCAATCGACCGGAGTTCCGTTTGCTAAACGCCGGTTCGATTGGAAGAACGCTTCACGGTAGTTAGTGAGCGATGAGCCAAGAGAGAGACCTTGGTCGAGCAGATAGACCTGCGACCACAGGTCTTCAAGACCGTTAGGTGCGGGTGTGCCCGACAGGAGAATCATTCGTGAGATCTGAGAGCGCACTGCGCGAATTGCCTTAAAACGTCGCGACGTGGGGTTTTTGAAGCCCTGCGATTCATCGATGATAACCGTTGGGAAGGGCCAGATCGGTGTTGGAATCTTCTTGCGATCACGCGGATCAAGGGGCGGGAGCCAGGTGACGAGATCATAGACGAGTTCTTGGTTAATGAACCACAGCGTTGGTGGAGTGGCTGGATCCAAGACCTCAGCGTAACGCTCTAAGCGTTGCTTACGTGAGAGTTGATGATCCTTCTCATCGACGATCAACGAGCGCGCCCTGACAGGAACGTCCCACTTTTCGATCTCGGAGATCCATGACAGCCTCGCGATCTTGATCGGTGCAATGATCAGTGTGTGACCACGCGGTCCAATCTGAGTGAGCGCATGGAGCGTTGCTAAGGACTTGCCACCCGACATATCCAGAAAGACGCCAGCATAGGGCCTCGTCTGTATGAACTGCGAGGCGGCGGCTTGCTGATCCATGAGAGTGGGGAAAGCCATGCTAGGTCTGTCCTTTCTTTGAGGTTGATCGATCAGTGGGAACTATGAGTGCCAATATGCAGGCATTTGAGTACAAGCTCTATTGTGCGAGCATTCGCATAACCTGGCGTGATTCCGCATTTTTCATATGACACGAAAATAAGGTCTTTGGTTTTACCGAACGTAATGTGTGTCAGAATTTCTGAAATGTGTTCACGCCAACTTTGTTCTATGGAGATTGTCGTGACTACGAAACCATTGTCGGCAAGAAGCCGACTATCTGCTTCGCTCAATCGAGCAGCGGCTTGAATCAGTGTTTCGCGGAAGGTGGCGATGTCGTCACCTGGGAGTTCCGTTTCAAACCACCGGGCTAGGCGATCGTCATATCTCGTGTCTTTCTTATCGCGAATGTACCGATGTCCGTTATTGGTATGGGTGATGTACGTGGCTTCACGCATAGCTTTCTCCGTTCGCTTGGTGATGTCGTTCATCCTTAATTTTGCATCCAAGGGGTTTAATGGCAGAGATGATGTTGCTGCCCATATGCTCAAGGACGGAGAGTACGTCGTAGGGTCTGTTGTTGTGGGTGACTTTGTACTTTAGACACGCTTTGTTCATTGCATCTAAGATATCAACGAACATAATCGAAGGCGGGAACGTCAGGTTATCTTCGTCCCAGACCACAGGGATGGACGTTAAGACGAAACCGTTGCTGGCAAGGAACTCACGATCTTCACCGTTTAAACGCACGGCAGCTTGGATCAGAGCTTCGCGGAAATCAGCGACCTCATCCCCGGGAAGTACGTCTTCACCCTCGAACCAGAACCTCAAGTAGGTATCGATCCTCTGATCGTGCTCATCAAGGATGTAGTGGCTATGTGGTTCATGGTTGGTATCGGTGAGGTAGGTGACTGTATTCGTCATATTTTGCATGATTTTTCCTTATTTGACATTGATGAGTGGTGTGCTAATATGAGTGTTATCGAGATTAACCATCTCACTCTTTCTAACGGGTTTTATTTATTCTCGGTAGTGGGAGCTGGGTTGGTCGGTTTCTTTCCTTTCTGATATCACCCCGGCGTACCTGCGGAGAGCGTCGGGGTGATACTTTTTGGATCGTCACTTTCGAGGACGTCTCAGTTCTCGTTTCTCCTGTTTGGTCAACGAATTGTTGTGACGAACATACATCTTCGCGGTGTGGCGAAGAGCTGTGCAGGTCCACATCCACTCAGGTGAGATGTTTAAAGGCGGCTGATCCTCGGGACGAACAATTGTCGAACCTTGAACGGCCATGTCTCCGATAACAAAGAACATGTCCAACAGTTGCGTGAACGGTGGCTGTTCTTTGTCTGGAGAAACCGTGTGTGCAATTTGGGTCAACATCTCTTTGATGGTGGGTTCCCACATGTTATCAGGGACGTTAAGACGTACCCATCGCATCACGGCTGGCCTGATATCGAGAAGGAACTGTTTCATGTTCCATCGATAGATCAGTGCAAACTTTTCGCGCTCAGACATATCAAGGAACTGCGCGCATTCACTGTAGGAAACCTTCGGCTGGATAAGGACGCTATTCATGATGTCTGCATCTTGCGATTGAAAAGTCACCGTCTGGATGCGGTCGCCATACACAGTGACAGACGCGGGCGCAAGGTGACATTCAAACGCAAAGTTCGCCGGACCAAGAGGGTCATTCGGCCAAAAGAATGAGAGGTTCTTATGGTCTGGGTCGATGGTGGTCACGAACATGCTGTACCGGGATAAGCGCTTTTTACGATTGATCACGTCTCGATATGACAGCGTTGGATGTGTCTGCATATGCGCGTCCCATCAGTCAGTGCGAAATCGTCTTGATGCGGTCGGGCCTAAAACCCGTCCAGAAGGTGTAGTCGCAATAGCGCGGCTCAGGATCATCGTCGGAAACGGCGCTTACGCGAGCCATAACGACGGGTGCAGCCTGGGCTTCGAGAACGGTTGTGCAAAACTCGTACGGAGTCTTGTAGCCCTGGTCGGTGAGTCGGATTGACATGTCTTCAATGTTCACCTCGTGGAACGAGATGCCGCCGCGCGTCAACAGTCGCTTGGTTTGATCACATTGTACGCAATTGGGCTTGGAAAAGACGATCACATCGTGATCAATGATTGATTCATGAGTTGTTTCGGTAGTCATGTAAAAATCTCAAATCTGGTTGTATGTAGATAGTTCTTCGATAATAGCGTCTACATCGGCCCTGGTATGAGCGACGTAGACGTGTGCTCCGGCGCGGCGCATCAGTGTGATGACTCTGATTTGTTGACGCCGCACGGAGCCGACGTCGCTTTTTGTTTCGACGAAACAGGTTCTCGCTGGGGTGACAATGATCTGGTCAGGCACCCCGCGCATACCGGGGGAAGTGAACTTTGCAGTCCACCACCCCCGGCGTCGACATTCGTCGACGAGGTAGCCCTCAACGTAGTGCTCAGGGCGTCCCATTGGCGATCACTTCTTGTTTATGAGTAGTGTGCCAACGGATGCGAGCGCGGTCAGATGGCAGAGGATCAGACATCGCTCCGCATGAGCACATGGCTCGTCCGGTGATGGTTGTCTGGTCGTCTGGTCCGACCTCGGGGTAGATCCGATCTGCCCACTTGGTGAAAGGCTTCCCTTCTGCGATGAGGGTGTGACCCTTCACGCGCATCTGTTTGTGGGCGGTCATGAGTCGCTCCTTTCTGTGTTGTCCGATTCTTGTGTATCGTTATCGCTGGTCTCAGTTTCTGGAATCTTGTTCATCCAATTGGATTCGAAGGATTGGGCGAACATCTGCGCGTAGGTCTCAAGATCGAGCCTGTCAATGAGAGCGCGGCGTTGATCCTCGCTTAGGCACATGAGATCGTGGTTGACGATCAGCATGTGCCACGAGGGTTCAATACCCGTGATCTTACGCGTAGTAATGTCTTGATCCGATGGAGCCAACTGAATGCCGTGGCGGTGAGCCGTCATAGCATCAGGAGCATAGCCGTTTGCGATCATGATCGCGTTGGCTACTGCATCGGTGCGCACGACAGATGCATCGCCTCGCTTGTGGCGAGATTCAGCGGTTGTCGCACTGACTTTCCACGCTCCTGCTGCTCCTAGAGAGACAGCGCCGGGTGTACCTGGTTTCACCACGAACACACGGTTGTAGTGCTGGAGCGCCCTGAGGCCCCGAATAGTCTGTGCACTGGCATCTTCTCTATCAGAGATCGGATCACAGGCGTAGTGGAACGTGAGCATACTCGGAGAGGCTGCGATTACGTTTTGGAACAAGAGCAGGGCTTCCACCGAGTCCTTCTGATGCGCAATTTCCTTCATGATCTCGTAGGCCACAGATGGATCAACCGGGCGGTTAATCGCATCGGGGTCGGACACGGCGATAGAGCGCAAGTACACAGCCATTGCTCGGTCAAGAGCGGCTGGATGTGCCAGAGAGTTCGTAGGTGTTGGCTTGCGCCAGCACGCCAGTGAGGATCCGGATGCGCTGAGAATCTTTGCATCCTGGGGCCGAACGCTGCCGTCTGCCTGCGCGGGTGGCAGGGACAATTCGATTCGGTTATTCGAGTCCTTTGAGACGAGAAGAAGTTCTTCGGGTTCGATCAGGACGTGAATGCGCTGAGATTGCTCATCGAGAACGCGATTGTTTGTCTCCAGATCAATGTCTGCCGAGTACAAACCATCGGTGTTCGTCGAGATGATACGCGCACCCTCAAGGGTTTGAGCCTGCCCGATCATCCACGAGAACAACTGTCCGATCAAACGCATAGAGATGATCATGTTGTTCATGCGGATGGGAGAACCTTCGAACTCGGTATCACCTGCGCCCGATGCACTGTTGAGCAAGAGTTTGACGCCGCTTCGCTTGGAAGCGAACATCTCTCGTTCCTCAGCCGTGATCGAGGGATCCTTCATCAACCGACCGAAACGTTCCTTGTCCTGGTAGAGCTTACCGTAACGGTCCTCACCCAGGGCCTCGTTGTAGAACGCGGACAAGTTGGTGAGCAACAGCGGGTAGTACGACGAGAAATCCTCGTGAACAGCCTTGGCAATCGACGTCATTGCGTAGGCGGGGTCCAACTTGTTGGATCCATCGGCACGCATGACGAAGAGATCCTTATTGCGTACGGGTTTGAAGAACGCGCCTCGCTCAGGGTTGGGCGAAGACTTCGTCATCAAGACCTGCTGCCACGGGATCACTTGATCGTTCGGCAGGGTGACGCGAATCTGCTTGCGGATCGCCAAAGCCTGCTCTGGTTCTGTTAGATCACGGACACCCAGAGTATCAATGAGGGTGTCAATGAGATCTTGCAGCGCACGAGCCTCAGCATTGTGGTCCTCGAAAAGGGCCAGGTTTGCTTCGGCTCCGTGAATCCCGCCTGTCGAAAAGGTTGCAAAACATGATGTCGGCGAACCGTCTTTTCTAAAGTACGGGATATTCGTCGGTCGCTTAGGAATGTCACTGAGTTTGTATGCAGTGATGACTCCATCATCGTCAACGCTGTTGCATTCTGGGTCGAAACTGTAGTCGGATGCATAGGCGTCCGATCCGTTAAAGTTCTTCCCACGAATGCTTGCGTAATAGGCGTATACCTCGTCGAAAGCTGCGCGAGCCTTGGCATTTTCAATACTTTCGTAGAAGAAGGTTTTCGCCAGTTCGAGAACATCGAACTGCTCAATACCCAGTTCTTGCGCTCGTTGCTTCGAGGGGTACATGAAGGACACGGTTTTGATGTCCTTTAATCGCTCATATGGTGCGAGAACACGCGCAACGAACTTCGCTGACGTCGAATCAGGTGTGAGCCTGTCGTATCGCACGCGGCTGGGTTGGCAGTCTGGCTTCGACTTGGAGCCTCGAACTGCGTCGTACACAGTCTCGGGGTAATCGACCATCAAGGCGTGCTTGAGGTCGAATCCGCCCGAGTAGGTCGGGTGATCAGCCAGGTGAGCAAGGTTGACAACATCGCTGACGTTGTATGCGATGAGTTCAATCAAATCACTCATCGTTTCGATGGTGGTTTTGTTGCTCAGTCGATCAGATTCGAGAATCTGAAATCCCAGCATCCCAAGCAAACGCTTGAGACCCACGCGTTGTTGCTTCTCATTGAAGCGCGCGATATCGAGATGGCGACCTGATTGGATCATGGCCTGCCTAATGAGATACGCCGATCCCTTGCTACCCTTACCTTTGGAAACGCTTGTTGACCTCAGATACGAGGGCATTTGACGGATGTAATCATCGGCGAACAGCATGTCGTTGTGCCTGCGAATCTCAGAGGCTGTCACAGGGATAGTCGAGCGCTCAAAAGCGAGTTTGCAGGTGTTTAACAAACCCTCACCGATACGACGCTTTTCTTCGTCTGTCGATGCCAACATAGCAAGCTCACGAGCTTTGCGGATGGGGTCTTGCGTCCGTTCCATCACGCTTGCCAAGTAGATGCTCAGCATGGTCGTGTCGTAGTTTGCCGAGTTGTATCCGCACAGGAACGGATGGACCTCGGGGTCGTACTGTGGGTCTGTATCGCATACGGGGCGATACATAGACAGGTACGTACTACGAGACGCGGGGTCGCTTACAGGGGATGCATCGCTGAGTCCAAAGGTGCGAGCCAAGAGGTGGTTCGCTTCCCACGTGCTCAGATTATGCAACCGGAGCGTGGGAATTTCACCAGGCTTCCATAGCTTCGCCCACGCTGGGTTCCGCTTGGCGATAGCAGAAAGCACCGCTTTGTGATCAAGGGGGTGCTGACGGAGTTCGTCACCAACAGGGGTTCCTCGGTCAACGAGATAGAACACGTCAAGAGCGCGGGTTTCTCGGTCGAAAAGAGCGATGGTGAAAACGTTCGCTAGTGACTCGATATCCCAAAATTGGAACCTAGCGCGTTTGTAGGTGGTCCGCTTCATAGAAGCCGCCTCCTTTCGTTCGAATGTTAGAAAAGCGTGAGCTGGCGTTGCGTGGGCCGATAATTGTCGATGTACTCTTCCACGGCACTTTCAGGGTCATCGGCGTAGATACCACAGAGGGTGTCGTAGTCCGGGTGGTCGGGTGAGACAACCCAGACGTCACCGCGTGCCCAGGTCTCAAAGGTGTCGATGTGACTCATGGCAGAGCCGTAGCCATCCTTGACAGCGGCAATAACGGTGAACCAGCTGGATTGGCTGGTGTTACGCGTTGTCATCACAACGTCGTACGGAAGGTGGCGCTCGGCGAGATCGCAGAGGTAGTCTTCCCACCAGGCAAGAGAGATATCGCCCGGTTCAATACCGTCTCGCTCCATCGCGCGAAGAAGGTCATCAATCACCGGGTTATCGTCATAGTCATTGATGTTGTCTGTTTGTGTATGTCGATCCGCATCGATGACAACCAACGCGGCTTCTTCATGGGTGAGCCATGAGCGCGGGTCTTCTGCATCGGTATCTTGGTAAACGGTGTATTCCACGCCGTCATCATCGGTGTAGACGTCATTGAGACGGATGTAACCTGATTGCTGAGTATGAGTAAGAGTCATGGCGGGAGCCTTTCTGGATATGTGGGTGTGTGATAGGGGAGCGACCCCTGCTCGGTGGATGAGACAGGGGTCGCATCGCGAAGTGATGATCATGCGGACAACATGTTATGGGATGATTCATCGTCTTCTTCGATCTCATCGAAAAGATCATCACTACGAATACCTGCTCGTAGGAGACCTCGTGTGGAAATCGGTATGTTGTGCGGGGTTCCGACTTTGCGGATTGAACCGTTCACGGGCTGGATGTCAAACCATTGGTCAAGGTTGTATTCCACGGCCAAAGGTTCTTCCCCGAGGATACGGTTTTTCGTACGTACAGCAGCTGGGGTAACAAACCATCCATACCCTTCGCCCTCACCGACAGCTTCCTGGAGAATCAGGGTGAGGTGTTTAATGAACTTGTTATAGCCCAGAGGTGGGTTAGATGGTTGATCTTTAGTGAGCCACGCTCGGTAGAGCGCGTAGAGGAAACGCCACGGAAGCAGATCCCATACCACGCGATCAAGGAACTCCTCGGCAAAAGCGCGTACAGGGTCGTTCTCGATCTTGTACTGATGCAGGGCCGCTTTGACGGCTGCCGGTTCAGACAATTCGTAGAAGTTTCCGCTCAGTACACGGTAAAGGACGTATTCAAGCACCTCAGTGCGGTGCATGTAGTCCTGCTTAATGTACTTGCGTTCGGCCCCGGTGAAGCTCTTGTCAAAGGGGATGATGAGCTGCCTGCGGTACAAAGAACCAGATTTATCACGGAAACGAGGCGTGTCATTGACACACTGAACCATGAAGCCTCGGAACTGATAGGCGATAGGTGTTTTGTTCTTGCGGTTAATCAAGATGACATCATTAGTGATGACAGCCTTGAGGTTTGCCGCTCTGTCAACATATTCGCCCACGTCGTTCTCATCGACAAGAACAGCGTTCGTTCGAATGAGAGGTTCGAGATGGAAGTCTTTGCCAAAGTCGGCGACTGGAATGGACGTCCAAGCACGCTCACCGCATAGGTTGCGCATGAGGGTCAGGAGTGTACCTTTACCGTTGTTGCCAACCTCGGATAAGAACCACGCGGTCTTATCCCAGGCAACGTTTGGCCTGATGATGGCGGAGAGAATTTCCCATAAAAGTGCGACGATCTCAGGGTCATCGTTCAGGTCAGCCATCCAGGATTCGATGTCCCAGTCGGTGCCATCGGCGTCGTTATGGATGACGGGGTTGACGGCGTTCTCATTGTAATTAACCGCTGATTTTGCCGTGAAGACGATCTCAGGGGTGAATGGGAGCAATGTCTTGGTTTTGTAGTCGAAAATACCGTTGTTGACAGCAATGAGATCACGATTGGTAGTGACCATGACGCGAGGTGCGTTATCGGCCAACATGTCGATCACATGATCGAGTTCTTTGGGCGAAATCGAGAAGTTATATTCACGAGCAAGCACTCGGATCGAAACCTCATCGGTGATGTAGATGCCAGTGTTTGGACCGTGGTCCATGTACACGGCAAGTACGTCGTAGTTGGGATCGGTGTTCTTTTCCGAGAGCATGATGCGAACAATTCGATTTCGCTTGAGCATACAGCCAGCGATCACGGCTGGAGTGAGTGTGCGTAGCGTCTGGTAAGCACGCGATCCTTTAAGGCCGTATTGCGTATTCTCAGAGATCAAACGGTTGTTAATTCTATTGAGCAGGTGGAATTCCACGTCTTGCGCATTTAACGTTTCTTGGTGTTGGGTCGCAAAGAATAGTTCAAGTTCATCGCTAATCAGTTGATTGATCGGTGGAATCATCGCCTGATGAGTCGTTTGCAACGGGGCGTCATGCGGTGTTGCATTATCCGTCATTGCCACCCCACCTTTACGGTCGAGGTGACAGAGGAAAGATTATACGTGGGAAGCAGCATGTGTGGGACCTTCTTTCGCAATGTCAGGGTATAAATCGTGGAACTTTGATCATGTGGGATGATCGGAGTTTCTTCATACACCAAAGGAATCGTATATCATTTCGAGCCGCTCCGCAAGTTCATGCGGGCGGCGGTAAGCATCAATCATGCTACCTGTTTTTGTATTCGGGCACTACCTCTCGACGCGCGATAGCGCGTATTCGCGAGGTGCAATAGCTCATATATCCATTAACGCGTCTAAATGAGCTTTAGGAGCCATGAGAATAGGTTTAGGTACCACATAGCGCTTCGTTCCTCTCAGGGTCGTAGAGAGGCTCCTGAGTGCGTTCTCGTGGGTGGGGAGATTCGTCAGTGGGGTTCGAGTCCCATGGTGACGAGACTCGGTTAGCAGTGGTCATGAAGCCGGATGTGCATAGGACGCTCTAAACGGCTGTTTAAAGCCACGAACATTCATTTGTGCACCCACATAGCTCCCAGCCTCCGTTCGGACCGTAGAGAGGCTTCTAGGTGCCTTCTCGTGGATATGAGACTTCTTCGGCGGGGCTTTACTCTCATATCGGGGGAGTAGGCGGGCCTTTGAAAGGGGTGTGTAGCAGTTTTTTCTCAGTTGTAGCATTTCTATGAAAATATCTGCTACAGGATTTTTTGGCGGTATATCAACGGTTTATTATTATATATAATAATTTTTATTAAAAAACTGCTACAACACTTTTTATTGATATATCACCAGTAAACCCACTTTGTAGCGAATGTAGCAGGTATTTAAGGGTCTCTACACGTATGCGTGTGTGCACACGCGTGATACCTGATGGGGTCGTCCATGTCAATACTGAGGACGAAGTTGTTCATATCCTGAGACGGTTACTTGACAGAGATGTTTGGCATGGTGTATCACGCGCGCATACACGCGCACACACGCGCATTTAGGCAAAATGGGGCCAAAAACGCGCTACTCGTGCTACAAATGCCATCTTTCGTTGCAATTGGAACGAAAAGTGCTGTAGCAGGTATGTTTTTGGGGTGTAGCAGCTTGTGCAACGCTTTTTGTTTTTCGTTGGTATCTCAGGGAAAATGGGGGTGTTGCACGTAGCACCCTATATATGCAACACCTGCTACAACAGGCTTTTTATCGGTTTTTGGAGTGACGGCCATCACATGAGCATGAAATGTTGTTTCATCAACATGTTGCACGGTGTGATGAAATGTGTTCGACGTCACAGAGGGCTTCATCGTCATTTTAGGTTGTTTTGAACTGTTCTGTGGCAGACATCACAAACGGCCTCATTGTTGGTTTGGTGTCTTACAGTTGCGCGTTGTTGTTGCATTGTATATGATTTGTATGTCAGGTTGATTCGGGTTCGTGGGACACCGAGATTCAGGACGATGTGGGACTGCACATGCACAGACGAACGGGAGCTGGTGGGACGGCTCCCGTTCGTTTTTCTTTATGTGCGATGCAGTGACAATGATCCACGTGATGATAAAACAAGGGCCACCCCGTTTGGGATGGCCCTTGTTCTTTTCGCGAAAGAGGCCCCTTGGGGTCTCGGGTCTAGAGACTGCTGACCTGCAACGGCCACAGTGAGCTACGATCTGCGCAACGTGTGGTTTTACGCATTTGCGCCTGAGCTTTAGCTTGTGCACGTGCGCGCTTCTTAGCGCGATGCTTGGCGGGATTCCATCGTAGAGAATGGTAGTCGGCCCATCGTTCGTCGTCAGCTTGGCGCTGCGCTTGCAGTTCAGCTCGCGTGAAGCCATTGTTCGCTTGCCGTTCTCGCCACAGTTTGTATTCAACCGAGGTGACATCTGGCATTGCATAGACGAACTCCACCGCGTAGACGCGCGCTCGCTTGAGGAAGACGACACGTTCACGGATGAGGACCGCGTGGCGGTAGCGTAAGCGATCTTTGATCATGTAATACGCCAAGCTACCGAGCAGCTCATTTTTTGTCTGTTTCGGATCGCGGCTGTAGAGCACGTGGCGGATGATCGCATTCGGCGTGTCATCCATAGGTTCGCTACCCTGATCAGGCGCTGGCGGATTCCACGGACCAAGATTCTTCGGCAGTGGTGGAACGACGACGTTTTGCCGGTTGTCGTACACGAGACCGTGTTGAATGATCATGGTCTTACTCCTTTCGCGCTTTGATATAGGCTGCGTCAACTGCCACGATAACGAGCATCGCAGCTTATCCCTATCCAGCGGTAATAAAAGCTGATTAACATTCAGCTTCCCATCCATAAGAGGTGGGGGTATCCTCGCTAAAAATCGTGAGAAACTTTTGTTTCTTCACTCTAAACCCCGGTTCGTACTGTGTACGGACCGAGAGGTGGGCCGGTTAGGGCGCTTGCTCTACCGGCGCACCTCCCATTGTTCTACTTTTCAGAATAGAACACCCTGTGTCTGTCTATATCACTGTCGTCCAGATGCATCAACAGTACCCACAGTACGGAAACGATGAGAGCCGTTGCTAGTGCTTCTACTACGCGCAATGTGCTGAGGGTTGGAGTATGCGTGATAAACGTGAAGGCGTTGAATAGCACGTGGATCCCAATGCATTGCATCAGGCTGTGTGTTTGCTCGTACATGTAACCGCACGCGATCCCAAGGGGTAGCGTGAGGATGATCTGCACGATGTTGCCGTGCAGAAGCGCGAATAGACATGCTGAAAGTGCAATCGTTACTGGCGCTGAGAATCGCTGTCGCATGACGGGATAGACAAACCCACGCATCAGGGCTTCTTCACCGATTGGTACGACGAGGATGCTCAGGGTAGCTATTGCTATAAGGGACATCTTGTCTGTGACACTTTGGATTGGTGAGGGCGCATTCAGAGCGTTCTTTACCAATAGAGCGATAGTCGATGCACCCAGATAGATCGCTATGGTCTCTAGTATCGCGGCTAAGGTATCTAACGATAATCGCCACCACGATTTGCGGATCTTCGCGATGAGTGGTGAGTTGGCGTGACGCTTTCGCCAGATCACAACGTATGTAGCTGCTGTAATGTTGGTGAACGTAAGTGTGAAAACTACTTTGTGCGTGAGAGCGTAGAGCACCGTCATGGTTACGACGTATGCCGCAATAGCTCCGCCAGCCGTGAGTAGGATACGCATTTTGTTTGGCTGCGGGCGCGATTGTGGGTTGTTGCTCATGGGGTTCCTTTCTGAGGGGCTGTACAAGGGGGTGGCATTTCACCACCCCCTTGCTCATGTGGTGTGGGGTTATCGCTCCGTGTTTTCTACCTCGTGATCAATGATCCCTTGCAGCGTGGTACGACCAGCAAAGGTGTTCAGACCCAGAGTCACTCGGAAGCGACATGTGGTGCCTTTGATATCCTTGCTGTTCTTCCGCTCCATGAGACCTGGTGCAGCGTCCGCCCTGTTCCACCACAAGAGAGCGACACCTTCTGGCGTTGTGATCTTGAGGTGCTGGTTGTCGTTACCGAGGGTATTGATCGAGCACATCGCGAGGTTGATCACCATGTCGACGGGCGGGGCTGGGAAGCCATGACCGAACGGTGCGAGTTTCTTGACATGATCCATGTACTGCGTAATTGCTTGGATCTCATCAAGAGGCGCATCCGCGTCTGCACTCAACCCGAGGGTGAGGGCTGCTGGATCATCTTGGATAAGAATGCCTTGCTCGGCGATCACTGCATCGCGTTGCTTGGGCACAAGGTAGGCCAGAGCGTCACATAGATCGGATGGAGATGGCGCGTGGACACCACAGGCGAACTCGTGGCCCTGAGCACCCATCTTGGGATTACCCACAGACGCGAGCTGCTCAATGATCGGGAACCATGTGGGGGAGCGCATGGAACCCGAGCATGATCCGTCACTATGGATATGAACAACTGCCACAGGATGTCCATGCATGAGCATGAGGTTTTGTGCAATGAGACCTAACATGCCCGGTAGAGCGTCTGTGACAAACACGTACGGTGCCCAGGGTTGGTCACTGTTCATGATGTCGCTCAGAATCTCACGCACCTGCCGTTTACGTGTTTCGTTGTATTCAACGAGACGTTCAGCGGCTTCTTTTTGTTCTTCGCGAGTGTCAGCCGTGAAAACTGCGAATCCTGTCGTGTAATCTCCGTCCACGCGACGAGTTGCATTGAACGCTGGAGCTACCGAGAACCCATAGAGTTGTTCATCCACTCTGTCATGCGTTGCTTCAATTGCTTGGAGCAAGAGGTTCATCCCTTCAAAGGCTCGCATGTACACCGGGTGGTGGTTTTGAGAGCGGAGCATGGAGAGCAGAGTAGGTGTTCGATCAATGTCGAGGCTCAGCCCATCGAACTCATCGGGTTCTTCGTACCTAGACTTCTTTCTCGGCGTGTAGCTTGGTTCAGGGGTTGCAATGAGCAAACGGGTGAACATGAGTGCTTCACGCACGAGATCTCGGTTTTCATAAACCAGACCCATGACGTCGGCTACTGTTCCGATCCCTGCGAAGGTTTTCAGCCATGTGATCGATGAGAGAGTATCCGGGTGGTAGACGGACGCATATCGTTCGACGAGCTGGTACGCGACGTGCGCTCCACAAATCTCTTTGTTCGGGTATGTCTCATCGCCACGGTTGGGGTTGATGATAATATGCGCGTCAGATTTGCCCTCTTCCACGTGGTGGTCGGTCACGAAGGTGAGGAGACCAATGTGGTTAGCATAGGTGAGTGCATCACGACTGTTGGTTCCAGCATCGCACGTGATGATGGCTGCGGTGCGTGGGAACTGCTGCATAACAGTTTCAATAACCGAGGGCTGAATCTCGTGGCCCAAGTGGTAGTCCGGGACGTGGAGATTAGTTTTCACGCCCATTTCACTCAGACCCGCGTACAGGATGGTTCCTGCGCAAATACCGTCTGTGTCAAAGTCTGGAACGATCGTGATCTCCCGATCTTGCGCTCGCATCATCTCTAGGGCCATGACCATTCGGTCAATGTCTTTGAGTAGGGGATGGTGAGGGTCATTGATCTCTTTGAGGTACTGATCAGTCCAGCCCATCCGCTCGCGCACACGGTTGAACAAGTCTTCGCCGTTCACGCCGAACATGGATTCGTCGATGTCAAGCGGGGGTGGGTCTTGTTGTGAAGTCATGCGGTGGTGTCTCCTTTCGTTGCTAGAGTTTCATAGCTATACGTGTGTGAGAATTACGGCAAATGTTATGATGCAGCCGCTCGTGAGGATGTTGGCGAGTAACCAGAGGCCGATCTTATTGACAGTTATTTCATCTTTCGGATTGATGAAAGTTTCGAACGGTAGTGTTTCATAGTCTTGATTGACGTCATATTTTTGCTGTTCTTCTCTGATGTCGCGTTTTGTTAGATACCCGGTTGCTGTTGCAATAGCTACGCATATACAGGCTGTAATGATGTAAATTGCGGCGTTTTTGTGTTGGATCATTAGATTGGCTAATGCTTGAAAGCCAAAACATCCGATCAACCCTACGGCTGCAATTGTCATTGCGAAAGCTGATCTCGATATTGCGAGATATGCCCAGTACGCTTTTCCCTTACGAGTGTTGTTTCCGTTCTGTTCATATGCTTTGTTATTGGTTTTCATCAGGATGAATGTGCTGAGATCCAATATGATCGTCACAATGACAAATGTTGTCAGTATCCATGCGATGGTGTTGTTCATGTGTATTTATCCTTTCAGTGATACCAAAACCCCGTAGCGCGGTAATGAACCGAGCTACGGGGCTTCGTCTAGTGTGGATTAGTGGCAGAGTTGTCGGCCATTGTCAATATAGACACAGTAGGTGTAGCGTCCACTGTTGGCTTCTTCATCACTGACACTGTGCTTGTAAATCTCCTCGTTCGATACCTTACCAGAGCTGGATGATCCACCTGAGTTGCTGTTATTGGAACCGGAGCTAGACCCACCGCCGTTAGAGTACGAGCGTGACTGCGATCCGCTGGTCGAACCGTAGGAGCGAGCGGAGCTAGAGGAACCGGAGCCGTAGGACGATCCACCACGGTTAGATGCACTCTGCTGAGCGGAGCGAGCAGCAGCAGCCGCCTCAGCAGCCTTAGCTTCCTTGTAGGCATTGATAGCGTTCTTCAATGCTTCCTGAGCGTTCTTCACGTCAGTCGCCTTCTGGTCAACTTCCTTCGCCTTCGCGATGGAAGCAACAGCCTCGTCGTAAGAAGAGATGGTCACAGTGGTTGAAAGGGAGTGCGATTCGTTGTTGACGTTCTTGAGAGCGTCGTATGCACCCTTGACGTTTTCATCAGAGGCCATCTGCGAGTCGTCGTCAACGGCCTTGATCTGCTCATCTGCGTTCTTCTGGGCCTCGGCAAGGTTCGACTTTGCAGCATCCATGGTGGAGTTTGCTTCGTCGGTCGCCTTGGTCAGACGGTATGCGTCACGAGCGTTCACGAATGACTGAGTCTTGTCGTCAACAGCCTTGACAGCTGCTTCTGCATCGGTGACATCCTGCTGGCTCAGGCACTTGCCTTTTTCTGCGCTTTCCTTTGCAGCCTCAGAGGTCTTGGTTTCGTCAGCCTTGGTGATCGCGTCGTTCAGTTCAGCGGTTGCGCTCTGTCCTTCGGGAGCAAGAGTGAAGCCCTGGGTATGTGCGAGGCGTGCGCCTTCGCCTTCCTTCACGGACTCATCGACGGTAGCAAGTGCGTCGTGAGCCTTGGCAGTGGACTGATCCAGCTGGGTCAGCTTGTCAGCGAAAGCTACGGAGCGAGCCTGACATTCCTTCTGGTGCTGGATGCGCGAGGTGATAACAGCGCCTGCGATACTAGCGAGAACCAGAACTGCTGCAACGATGGCTGCAATGATCTTGTTCTTCTTGGACCACAGCTTGGGGTTGGTGAAGTGGATGTTCTTAATCATGGGTGTTCTCCTTGATGATGATGTCTGTGTTGGGGTGAGGCTGTCAGATCACCCTCATCAAGGGTGCTCTTTGAGATCTTTTGTGGGCCTCAGTTGGAAAGTTTAGCGGTTGCAATAACCCTGATATAGGTGTCGGGGTCATTGTTTGCTCGAACCATCCGGTATTCGGGTGGGAGCATGAGTGTGATCATCACGTCTGGATGGACGGCTTGGCCGTCGTCATCTCGGCGCGTGAGTTCGTCTTGAATAGCGACGAGAATGTTCTCGTCGCCAGGAACGAGAGCAATTCCTTCTTCTGGCTTGATAGCCAGGGTTTCAATAGCTGGAACCATTACGACGACCGGAATGCTCTCATGCGCGATGCGCGCGAGCATCTCCTCGTCATTGACGAGCGTGGCATTGTAGCCATGTTTGTTTGCCCAGCCGTTGAGGTACAGGCTGTTTGTCACGATAGTGATGTCTTGTTCGTTTTCAGTCGAAGAGATTGCCTTCTTCGTTTCTTCGATAGTATCGGCAATCGTTTCTCCAAGCTGGAACGTTTGAGTACCTGCTTCCGTGACGACCATGATGGTCATCTGTTGCTTTTCGGCATCGTTGGTCTGAGTCATGCGGGACTCCTGTCTTTTCATCTGGTGTTTTCGGGGTTCTTATCTGGTCATCTATAAACCACGATATGTTTCTGCGAGCTTGCTCGGCTCGCCAACGGCGAGCTGCTCAAACCTGATGAAATCATTACAGGAATCATTTTTGATTCAGAACAGAACCCCGGTGTCTCCGGTAGGGACACCCGACTCCTTTCTTTATGTGGCATTTTTGGTGCGACGAAGAAAGGTTTTGTTTCATTGGTTTTCATCCAATGGAGCCTTTCTTTTGAGCGATCTATAAGCCTCATGGCGAGATGTGTACGTATGTCATGTCGGCGCGATGAGCGTGGCATGTACACAGTCTTGTTCCATGTTTTATGCCAACCTTGTTTGGCGGGGCACATGAATTTATATGGGTGGCGCACCCTCTGTATTTTCAGAGGATGCACCACCAGTGGCCCCACCACTTTTCTTATGAGCATCACTTTTGTGATACCTGTGGTGACATTCGGTGCAACCTCTGGTTGTGCCATTGTCTGATCCGACTGTTTGCTACTTCCATGAGCCTGTGTTTTTGAGCTGACCTCAAAAACATGGGTTCTTTTTACGTCAACAGGCGGTGCTATCGGGGTCGAAGCAATGAGACCGTGATTTGTCGGATACCGAAGAGGGTGCTTCGCCCTTTGCGACCCTCTTGGGTATCTGTACCCACGGTGATTGGGGCACAGCTTTGTGGGTGTTCCCCGCAAAGCAACGACATGTGGTCCATCGCCGTGGTACGCGGGTCTCATTGTCGAGACCCGGTGACACAGACGGGAGTCTGAGTCGTGTTTCAAGCGTCTGGAACAGACGCGCAGAAGGGCACCCGGAGCAGCCCCGGTGGGGGTGCGTAGGGCAAGCCTGTGGAGCAACGCGTAACAGGCGCAGTAAGAGCCTCTCGAAGCGATAGCGTAGAGAGGTGAGGGAGAGGTCGAAGCGGAGCGAGACCACGACCGAAGGGCTGTCGGCTATGCCGACCGAAGGAGAGAGCGTAGCGAACGACTGAGCCAGCCCCTCTTATGCCCTTTTATTCCCACTCCACCGCCAGCGACCTCTAGGGAGCGTAAGGTGGGCAAAGTGGCGTAACAAAAGGGAAAACAGGCGGGACCACCCCCGGTTGTCCCACGGGTCGTTGAGGCGGGACAGCCTCCGACACGCGGGACAACGCCTGCCTGTTTGCCCTGATCAGACGGGATTTAGGCAGGACACGGTGACGAGCTTGCTTGGCACCAGTGTCCCGCCATGCGGCATCAGCCGCGAAACAGGGTGACGAACCGAGCGAGCGCAGGTTTGGCACACTGTTCTGACACCCCGTCTTGTGGGGCCTGGTACAGGCCCGTGTACGCCGTTAAGGAGCAGGGCTTGCTCTGCTCCGTTGACACAATTCCAGGCTCTGAGACGGCCTTCTAGGGGCCGCCTCGAGACGTTTATTCGTCTGTGCACAGACCCTTTATACACAGACTTATCCACAGTGTGGATGAGGCTGTGGATAGTACCCGGTGGGGATCCATCGGGTCTGAACACCCCGGGTGCATGTCCTCATGCACACAGACGAACATGTCGGCGAAGCCCCCATCAACGGTCCACCAGATGAGCATGTGCATGGCGCGACGTATGTGTAGTACACATGCGGCGTGACATGCCCCTAGAGCTTGCTCTGGACTCATCTGGTGGTGGTGCATTGCCACATGGACCAAGGGCTTGCACAAGCCTTGTCACGGGCGTTGCGCACGTGACTGTAACAGGGGTGTGTACACCCCTGTGTGCCACATTTTGCTGCTGTGTATGCAGCAGTAGTATGTGCTTGGCCTGATGCAGGAATCTGCATCAGCCTGGGTCACCTCGCGATGCATCGCGAGGTGCATATGTATCACTCCGCACTAATAAAAAATAGGCACATGTGCCTGCATAGTGAGTTGCTGCGTGCCAGAAAATAGCTGGCAACTCGCGGGGTGCATGTGGGCGGGGTGCGCCTGGGAGCGCGCCCTGGAATGTGCGCTTTTGTCGCGCCTGTGCGCCTATGTGATAGCCGCCTGCGCACGGCTGTGTCATGGTGGTGTTCCATCACTGTCAGCGCCGCCCATTGATGACCATATTGCGCCTGTGGATGCGCATCTCGTGGCGCAATGGTGGCCTAAAACTGGTCACCATTGACCGTTATATGGTCACGATTAGACCAGATAAACGCCACGGTACGTGTGTGGTTCTTATCTGGTCATCATTAGACCAATAAATGGTCTTTTAGTGGGCTTTCTATGACCAGCGATGCTATGTGGTTCTTATCGGGTTCTTTATTGGCCTAATAATGGTCTAATAATGGGTTTTCTATGACCATGCATCATGGTGGCGCAATGGTGACCAAAGAGTGGTTCTTTGCTGGTCTAATAATGGGTTTATATTGGCGCGTTATTGACCAGGCGTAAATCTGTCGCAATGGTGGGTCGAAGATGGCGCGATAGTGGGTCAATAATGACCATGTAATGGCGCTTTGGTGACCACGAATAATCAACGTAGAGCGCCTGCTCTTTGGTCGCTTCTTGTTCTTCGGCTGGGCTGCGCGCTGCGTTATAATTCAACGAGCCTGTATGTACTGTACGTAGAGGCCATTGATCATGATCAATGACATAACTGAAAGATTAGAAAGAGAGGTGTGGTCTTGATGAAGACCTCTCGTCAATCCACTCGACCAGGTTTGAGCAAGCTGCCGCTCATGGCAGTGATGACTGTCGCGATGGGCGCATCTGTTGCAGTACTACCAATTTCTGCTGCAACCGCCGCGCCAGCGAATACTGAGAGTACGGCGAGCGCGACTAGCACTGCTGGTCTGCCTTCGTTTGTCGCACGTGACTATAAGATGACGTTCCACGATGAGTTCGACGGTACCAAGCTCGATACCACCAAGTGGGGCTATCAGTACGGTTGCTTCGATCCCGCTCAGCGATCCCAAGCTCAGTACACTGACAGCCCAGATAACGTCTCCGTGCGAGATGGGTATCTGAACCTGACTGCCAGGTACTCGCCCATGAAGACCAAGTGGGACGGCACTCAGATCCCGCGTACGTGCAAGCACGGCAGCACTGTTTATGATGCGCCGTTTACGTCCGGCATGATCACGACGAAGACCAAGGACGGCAAGGTGCTGTATGCAGCGCCGGGTACGGGCTTTTATGCCGAGGCGCGTATCAAGCTGCCGAGCGCACGTCCGTCGTGGTCGGCGTTTTGGGGAACGGGCACCAAGGGCGCGTATCCCGCTAACGGCGAGATCGACGTGTTCGAGTCCAAGGGTTATGATCCGACTCACTTGATGAGCAACGTGCACACTCCCCGGATTGGTGACCCGAATAAGACCACTCAGCACCAGGGCATGATGAAGGGTGACACTGCGTCTTCGCAAAGTGAGTTCCATACCTATGGCGTGCGCAAGACGGCTGACGCGATCGAGTTTTACTTCGACGGCACGCTGACTCACACCGTGAAAATGAGCGACATCAAGGGTGATAACCCGTTCCTTGACAAGGACAATAACCTGGTGTTGATGCTCAACCAGATGGTGGGCGGAAGCTACTTGGCGAAGCAGAGTAACTGGTCGGATAAGACCTATGTTGATGCGACCAAGTACGCTGATGACTACAAGAGCGCTGACGGCGCGGGCGCGACCATGTACGTTGACTATGTGCGCGTGTATGAGCCGAAGACTGAGGCTGATCAGGCTGCCACGCCTGCTGTGCCGACCCCGACACCGTCTGTCACACCTGCGCCGAGCGTAACCCCTGCACCTGCCCCGGCTCCGACTACAGCTCCTGCGCCTGTGCAGCCCAAGCCTGAGCCTACGCAGAGCGTGGCACCTGTTGCTCCAGTGACACCTGTGCCAGCCCCTGCCAAGCCAGAGCCGACTCAGCCAGCACCAGCGCCTACTCCTACCCCTGTGCAACCGTCTCCCTCTCAATCAGCCCAGCCTGAGCAGAGCGGGGCACCTGCCCAGCCCCAGAAGCCTGAGCCGAAGAAGCCTAGCGCTGATCGGAAAGTGACCACGATTGTCTACTCGCGTTATCACTGGGTTACTACCATTTGGCAGGGTTTGCGTAAGTGGGTCATCACTGTGTGGCTGTGGTGATCGCCTGATCGCTTAATCACGAGCTAGATAAGCGAGTGGTTGATCAAAAAATAAGCCCCTACGGGATAAGCACTGCACTGAGCAGTACCGACCCGTAGGGGCTTTGTGTAAGAGGCAACTCTTCGTCCCAACGTCTCAGGAAAGAAGGGTCTAACATAGACATAAGCACACAGTCAGTGTCTACAGTCCATTTCCCGAGCCTTGTGTCAAGGCTCAGTGATCAGAAGATGCGTTCGAAGATATAGTGCACAGGGGTGAGGATCCCCATAATGATGGCGAGGATCACAGCGCTGACGGCGTAGAGTCGAACCATTGAGGTCACGAGGCTTTCCTGGTCAACCCAGGTCATGACGCGGTCGAAAATGCAGTCGAGAGTGCGAATGATGCGCATGATGGTTCCTTTGTGAGAAGAAGGTATTGATCAATTCATAGTTCGGAGCGTCGATAGACGCTCTATTGCTGAGGGAAAAAGATCATTGTTGTAGGAAAAGAAAACCCCGTCCAAGCACCCTGTATAAAGAGGGAGCCTGAGCGGGGCTTGTTTGTGAACTGTGTCTACCATATTCAGTTATTGTCTGCCAGCAATAGGAGATAGTACAACCAAGGCAGTGAGGTTGTACCAGTACTGTAACCGGGGCGCTATCTGCGCCCTCACCCAGCGTACTCGTAGTCGTAGTACTCACGGGGGCTACGGTAGTATCCCTGGAGCGAGCGACGGAATTCCTGGCGCTTGCGGCGCTTGTTTGCACGGCGAGCTGCAAGGCGAGCGTGTCCGGGTGCGTCACCGCAACATGGGCAATCGCGGCCACCGGGACCGCATGGGCAGGCGTCACCGATCATGATGTCCATGGTTGCCAGAGCGAAGGAGTCTTCGAGGTTATGCATCTGTGAACGCTTGTTGCGACGAGGCATGATGGTCTCTTTTCTGTGAGTATGGGAGAGTGTGGGGGTTGGGTTCAGATGGATGTGACAGGGACGCTTGTGACCGACCACATGGAGTTAGAGCACCATTTGCGCGCATCATCCCAGTCGGGCTTGAGGTCAAAGGGTGCAAGCAGGGCCGTGATGAAGCGGTGCAGATGCTTGCTCGTCGTGCGCGAGTGGTCGAACGCGTCTTTGCATACCCTAATCGTGGGAATGCGCACAGAGTAGGGGTGGAACGTCACGAACGCAACGAGAGTGCGGTACGAGTACACGCGGTACTCACAGATCAGTTCGTCGTTCACTGTGTAGTCGTGACGGACGATGGTGAAGCGACCGCCAGCCATCGGGATGATGCCCTCGGGTCGATCATTGACAATCTCGTAGGCGGCTTCATCGATCTCTTTGAGAATGGGCGTGTGCTTGCCTTGGAAGTCTGCGGATGAGTATTCCATAATGGTTCCTTCTGAATAAGAGAGGGGATAGGGATAGAGAATTGTTCTATCAATTCCGTTATCGGGACGTCGAAAGACGGCCTGAGAAAATACACCCCTTTGCTAAGCGAGTGCTCAGTAAAGGGGTGCGTGGGGTTGGTGGCATATCACCAGGATGCCTGGTAGATGAAGGGTCCGGGGTAGCGCTCCGGGTGGGTGACGATAGGCTTGAGAACCTTGACGGTTTTCTTGAGATCCTCAATGTACCATTCGTCGTAATCGGTGCTACCGAAGAAGAATCCTGAGTGTGTCGGCAGAAGATCGTGGGCGATGTTCTTATCGATGCTCGTTCCATCGGCATTAGGCCCGCTGATGAGAATCGTCTCGCAACGCCAGACGAGATCTGTTAGAGCATCGATCGAGACCTGGATCGGTTGGCATTCATCAATACCATCTGCACATGTATCGACAAAGAACTTGTGGATCGCGTTGGCCTTGCGCCAGTACATGTGTTCATTCAGCGTGGGCTTTCCGGGGATACTATCTGCGATGCGCCGGTAGTCGAGGAACATGTCAAGTCCCATGATGTGGGCCTCCTTTATATAGAGATGTGAAGCAACCCCCGTGAATAGGGTGTCACGGGGGTTGCATATGGGGTTGGTCGGACGATGTTTCAGCCCATGACGCTCAGGCGCGAAATGACCTTGTCCAGGCCGTCCTTATCGAGTGGGTACACCACGTCGCGCTTCGAGATATCACGGTAAGTGAAGTCGGAAGGCACCACGTAGAGCGTGGGGCACCTGGGACTGATGCGGTCGGTGAGATCAATGATGGGAACATAGGGCTGTTCGTGTGAGTAGATCTTGCTATGGATCTCCAGCTTGGCATCAAGCAATGGCTTGCCGTGCTCCATAAGGAAGGAGAAGGGCGTCAGCCCTGATCCGAGTTCCCCGTCGTCTCCGCGCGTGAAGGCACGGGCGAGGATACGGGTGAAATAGGACGGATCATCGACGCGGTTCAAACCCACGTCGCGACAGGTGGTCAGAGCGTCGAGAATCGCAACAGTGCCTCCCCAGTGGGAGTACATGGACAGTCCAGTGACGAGATCTGCGCCGTCAGGTTCAGGTAATTTCTGGCGATCGGTAATGATAATGAATGAGGAGCGGTCTCCCATGATGGTTCTTCTTTCTATGTATATAAGGTATTAGTCTGTCCACACGAGGCGGTCGATGGCCTTGGTTAAGCCCTCGTCGGTGAGTGGATAGACGTTGGATGAGCTAAAGGCGTATCGGTAGTAGTCAGATACGCGTTGCATGAGGTAAAGTTTTGGTTCTTCACCACCTTCGTATTCATACCCTGTGAGGTCAATGACAGGTAGATATGGCTGGTCGGAGTAGACCAATTGGAGCAGGTCGTTTCTTGACTCAAGGAAAGACATACCTTTATCTGCATCAATGGAGTAGGGCATGATCCCCGACTCCGGTTCCTCGTATTCGTCATCTTCCCGTGTGAAGGCGCGGGAGATGATGCGAACGAAGCCTGGGTGATAATTCAAACGCTCCAACCCATGCTTTCGACAGGCTTCCAAAGCGTCAATGATCGCGGGGGTATCTCCCCATTGGGAGCATAACGAGAGCACGGTGATCATATCGGTGTCTTCACCGAAAACACGCTTGCGATCTGTAATGATGAGGATTTGAGAACGGTGTACCATGATGAGGCTCCTTAGATGGGGGATTGTGAGCAGTTAGTTGTCGTTGTTGCGAATAGCTCGCTTGAATTCTTGGCGTTTACGGCGTTTAGCCGCACGCCGCGCCGCGATACGCGCTTTGCCGGTGGGTTCAGGGTTGCAACATGCACAACCACCATCATTAGGCGAACGTGGATGTGTTCGGCTTAGCATGGGAGCGCGACCGGCAAGTGCCAGCGCTTCATTGTTTGCTGTCATTTACGCTCTTATTACTTGTTCTGTTCGATTTGAGCCTCAGCCTCAGCCAGGCGCGCCTTAAGCTTCTTGATCGTCTTACGACGCTTCTTGTCGAGCAGGTCTTCGTACGAGAGCGTGACAGCGATTCCGGTGAAGAAACCGATGCCTCCGGCGATGCCGATCCAAGCGAGAACTTCGGTAGAGGTGTACATAGGGCGAGTCCTTTCGTTGTGATGAGATGTTGGTTACTTGCGGCGCTTTTGAGCAAAGAGTACTAAAGCCGTGATAGCTCCAATAGCACCACTTGTGAATGAGCGAGAGGTTTGACATGTGGTATCGCTCGGCATAGTAACCTCGATTTTTGTCGGGTTGTTTTCTAGCTCGGCGATACGGGTTTGCAATGCTGTGATGTAAAGTTGGTTGCGTTCTTTTTCGGCCTTGATCTTTTGCTCGGCATAGTCACTAAATACAAATGAGGCTAGACCGATACCAAATAAAAAGAACAGAAAAGCGGTGACACACAAGAGAGGTGCGCCGCGCATGAGGAGATCAAACGAGTTAATTGGTTGATGCGACATCAGTCCTCCATATCTATCTCGTTTGTGTCTTTCTTGCACCTGTCAGTTAGACCGATACAGTATCCAAGTGTGAGTATGGTTGCTGTCCACATGATAAAAACACCTGGTTTGGAGACGAGTATGTCAATAAGGTTAATCGCTATAGCGTCGAAGATGTGATCCATTGTGGTCACGCCTCCATGCACTCGTCACAGTACACGGCTTCGGTGAGGTCCATGCAGGCGAGGGTCTTATCAGAGACGTGAGCAAAAACGTGCTTACCGCACTCGGTGCAATCGATGAACATGGTGATCTTCTTTCTCTATATATAAGGAGTAGGTTGAGACAAAGAGACGATGTCAATCTTTATTTCGGCGCTGCGTGCAGCGTCAGAAACGAAAACTATTTGTAACATGTGGCTTGTCTCATATAGACAGGCACATAAACAGATCACTTGGTAATTGAATATATTCGTCGCATACATGGATGTATGTGTGCTACTATTGTCCTTAGTGGTCTTCTCCCTCTCAGAGGACGCAACTACCATCGCCTGGATCGGTAGTCAACCGTTGAATCGTAAGGACTCATCGCGAGAGGAAGTGGGCATAGCCCGCTGATGAGTATGGCTTTTATTAACAGAAAGTGAGACGAGATGATGACAGCAAAGTCACGGACACGCAATCGAATTGTCGCAACTGCGGCATTGCTTGCGTTTACCGGATCGCTGGGTGCCAGCGCTGCCTTCGCAGAAGGTGGTACAGGTGGTGTTGGCGGCGGTGGCTTCAGCTCTAGCCCCGTCAATGGTTTGAGCGCGACGTTCCAGTTCTTCGATGCTCCCAAGTTAGGACCTAATGGTCCTGAATCACCTCAAGGTTGGGGTCAGGATTCAATCAATTGGTTCTTGGGTCAGAGGCACCTTGAGAATACCAAGATGGGTGCAAAGGTTCAGGCCGCATGTGACCAGGCATTGAATGACGCAAATGATCGTGCGCGTGCACATGGTGATAATAACCCTAAGTCGCGTGTTGTCGGCATCATGTATGCACTCTACAAGGAGAATCCGAATGTTGAGGCCGCTCGTGGACAGCAGCACTTCTTTGATCTCATGGACTATTGGCGTAATAACATTGACTATGGCGGTTTCTTCGAACTGTCTAGGGATACGCCTCTGTTTAAGGAATGGGTCGCAAATTTGGGTGACGATGGTATCAAGAAGGCTTCTAATAACGGCGCGGACTCTGTGTCAGCCGTGTGTGTTGCGGTGAACAGCCACGAGCCTCGTACTCTTGATATTCCGCCTACCTATAAGTTGAACATTACGACCAACCATGATTCGCATGTCATCGAGGCCGGTAGCACCGATCCTGTTTACGACGTGATTCACGCCTCCCGCGTGGATAACAAGGGCGCGGATGAGAATCTGAACGCTGATATCATTTTGAACTACGAAGGTCCCGAGGGAAACAAGTCGGTGACCAAGCAGGCTCAGATCGCCAACCATGGGGACACCAAGTCGCCTGAGTTCACTCCCGCTGACTTCGGCTGGTCCTCGTGGCCCGCAACGGGTGAGGGTAAGAAGTTCTGGTTCGATATCCACGTTGCCAAGCAAGGCAACCTGGAAGAGGCCATTGACACCGCCGACCGTGAAGAGGCTGAGTCCTGGGCTGTGAAGCCCAAGAACCCCGTCAAGTACTTGATGAATGGCGAGAATGGCTCTCAGCTTAAGGAGCAGGACGTTCTGGCTGCGAACATGTTCTACAACGCGAACATCACTGCGCACTCCAACGGTTACTCCTCTGAGATGACCATCACCGATACTGTGAACACCGCTGATGTCACGATCGGTGGCAAGGATGCGGATGATGCTGGTCGCGTTCAGGTCTTTGGTCCCGATGGCAAGCGCGTCAAGGCCGATGTTAAGATCGACCGCTCCACCGAGGGTAAGGTCATCATCTCTGGTACCGTGAAGAACATGGAGAAGCAGGGGACGTACACACTGTCTGTTCCGACCTACACGAAGGCCACTGGAGCTGACTACCGCATCCCGGACGATTCCAAGGCGTGCTACACCGCTGCTGGCGACCACTGCTTGAAGGGCAATTCCGCTGAGACCGGCAAGGTCACCCCGGATCCCGACAAGGTGTGGACTGCGGATGAGGCAGATGCTCGCACCACTGCTGATCCTAGCCGGACCAACTCTAAGGGTGTGGACCGCGAGACGTTCCTGCCCGGTGACAAGGTTTCTGCTGTGGTCAACGATCACATTGCACCGTTCTTGCAGTACAACCTGGAAGAGTACTCCATTGTTGATGACTGGTCCGATGGTCTGGCCTACGTTAAGATGGACAAGGCTCCCAAGGTCTTCTTCCAGGGTAAGGATGTCACCAAGGAATTCGAGATCACGAACGATGTCGAAAAGGGCATCACCACTGCGAAGGCTAAGCCTGAGTTCCTCGCCAAGACTGGCCGCCTGGCTGAGCCGGGTGAAGTCAAGCTCGTCATCTCCGGTGAGTTCCGTCGTGACTACGACACTGACGGCAGTTTGCGCACTCTGATCAACAAGGGTCACGTGACGTGGAACAACGAGATGAAGGCCACCAACGAGCCTCCGATTTTCACTCTGACCCCCAAGGTCGCTATCGACGTTGAGAAGTACACTCTCGACGAGGGCCTTGAAAAGGGCGATCGTGACGATGCTAAGGACGCATTGACCTTGAAGTCTCCCGAAGACGTCACCAAGATTGGCTTCCTTGTGAAGAACACTGGCGACGCTGATCTCGTCGATGTCACCTTGACCGATAAGACTCACGAGGGCACCACTGGTAACGTCACTGACATCACCTGTGAGATCCCCGCTGATCAGGCCAAGGCAAACCAGGCGACTACTGGTGTTGCGAACGGCACCACCTCTGGAACCGTTAAGGTTGCAGGCGATAAGATCGGTCTGCTCAAGGTTGGTCAGTCTGTGACCTGCACCGGCTTCCTGACTGGTGTCCAGACTGGCACCATGCACTCTGATACCGCTACTGCTGAGGGTAAGTCGATCCACAACGGTAAGAAGGTCTCGGACTCCGATGACTGGCACGCAACTGTTCCTGCCCCTGAGAAGCAGGCACCTCGCGGCGCTGTCACTGGTGAGGCTGCTGGTGCAAACACCGCTGGTCTGGCTGCTGCTGGTACCTTGATGGTTCTGGCTGGCGCTGGCGCGGGTGCAACTGCACTCTCCCGTCGCAAGGCACGCGCATGACACAGTAAGCATGGCTCAGGCCATGTGAGCTGACTTAAGTCACCCCCGTGGTTCATACTGCGGGGGTGACTTTTTATGTCTGTGGTGGTACGCATGTGGTTGTAATGGTGTAGAATGGTTGATGTACCAATGGAATCAATAATCGTTATGAAAGGCTTTGCCCCACATGTCGTCTTCTCCTGAAAATTTACATTGTTCCTCTGGATTGAAACCAACACCTCTCGTTGGTTTTGTCGGTCTCAAACGATCAGGGAAAGATACTGCTGCTCAGGCATTGGTTGATCGTGGTTGGACGCGCATGGCGTTCGCTGATCCGCTCAAAGAGATGAGCATGAAGCTGCGCGGTGTGTGGGTTCAAGTCCCTGCTGGCGTGGAGCTTGACGCTGTGATCCCCTCTGTCGGTGGTGGTCTAATAGGTCGCGGCGGTGGGTTCGCTCAGTATCATTATGTTGTTGACGCGCTCGGCATGGAAAAGGCGAAGGATCTTGTGCCTGATGTACGGACGTTGCTGCAAACCCTTGGAACGGACTGCGTACGCGGAACGTTTGGGTCTACGGCATGGGCTGAGTTGGCTGAGCAGAAGATACACGAGGCTCTGACGCGCGGTGAGTCTGTCGTGCTCACTGATGTTCGTTTCGATGAGGAACTTGATCTCGTGCGGCGACTGGGTGGGATCACGATTGGTGTATGGCGAGGTGATCTCGACTCTCTGAGCGAGGCGTTGGAGAGCGAGGGCAAGCGCGTCGGTGGGGACACGCATGAGTCGGAGACGAACACATATCACCTGCTCAATTGGTGCGATTTCATCGTGTGTAACCGTGGGTCTATTGATGATCTGCATAGGGGAGTGCTCAGCACTGTGGACAATGCGTGGCGTTTACCCCACTGATACATGCTTGCTCTTATGTGGCGCTTATCTGGTTTTTATGTGACCTGGTAAGCGCCATTTCTCTTGATACACGAGCCGAATGGTGTTATGATGGTTTATAGATGACCAGATAAGAACCATCTGGTCCGTGTAGTCCACACACAGAAAGGGGTGTCTATGCCCAAGCGTTTTATGGGGTCTGTTCCACGGCCTACGCCGAAGCGATTCCGTGTCTCTGTTCCAGAAACCGATGAGTCTGTCCTGGCATGGATCGGTGCTCAAAGTGATCTGAGCAATTCAGTGCGAGCGCTCATTAGAGAGTCGATTGAGAAGAACGGATACCGTGATGCGACGTGTTATCCCGTCGTGCAACAGCCTCGCCGTGGCCGTCCTCCGAAGAACATAGAAGATGAGGCCGATGTTACGACCGTGCTTGAACCTGTAGCTCAACCAGATGAGATGGTCACTGAACCTGTTGCCCAGCCTGCGGCTGTCCCCATGCCTGTGCATGAGGAACCTGCATATGAAGCCCCGGCTCAGACAAACGTTGAAGACGTACTCGGTACGTTGCGCTAGTAAAAAGACTGAAACGAAAGGATTGTTCCTATGACTGCTCAAACTCAAAATCTTGTGGGTGGTATTGACGTTGGTAACGGTTATGTGAAGGGCCTCATTCGCTCCGACCGCACCGATAAGGCCGGTAAGCCGATTGTTGACACTGTTGACCTGCCTAGTGGCGTGACTTTGATGACGCGCCCGAACTCGCTTCCTGACCCTGACAATGAGGCGAAGTATAAGTGCGCTGAGGACCTCTACAACAACCTCGATGTATCGTTCTCTTCGGCGATGGTCTCGAACTCGTACCGACACCTGTTTGGTACGCGCGCTCTGAGTGCTAATGGCGCGTTCGATGAGTTTAACGTCGTGGGACGGCGCTCGAAGGCTGAGCAAGAACTGTCCAAGGTGTTAATTCTGGGCTGCTTCGCTGCCAAGGCTCTGCGCGATTTTGTGGCTGAGAACAAGGCTCTGCCTGCCTCGGAGCTGAACGTTCACGCTCGCGTTGCTGTGGCTCTTCCCATTGATGAGTACATGCGCCACCGCACCAGCTACAGCGCTCAGTTCATGAGCGGTGTTCACCTGGTGACTGTCCATAACTTTGAGACTCCGGTGACCATTCGCATCACTTTTGATGACGTGGTGGTGATGGCCGAAGGTGCCTCTGCTCAGTGGGCGATCACCGAGAAGGGTGTCCCGCTCATGCAGGCTATGCTTGCTGACGTGCGCTCCCGGGGTCTGGCTCTTGAGGGTGTTACTGCCGAAGATGTTCTCGCGGCTCGTAACACTATTGGTATCGACATTGGCGAAGGAACCGTGAACTTCCCTGTGTTCACCAACGGTAAGTTCAATGCCGATGCCTCGACTACCTTTGGCGAAGGTTACGGAACTGTTCTGACTCGTGCGCTCGAATCTATGGATGCAGAAGGCTTCAACACTGGCTTTACCAGCCGGAAGCAACTCGCTGATTTCCTCCAGCATGAGCCGTCCCCCTTGAAGCGTAATTTCTACCAGAAGGTTCAAACATACGTTGCTCGTGAGATTGAGTTCTTTGCTCGCGCTGTCTCTGATCAGTTTGGCCGTGTGCTCTCCGTTGTTGGTGCAACCACTGAGGTTGTGTTTGTGTTCGGCGGTGGATCAGGGCCTGTCAAGGACGCGCTCTATCCCTTGCTCCTGGCGAAGGTTGCCGAGATGAACTCAGCGGATGCAATGCCGGTGCTCTACCTTGATGCCTCGTACTCACGCTCCTTGAACCGTGAGGGTCTGTACTCGATCGCTCAGGCGTCTGCTGTGACGGGCCGTAAGCCGAAGGCTTCGGCATGAGTAGCCCCTGGGATAACGTTTCTCGTCAGTATGGCGTTCAGCCACCTGGCGAGCCTGATGAGGTTTCTGAGGCGGTAGCAGAAGATGCTCCGAACTTGGAGCCTCGCTCTGGATTGCTGACTTTTGATGAAATCATGCACAGCAGTGGGACGGAAGTGGCTCAGGCCAAGGCACGCAAGAAGCGAAGCGCTCTTGTGACTGGCGTTGTCAGCGTGCTTATTGCGGCTTTGCTGGGTGGCGGTGGGTACCTCGTGTACCGCGCCTATACTGACTCGCAGATCGAAGACACTCTGTCTTTGCCGAGCGACACGTACCAAGATGCTCAGGTGGATCACGGGCCTGTTGATGCAACCACCGAGATGCTGAACCATGAGTGGCCGGTTGTGAACGCTGATTCGGATCAGGGGTCGAACACCTGGGATATCAACACCGAGGATCACCGGATTCAAACCATGTCTATTGCACGCATGGCTCCTGGATCGGTGTTTATCCCTGAGTCTGGGATTTACATGGAAGTGCAAGGCAGCGATAAGTTTGAGCCATCGAAGTATGGGGACCTCCAGACTATTCACGTACCAACGAACGTGCATCGCGGGGTCTGGTACTCTGATGGTGCGCCTTTGACTCAGTCGGATACAGGCGTGCTGACTAATGTCACTGTGCACTCTGACCCTGTACCAACCTCTAGCCCCTCTTCTTCGGCTTCTTCTCTTTCCGAGAACCAAGGAACGGGGAATCAGACCACCCCAGATTTTGGAGAAGGAACAACATTCATTGCTTCCCATGTTGCATGGACGAAGAAACATCGTGGTGCTCTCTACACGATGGCAACCGATGTTAAGAAAGGTGAACTGATCTGGGCGAAAGGTTTCGATGGCTCCCTGTCCACATGGCGAGTGAACGGTATGTGGACTGCTGAGCATGAGGCGTTCCCCGCTGATTATTTCAGCGCGAAGGGAGAGCGTCGTCTAGTATTGACCACATGTGGCGGACGAGTGAATTATCAGGGTTACTATCAGCAGAACGTGTTTCTTGTTGCGGTTCCTGTGCCTCTTACCCAGCAGCTTCCGCACTGATAGCTTGCCGCGCTGATCAGGAGGGGACACAGGGCGGTAAGGCAAAGCCCCGTAGTAATGGTGTGAACCATGCTACGGGGCTTTGCTCTATGCGCTCTTTAGAGAGAGAAGCGCTTTCGCACAGCGAGAACTGCGCCACCCATGAGGGTGAGCAGGCTTCCACCGAGCAGTGGGAGAGTTGCCGCTCCGGTGTGAGCTAGACCCTCTTGGTTGTTCACAGAGGTGGAACCGTTAGCAGACTTGGAGCCGCTTTGGGTTGCGGATTGAGCGTTACCATTCGCATTGACGAGGACGTCACCACCTTTGTCACCGGACTTGTTATTGTCGGTAGCAGTATCGCCCGCACCGCTTTGGTCTCCAACCTTATCTCCAGCCTGATCATCGGCCTTGTTACCATCCTGAGAGCCAGGAATCGGGGTCTCAGTGCTTCCATCAGTGGAAGGAGCCGGAGCGGGGTCCGTAGTCTCGTTACCCGGAGTAGGCGCTGGAGCAGGAGTGGTGCCATCTGGAGCCGGAGTTACTTCACCAGGAGTGGGAGTGGCCGGATTAGTTGTCGTGTCACCCGTGCCAGGAGTTTCGGTGGTTCCACCAGGCGTTGGGGTCGGATCAGGGAGCGGTCCCTCTGGAGTTGGGATGTTTGGCGTCTCAGTGTTGTCGCCCGCGTTGTCGCTTGTGCCAGGAGTAGGCGTAGGTGCCGGTTTTGGATCCTCAGTGGTGGTACCAGGCGTACCGGGCGTTGTTTCGTTCGTATCTGGTTTGGGCGCTACCGGAGAATCATTCTCGTCAGAAGGCTTGGGGTTTTCGCTCCCAGGCGTCTCGGTAGAGGGATCAGCTGGAGTTGTCTCGCCCGTCGTGGGATCTGCTGGGGTCACAGCCGGAGGATTAGCCGGATCTGGATTTCCAGGAGTCACAGGAGCCGGTGGTGTTGGCTCAGCGGGCGTTGGATCAGCAGTTTCAGGATCTGGCGCATTTTCGGCTGGATCAAGAGTTCCTGTAGCGGGAGCTGGATCCGTTGCGGGCGCTGGTGCTACAGGCGCCGTCTCGGTTTCGTTAGCCGCTGGAGCTGTTGTTGCTGTCTCAGTTGTATCTGTGGTTGCAGCTGTATTAACAGCCCCATCACAGATCAGACCGTTCTCGTATGCAATGCCTGCGTTCGTGCCAGGCGTGTACAGACGCGCATCGTCTGCTGCGGTGGGAACCCGGCAGTCAGTATTGCCGAGGTGATCTTCTGCTGCCATTGCTCCACCTGCGAGAAGCATAGTGAAGGCTGCTGTTGCGCCGATGGTTGCGCCCAGCTTCTTAGCTGGTGTCATTCCATTCATGAGGATGTCCTCTTTCTTGATCGGGATGCGACGGGGTAACGCAAGGTAAACAAAAGACCCCGTAGCGTCAGTATACCTGAGCTACGAGGTCTTTTGTACCCTGAAGTGCTGAAACGTCAGGCTATATTCATGCCTTGGCTCGCTTGGTCAGAGCAAGACCCGTTCCAGCTGCGAGAAGGAGAGTAGCTCCACCGAGCAGAGGCAGAGTTGTCGATCCAGTGTGGGCCAGAGCCGCTCCCTGATGGGTCACAGAGGTAGATTCAGCAGGAG
>ERZ773267.30-NODE-30-length-110294-cov-9.856757_pt1 | contig 110294 bp, 126 predicted proteins | sample MGYA00511959_ERZ773267 | MGnify/ENA primary metagenome ERZ773267 (study PRJEB29015, sample SAMEA2738165) | human oral metagenome | biome: human oral; feature: human-associated habitat; material: saliva | place: China | collected 2240 ...
TAAAAAAATGTAGAACACTTCTTTTTTTAGTGTCTACATTTATTGTATCAGTCTAAATTGCTACTTCTTTTATAGTTTTCTATTCTTGTTCTCATAATTAAGTCTAATCTTGATGCTCTATTGACTTGATTTTCTATAGATCTAAAGCTACATGGAACTATTAATTCCTTACCATTATCAAAATAAATTATAGTGTTTATAGCGTCAATTTTTTTAAAAGATTTAATTCTTTTTAAATTAATCCATATACAATCATCGGAAAAAGGCGAAGTTGTAGGAAAAACTATCAAATTATCTCTATCTTGTACTATTATAGGTACTTTATATTCTGCACCTAACATTGCTTTTGCACTCTCCTTTCTTCCCGCATAAGTACTTCCAAAATATCTACAAGAATCCTCCATAATTTGATATGGTTTTTCTGAAATCATATATCTAGTATCATCTTCATAAACCAAACTTGAATTATTATCTGTTGGAACTATTGCTAAAGTCCCATTATTAATTTCATATTTCATTAATTACCCCCTTATAAAATATAGAAAATGCGCATTTCCAACAAAAGAATAACATATTAGATTGTCGAAAACTGTCGATTTTTGTCGATTATAGACAAAAAAATAAAAATATCAACAAAATTTGTTGATATTTTTAATAATTACCAAGTTCTTATAGGTAATACTAATTGTGTTAATGTTGAATCTTCTGTTGATTTTATTAATATTGGTTTAACTTCCCCAACAAAATGAATATCCACAGTTTCTGTTGAAAATGTTTTTAAAGCATCCATCATATATCTAGCACTAAAAGATATTTTAATATTTTGATCATTATTTTTTGATACTTTCATTTTTTCTTCTACTTTACCAACTTCTAATGAACTACTCTTTAATATTAATAAATTAGCATTAGTTTCTAAAGTAACAATATTTTTTTCTTTATCACTTGTAAGAATAGATACCCTATCAATAACATCATATAAATCATTTAAATTAGCTGTAACTATTAAAGCTGAATCTTCTGGCAATAAATTTGATGTATTTGGATATGTTCCATTAATTAATCTTGATTGAAATTTTAAATTACCATACTTAAATAATATTTTATTACTAAAAATATGTAATTCCAATTCCTTATCATCATTTATTATCTTTGCAAATTCACTAATATTATGACTAGGAACTACAATATTATAGTTTTCATCACTTACTTTATCTAATTTAACAACTTTTCTTGCTAATCTATATGAATCTGTAGAATTACATTCTAATATATCCCCTACTATATTTAAATTAATACCAGTTAAAACAGGTTTTGTTTCTTCTGTAGAAGCTGCAAAAGCTGTTTGATTAACTAAATCCCTAAAAATATATGAATTTATTGATACTTTTTTCTTAGATTCATCTAAATCAATGCTAGGATATTCTGATTCATTTATACCATTTAAATTAAATTCACTATTTTCTGTAAATATAATAATTTTAGAATCATCTAAAACTTCTATATTTAAAAACTTATCTGATAATTTTCTTACTATATCTAATATATATTTTCCTTGAATAATAATACTACCTTCTTCATCTATAATAAAATCATCGTTTAATGCTTCTATAAATGTTTGTATAGTAATATCATTATCACTTGCTGTTAAAGTTAATTTATTCTTTTTTACTTCAAATTTTATTCCTGATAAACTAGGTATTAAGTTTTTAGTAGAAATAGCCTTTGATACTTTATTTAATGCCTCTAATAATAATTCTCTTTTTATTTGTATTTTCATATTCTTTCCTTCTTTCTATTTATAATATTATTAATATGTCTTGTGGAAACTGTTAATAACTTTGTTTTTTCCTTTTATAATATAGTTTTTAGCTTGTTAAAAAGTTGTGAATAACTTAGAAGTTTTAAACACCTCCTATACTATTTTTTAATTCATCTATAATTTTAGCTAAATCTTTATTTATTTTTATCTCTTTATCAATCTTATCAACAGAATGCATAACAGTAGAATGGTCTTTACCACCAAATTCCATTCCTATAGTAGGAAATGATTTATCAGTCATACATCTACATAAATACATTGCTACTTGCCTAGGAAATGCTATACTACTACTCCTCTTCTTACTTCTAATATCATCAAATGATATTTGAAAATAATCAGATACTATTTTTTGTATTCTCTGTATATCATCTTTTTGACTAAATCCTTTTTTAACATAATCTTTTAAAGCTTCTTGAGCAAGTGCTAAATTAATTGGAGCACCACCCATAACTGTAGAATATACACAAAGTCTGTTAATAGAACCTTCCAATTCTCTTACATTAGAACCTATATTAGAAGCAATGAAATCAATAACTTCATCAGGTATAGGAATATCTTTATCCAATTCAGCACCTTTTATTTTACTTTTTAAAATATCTCTCCTCAAATCAAATCCAGGAGGATTAATAGGAATAGGCAATCCCCAAGAAAATCTTGTCTGTAATCTTTCTTCTAAAACCTTCAAATCATTCGGTGATCTATCAGAAGTAATTACTATTTGTTTACTATTATCATATAAATTAGTAAAAGTATTAAAAAACTCTTGTTGAGATTGATTAGCTTTACCCAAAGCTTGGATATCATCTATCATTAAAATATCTACATCTCTATATTTTTTCTTAAAAAAATCAATATAAGTAAAATTATTAGAATCGCCTGATTTTCTATGTGTTTTAACAAAATCATCAATAAATTGTTCACTAGTAACATATAAAACTCTTTTATTGCTATTTTTAAATATATAATTACCAATTGCATGCATCAAATGAGTCTTCCCTAACCCACTATTACCATATATAAATAGTGGATTGTATATTGTTCCAGGACTTTTTGCAACAGTCTTCGCTGCATTTTCAGCAAATTTATTTTGTTGTCCTACAACGAAATTTTCAAAAGTATAATCTTTGTTCAAATTAGTTGATTCATAAGAATATTCTTTTTTTTCCTCAACTTCATTATTATCAACTTTTAAAGTATTATGTATTTTCTCAGCTTCTAGTTCTTCTTGTAAATAATATTCTAAAGTATAAATATTTCCAGTTAATGATTTTAATATATCAATAATAGTATTATTATACCTATCTTTTAAAGCATTTTTTTGTGATTGCATTTCAACTTGTATTATTAATACATCACCATTTTCCTTAATGAATTTAGTTTTTTCAAACCAATATCCATATAAAGCGGGACTGGTAGTTTCTTTTATTTGTTCCAACATTTTAGTCCAAACAATATTCATATCCATTCTACCATCACCGCCCTTTTGATATAAGAATTACCCCTATTCTACCCCAAACTTTTAAATAAATAAATACTTTTTTTAAGAAAAAAAATATTCCACAAAAAAAAGCAAAGTTATCAACAACAACTTCGTTGATATATAAAGAAAAAATTAACTTTTCCACATTTTCCACAAATTTTTGTTTCAACATGTAATTGTTGACAGTTATATCAACATGTGGAAACTGTTAATAAATATTATTTTTCTTAAAATTTCTATATATAATAAAGAATAGTTAATAACAATTTCTGTGGAAAAGAATAATATTCATAATATTTATTGACAAAACTCTAATATTTTACTTATAATAGAGTAGATTTTATGTCTGGAGGTGGAGAAACATGAAAAGAACATATCAACCAAATAAGCGTAAGAGAGCAAAAGTTTTAGGATTTTTTGCACGCAAAAAAACAAATATATTAAATCGTCGTCGTCGTAAAGGACGCAAGAGACTTTGCAAATAAAATACTACTGTTTTAATCCAGTGGTTTTTTACTATAAAAATAGGTGAAGCATGAAAAAATTATACATAGTTAAAACAACAAGAGATTTTGAAAGAATTATTGCTAAAAAAGATAGTTATGCTAATAAAACATACGTAATATATAAAGAAAAAAACAATTTACAATATGATAGATTTGGTATATCTGTTGGAAAAAAAATAGGAAATGCAGTAACAAGAAATCTATATAAAAGAAGAATTAGAATGATAATAGATACTTATAGAAAAGAAAAAAACAATAAAAATGACTATATAGTAATCTTAAGAGGAAATGCTAAAACCAGTGATTTCAAGAGACTTAGTGATGACTTCATATCGTTAATGAAAAAGATAGAGGTAGAAAATGAAAAATAAAAAACTAAAAATACTAATAATATTAGGACTTATAGTATTAACAACAACAGGATGTACAAAAATACTAACAGATTCCAATAAAAAACAAGTAAAAAATGATGTAACAGGTCAAGTATTAACACAAAATATATTATGTAAACCAAAAGATACAAATTCAATAAAAAAATATATAAAAAATAAAGTAGATATAAATAAATTACCAGAATGTACAAAAATGAAAATAAATGATGGTAAATATGAAGGACTATGGACTGATTTATTAGTAAAACCATCAGCATTTATACTAATTAAAATAGGAATGATAGTAAAAAATTATGGATTATCATTAATAATAGTAGGTATATTAATAAGATTATTAACACTACCATTAACAATAAAAGCAACTAAAAACGCTGAAATAATGAAAAAATTACAACCAGAAATGCTTAAAATAAGAACAAAATACGAAGGAAAAACAGATCAAGAATCTATAATGAAACAAAATCAAGAAATGATGATGTTATATCAAAAATATAATTTTAATCCTTTAAGTGGAATATTTGGATCATTTATAAATTTACCTATTTTCTTTGCATTCTTAGAAGCAGTACAAAGAACACCAGCAATATTTGAAGATAAATTTTTAGGCTTTCAATTAGGAACAACTCCAGCAGTAGGATTAACAACACCATTATGGTTCCTATATGTATTATTAGTTATATTAATAGGATATACAACATATATATCATTTAAGAGTGCAGGATTAAATACATCAGATGAATCTACAAAAAATATGCCAAAAATATTCACAGGTATGATTATGTTAACAGGTTTATTCATGCCTTCTGCATTAGCACTATATTGGATAACATCAAATTTATTTGTAATTATACAATCAAGAATATTGAAGAAAGGTGAGTAATATGGAAAAACAAAAATTTATTGGAAAAACTTATGAAGAAGCAGTGAATAATGCAATGATAAGTTTACAAGAAAACGAAGAAAATTTAATAATTAAAAAATTATCAGAAGAAAAGGGTGGATTATTTAAAGCTTCTAAAGTAGAAATTGAAGTAATTGAAAAGAGAAATATATTGCCAGAAATAAAAAATTATATAGTTAATATTTTAAAATTATCAGGTTTTACAGTTAATATAGAAGTTAAAAATAAAGAAACAATTCCTACATTAACAATTTATTCAGATAATGATTCATTAATTATAGGTAGAAATGGTAAAAATTTACAAGCTCTATCAATAATAACAAATCAATATATTCAAAAGTTAATTGGTAAATCATATAAATTTATATTAGATGTAAATTCTTATAAAGAAAAAAGAGATGAACATTTAGAAAATTTAGCAAGAAAAATTGCAAGAGAAGTAGCAAAAACAAAAATAGAAGTTAAAATGGACTCAATGAATTCATATGAAAGAAGAGTAATACATAATGCTTTAACAAATAATAAAAAAGTATATACTGAATCTGTAGGTGAAGAACCAAATAGATGTGTAGTAGTAAAACCAAAGAAAATAGAAGAATAAAATACCTCACATAATGAGGTGTTTTTTTTAAAAAAAAATGATATAATATCGTAGAAAAAAGAGGAGGACTTATGAATGATACTATAGTAGCAATTTCTACATCTTTAGGAGTAGGAGCAATATCAATAATAAGATTAAGTGGAAAAGACTCAATAGAAATAGTTAATTCCTGCTTTAAAGGCAAAGACTTAAGAAAAGTAGATACTCATACAATAAATTATGGATATATTATTTATAATAATGAAATCATAGATGAAGTACTAGTATCCGTTATGAGAGCTCCAAAAACATATACAACAGAAGATATAGTAGAAATAAATTGTCATGGAGGTATAACTTCAACAAATAAAATCTTAGAAATAATGCAACTAGAAGGTTGTAGACTTGCAGAACCAGGAGAATTTACCAAAAGAGCATTCTTAAATGGAAGAATAGATTTATTAGAAAGTGAATCTATTATGGATATGATAAACAGTAAAAGTGAAGAAGCAAGAAAATTAAGCATGAATGGTATCACTGGACATATTTCAAATAAAATAGAAAGTTTTAGAGAAGAATTAAAAAAAGTTTTATCACAAATAGAGGTTAATATAGATTATCCAGAATATTATGATATAGAAGTAATAACAGAAGAAAAAATTAAAAATATAATAAAAAAATTAAAAGAAAAATTAATAGATTTAGTAAAAGATTCAGAAAATGGTATAACTATTAAAAATGGCATAAAGACAGTTATAGTTGGAAGACCTAATGTAGGGAAATCATCAATTTTAAATAAAATATTAAAAGAAGAAAAAGCAATAGTTACTGATATAGAAGGAACAACTAGAGATACAGTAGAAGGAGAAATACTATTAGATGGAATTTTACTTAATATAATAGATACAGCTGGAATAAGAAAAACAGAAGATAAAGTAGAAAAAATAGGCGTAGAAAAGTCTTTATCTAAAATAGAAGAAGCAGATTTAGTAATATTAGTTATAAATGGAAGTGAAGAGTTAACTGAAATAGATAAAAAATTATTAGAAGAAACAAAAGACAAAACGAGAATTATAGTTATAAATAAGAATGATCTAAAAAATAAAGTGAATTTAAATAATAATAATGTAGTATATACAAATACCCTAACAGATGAAGGAATTTTAACACTAGTAGAAAAAATTAAAGAATTATTTAATTTAGAACAAATAAAAACTAAAGACTATACATATTTATCAAACACTAGACAAATAACTCTAGCCAAACAAGCATTAAAAAATTTATTAGATGCAGAAAAAGGAATAGAAGAAAACTTACCAGTAGATATGGTAGAAATTGATTTAAAAAATTGTTTTGAAAATTTAGGTGAAATAATAGGTAAAAATTATAGTAATGAAATTATCGATAATTTATTCAAGAATTTCTGCGTAGGAAAATAGAAGGAGAATAAAATGAAATATGAAATAATAGTAGTAGGAGGGGGCCATGCAGGATGCGAAGCATCACTTGCTTCTGCTAGAATGGGACATAAAACTTTACTAATAACTGGAAATATAAAAAATATAGCAGACATGCCATGTAATCCTTCTATAGGAGGACCTGCTAAAGGAGTAGTAGTTAGAGAAATAGATGCCTTAGGAGGAGAAATGGGGAGAAATGCTGATAAGGCATGTCTTCAAATTAAATTATTAAATACTAAAAAAGGGCCAGCTGTATGGGCATTAAGATCACAAGCAGATAAAATAATTTATCCACAAGAAATGTTGAAAACTATTAATTCTACACAAAACTTAGAAGTAAAAGAAGGAATGGTAGAAGATTTAGTAGTAGAAAACAATAAAATTAAAGGAATAATTCTATCAACAGGAGATTTAATAGAAGCTGAGGCTGTAATACTTACAACAGGAACTTATTTAAAAGGAGCAATATTAGTAGGAGATAGTAAAACTCCAGGAGGACCACACGGAGAAAAAGAATCAAAATTCTTATCTAATAAATTAAAAGAATTAGGATTTAACATATTAAGATTAAAAACAGGAACACCACCAAGAATAGACATAAATACAATAGATTTTTCAAAAACAACCATAGAAACAGGTGATGATAAGCCACTAACTTTTTCATTTGACAACAAAATTTACTATGATTATAAAAATCAAATACCATGCCATTTAATTTATACAAATGAAAAAACTCATCAATTAATACAAGACAATCTAGATAAATCTAGCATGTATAGTGGATTAGTAGAAGGAATAGGACCAAGATATTGTCCATCTATAGAAGATAAGGTAGTAAGATTTCAAGATAAAGAAAGACATCAATTATTCTTGGAACCAGAAAGTAAAATTATAGATGATAAAACATATGGAAATACAATATACCTTCAAGGCTTTTCAACTTCTATGCCACATGATGTACAAGAAGAAATGGTACATTCATTAAAAGGATTAGAAAATGCAAAAATATTAAAATATGCATATGCAATAGAATATGATGCCATAGATTCAAAACAATTAAAACAAACACTAGAAACAAAATTAGTAGAAAATTTGTATACTGCTGGACAAATTAATGGAACAAGTGGATACGAAGAAGCAGCAGGTCAAGGATTATTAGCTGGTATAAATGCTTCACTAAAATTATCAGGAAAAGAACCCCTAATACTGAAAAGAAATGAATCATATATAGGAGTTCTAATAGATGATTTAGTAACTAAAGGTGTAAAAGATCCATATAGATTATTAACATCACGTGCAGAATATCGTCTTCTTCTAAGAAATGATAACGCAGATTTGAGATTAAGAGAATACGGACATTTGGTAGGATTATTAGATGATGAAAGATATAAAAAATTTAAAACTAAAAAAGAAAATATTAAAAAATTAGAAGAAATTTTAAAAAATAATAGAATAACTCCTAAAAAAGAGATAAATGAATACTTAGAAAGTATAAATACATCAAAATTACAAGATGGAATATCTTTATATGAATTATTAAAAAGACCAGAAATAAAAATAGACTCATTAACAAAATTTATAGATATCCCATATGATAAAGAAGTAAAAGAACAATTAGAAATAGAAGCCAAATATGAAGGATATATTAAAAAAGAGGAAAGATTAGCAGAAAGGATGCTAGAACTAGAACAACTTAAAATAAGAGAAAATATAGATTATAATAAAGTTGATAACTTAGCCAGTGAAGCAAGACAAAAACTGATTGAAATAATGCCAACAACTATAGGTCAAGCATCTCGTATATCAGGAGTTAATCCAGCTGATATCTCAATATTAACAGTATATTTAAGGAGGCATCCATCTCATGACTAATGAAGAGTTTATTTTTGAACTAGAAAAATTAGGTATAGAAGTAAATAATGAAAAATTAGATAAATTAGAAAAATTTTATAATCTATTAATAGAGTGGAATAATAAAATTAATTTAACTAGAATAACTTCAAAACAAGATGTATATCTAAAACATTTCTATGATAGTTTAACACTAATAAAAGTAATAGACTTAAATAAAATATCTACACTTTGTGATGTTGGAACAGGAGCAGGATTTCCTGGGATAGTCCTAAAAATATTTTATCCAAATCTAAATATAACCTTAGTTGATTCTTTATTAAAAAGAGTAAAATACCTAAATACAGTAATAAAAGAACTAGACTTAGAAAACATAGTCGCAATTCATAGTAGAGCAGAAAATATAAAAGAAAAATATGATATTGTAACCGCAAGAGCAGTTGCTAATATAGAAAAATTATTAACATATACAATGCATCTATTAAAAAAAGATGGTAAATTAATTGCTATGAAAGGCAACATAGAATACGAAATGACTAAAGAGGTACAAGAAAAAATTTCTAAAAAATATAATATTGAAAATATATTAAAATTTTATTTACCAAAAGAAAATTCTAATAGATCTTTAGTAATAATAAAAAACAAATAAACTCCAATAGGAGTTTTTTTAAATGTAAATAAATTAACGTAAAGATGAATAAAATATTGAAAGTATAAAAGCAATGTTCTATAATTAAGTATAAGATAGAAAAGAATGGGGTAAAATATGAATGAAGTAAGAGATGAAATAACACAATTATATTTAGACGATATAATACCTAATAGATTTCAACCACGTGAAATATTTGATGAAAAAGCATTAAAAGAATTAGCCGCATCTATAAAAGAACACGGCGTTATTCAACCAATTATAGTAAGAAATATAGGTGGAAAATATGAAATTATCGCAGGAGAAAGAAGATATAAAGCAAGTGCCTTAGCAGGACTTACTAAAATACCAGCTATAATTAGAAATTTAGATGATAAAGAATCATCAAAAGTAGCCCTATTAGAAAACTTACAAAGAAAAGATTTAAATGCAATAGAAGAAGCAAGAACTTATCAAAAAATATTAGAACTAGATGAAATGACTCAAGAAGAACTAGCAAAAACGATGGGTAAGAGTCAATCAGCAGTAGCTAATAAAATAAGATTATTATCATTACCTGATGAAATTCAAACTGCACTTCTAAAAGAACAAATATCAGAACGTCATGCAAGATCACTATTAAATATTCCAAATTCAGCAGAACAAATTGAAATGTTAAAAAAAATAATAACAAACAAACTAAGTGTGAGACAATTGGAGGCAGAATTGAAAGCAAAAGAAGAACCAAAAGAAATAGCATCATCTGCACAAATAAATACTAATCCATTAACACCAGATGCAAGTCTATTAACATCTTCTAATCCATTTGGAGAAATCAAAATAGCTCCTCCAACTGAAAATGAAGAAATGGAACCAATCGATTTTTCATCTGAAGAAGATGACGAAGAAGAAAACGAAGAAAAATTTAATGATATTTCTATCCCATCAATCGACGAAGTAAAAGCAAATACAGAAGATGTTGGAACACAAAATAATTTTAATCTAGATAGTTTATTAAATATAAATACATTAAATCAACATAAAACAACTGCAGAAAAAATCATAGAAAATGATGACGAAAAACATAATGTAGTAGAAGAAAATTATTTTCAAAGTCCAGATTTTACAGTTATTCCAACGCCTAAAGAAGAACCAGTTTATACATTAGAAACAGGAAAAGAAAAATTATTAGAAGTAATAAACGAATTAAAATCTAAAGGTTTAAGAATAGATGTTCAACAAATGGACTTAACAAATACATTCCAAATAATAATAAAACTAGAAAAGTAAAATATTTCTAGTTTTTCTTTCTTATAAGTACAAAAATATCTAATAATTTGATACAATAATAAAGAAATAAGAAAATAGGTGAGAAAATGGGAAAGATAATATCATTAGTAAATCAAAAAGGCGGAGTAGGAAAAACAACAACTAGTATAAATTTAGCAGCTTCACTAGGATATTATGGTAAAAAAGTATTATTAGTTGACCTAGATCCACAAGGTAATACAACAACAGGAATAGGTATAAATAAAGGAAAAATAACATATAACTTGTATGATGTATTAATAGGAGCATGTAATATAAAAGATTCGATTATAGTTACAAAATTCAAAAATCTGTCAGTATTACCAGCAAGTATTAATTTATCTTCATTAGAAGCAGACTTGAGAGATAAATCAGATATTATAGGATTAAGAGGAGAACAACTAAAACATAATTTAAGCGAAGTAAAAGATGACTATGATTATATAATAGTTGATTGTCCACCAACACTATCAATATTAATAACAAATGCCTTAACAGCATCTGACTCAGTAATAATACCAGTACAATGTGAATTCTTAGCCTTAGAAGGAATAGTACAATTAATAAAGACTATAAGAATTGCACAAAAAAACTACAACCCAACACTAGATGTAGAAGGCGTATTACTTACAATGTTAGACTCCAGAACTAAGTTAGGCTTTGAAGTAATTGATGAAATAAAAAAATATTTTAAAGAAAAAGTTTATAATACAATAATACCAAGATTGGTAAAATTAACTGAAGCTCCTTCACATGGAAAACCTATAATAGATTATGAGTTTGACAGTAGAGGATCTCAAGCTTACTTAAATTTAGCGAAGGAAGTGATTGAACGAAATGAATCAAGAAATTAGAAAAAAATCATTAGGAAGAGGACTAGAAGACTTATTCCAAGACGATACATTAGATTATGAAAAAGTAGAACAAAAAATATTAAGAGAAACACCACATGATGAAATAGTTCAAATTAATATAGATGAACTAAGACCAAATCCATATCAACCTAGAAAAATATTTAATAAAGAAGCTTTAGAAGAGTTAGCAACTTCTATAAAAGAATATGGAGTATTTCAACCTATTATTGTAAAAAAATCTATAAAAGGATATGAAATAATAGCTGGAGAACGTCGTGTAAAAGCATCAAAATTAGCAGGTCTTGAAAAAATACCAGCGATAGTACGTGATTTCACAGATAATGAGATGATGGAAATTGCCTTATTAGAAAATTTACAAAGAGAAAATTTAAGTTCAATAGAAGAAGCAATAGCATATAAAAAATTACAAGAAGCATTAAGATTAACTCAAGAAGAATTAGCCAAAAAATTAGGAAAAAGTAGAAGTCACATAACAAATATGTTAGGATTATTGACATTACCTGTTGAAATACAAGAAATGGTAAATAATAAACAACTAACAATGGGACATGCAAGAGCAATATCAAAAATAGAATCAAAAGAGCAACAAGTAGCATTAGCAAAACAAGTTGTTTCTGAAGGAATGAGTGTAAGAGGAATAGAAAATCTAACTCAATTCGATAAAACAATAAAAAAGACTCATAGAATAGTAAGACATGAAAATACTAAAGAATATCAATATATAGAAAATATATTATGTGAAAAACTAGGTACTAGAGTAAGACTAAAAAGTGATAAGATAGAAATATCTTTTACAAATACTAAAGACCTAAATAGAATATTAGAAATAATGAACATAACAAAGGAGTAATATATGAAAATAAGCCCTGCCTTAATAGAAAAAATTATTTTTTCTATTGTAATAATATTTATAGCAATTTTAATATATAAATTATTTAAATATTTAATAGACAAAATAATAAATGTTTCAAACGAAAAGATTAGTAAAGAAAGTAAAAAGAAACTAAATACTATAAAAACTTTAATATTTAATATAATAAAATATGTAGTAATAACAATTTCAATATTATTTATATTATCTAAGTTTGGAGTAAATGTAACATCTATAGTAGCAGGACTTGGAATAACAACAGCTCTAATAGGATTGGCATTTCAAGATTTAGCAAAAGATATAATTGCAGGAGTATCTATAATTATAGAAAATCAATATGAAATAGGTGATTATATCGAAGTAAATGGATTTATGGGAGAAGTAATTTTCATAGGTTTAAAAAATACAAAAATAAAAAATTTTAAAGGCGCAACATATATAATTGCCAACAGAAATATGGATAAAGTAATAAATTATTCACTTTATAATTCTAGAGCAGTAGTAGATATCGATATTGATTATATGTACAATCCAGATGAAATTATAAATTTATTAGAAAAATTCTCTTTAGAAGTTTCTAAAAATGTACCATACTCAAAAAATAAAATAGAAGTACTTGGCCTAAGTGAATTAAATGCTTCATCAGTAAGATATACACTAATACAAGAAGTAGAAAAGACAAAATATACACCAGCAGAAAGATTTATAAAAAAAGAATTAAAAAAGTATTTAGATAAAAATAATATTAAGATTCCATTTGATCAAATAGAGGTGCATAATGGAAAATAAAACATATGGTATCGGAACAAAAGTAATTATGAAAAAAGGACATCCTTGTGGAGAAAATCTATGGGAAGTTATGAGATTAGGCGCCGATATAAAAATAAAATGTACAAAATGTGGCAGAACTATTATGATGCCAAGAATAGATTTCAATAAAAAAATTAAAAAAATAGTAGAGGAATAATATGAATAATAAAAAATTAAAATTAAAAAAATTTTATTTGCATCCAAATACAACTTTTTTAATACTAACTATTTTAGTAATGATTTTAAGTGGAATATTTTCTATATTTGAACTGCAAACTAAAGCAACGACAATAACACCAGGAACTGGTAATACGACATTAGATTTATTAGTTGTAAAAAATATGTTTAGTTATAACGGATTACAATATATAATAAGTAATTCAATAAAAAACTTTTTGCAATTCACACCACTAAGCAGTCTTATAGTTTCAATGATAGGAGTGGCAGTTGCAGAAGCAAGTGGACTAATAGAAACATTTACTAGAAGACATTTAAAAAAGATGGATCCGATGCTGTTAACTTTTTTAGTATTATTAACCGCAACAATATCATCTCTAATAAATGATGTTGGATATGGATTACTAATACCATTAGTTGGTCTAGTATATTTTATATATGGAAGAAATCCTATTTTAGGAATAACAACTGCATTTGCAGGAGTTGCATTTGGATATGGAGTGTCAATATTTGTAGGTACTATGGAAGTATCACTGCTAGGTTATACAACATCAGCAGCAAGATTAATAGATAAAAATTATCACTTAGCTTTAACTGGAAATTTATTTTTTATAATAGCAGCAACATTAATAATATCTATAGTAGGGACATTTATAATAGAAAAAATAATAGCAAAAAAACTAGGACATTATAAAACTGAAGAACTAGATTCAAAAACAGAAGAATATAGAATAATAGATTTAGAAGAAGAAGAGCAAAAAGAAATAGAGAAAGATAGATTAGAAACTAGGGGTTTAAAAGGTGCTTTAATAACATCTATAATCATGCTATTTATATTTGTATATTCACTATTACCAGGATTACCATTATCTGGAATGATGCTTGACTTAAATGAAAAAACATATTTACAACAATTATTTGGAACAAATGCTTATTTTAAAGATGGATTTACTTATATGGTAGCACTGTACTTGATTGTAACAGGATTAGTATATGGTATAAAATCTAAAACAATAAAAAATGATAAAGAAATCATAGAAAAAATAAATAATAGAATATCATCACTAGGTGGAATATTATTGACAATTTTTATAGCTTCACAGTTTATAAATGTATTTAAAGAAACTGGTTTAGCTCAAATTATAACAGCAATGATATCTAACTTTATGGAAAAAATGAGTTTAACTGGAATACCGCTTATAATAGTTTCATTAGTATTTATAGCAATTATCAATATATTTAATACTTCACCTATCAATAAATGGAAAGTTTTAGCACCATCAATAGTACCTGTATTTATGCAGGCAAACTTATCACCTGGATTTGCTCAAATAGTAATGAGAGCTGGTTTATCTATGACAAATGGTTTTACTCCTTTATTAGCAGGATTTTCAATATATATTGGATTCTTAAATTACTACAATTTAAATAAAAATAGACCTTATGGAATAAATAAAACATTAAAATTATTATCACCTTATTTTATAATAATATCATTAACGTGGATTGGAATAGTTATAGGTTGGTATATATTAGGATTACCACTTGGAATGAATACACCATTGACAGTATAGGCATGAACTCATGCCTTTTTTTATATAAATATGATATAATATGTTGCAGGAGGAAATTATGAGTTTAACAGCAGGAATAGTAGGACTACCAAATGTAGGTAAATCTACACTTTTTAACGCAATAACAAATCAAAAAATTTTAGCAGCAAACTATCCTTTTGCAACTATAGAGCCTAACGTAGGAGTAGTAACAGTACCAGATAAAAGAATGGACAAATTAAAGGAAATGTATAATCCAAAAAGTTTTGTACCAACAGCATATGAATTTACAGATATAGCAGGTCTAGTAAAAGGAGCAAGTACAGGTGAAGGATTAGGTAATAAATTTTTATCACATATAAGAGAAACAGATGCAATAGTAGAAGTTGTAAGATGTTTTGATAATGAAAATATAATTCACGTAGAAGGCGCAATAGATCCAATTAGAGATATAGAAATCATCAATTTAGAATTAGTTATGTCAGATCTAGAAATAGTTAATAATAGACTTTCTAAAGTAGAAAAGAAGGCAAGAACAACAAAAGATAAAGATGATGTGCTAGAAGTAGAAATACTAAATAAATGTAAAAAATTATTAGAAGAAAACTTACCACTAAGAGGATTAGAATTAACAGAAGAAGAAGAAAAACTAATAAAATCATACAGTTTTATTACTATAAAACCTATTATATATCTAGCTAATATAAAAGAATCAGATATTGGAAAAGCAGATAATGAATATGTAAAAAAAGTAAAAGAATATGCAGCTAAAGAAAACTCTAAAGTCGTAGTTTTATCAACAAAAACAGAAGAAGACTTATCCGAATTAGAACCAGTTGATAAACAAGAAATGTTAAAAGAATTAGGATTAGAAACATCAGGACTAGAACAGTTAATACTAGCAACATACGATATCTTAGGGCTAGCAACATTTTTTACAGTAGGAACAGATGAAGTAAGAGCGTGGACATTTAAAAAAGGAACCAATGCTAAAAAATGTGCTGGAATAATACACTCTGATTTTGAAAAAGGATTCATAAGAGCAGAAGTAACTTCATATGATGATTTAATAAAATATGGAGATGAACAAAAAGTAAAAGAAGCAGGAAAGGCAAGACTAGAAGGGAAAGATTATATAATGCAAGATGGAGATATTTGTTTCTTTAGGTTTAATGTATAATGAAAAGTAAAATAAGAATAATAGAATCAACAATGGAAGATGGAGTCTTTTCGTCAAATAAGAAATTTAACCCTGATTTATCAGAAGAACAAAGAGAAAAGAAATTAAAAGAAGTAAGAATAAATTTTGGTAATAAAAATAATTTTAATGGACTACATATGATTAAAACCACTCAAAAAGGTCCAACAAATAACTACGAATATGAAGATGGACTTTATTATGTAATAAAAGAATATCCAAATAAAGAAGATTATTGGGAAGATATAATAGTAGCAGATGTTGTTTTAATAGAAGAAAAATTAAAAGGTATAGTAGTAGGTCACGTAATGGCAGATTGTCCAATAGTAATAGCTGAAGATAGAAAAAAAGGTGTAACTGGAATGGCTCATTGTGGAGGGACATATGTAAATAGAGAGGTTCCTAAAAACATAATAGAAGCACTGCAAAAAGAATATAATTCATCCCCTGAAGATATCTATGTCTATATAGGAAGTAACGCTAAAAAAGAAAGTTATATATATGATAGATGGCCAGTATGGGCAACAAATAAAGTATGGAATAACCATATAGAAGAAAAAGAAGGAAATTATTACATAGATTTAGATGGAGCAATAATAGAACAATTAGAAAAATTGGGTATAAAAAATATTGAAATAAGTAACTATGATACAGTAAAAGATAAAATTCATTATTCACACTCAGCATCATATCATGGCAATAAAGATAAATTTGGCCAAAATTATGTAGGATTCTTATATGAATAAGTTAGACACAAGTCTAATTTTTTTATAAAAATTATAGACATTAAAACATTGATTTGATATAATAAGCCCGAGTATTAAAAAAATACTCCTTGCGACTAGTGTCGCCGATAAGACCAAAAGGAGGTGTCGTAATGAATAAATATGAAATTATGTTCATTGTAAGACCTGATTTAGAAGCAGCAGAAATTAAAAACCAATTAGCTGCAGTAAAGAAGGTTCTAGCAGACGAAAAAGCAAAACTTGTAGATGAAAAAGACATGGGACAAAAAGAATTAGCTTACGAAGTTAAAAAATTCAATACAGGTTACTATTTCTTATTAGTAGCTGAAGCTGAAACTAAAGCTATTAATGAATTAGAACACACAATTAAAATTAATGAAAACATTATTCGTCATTTAATAGTTAAAGTTGAAGAATAATAAAAGGAAGATGTAATATGAATAAAGTAACTTTAATCGGAAGATTAACTAAAGATCCTGAATTAAGATATACTAGTAGTAATATCGCAGTAGCATCATTTACTCTAGCAGTAGATAGAGGATATACTAGCCAAAACGGAGAACGTCAAGCAGACTTTTTAAATATAGTAGTATGGAGAAAACCAGCAGAAAATGTTAAGAAATTTTTAACAAAAGGAAGCCAAGTAGCAGTCGATGGTTCAATCCAAACAAGAAGTTATGATGACCAAAATGGACAAAAGAGATATATTACAGAAATATTAGCGAATTCAGTAGAATTTTTAGGATCTAAAGGAAATACTTCTTCACAACAAGGAACTGAAAAATCAGCTCCAACACCTTATGATTTTGGAAATGAACCAGAACCAAAAGGAACTAATATAGATAGTAATCCATTCGCAGAATTTGGTTCTTCAATTGAATTAGAAGATAGCGATGATTTACCTTTCTAGACAGGAGGAAACAATGGCAGAATTTAGAAGAAAAAAGAAAGTTTGTGCATTATGTGCAGGAAAAACTATAGATTATAAAGATCCAGAAACTTTAAAAAAGTTTGTAAACGACAAAGGAAAAATACTTCCAAGACGTGTAACTGGAACATGTGCTAAACACCAAAGAGCAGTAGCTGCTGAAGTAAAGAAAGCACGTTCAATCGCTTTATTGCCTTATGCAAAATAAAAATCCATATAATGTGGATTTTTTCTTTTATTACAAAGTAAATCGTTCGACAAAAATAATAAATTATTATATAATAGAAATGATTATTAGGAGGCAGTATGGTTATAAGAAAAAACGCTAATAAAATAAAGAGAATGATTAAAAAGGCTAGCTGTATATTCCTAATTGGTCATAAAAATCTTGATTTAGATGCTATAGGGAGTCAGATTGGAATGTTAAAGATTGTAGAGCATTTTAATAAAAAAGCCTACATAATAATAGATGATGAATATCACGAACCCGGAGTAAGAAAAATACTTACTGAATTAAATGATGTTTTAAATATAATAAAGTCAGAACAAGTAAAAGAGTTAAAAGATGAAAATAGTTTGTTAATAATTCATGATACTAACAAAAAAGAATTATTACAAAATAAAAAAATTATCGAAGATTTCAAAAATATAATGGTAATAGATCATCATGACCTAGATAAAAATAGTATAGATAATGCATATATGGTAAATGATGTTGAAACATCATCTACCTGCGAAATGATTGCAGAATTAATAGAAGAATATGAAATAGAAATAGAACCATATTATGCTACTGCAATATTATCAGGAATAGTTTTAGATACAAACAACTTCATGTTAAATGCCAAACCAGAAACATTCTATATGGCATATTTTCTAACAAGCCTAGGAGCAAGTGCTAAAAAAGTCCAATATTTATTAAAACAAGATCTAGAAGCTTACATTGAAAGAGAAAAATTATTCTACAATATAACTACAATAAGTGATAAAATAGCAATTACAAAAGGAAGTGCAAAAACAAAATATAGAAAAGAAGATTTAGCAAAAGTAGCCGATACTCTACTATTCTTCAATAATATAGAAACATCTTTTGTAATAGGAAAAATAGGTAAAGATGAAATAGGAGTAAGTGCAAGAAATTTAGGAAGTTTTGATGTACTCAAAATATTAGAAAAATTAGGCGGAGGCGGAAGCGAAAGAGGCGGAGCCGCAGTTATAAAAAATAAAACAATAAAGCAAGTAGAAACTAAAATTAAAAATCTACTAACTAAGGAGGACTAATGGAAGTAATTTTTATAAAAGATTTAAGAGGACAAGGTAAAAAAGGAGACATAAAGAATGTTTCAGATGGATATGCAAAAAATTATTTAATAAAAAATGGATATGCAGTTTTAAAAACAAAAGAAGAGTTAGTTAGATTGGAAAAGGCTAATGCAAACAAATTAGCAGAAGATAAAGCTAACAAAGAAAAAGCAAAAGAGTTAAAAAAGAAATTAGATGAAGTAACAATAGAATTTAAAGTTAAAACAGGTGAATACGATAAAGTATTTGGGAGTATATCTGTAAAACAAATAAAAGAAGAATTAAATAAATTAGGTTATAAAATTGATAAAAATCAAATTATGCTAGAAGTTCCAATTTCTGTATTAGGATTTCATAAAGTAGAAGTTGAACTATATTCAAATATAAAGGCGAATATTAAAGTACACTTAATAAAAGAATAAGAAAGATGAGGTGATAATATGCCAAGAGCATTACCAAATAATCCATCAGCTGAAAAATCAGTATTAGGAGCATGTTTTCTATCGAAGTATGCTCTACAAAAGGCAAGTGACGAATTATTGCCAGAATCATTTTACGACGATAAAAATGCTACAATATTTAGCACAATGTTACGTTTATTAGAAGAAAAGACACCTCTAGATTTAACTACTATTACTACATATTTAACAAATAATAATAAATTATCATCAGTAGGTGGAGTAGAATATTTAACAGAAGTAGTTAATTATGTACCATCAGCTGCCAACATTGATTATTATATAGATTCAGTAGCAGAACAAGCTATATTAAGAAACTTAATTATAACAGCTGAAGACATCGCATCATCTGCGTATACTTCAACAGAAAAAGTAAATGATCAATTAGACTTAGCAGAAAAGAAAATATTAGATGTTGTAAAAGCTAAAAAAACTGGAGACTTTAGAACTATAAAAGATATTATAAAAAAGACTACAGAAGACTTAGAAAAATTATCGGAAAAGAAAACTGAAATTACAGGATTATCTACTGGTATCACAGGATTAGATAAAATGACTTCAGGCTTCCACGAAAATGAATTTATAATAATAGCGGCACGTCCTGCTATGGGTAAAACAGCATTTGCATTAAATATTGCAACACATGTAGCTCTTCATCAAGAAAAATCAGTAATTATTTTTAACATGGAAATGAGTGCAGAACAATTAGCAACTCGTATACTATCATCTCTTGGCCAAATAGATGGGACAAGGCTAAGAACAGGAAATCTATTAAATAGCGATTGGAAAAGAATTAATGAAGCTGCCACACAATTATCAAATTCAAATCTTCTAATAGAAGATAAACCAGGAATTACAATAGGAGAAATAAAATCAAAATGCAGAAGACTAGCAGCATCAGATAAAGGATTAGCCCTAGTTGTAGTTGACTATATCGGACTAGTATCAGGTGGTAAAAATTATGGTGGCAACAGACAACAAGAAGTAGCAGATGTATCAAGATCACTAAAAACTATGGCACTAGAACTGCATGTACCAGTAATAGCCTTAGCGCAATTATCACGTCTAGTAGAATCAAGAGAAGAAAAAAGACCAATCATGTCAGATCTTCGCGAATCAGGATCAATTGAACAAGATGCTGACATAGTATCATTCTTATATAGAGCAGATTACTATGATAAAACAAAAGCAAGAGATGATGGAAATAGTGAAAGTGAATACATAATAGGAAAAAATCGTAGTGGACCAACAGGTTCAATAGATGTATTATTTAAGAAAAATACTTCTACTTTTGCTAATTTAATTAAACAGGAAAAAGGGGAAAATAATGAAACTTAGTAAAAAAATATTTATATCATTACTAATTCTTATAATAGCACCAGTCTATGTTCTCGCAACACTAACCACTCCAAAACAAGTATATAGAGTATATTTAAAAGGGAAAACAATAGGCTATATTAAATCTAAAAAAGAATTAGAAAACTATATAAATAACGAACAAGAAAAACTAAAAAAACGTTATAAAGTAGATGCAGTCTATATACCAGAAGATGTTAATATAGAAAAAGAAATAACATACTATAACAAAATAGATTCAGTAGAAAATATTTATAAAAAGATATCAAAACTATCATCTTTTACAATAGATGGTTATGAAATATCTATAAGTGGAACCAAAACACTTACTGGTAATAACGAATTAGTAGAAATAAAACCTCAAAAAATATATGTATTAAAGAAAAAAGTATTTAAAGATGCTGTTAACTTGTTAGTTAAATCATTTATTAATGAAAAAGAATATGACAATTTTTCTAACAATACACAACCTGAAATACTAGATACAGGAAAAAAGATAAATAAAATTTACTTAGAAAACAAAGTTAAAATTAAAAAAGATAAGATATCTGTAAATAATACAATATATGAAGATGCAAATGTTTTAGGAAAATATTTGTTATTTGGAACAACTTCTGATGGAGAGACATACACAGTTAAAGATGGAGATACAGTAGAAGATGTAGCATTTAACCACAAGTTATCTACAAATGAATTTTTAGTTGCAAATCCAAAATTGAAATCATCAAATGTATTACTTTCACCAGGCCAAGAATTAAAAGTTGCAACACTAAAACCACAAATTAATGTCGTAGAAGAAGAAACTGTAGTAGAAAAAAGGGAAGAACCATATCAAACCGAAACAAAATATGATGACAATGAATATACTACATTCCAAAAAGTAGAAACACCAGGAGTAAAAGGTATGGCTAAAGTAACAAAAATTGTACAAAATATAAACGGAGTTCAAGTAAATGGTAAAGAAACTTCCAAGGAAATATTAAAAACAGCAGTTAATGAAGTTATTATAAAAGGTACTAAAAAAAGATCATCATATGGATATGGAGCTCCAATACCTACAGCTGGAAGTTGGGGATGGCCAGCAACTTGTACGAATATATCATCACCATTTGGGTATAGATGGGGAACTCTTCACGATGGAACAGATATAGCAGGATGTGGTTATAATTCTAATATATTCGCTGCACAAGCTGGAACAGTTGAAGTTTCTAAAAAGAAAAAAGGTGGATATAAAGGTGGATATGGAGATAATGGTGAATATATAATTATAAATCATCATAATGGCTACTATACTATATATGCACACTTATGTCCTGGATGTAGATATGTTAAAGAAGGTGACGAAGTAGTTAAAGGACAAGTAATAGGTGGAATGGGAGATACAGGAGCCGCAACAGCTATTCACTTACACTTCGGAATGTTTGTTGGAGGACTTCCATATTATGGAGGAAGACCAATAAACGCAATGAGGGCTTACTAATGAAAGTAATAACTTTAGGCAGTGGTTCAAAAGGAAATTGTGCATTAGTATTATCAGAAAATTCGGCCATATTAATAGATGCCGGCATAACATACAGATTAGTAGAAAAAAACTTAGAGAATATAAATCTAAGTTTTAATAATATAGATGGAATATTAATAACCCATTGTCATAAAGACCATACAGCACATTTAAAAACAATTATAAAAAACACCCAAATAAATGCATATATACCAAAAAAAATGTATGAAAGCATAAGAGATTTAATACCTATAGAAAGATGCATATTTATTAATGATGATTTTAATATAAATGATTTTAAGATAAAACTAATTCATACATCACATGATGCTCCATCTTCAGTTGGATACATAATAGAGAGTAATAATAAAAAAATGATGTATGTTACAGATACAGGATACTTAAATAGAAAATATGTCTTACCCTGCACTAACTTAGATATTTATTTAATTGAATCGAACCATGATGAATCAATGCTAATGAATGGGCCATATCCACATTTTCTTAAAGCAAGAGTTATAGGAGATGAAGGACACTTATCAAATAGTCAAACTGCAAAATTTTTAAAAAAAGTTGTAGGTAATAAAACTAAAATTATAATGCTACTACATTTGAGTGAGAAAAATAACAATCAAGAACTAGCTTATAACACAGTTACAAAAGAACTAAATACTCAACAAATACAAGTACTAATTGCCAAACAAGATGAAGAAAGCCCTTTATTGGAGGTATAATGATAAAAATAATTTGTATAGGAAGTATAAAAGAAAAGTATCTAAAAGATGCAATAGAAGAATATACTAAAAGATTAAATAAATACGATAAAGTAGAAATAATAGAACTAAAAGATGAGGGGAAAGTAGAAGAATTTAAATCAATAGAAATAGAAGCAGATAAAATATTAAAGCAAATAAAAGAAAAAGAATTTATAATAACCTTAGAAGTAGAAGGAAAAGAAATAACTTCTCCAGAACTAGCCAATAAAATATCAAAAACATTTATTGAACACAACACAATAACTTTTATAATTGGAGGAAGTTATGGATTAAGTGATAGAATTAAAAATATATCAAACTTTCACTTATCTTTTTCAAAAATGACATTTCCTCATCAACTATTTAGAGTAATATTATTAGAACAAATCTATAGAGCATATAAAATAAATAACAATGAAAGGTACCATAAATGATAGGAAATAATTGGGATAAATATTTAAAAGAAGAATATGAAAAAGAATATTTTAAAAAATTAAAAATATTCCTAGAAGAAGAATATAAAAACAAAACTATATATCCAAAAAAAAGTGACATATTCAATGCTTTTAAGTATACAGATATAAATAATTTAAAAGTAGTAATAATAGGTCAAGATCCATATCATGAAATAAATCAAGCTGAAGGATTAGCTTTTTCAGTAAAAGATATAGTAAAAAAACCTCCATCACTTAGAAATATTTTTAAAGAACTAGAAGAAGATTTATCTTATCCATTCCCAAAAACTAATTCATTAATACCATGGGCTAAAGAAGGCATATTGCTTCTAAACACAGTTCTAACAGTAGAAGAAGGAAAAGCTGCTTCTCATAAAAATAAAGGATGGGAAATTTTTACAGACAGAGTAATTGAAATAATAGATGATAATTGTAACAATATAGTATTTATATTATGGGGTAACTTTGCTATTACAAAAGAAAAATTAATAAAAAATAAAAACAATCTCATTATAAAATCTGCTCATCCATCACCATTATCGGCATATAACGGTTTTTTTGGAAGTAAGCCATTTTCTAAAACAAACAACTATTTAAAAGCAAAAAATATTAAAGAAATTAATTGGCAAATAAAATAATACCTATCATATGATAGGTATTTTTTAATCTAATATTTGAAACATTTCTCTTATTTCTTCACTGTAAAATTCTTTTTTCTTAAAGCCAAACATAAGGCCTATAATATTGGAAGGAAAAGCAGACCTTAACTTATTATACAAAGTAACATAGTTGTTATAAAATTTAATAGAAGCATCTATTTCGTCTTCATTATCATCTAAAGCACCAATTAAATTAGAAATAGCTTCATTCTTAAGTAAATTGTCATGAGTATCAACTATTGAAAGCAACTCACGATATATATCATCTAACTTCACATTTAATTCAAAATGATTTATATTATCATCTAATTTATCAAGATTAGCCAATTTATCAGATTTAAGTTCCTTATTTATAATAGGTTTTATTCTAATTAAAAAATCCTTTTTTTTATTAAGTAAATCTTCTATAGAATTTTCTGCTTCTTCCAATTTAATATTAAAATTACTATATTTATTATGAACTTTAATACTAACAAATAAAATAAAAATAATAAAAATACTACAACCACCAATAATATATAATGTCATATTTGCCTCCAACTATAGACTAATTATAACAAAATACTAGAAAAAAATAAATAATATGATATAATCTATACATGATTTTATAAAAGGAGCCATTATGCCTAAATTATTATTAAAAATAGATTTAGAAAGTAGCGAAGAAAAATTCTCATATAAAGTAAATGGATATATAAAAGATAATACAATTTACTATATTGGAGAAGATAAAGTGAAAACTAGTTATGATTATAAAAATGATATATTAACTAGAGAAAGTGAGGAGTATATAATGGAATATATATTTGATAAAGATAATTCATTTGTATCAATTAAAGATAAAAAACTATTGAATAAATTTAGGCTTGGCCTTACGGACATATTAATAAAAAAAACAAATCACAATTTAGAATTAGAATATAAAATTGAAGAAAATAAAATAAAATATAAGATAGAGGTAGAAAATGAGTATAATTAAAAATTTAACAAAAGATATAGAAAAAATAATAAAAGATGCAGGATATGAAATAGAAAATCTAAAATTAGCAGCGTCTGGAAGAAGAGATTTAGGAGAATTTCAAATAAATGATGCGATGAATTTAAGTAAAAAGTATCACAAAAATCCAAGAGAAATTGCTGAAGATATTGTAAAAGAATTAGAAAAGGATAAAAGATTTACAAATATTAATATAGCTGGACCTGGATTTATAAATATTTCACTAGATAATAAATTACTAAGTGAAGAAATCACAAAATTAGGAAACAATCCAGAACTAAATATAGATAAATTAGATCCAAGAAAAGTAATAATAGACTATGGTGGTGCAAATGTTGCAAAACGTCTTCACATAGGACATATGAGAACTGCTAATATTGGAGAAGCTTTAAAACGTCTAGCTAATAAATTAGGATATAAGACAATAGGAGATGCACATTTAGGAGATTATGGAAGACCATTAGGATTTGTAGTCTTAGAAATAAAAACAAGATTTCCAGAATTACCTTATTGGGATGAAAATTACAAAGGCGATTATAGCGAAGTAGAGTTAAATATAACTAATGAAGAATTATTAGAAATATATCCAGTAGCATCTGCAAAAGCAAAAAGAGATCCAAAATTCTTAGCAGAAGGACGTGATATTACTGCTAAAATTCAATCAGGAGTAAGAGGATATTATGACTGCTATAAAAAAGTAGTAGAAATATCAATGGCTGATATTAAAAAAGTTTATGGATATTTAAATGTAAGCTTTGAATGGTGGAAGGGTGAAGCTGATTCTGCAAAATATTTTGATGAATTATACGAAATATTAGATAAAAAAGGTTTAACTAAAGAAAGTGATGGAGCATTAATAGTAGAAGTAAAAACTGATGAAGATAAAGCACCAATGCCTCCTGTAATAATTAAAAAATCTAACGATACAGTATCATACGAAACAACAGATTTAGCAACAATATTACAAAGAGAAAAAGACTATCAACCAGATGAAATATGGTATGTAGTAGATGAAAGACAATCACTACACTTTGAACAAGTATTCAGATGTACATATAAAGCAGGATTAGTACCAGAAACAACTAAACTAATACACATACCAAATGGGACTATGAACGGAAGCGATGGAAAACCATTTAAAACTAGAGATGGTGGAGTAATGGGATTAGAAGAATTAATTAACTTAGTATATGAAAAGACATATAAGAAGATTAATGTAGATACAGTACCAGAAGAATTAAGAGAAAAAGTAGCAAGAACAGTAGCAATAGGAACACTAAAATACTCAGACTTATTACCATTTGTATGTACAAATTACATATTTGATTTAGATAAGTTCTCAGAATTAGAAGGAAAAACAGCTCCATACCTACTATATTCAACAACAAGAATGAAATCACTTCTACAAAAAGCAGGAGATTTTAAATTCAATACTATTCATAATATTTATAGCGAAACTGAAAAAGATATAGTATTGTCTATCTTAGAATTACCAAGAGTATTAAATAATTCATTAGAAAATAAATCATTAAATGAAATATGTGAATATTTATATACATTGACATCAAAATATAATAAATTCTATGCTGAAAATAAAGTGTTAGTAGAAGAAGATAATGCTAAGAAAGAATCTTGGTTAATGTTAACTAAACTTGTTTACGATATAAATCTAATATTATTTGACATATTGGCAATAGAAGTACCAGAAAAAATGTAAAAAAAGTCTTGTTTTTATCTCTTGCCTGTGATATAAGTTTACTAGCGTTTTTTCAGAGGAGGACAACTATGAAATTAAGTTCAATGAAAAAAGAACAATTAGAACTATTAACAAAGATTGATTTAACTAAATTAATTCTTGAAGATAGTAAGAAAACAATGACAACAGCAGAACTATTTAAAGAAATAATAAGACTGCTTGAATTGCCAGCATCAACATTTGAAAATAAAGTAGCTGACTATTATACAGCACTATCTACTGATAAAAATTTCATTCTATTAGATGATGGTAAATGGGACTTAAGAAGTCATCATAAATCAGATAAAGTAATAGTAATGGATGACGAAGATGACGAAGAAGAACTAGACACAGAAGATGAAATAGAACAAGAGGAAGAAGACGACTTATCTAATGTTTATAGCGAAGATGATGATTTTGGAGATGATTCAGATGATGATGACTTCAAAAATCTAGTAGTTGTAGATGAAGATGAATTAGAAATGTAAGGAGAAATAGGATTTCTCCTTTATTGTTTATAAATAATTTGATATAATATCAGTGATTTTGAGAGGGAAATATGATAGAAAGATTAGAAGCAATGTTAAATAGATATAATACTTTAGGTACTGAATTAACAAAAACTGAAGTGCTAAGTGATCCTAATAAGACAAGAGAATATTCAAAAGAAATGTCTAATATGGAAGAAGTTATAACTAAATATAAAGAATATAAGCAAACATTAGAAGATATAGAAGCAGCAAAAGAAATGTTAAAAGATGAAGAATTAGGCGAATTTGCTGGTGAAGAATTAAAACAAGCAAATGATAAAAAAGATACATTAGAGGGAGAACTAAAGGTATTATTAATACCAAAAGATCCTAACGATGATAAAAATATTATTGTAGAAATAAGAGGAGCTGCAGGTGGAGATGAAGCTAATATCTTTGCAGGAGACTTATTTAAAATGTATTCTAAATATGCAGAAAGCCAAGGTTGGAAGACTAAAATACTAGATGCAGTAGAAGGCACTGCAGGAGGATTTTCTCAAATAGAATTCTCAGTAACTGGAGCAAATGTATATTCAAAATTAAAATATGAATCAGGATCTCACAGAGTACAACGTGTACCAGTAACAGAAGCAAACGGTAGATTACAAACATCAACAGCAACAGTTCTAGTTATGCCTGAAGTAGAAGATATATCAATAGATATAAATATGAATGATTTAAGAATTGATGTATATTGTGCATCAGGTCATGGAGGACAAGGAGTAAATACAACACCATCTGCTGTAAGAATAACACACTTACCAACAAATACAGTAGTAACATGTCAAAATGAACGTAGCCAAATACAAAATAAAGAACAAGCAATGAAAGTTTTAAGAGCAAGACTTTATGAACAAAAGCAACAAGAATTAGACGAAAGTGTTGGAAGTGAAAGACGAAGTAAAATAGGAACTGGTAATAGATCTGAAAAAATAAGAACATATAATTATCCACAAAATAGAGTAACAGATCATAGAATTGGTTATACTACTAAGAATCTAGATAGAGTAATGGAAGGTGATTTAGAAGATATCATTCACGCACTAATACAAGAAGATCAAACAAGAAAATTACTTGGAGAAACAGAAGAATAATGACAATAGAAGAATTATTAATATATGGAAAGTCTTTAATACATAAAGATCACGCTAAAATGTTATTAGCAGAGTTATTAGAAGTAAATTCCTTAGAATTATTAACGATGCTAGATAAAAAAGTATCAACAGATATTGTGGATAAATATAAAAGTATGGTCAAAGCAGTAAAAGATAATAAACCAATACAATATGTATTAGGAAATGTAAATTTTTATGGAAATACATTTTATGTTAATGAAAATGTATTAATACCACGTTTTGAGACAGAAGAATTAGTAGAAACAGTTATAGAATATTCTAAAAAATTAGGTAATAATTTAGACATAGTTGATTTAGGAACAGGAACTGGAGTAATAGGAATAACATTAGATAAAAAGTTATCAACAAATACTGTGGATATTATTGATATATCTAAAGAGGCATTAGAAGTAGCCAAAATTAATAAAGAAAAAAATAATTCTAAAGTTATTTTAATAGAAAATGATTTTTTAGAAGGAATATCTAAAAAATATGACATTATAGTATCAAATCCACCCTATATTAAAACAGATGAAGAAATAGAAGAAATAGTAAAGAATAATGAACCACATCTTGCACTATATGCTGGAGATGATGGTCTTGATTGCTATAGAAAAATATTAAAAAATATTTCAAATAATATGAAAGATAAATGCCTAATCACCTTTGAAATAGGTTATGATCAAGCAAATGACTTAGATAAATTAGCTAACGAGTATTTAAAAGATATAAAAACGATAGTTAAAAAAGATATGCAGGGAAGAGACAGGATTTTCCTAATATTAAAAAATTTACAGTAAAAAAGGCTAATTAATTGACTAAATAGCCTTTTTTTCATATTATATAATTGAGGTAATACAAATGAAAATAATTAAAATTAAAGGCGGAAATATATTAAAGGGGAAAATAGAAGTAAGTGGTGCCAAAAATGCAGCAGTTGCACTTATTCCAGCATCAATTTTATCAGATGATATAGCAACAATTTATAACGTACCAGAAATAACAGATATAGTTGCACTAGAAGAAATATTACGTGTATTAAATTGTAAAACAGATATCGATAAAGATAGAATGACAATTGATACAAAAAATATGCAAAATATTGAAATAGGAGAAGAAATATCTCAAAAATTAAGAGCATCATATTATTTCATGGGAGCACTACTTGGTAAATATCATAAAGTATCAATGTATTTCCCAGGTGGATGTTCTATAGGCACAAGACCAATAGATTTGCATCTAAAAGGATTTGAAGCATTAGGAGCAAAAGTTGAAAACAATAAAAATCAATATATCGTATCAGCAGATAAACTAAAAGGAGCAGATATATATTTAGATTTTGCATCAGTTGGGGCAACAATTAACATTATGTTAGCAGCAGTAAAGGCAGAAGGAACAACTACAATAGATAATGCGGCAAAAGAACCAGAAATTGTTAATGTTGCAACATACTTAAACTCTATGGGAGCAAAAATATCTGGAGCAGGAACTTCTAAAATTACAATTAAAGGCGTAAAAAAACTATCTAGAGCAATGGGAGAAATAATTCCAGATAGAATAGAAGCAGGAACTTATATAATAATTGGAGCATTAACAGGAGATAAATTAAGAATAGAAAAATTAATTCCTGAACATATAGAAGCCCTAATTTCAAAATTAGAAGAAATGAAAGTTGATATCAAAGTAGGAGAAGATTACGTAGAAGTAAGTAAAACGGATAATTTATTACCAGCTAATATAAAAACTGCAGTATATCCTGGCTTTGCAACAGATTTGCAACAACCACTAACAGTATTACAAACTCAGTGTAATGGTAAATCTACTGTAACAGAAACAATATATGAAAATAGATTTATGCATATAGCATATTTAAATGAAATGGGAGCAAAGATTACAACTAATAATACAAAAGCTATAATAGAAGGAAAAACAAACTTAAAAGGATGTGAAGTAGCCGCAACAGACTTAAGAGGTGGAGCAGCTATGGTAGAAGCAGGATTAATAGCAAAAGGAACAACAATAATAACAAAACCTGAACATATTCTAAGAGGATATTCTAATATTATTAAGAAATTAAAGAAAGTAGGAGCAGAAATATCAGTAGAAGAAGTTAAATAATTAACTAAATTATTATAAAATATTGCAAAATATGAAAAACACTGATACAATATAGGAGCAATTTATATCTATGGCAAGAACTTGTCATGGCGGAAGGAGTACTAATATGAAAAAAAATATACATCCAAATTATCAAGATTGCGTAGTAACATGTGCATGTGGAAATACATTCAATGCTAAATCTACAAAATCAGAAATAACTGTAGAAGTTTGTTCTGAATGCCATCCATTTTATACTGGAAAACAAAACAGAGCATCTCGTACAGGACGTGTTGATAAATTCAATAAGAAGTATGGTTATACACAAAAAGAAAATGCATAATGCATTTTTCTTTTGTTATATACAATTAAAAGGCTACTCAGTAGTTTTTTTTATTACAATTATATTGTATAATGAATTAGAGGGATAATATGAGAATAGGTATAGCTAGTGACCATAGAGGTTACAAATTAAAAGAACAACTAAAACACATGTTAGACTATGAATTTATAGACTACGGAACATATTCTGAAGAATCATGTGATTATCCAGACTTTGCCTTTAAATTAGGAGAAGCAGTAAGAGATAATAAAGTAGATTTTGGTGTAGCAATATGTGGGTCTGGTATAGGAATAAGTATTGCCTGCAATAAAGTAAAAGGCATAAGATGTGCAAAAGTAGATAACGAAGAAGACGCAATATACACAAGAGAAGATAATGATACCAATATAGTAGCCTTTACTTCAGAAAAAACGCTAGAAGAAGCAGAACTTATAGTTAATAATTTTATAAATACTAATTTCTCTAACCTAGAAAAGCATCAAAGAAGAATTGATAAAATAAAAGATTATGAGGATTTAAATGAAAAGTAAGTATTTTTTATACATATTTGTAATAATGTTAACGATATGGAGTATGGATTCTATAAATATTAATGCAATATTTAAGAAAAATAGAAGATATCAAGCACTAACATTTTATCTATTACTAATATTAGGAATAGCATATTTAGTTACTAACTTCATAATAGATGTAACAACATCATTTGGAATATAGGAGATATTATGAAAAACGAATTAATTAAAGCAATGATAATAGTATTAACATCTTTTGTAGCATCAGCTATAATTATGATATTTATGAAAAAAATTGCTAAACACTTAGGAGCAATGGATATGCCAAGAGAAGAAGAAGAACACAGGCATATACATAAAAAAGCTACTCCAAAATTAGGAGCGGTTGGAATATATTTAGCATTTTTAATAGGGTTTATGTTGTTTGGAGAGCAAAGTACTAGAATGAATTCTATACTAATAGCAACATTTATTATAATATTAACAGGTATATCTGATGACATAAAACCAATACGAGCAAGAAACAAATTATTAGGACATATAATTGCTGCTTCAATTATAGTATTTTATGGAAAAATATTACTAACAGGAGTACAAGTATTTGGGTTTATAATAGATTTTGGATTGTTTGCATATCCTTTAACAATATTATTCTTAGTAGCATGTACAAATATAATAAGTTTAATAGATGGATTAGATGGATTAAGTGGAGGAATATGTACTATATTTTATATATCAGTACTAATACTAGGATTCTTCCAATGGAGAATGGGAACTCTAGTAATGATATTAGGGTTAATTATGTTAGGATCAACTCTAGGATTCCTAGTACATAATTTTTATCCAGCATCAATATTTGCAGGTGATTGTGTAGGGTTTGAAGGATTCATGATAGGTATAATAACTTTATTAGAATTTAAAGGACTAGCATTAATATCATTCTTTATACCAGTTGCTATATTAGGAGTACCAATATTAGATACACTTTTTGCAATAATAAGAAGATTATTAAAAGGACAGCCTCCATTTAAAGCAGATAAAGAACATTTACATCACCAGCTACTTGGAATGCATCTTTCACAAAGAACAGCTGTTTTAGTAATATATTTGATAGAGTCACTATTTGCTGGGGCATCATTACTATATGTTTTGGCTGATAACAGTATATATGGATTGGTATTATATGGAATAATAACAGTGATAGTAATATGGTTTGTTTTACATACTTCGATAATATCTGAAAATAGTAAAACCATAACAAAATCATTGATAAATCGAATAAAAAACATAATAAATATAAGAAAGACTAGACAATAGTCTTTTTTACTATCTAGAAAAAATATTCATTTTGTGCTATATTAAAGATACAAAAGGAGGCGATAGTATGGAGTTAAGAATACATGGAAAAGAATTAAAGATTACCCCAGCTATGAAAGATTACGTAAAGGAAAAAGTAGAGAGAATTCTAAAATATATAGATGATGCAGACAACGTAAGAGTATCAGTAATGGCTAGTGTAAAAAAATTTAAACAAAGTGTAGAAATTACCATACCATTAAAGTCATTTATAATTAGAGCAGAGGAGACACAAGAAGATTTCTATGCAGCAGTAGATAAAGCTGTAGATAAATTACAACGCCAAATAAGAAAACAAAAGACTCGTCTTGTTTCAAAAAAATTAAAAGAAAAAACAAATAAAGATTTTATCTTAAAAGAAATAGAAACAGTAGAAACTGAGAAAAATAAAGTAGTAAAGAGAAAGAAAATAGAAGTAAAACCAATGAATGAAGATGAAGCCATTCTTCAAATGGAATTATTAGGACACGAATTTTATCTTTATATAGACGAAAAAACAGATAAGTCAACAGTAGTTTATAAGAGAAAAGATGGAAATTATGGAATAATAAGTGCAGAATAACAAAAAAACATATTAAAAGGAAGAAATAGATAATACTTCCTTTTTTCTTATGACAATCTAAATAAAGTCAAGTACTATTTTTAATACTTATTTTTGAAATGAATGCATGACAAAAACATCTACAATAGTAGATTTTTAAAAAAAATTATGTTATATTATTTTTGCACATATAAGGAATTATTTTTACACATTGCAAAAATGGTCCTTAATAATTTAGTAGAACAAGCTATAATACATTCTTTAAAATGTTTATTCTCAGCTTGTTTTTTTCTGTAATAAAGTAGAATTTCATTATCCATATTATGAAGAACAGAAGCTCTTATAATACTACAGCAAGTAATGAATAATATTTTTCTAGCATTTCTATTACCACGTTTAGATATTGGACCGTGATAGTTAATAGATTTGCCTGATTGAATTATAGTTGGATCAAGTCCACAAAAAGCATTTAATTGTTTGATATTTTCAAACCTATTAATATCACCAAGTTCGGCAATTATTTGAGCAGTAGAAGTTTCACCAATACCATAAATAGAATTAATAATATTAAAATAAGGTGTTTGTCTAGCAAGTTTAACTATATCTTGTTTAACATCATTTAATTTTGAACCATTATAAGAAATAACATCTACAATATTGATTAAATTATTGACTTCATAAGAATCAACATCGATTCCGGGGTATGAATTATTTGCGAGTTCTTTAATCTTTTTGGCCTTAGATAAGCATTTATTATATGAGCAACCATTTTTAGAACTTTTATAAAGATTATTAGCTAGAGCATCAATTCTTTTTTCTTTAATAATGTCAGCATGTGGGAATTCTTTAATAAAATTAAGTGAAGTTTTTCCAAAAATATCATTAGCAGTAAAACATTTTATATATTCAGGAAAAGCATTAGCAATAATCTGTTTAAATCTGTTTTTAGATCTAACAAGAGATTCAGTTAAATGCTTTTCTTGTCTGGATAATTCAATCATACTTGAATAAATGTCATTCATATTCTTAGTATGAATTTTAACAGTATTTTTAAAGAATAGATCAGCTAAATTATAACAATCTTCAATATCAGTTTTTGTTTTTCTTAAATTTCTAGTATTATTCTTACCTAATATAGGATTTATTACTTGAACATTATAATTATTTTTAGTAAAAAATCTTTGAATAGGTAAGTGATAAGTAGAAGTTGATTCCATAAAAATAGTTAAATCATTTAGATTAAAATTATCAATTTTTTCTTTTAATAAATTGAATTCACTTAAGCAATGTTTAACTTCATAGGGTTCAATTAAGACTTCGCCATATTCAGTTATTAATAATACTTCGCTTTTTCCATTCGCTACATCAATACTCAATACACTTTTCATATTTACTCCTTTCCAATTTTAAGTTCTCTTAGATTTCTTATTATTTCATCACGCACATATAAGTTATTATCTTCACAATCTAAAACTAAATTAATAAAAAAATAAGAGAATAGTCTGTCATAAGAATGGATTCAAAGACCCTTGATATAATCTGACTTGACTCTTAAAATAAATTTACCTAAAACTAGGTGAAAAATATTATATAGTAAATTGAATTAAAAGTCTCATCAATTTACTAAGTTCATTATACGTGTTATAATAATTACATGGGTAAATAAGTTCCATATAACAGGAGGTAACATGAACATATTTAAAAAATTATTTGATCATGAATATAAAGAGTTAACTAGATTTAAAAAGATAGCAGACAAAGTAATAGAATTAGATGAAGAATATTCTAAATTAACAGATACAGAATTACAAAGTAAGACAGCTGAATTTAAAGAAAGATTAGTAAAGGGTGAAACTTTAGAAGATATATTAGTAGAAGCATTTGCTACATCTCGTGAAGCAGCTTATAGAGTAATCGGAGAAAAACCATATTATGTTCAAATATTAGGAGCCTTAGCAATACATTATGGAAATATTGCTGAAATGAAAACAGGTGAAGGTAAAACCTTAACTTGTGTAATGCCAGCTTATTTAAATGCATTAGATGGTAAAGGAGTTCATATAATTACAGTAAATGAATATCTAGCAACACGTGATGCTGAATGGATGGGTGGAATACATAGATTCTTAGGATTAACAGTAGGAGTAAATAGAAGAGATTTATCTTCTGAAGAAAAGCAGGATGTATATAACTGTGATATAACTTATTCTACTAATAATGAAATAGGATTCGACTATCTAAGAGATAACATGGTAGTAAGAAAAGAAGAAAGAGTACAAAGACCACTAAACTTCGCAATAATTGATGAAGTAGACTCTGTATTAATAGATGAAGCAAGAACACCATTAATAATATCTGGTGGACAAATGGAAAATTCTAATCTATATATAGATGCAGATAGATTAGCTAAATCATTAAAGAAAGATAAAGACTTTATCTTAGATGAAAAAACTAAAACAGTAAATCTAACAGATAAAGGAGTAGAAAAAGCAGAAAAGAAGTTTAATTTAGATAACTTATATGACTTATCAAACTCAGTATTATTACATTATATTAATCAAGCTCTAAGAGCTAATTATGGTATGAATAAAGATGTAGATTATGTAGTACAAAATGGAGAAATAATAATAGTTGATCAATTTACAGGACGTCTAATGAAAGGTAGAGCATATTCTGACGGACTACATCAAGCAATAGAAGCAAAAGAAAATGTAACTATCAATGAAGAAACAAAGACACTAGCAACTATAACATTCCAAAATTTATTTAGAATGTATAAAAAATTATCAGGAATGACAGGAACAGCTAAAACTGAAGAAGAAGAATTTAGATCAACTTATAACATGTATGTAATACAAATACCAACTAATAAACCAGTTATAAGAATAGATGCTCCAGATAAAGTTTATGCTAATAGAGAAGCAAAATATAAAGCAATAATAGAAAAAATAAGAGAATGTTATGAAAAAGGACAACCAGTATTAGTAGGAACTATCGCAATAGAAACATCTGAATTAATATCTAAATTATTAGATAGAGCACATCTTCCTCATGAAGTATTAAATGCTAAAAATCATGAAAGAGAAGCCGAAATAATATCAAAAATAGGATTAGGTAAATCAATCACAATCGCAACTAATATGGCAGGACGTGGAACTGACATTAAATTAAGCGATGAAATAAAAGAATTAGGTGGATTATGTGTAATAGGAACAGAACGTCATGAATCACGTCGTATAGATAATCAGTTAAGAGGACGTTCAGGACGTCAAGGAGACCCAGGATATACACAATTCTTTGTATCATTAAAAGATGATTTAATGATAAGATTTGGTTCTGATAAAATAGGAACTCTAATGGAACATATGGGATTAACTGATCAAGCAATAGAATCTAAAACATTTACAGGATCAGTAACACAAGCTCAAAAAAGAGTAGAAGGAAATAACTTTGATGCTCGTAAACAATTACTACAATATGATGACGTAATGAATGAACAAAGAACTCTAATTTATAATAAGAGAAATAATATATTAGATAGTGAATCAATACATGAAATGATTAAAACATCATTTAGAAATCATATAGAAGATATAGTAAAATCACATATCCCACCAGAAGGTTATCTAACAGAAGAAGATATATTAGATATAACTAATACAGTAAACGAAAATTTATTAAAAAAGCATATAAAACAAGAAGAAATATCTAATATTACACCAGATGAAGTAATAGATAAAATATCTAAACTAGTAATAGGTGAATATGAACAAAAATTAGAATCAATTCCACAAGAAGTAATAGATGAATTTGAAAAAGTAATTGCTCTACAAGTAGTAGATAGATATTGGATGGATCATATAAATACAATGTCTCATTTAAGAGAGGGAATATACTTAAGAGGATATGGACAACAAGACCCACTACGTGCATACACAATGGAAGGATATGACTTATTTGATGCAATGTTACAAGCAATAGATAAAGATATATCAGTATATCTACTAAAAGCAGAAATAAGACAAAATATAGAAAGAGTAGAACAAACTCCAAAAGAACAATTATTAACAAATGACTCAGATGATACAGTAAAGAAAAAACCTAAAGTTAATAAAAATAAAAAAGTAGGAAGAAACGACCCATGTCCATGTGGCTCTGGTAAGAAATATAAACAGTGCTGTGGAAAGTAAGTAAAATCAAGGGTTTCAGAAGATTGACAAGTGGAGAAAAATGAAAAAACGCAATTAGATACCTTTTAGATACCCTGAAAAAGACCTTTATTGGTCTTTTTTTTGTGATTGCTTTAAATGTGATATAATAGAAATGAACTTGGAAAAGTGGGTAATGAAAAAAGGAGTATAATTATGAAGAGTAAAAGTCCAACTATATTTTTAAATAAATTGAAAATAGTAAATCCTAAAATATTACCGTTAGAGAAGTATAGAAAATCTGATGAAAAAATTTTAGTGAGATGTTTAAAATGTAATTACGAATGGAAAGTAATACCAAGCTCCCTTTTAAGAGGAAGAGGATGCCCAAGGTGTGCAGGTAACATGAAGAAAACAACAGATGAATTTAAAAATGAAATAGCAATAATAATTCCAAGTGTAGAAATATTAGAAGAATATAAAGGAGATAGAATAAAAATATTGGCAAAATGTAAGGTTTGTAACCATACATGGAAAATAAAACCAAATGGTTTAAAGAATAATCACGGCTGTCCAATTTGTGGTAGGAAGATGGCTGCATTAAAAAGGACAAAAACACAAGAAAAGTTTGAAAAAGAAATAAAGGCAAATAATAAAAGTATCAGAATAATAGGTAAATATGTAAATGCTAATACAAAAGTACTTGTAGAGTGTAAAAAGTGTGAATATAGGTGGGAAGCTCTTCCATCCACCATATTAAGAAATCATGGATGTCCAAAATGTGCAAATAATATTCTAAAGACACAAGAAGAGTTTATAAAAGAAATAATGAGTAAAAATTCAAATGTTGAAATAATTGGTGAATATAATGGTTCAACAAAAAAAGTATTAACAAGGTGCAAAATATGTGGGAATGAATGGATGGCTTCACCAACAGGATTAGTAAGAGGTCAAGGCTGTTCTAATTGCAATGATAAGCATACAAGTTTTATGGAAAAATTCATACTTCTATCTTTTATAAAAATATTCGGAAAAGAAAAGGTATTATCTAGAGATACAAGCTTAATAGGAAAGGAACTGGATATTTATATACCAGAGTATAAGATTGCAATAGAACCAGGATCATGGTTCTATCATGAGAAAAAAAGAAAGAGAGATTTCGAAAAAAGAAAAGATTGTGAAAAAAAAGGGATATCATTAATCACAATATATGATTATTATCCGAGCAAAAAAAAACAGCCATTTAAAGACAATTGTTATGTTTATACTGATTCATTAAATGAACCTGGCTATAAAAGGCTAATTGAATTAGTGCAAATTCTTCTTAGCAAAATTGGAATAAATAATATAGATCTAAATTGGAATCAAATAGCAGCAGAAGCATATAAAGAATGTAGATATAATGCTAATCTACAGTTTAAAATAAAACTAAAAGAAATTAATCCAAATATCGAACCATTAGAAGAATACAAAGGAAGTAGTATACCAATTTTAGTTAATAATAAGAAATGCAAACATCCAGCATGGAAGGCCACCCCATCAGGTTTGTATTCTGGCCATGGTTGTCCAATATGTGCACATGAAATAGTAGCTAGAAAACTAACACATTCTCACAATCAATTTTTAAATGAATTAAAAAAAGTAAATATAAATATTATAGTATTAGGAATATATAGACATAGTAAAGAAAAAATATTAGTAAAATGTAAAATATGTAACAATGAATGGCATACAACACCACATAGTTTACTTAGAGGATCAGGGTGCCCAAAATGTGGAAGAAGAGAAGCAAATAAAAAAATGACAATGTCACACGAGGAATTTATTAAAAGAATTCAAAAGATAAATAATAAAATAGAAATAATTGGTAAATATACTGGTGCTCACAATAAAATAAAAATACTGTGCCTTAAATGTGGAAAAGAATGGGAAACAGAACCTAAGACTATATTAAAAGGACATGGTTGCCCAAATTGCTATGGTAATAGAAGAAAGACCCCAGAAGAATTTAGAACAGAAATGTCAAAAATAAATAAAAAAATATTACTTATTGGGGAGTATCAAAATAATAGGACAAAGGTATTTGTTAAATGTAATAAATGTGGAAATAAATGGTATGCTAGTCCGAAAGCTCTTATTAGAGGATCAGGTTGTCCAATATGTGCAAGAAAAAAATAGCAATTTTTAGATACCATTTTAGATACCTATTTTGCTTAAAAAGTGAAATATATTGCATAATATACGAAGAATACAACATGAAATAGGAATATTATTACAGGAAATATACAAAATAATTCCATGTGGATCAGGTAAAAATTATAAACAATGTTGTGGTAAGTAATTCGCAAATCCTTATAAATAAAGGCCTTGCGAGCTTTTTACTTTAGGTAATTTGCATCTAAAAAGACGTTTAGATACGTTTTTTAATTAGTTGAAAGTGTTTTACTATATAAAATTATAATATTTCGAAAACACAAAATATGATATAATCATAATTAAAAGAAGGATGAGTTTTATGACCAAAGAGGCTAACAAAAAATTAAATTTAACAAAAGTTTTATTCATAATTTATTGTATATTATTAGTGTGGATTATTTTATTTAAGTTATCTATATCTTTTAATGATATTTTAGGATTGGATAAAAGTAGAAATATAAATTTAATTCCATTTTATTATTCTAACGACGTTGGTTTTTATTTTCACTTTAGAGAAGTATTGGATAATTTATTAGTATTTGTTCCATTTGGAATTTATTTAAAAATGTTAAATAAAGATAACAAGAAAATAATTGTATGTGGATTTACTTTTAGTTTAGTTTTAGAAATATGTCAATTCATTTTTAAACTTGGTGCAACTGACATTACTGATCTAATAACAAATACTCTAGGCACAATTATAGGTGTTTATACATATGTTATATTAGAAAAAACATTTAAAAATAAAGAAAAAATTAATAAAATTTTAAAAATATTGTCTTTAATTGGAACAATAATGATTTGTTCATTATTGCTGTTGTTAATATTTTTAAACCAATAAATAATTAAAAAAAATTAATTATAATATAGAAGAGAGCGTGTGTATGAATATAAGAGAAATATTATTAGAAGTGTTAAATGAAGCTTGCGAAGGCTCAATTAAGATAGATGATTTAGAATATAATATAAATTTTAATACTTTTATTAGTCATGAACCTTTATTAATAAATGATAATAATTCTTTTAGTATTAGCATAAGTAATCTAGATTTATTAGTAGAAAAAATAAAAGAGTACTTATTATTAGAAACAAAATTGGATAGAAAAAAATATTCTTTTTTATCTGAAAAAGATTCAATAAAATTACTAATATTATATCTATTTATAAATGCTTCAACAAAAGATTTAAATGATATAAATCAATATGTAGAAAAATATATAAGTTTTCTTAAAGATAATTTATTTGAAGAAGAAATATTATTAAGAAATTCAAATTTGTTTGAGGAAGATATTTTAAAGATTAATAGAGTTAAACAATCTGTTTTTATGGAAACTCCATATAAAATAGAAATGTCATTAATGGATAAAAATAATTTTGAGAAAGAATTTGTATTACCAGAAATATCATATGCAATAACAGAAGAAAATGGGAAAAAGATTTGTTATGTATATAGTATTATGAACAAAAATAAAGAAACAAAAGATGAAACAGCAGAACAAATTAAGTATAAAAGAAGAATATCAAGATTACTTTATAAATTAGATAAAGGAATTTTTGATATTGAAACAGAAGAATTTAGGGAATATAAAGAAGGAAAAAGTGATTATTATCCAGAAAATGTAAGTGATGTATCAGTAAGTGCTGTTTTATCTTTATATATTTTCATTAATTTAATAAAAAATCATGTGAGTGAAATAAAAGCTGTACCATATTTACCAATGAGATATTTATCAAGAGAAAATGCTAATGAAAATTTTAAGGACATAGATAAAAAAGAAGAACTTGAAACAAGAAATAACGATATTCAAAGAAATGCAACAGATAAATTTATAAGAACGTTTAGAAGAGTAAGTTTGTATATACCAGAAATGACTATTGATAGTTATCCTTATGAGTATGACGAGTTCCTTAATTGTTCTTTAACAGAATGTAATAAAGAAGCAATATCAAATGAAATTACCGATTCAATACCAAATAGAATATAATTTGATAATATTTATAGATAAAATAATTATATTTAATTGGAGGATATTTTTATGAAAGAAAAAAGAAATTTTGTATTTAGGGTGACAATAATCCATCTATTAACTTATTTTATTTGTGGGCTTATTTTTTCTAAATTATTTAATTATGAGTATTTATTTAAACTAAATAATGTTAAATATTTTATGAGAGATGCATATTCTTCAGCGAGTTTAATAGGAATTTTAGTTCAGATAATAAGAGGAATAATATTAGGATTTATACTAATATGTTTTAAAGATAATATCTTAAAAAAGAAAAATGCATGGCTATACTTATGGCTAGTATTTATAGGATTAGGTGTTATATGTACACCAGCTGCCTCTCCAGGTTCAATTGAAGGATTAATATACACTAAATTACCACTAGAATTTCATTTAAAAATATTGCCAGAAATAATAATTCAGCCACTATTATTTTCGTTAATGATAACAAGCAATTTCAAATTTAAAATATCTGAAAGATTGAAAGCTCCAATGATAGTTACAAGTATTGCAGCAATAGGTTTTTCATTAAGTGGGATTATATTAGCTTTAGCATTAAAAATTAATTTTATGGAAAGTGCAAAAGATCCTTATGCGTTTATTGTAATGTTTATATCGTTAAGCATAGTTTTCTTTATGACTAAGCTTTATATGCAAAAAAGGAGTATAATTACAACAATATTGTATTATTCAGTTTGTTATTTTTCACTTGCGGTATTACCAACAATATATAATTATGAGACAAATTCATTGCTAAAATCTCCGCTATCACTTTTATTTAGTGGATTACCTGTAATAGCAATAGCAATTTATTTGATAAAAAAAGAAGAAGATAATAATTAAAAGTAGTGCTAAAATAAAATATTAATAGTGTAAATTGATAATAAATAATAAAAAACTATATTAATTTTTATAAAAAAATAGTAAAATAATATCAACATCTTATGAAGAGTGATGGAGGGACTAGCCCGAAGATATCACACCAACCTATTAAATTAGGTGGTAAAGCTAGAACGATAAGGTAACTTTGAAAACATCCAAAGCTATCTTGGATGTTTTTATTTATATTAGAAAGGAGTAATAAATAGAAATATCCTCTTAAGATGTAATAAAAAGAAAAGAGGAAATAAAATGATAGAAAAAGTAAACCCAGCACATCCAGACAAAGTAGCTGATAGAATCGCAGGAGCTATAGTAGATTTAGCTTATAAGAAGAATAAAAAACCAACCATAGCAGTAGAAGTATTATTAGGACATGGAGAATGTAATATAATAATTGAAACTAGTGAATTATTTAACAAAGAAGAAATAGAGAGTATAGTAGAAAGAATTACTGGTAAATTAAACATAAATCTAAAAGTAGTTAAACAAGACATACATCTATTAACTAATCAAAATAATAAATTAAGATGTGGAGATAATGGAATATTTAAAGGAAAGCCACTAAGAGAAGAAGATAAAAAATTATCAACTATTGCAAGAAAGTTATATAAAGAATATAAAACTGATGGAAAATATATTCTAGATAAAGATAAACTTATAATATGCCAAAGCAATGCTAAAAATAGTGATTTAATAAAAGATTATCCTAACGCTATAATAAATCCATTAGGAGAATGGACTGGAGGACTTAATGTTGATTCTGGCGCAACAAATAGAAAACTAGGTTCAGATATGGCAGAATCTGTAACAGGAGGAGGACTGCATGGAAAAGACCTATCTAAAGCAGACGTATCAATCAATATATATTGCTTTTTAAAAGCACAAAAAGAAGGAAAAGAAGTATCTATTAGTTGTGCAATAGGCGATGAAACAGTTGATAATAAACCATATGAAGAAATAGTAGAGATAGCTAAAAAATATATAGAAGAAATCGGTGGATTTGAAAAATTTGCTGAATGGGGACTATATTAATATCCACAATTAATGTGGATATTTTTTAATCACATAAAAGTTTTCATCAATACCTGTTAATAATTTGTTATAATTTATTATGAGGAGTAATATATGGAAAAGAATGAAATATTAAAAAAATTAGAGAATCTGTTACAAGAAATAAATGAAATATATACTTCTGTAGATATACCTAAAAAAGAAGAAGAGATAGCAGATTTAGAAAAAATAACTCATGAAGAAAATTTTTGGAATGATTCTAATAAAGCTAGTGAAATATTAAAAAAGATAAAATCAAAGAAAGATTTAGTTTTAAATATCAAAAATATAAAGAAACAAATAGAAGATGATTTAGAACTAATCAAAATAATAGAGGAATCAGAATATAAAAATATAGAAGAAGAAATAAAAAAATTATCTAAAGAAAAAGAAGAATTAAGCTTATTATTAATGCTAAATAAGCCATATGATAACGAAGATTGTATTTTAGAAATACATTCAGGAGCAGGTGGAACAGAAGCATGTGATTGGGCTAATATGCTCTATCGAGCTTATTCTAGATATATAGAAAATCATAATTTTAAACAAGAAATAATTTCAATTGAAAGAGGTCTTGAAGTAGGAATAAAAAGTATATCAATAAAAGTATCTGGAGAAAACGCCTACGGTTATTTAAAAAATGAAAGAGGAGTACATAGATTGGTAAGACTTTCCCCTTTTGATTCTAATAATAAAAGACATACATCTTTTGCATCTATCGAAGTAACTCCTGATATAAAAGAAGATATTGATATAAATATTGATGAAAAAGATTTAAGAATAGATATTTATAGATCAAGCGGTAATGGAGGACAAGGAGTAAATACAACAGACTCAGCCGTAAGAATTACACACATTCCAACTAAAATAGTAGTAACTTGTCAAAATGAAAGAAGTCAAATACAAAATAAAGAAGAAGCACTTAGAGTATTAAAGTCTAAATTACTAATAATAAAACTAGAAGAAGAAGAAAACAAATTACGACAAATAAAAGGAGAACAAAAGAATATAGAGTTTGGGTCTCAAATAAGAAGTTATGTCTTGCAACCATATACTATGGTAAAAGACCATAGAACAGGATATGAAACAAGTGATGTAGATAAAGTATTAGATGGAGACTTTGACAGTTTCATAGAAGAAAATTTAAAAAGAGAATTAGCAAGCTAATATTTACAATAAAAAAGTAAAATATTAAAATACATTAATTTAAAATGCAAAGTATAATAATATATATGATATAATATTATATGACTAAAGATGGAGGACTATAGATGGATTTAATCAGAATTAAAAATGTAGAAAAAAAATATAAAAATGGTGTAACAGCTATATACGATTTAAACCTTTCTATAGAAAAGGGAGCTTTTGCATTTTTAATTGGAGGTTCAGGATCAGGGAAATCTACATTAATTAAAATGTTATATAGAGAAGAAAAGCCAACAAAAGGACAAATAATAGTAGGTGGACTTGATGTAGCAAAATTAAAAAATAGAAAAGTATATAAACTAAGAAGAAAATTAGGAATAGTATTCCAAGACTACAGATTACTACCTAAATTAACTGTATATGAAAATGTAGCTTTCACATTAGAGGTAATAGGTGAAAAAGGAAGCGAAATAAGACCTAAAGTATTAAAAGCTTTAGAAGAAGTAGGATTAAAAAATAAAGTACATAACTATCCAGATAAATTATCAGGTGGAGAACAACAACGTGTAGCAATAGCAAGAGCAATAGTAAATGATCCAAAACTATTAATATGTGACGAGCCAACCGGAAATCTAGACCCAGAAATGTCTATGGAAATTATGAGGGTATTAGAAGGAATAAATGAAAAAAGAGGTACTACTATTCTAATGGCAACTCACGATAAAGAAATCGTAAATCAAATGCAAAAACAAGTAATAACTTTGAAAGAGGGAAGACTAATCAGTTATCAAAAGAAAGGAAAATATCAGAATGAAATTTCTTAGAATGTTAGGAAGAAGCTTCAGAGATGCACTAAAGAGTACAATAAGAAACTTTAGTTTATCTCTAGCATCAATATCAAGTATTACAATAACACTAGTAATAGTTGCGCTTGCTCTACTAGCATCTTTTAATGTATCTGAATTTACAAAAGCTATAGAAAAAGATTTAACAATAGTAGTTTTTTTAGAAAGAAGTACTACTAAAGAACAATTAGAAACAACTGCTAAGAATATCAGAAAAATGGATAATATTGCATCTCTTAAAGTAATACCTAAACAAGAAGTAAAAAAAGATATATCTGCACAATCAGAAACTCTAGGAAAAGTTCTTGAAAATTTTAAAGATGATTCCAATCCATTAAAGGATACAATAGAAATAAAAGTAAATGATATAAATGAAATTAAAAAGACTGCAAATGCAATAAAACAAGAGAAAAATGTATATGCAGTAAAATATGGTGAAGGAATGGTAGACCAAATGGTATCTGCTTTCACATCAATAAGATATGTAGGATATGGTATTGTAATAACTCTAATATTAGTAACAATCTTCTTAGTAATAAATACAATTAAACTAACTATTTCAGCAAGAGGAAGAGAAATAGGAATAATGAGACTAGTAGGAGCAAGTAATTTTACAATAAAAACTCCATTCATAATAGAAGGATTGTTCTTAGGAATACTAGGTTCAATAATACCAATACTATTCACAACATATGGTTATATATATTTCTATAAAAAATATAATGGACATTTATTTAGCCCTTTAATTAAACTGATAGAGCCTAATATATTTGTATACCAAGTATCTTTAATAATTTTAGGTATTGGAATACTAGTAGGAATGATAGGATCATCTAGTGCAGTAAGGAGGTATTTAAAGATTTAATGAAAAAAATAATTATATTTATAAGTATCTTATTAATAACAATTGTTCCGCTTAACGTTCAAGCAAAAACAATATCAGAGTTTGAAGCAGAAGTAGATCGATTTACAAAAGATTTACAAGACAAACAAAGAAAATTAGTTACTAACGCAGAAGAAGTAGCTAAAATAAAAAGAAAAATTGCAGTAATAGAAACACAAATATACGAAGGAAAAAAAGAGGCAGAAGCATTAGAAGAAGAAATAAAAAAATCTAATGAAGAAATAAAGAAGAAAGTAGAAGAATCAAAAGCAATATTAGAATATTATCAAATATCTAACGGAGATAATGCGTATTTAGAGTATGCTTTTGGGGCAAAATCTATTACAGATATGATATATAGAATGTCAGTAATAGAACAATTAACTGAATATAACGATAAAGTTATGAAAGAGTTAGAAGAACTAATCGCAAGAAATGAAGCACGTAAAAAAGAATTAAAGAAAAAAGAAGAAAATTTAAATAGAATGAGTGCTAATTTAGAAGAAGAAAAAAGAAAAATTAACATGGATTCTGCTAGTATAAGAGAAACAATGCCATCAATCGAGCAACAAATAAAATCAGCAAAAGCTAATATCGAATATTATAAATCCCTTAAATGTGGAAGAGATGAAGATATAGCTAGATGCCAATATCGAATAGAACAAGCAAACGGTGGATCAACTGGAAGTGTACCAAGTACTAATGGATTTTTAAGACCTATGGAGTATGGTTATGTTACGCAAAGATATGGAGGATATGGAGGACACTTAGGTGTAGATTTATCATCTTCTGATAAAGGAATTGCTATATATCCAATCGCTACAGGCAGAGTATGGAAAATAATGTATGATCCAGCAGGAGCTTTAGTAGTAAAGATTAAACATAATTATAATGGAAGATATATCTATTCAACTTATGCCCATTTCTCAAGATTTGGTAATATTTCAGAAGGACAAATAGTAGCACCTTATACAGTTATAGGATATATGGGATCAACTGGAAACTCAACAGGACCACACCTACATATGGAAATTACATCATGTGACTGGAATAGAGGTGGAGGATGTACATGGGGATCATATCAAAGAAGTACATTAAATCCATTTAATTATGTTGAATTACCATCTAGATGGAATAATAGATAGTGAACTTTAAGTTCACTTTTTATTTTAATTAGAAAATGAAAATGATATAATAAGCGAAAGGAGTTGATAGTATGTTTGAACTTATATCTAAATTTACTCCATCAGGAGATCAACCCAAAGCTATAAAAGAATTGGTAGAAGGAATAAACAAAGGTAAAAAAGAACAAGTCTTATTAGGCGCAACAGGAACAGGAAAAACTTTCACTATAGCAAACGTTATAAAAGAGACTAATAAACCAACACTGGTGCTTGCACATAATAAAACTTTAGCTGGACAATTATATGCTGAATTAAAAGAATTATTTCCAAATAATCATGTAGAGTATTTTGTATCGTATTATGACTATTATCAACCAGAAGCATACGTTCCACAAACAGATACATATATAGAAAAGGACTCATCAATAAACGATGAAATAGATGAATTAAGACATGCCGCAACATCATCATTATTATCATTTAGAGATACAATAGTAGTCGCATCTGTATCATGTATTTATGGTATTGGAGAAGTAGAAGAATACCGTAATAATATGCTAACTGTATCAGTAAATCAGAAAATAGAACGAGACGAAATTTTAAATAAATTAATAGACATGCAATATGAAAGAAATGATATTGATTTTAAGAGAACAACATTTAGAGTAAGAGGAGACCTTTTAGAAATAATTCCTGCAAATACTGATTCATACGGATATAGAATAGAATTCTTTGATGATGAAATAGATAGAATATCAGTAATAGACCCACTAACAGGAGGCATAAAAGAATCTAAAAAGACAGTTTCAATATTTCCAGCAAGCCACTATGTAATAAGCAAAGAAAGCCTTGAAAAAGGAGTAGCTAGAATAAAAAAAGAATTAGGAATAAGACTAGAAGAATTAAAACAAGAAAATAAATTAGTTGCCTATGAAAGATTGGATACAAGAACAAGACATGATATAGAAATGTTAGAAGAAACAGGCTTTTGTTCTGGAATAGAAAACTACTCAGCACCTATGGCTGGTAGAAATCCAGGAGAAACCCCAACTACACTAATGGATTTCTTTCCAAAAGATTACCTATTAGTTGTAGACGAATCACACGTCACACTACCACAAGTAAGAGGTATGTATAATGGAGATAGAGCAAGAAAACAAAATCTAGTAGATTTTGGATTTCGTCTACCAAGTGCCCTAGATAATAGGCCGCTAAAATATGATGAATTTGAATCTAAAATAAATCAAGCAATCTATATTTCGGCAACACCTGGAGATTTAGAACTAGAACACACAAATAATCAATATGTCGAACAAATTATAAGACCAACTGGTCTATTAGACCCAACTATAGAAGTAAGAAAGACAGAAGGACAAATAGACGATTTAATAAATGAAATAAAAGAAAAAATAGAATTAAATGAAAGAGTATTAGTAACAACACTAACAATTAGAATGGCTGAAGAGTTAACAGCATACTTAAAAAAACTAGATATAAAAGTTGCCTATCTTCATAGTGAGGTAAAGACACTAGACCGACTTCAAATAATACATGATTTAAGAGAAGGAAAATATGATGTACTAATAGGAATTAACTTACTAAGAGAAGGATTAGATATTCCTGAAGTTAGCTTAATCGCAATATTAGATGCAGATAAAGAAGGTTTCTTAAGAAGTACTAGAAGTCTTATACAAACTATAGGTAGATGTGCGAGAAACTCAAAAGGTCATGTAATAATGTATGGTGATAAAATTACAGATTCTATGCAAGAAGCAATAGAAGAAACTTCAAGACGTAGAAGAATTCAAGAAGAATATAATAAAGAACATAATATAACACCAACTACAATTAAAAAAGCTATCAGAGAAGTTATCTCTAATTCTAATAATAAAACATCTAAATCAAATAAAAAGATGACCAAACTAGAGGCATCTAAGATAAAAGAAGAAATAGAATTAGAAATGAGAGAAGCTGCGAAAAATCTAGACTTTGAAAGAGCAATGGAATTGCGTGATATATTATTTGAAATGGAAAAATAATAACTTTATGTTATAATAAATATGGAGGAACTTATGGAAGAAAAAGAATTTAAAACAATAAAATATGATGATTTTGCAAAATTAGAATTAAAAATAGGTGAAGTATTAGAATGTACAAAACATCCAGATGCAGATAAACTATTAGTATTTAAATTAAATTTTGGCGATCATGAAAGAACAATAGTATCAGGATTAGCTGAATTCTATGAACCTAGTGAATTAGTAGGTAAACATTTAGCGGCAGTACTAAATTTAGAACCAAGAAAACTAAGAGGGATAGAATCTCACGGTATGATATTAACTACTGAATATGTAGAAGATGGACAAGAATTTGTTCAAGTAATAGAAACAACATTACCAGCAGGATCAATCATTTGCTAAAAAAACTCCACAATGTGGAGCTTTTTTATTCTTCATACTTTTGCTGTGATACAAATTTAGCAATCATTTCAGCAGTTTTTTTATCTTTAGCAGATAAAAGAGAAAAATAACTATAATTACTAATATCAGTATCGATTTCATTAATAGGCAAATCAAAATCAGTTAGATCAAGTAAATAATCTATATTTGTATGTAATAGTTTAGCCATTTTAATTAAGGTATCAGCACTAGGTAACGCTTTACCAGACTCATAAGCACTAATAGTTTCTTGAGTGACACCGATTTCCATCGCAAGCCTAACTTGATTAATATTTCTTTTATTTCTTATAATTTTTAAATTTTTCATATTACCTCTAAATATAATTTTATAAAAATAAAAAGAATATTATAGATATACGATTTATATAAATATAAATGCATTTTATATAAATTAATATAACAAAGTAAAATGTAATCTTTTTATTTAAATAGTCTATTTCGATTTATAAAAATTAAAAATTATGATAAAATAACACCAGAAATGAGGAATTATGGATAAGATAGTAGTAAAGGGAGCAAGAGTTAATAATTTAAAGAATATTAATATCACACTTCCTAAAAATAAATTAATAGTAATGACAGGATTATCAGGATCAGGTAAATCGTCTTTAGCATTTGATACAATATATGCCGAAGGAAAAAGAAGATATATTGATTCTCTTTCAGCATACGCAAGACAATTCTTAGGCGGAACAGATAAACCAGATGTAGACAGTATAGAAGGACTTTCTCCAGCTATATCAATAGACCAAAAAACTACATCTAATAATCCAAGATCAACTGTCGCAACTGTAACTGAAATATATGATTACCTAAGACTACTTTTTGCTCGTGTCGGAGTACCGTATTGTCCAAATCATAATATTCCGATATCTAATCAATCAGTAGAAGAGATGGTAAATAAAGTACTAAATTATGAAGAAGGAACAAAACTAATAATAATGTCTCCTGTTGTTAATGGTGAAAAAGGAACTCATAAAGATTTACTAGAAGACTTAAGAAAACAAGGATATATAAGAGCTAGAATCAATAAAGAAATGGTAGATTTATCAGAAGATATAACACTAGATAAAAATATAAAAGATGATATCGATGTAGTAATAGATAGAATAGTAATAAAAGAAGGTATAAGAACAAGACTATTTGAATCAATAGAAGCCGCAACTAAATTAAGTGATGGAAAAGTTATAATAAGTGTACTAGGAGATAACTCAAAAGAAATAGTTATGTCAGAAAAATTTGCATGTCCACACTGCGATTTTTCTCTACCTGAATTAGAACCAAGACTATTTAGTTTTAATGCACCTTTTGGAGCATGCCCAGAATGTAAAGGATTAGGGGTAAAATTACAAATATCAGAAGACTTAGTGATACCAGATAAAGATATAAGTATAAATGATGGATGTATTAAAACAATGAGTGATGATACTGACAATCTTTATTATAAAAAATTAGAATGTGCGTGCAAACATTATAAAATTGATATGAACAAACCATTCAAAAAACTAAGTCAAAAAGCTAAACAAATAGTCTTATACGGAAGTGATGAAATAATCCATTTCCATTACTCAACAAAAAGTGGGAATATAATGAACAATAGAGACTTCTATGAAGGGGTAATAAATAATCTTCAAAGAAGATATATGGAAACATCTAGTACATGGATAAGAGAGTGGCTAGAAAATTACATGGTTGAAAGTGTATGTGAAACATGCCAAGGAGCAAGACTAAAAAAAGAAGTACTATCAGTAAAAGTAGGAGATAAAAATATTTATGAAGTTACTTCTATGTCTATAAAAGAGTTAATTAAATTCTTTAATAATTTAAAATTAGGAGAAGAACAAGCCCAAATAGCAAATTTAATATTAAAAGAAATAGGGGATAGACTATCATTCTTACAAAATGTTGGATTAGAATATTTAACTCTATCAAGAAGTGCAGGAACTTTGTCAGGAGGAGAAGCACAACGTATAAGACTAGCAACTCAAATTGGATCTCACTTAACAGGAGTATTATATGTATTAGATGAACCAAGTATTGGACTTCATCAAAGAGATAATGAAAAACTAATAAATTCATTAAAAGAAATGAGAGATTTAGGAAATACATTGATTGTTGTAGAACACGATACTGACACCATGCTAGAGGCAGATTACCTTGTAGATATAGGGCCAGGAGCTGGAGATAACGGAGGGCAAGTTGTCGCAGCTGGAACTCCACAAGAAGTAATGCAAAATAAAAATAGTATAACAGGAGATTATTTAAGTGGGAGAAAATGTATTGAAATACCTAAAACCAGAAGAAAAGGCAGCGGCAAATTTATAACTATAAAAGGTGCTAAAGAACACAATCTAAAAGATATAAATGTAAAAATACCGCTAGGAACACTAACACTAGTAACAGGAGTATCAGGATCAGGTAAATCATCATTAGTAAATGAAATACTAGTAAAAGCAGCCCAACAAAAGATTTATAAATCAAAAGACTTACCTGGAAAACACGAAAAAATACTAGGATTAGATAATATTGATAAAATAGTCGCAATATCACAAAACCCAATAGGGAGAACACCAAGATCAAATCCCGCTACATATACAGGAGTATTTGATGATATAAGAGAATTGTTCACAACAACAAAAGAAGCAAAAATGTATGGCTTTGGCAAAGATAGATTCTCATTCAATGTAAAAGGCGGAAGATGTGAAGCTTGTCGAGGAGATGGAGTTAAAAAAATAGAAATGCACTTCCTACCAGATGTATATGTACCATGTGAAGTATGCCATGGAACAAGATATAATATTGAAACTCTATCAATAAAATATAAAGACAAAAATATATCAGACGTTTTAAATATGAGAGTATCTGAGGCATTACAATTTTTTGAAAATATACCTAAAGTAAAAAACAAATTACAAATATTAGAAGACGTTGGATTAGGATATATTAAATTAGGCGAATCCGCAGTAGACTTATCAGGAGGAGAAGCAGAACGTATAAAATTAGCAAAAGAATTACAAAAGAAAGCAACAGGAAAAACTTTATTTGTACTAGATGAACCAACTACAGGTCTGCACCAAGAAGATATAAGAAGACTCCTTGCAATTATAAATAAAATAGTAGATAATAATGATACAGTATTGATAATAGAACATAATCTAGATGTCATAAAAACCGCTGATTACATTATAGATTTAGGACCAAATGGTGGAGATGGAGGCGGAAGTGTAGTCGCAACAGGAACACCAGAAGAAATAATTAAAGTAAAAGAATCATATACTGGAGAATTTTTAAAGAAGGTTATGAAATAAATATGAAAAATAAATTATTCAAATTAATAGAATGGATAATATACATGATATTATCTACGTTAGTATTTATATTAATATCAAATTGTTTTAAAACTATATACATAAATACTGATCACATAATAATATTTGGCTTTTTAATATCAATAGTAATATATATAATAAATAAAACAATAAAGCCAGCTATAATAACAATAACTATGCCACTAATAGGTATGACTGCAGGATTATTTTATCCATTCATAAACTTATTTATATTATATCTTGCAGATTGGATATTTAAATCTAATTTTCAAATAAAAAACTTTTGGATAGGACTATTTTTCGCCATACTATTATCTATCGCAAACCTAATAACAATAGAAATAATGAAAGCATTAAAAAAGAAGGCTAATATAAAATGAGTAAAGTATTTATAAGCATTGGAACAATACAAATATATTATTATTCTATCTTTATACTTTTAGGAATGCTATCAGCATTATTTATACTTTATATAAATGCTAAAAAGGAAAATATAGACATAGACAAATTATTAGATATAGTTTTTTATACAGTAATATTTTCTCTATTAGGAGCAAGACTTCATTATGTATTATTTAATTTAGACTATTACATCAAAAATCCTTTAGAAATAATACAAACTTATAAAGGTGGGTTAGCAATACATGGTGGAATAATATTTGGAATAATTACTATATATGTATTAGCTAAGAAAAAGAATATAAAATTCACTAAAATATTAGATATATCAGCCCCAGCTTTATTGTTAGGACAAGCAATCGGCAGATGGGGAAACTTCTTTAATCAAGAAGCATATGGTAATATAACATCTCTAAAACATTTGATAGATATGCATATTCCTAAGTTTATAAGAGATAATATGTATATAGATGGACTTTATAGAGAACCAATGTTCTTATATGAATCGATAGGATGTTTACTAGGTTTCATAATACTAAGCTTGTTGAGAAGAAAAAAAGTATTAAAAGAAAACTTATCTGCAGCATTTTATCTTGTATGGTATGGAATACTTAGATTTATAATAGAATCAAGAAGATCAGATTCTCTAATGTTAGGAACATTAAAAGTAGCACAATTAATATCTATAATATTTATTCTAATAGGAATAATAATATTTATAAACAATCGAAAGAAGGCAAAACATGAATAAAAAAGTAGTAATATTTGGAGGAGGAACAGGACTATCTTATTTATTAAGAGGATTAAAAAAGTTCCCAATAGATATAACCGCAGTAATATCGGTATCAGATGACGGAGGGTCAACTGGTAGACTTAGAAAAGAGTTTAATACTATTGCAGTAGGAGATATCAGAAAAGTAATAGTAGCTCTATCAGAAATAGATCAGCCTATAAGAGATATGATGTCATATAGATTTAACACATCATCTGACTTAGATGGACATGCTGTAGGAAATCTTATATTAACTTCTATGATGGATATAACAGGATCAATAAAAAATTCAATTGAAGCATTAAGTAAATTATTAGATGTTAAACAAAAAGTCTTACCAATATCAGAAGATTGTGATTTAACATTAGTAGCTAAGATGGAAAATGGAAAAGTAGTAGAAGGGGAAGCTGAAATAACTAAATCAGAATCAAAAATAAAAAAAATATATTATAAAAAAGAACCTAAAGTTTTACCTGAAGTAATAGATGCAATAGATGAAGCAGACCTAGTAATATTTAGTATGGGTAGCCTATATACATCAGTTTTACCAAATATAATATGCAGACCTGTAAAAAAAGCATTAAAAAGATCTAGTGCTCCTATAATGTATACTTGCAATATCGTTACTCAACCAGGAGAAACAGACTCATTTAAAGTTGGAGATCATATTAGTTTAATAAATAAATATTTAGAGAAAAGAAAAGTAGATGTAGTTGTAGCTAATTCTGAAATAATACCTAAATATTTAGCAGAAAAATATTCAACAGCAGAACAAAAAGATCCAGTATTAATAGATAGAAAAAAATTGGAGGATATGGAAGTAGAACTATTAGAAGATAACTTATTACTAGTAGAAAACAATATTTTAAGACACAATAGTTTAAAATTAAGTTCAATTATATTTTCATATTTAATGAGATAATGTCATATACAACAAAAATAAAAAATGAAGCTGCAACAGTAGATATAACTACATCAGAAATAGTCGCAGAACTATCAGGCTTTATAAGAAATAATATGGTTATAAGAGAAAATAATATAACCTTATCATCAGAAAATAAAACAATAATAGATAGAATGAACAAATATATAGAGGATATTTTTAAAATAACTCCTAAAATAGAAATAAGAAATTCTACTAATTTTTCTAAAAGAGACTTATATTTTCTATTAGTACCATATAATAAAGATATTCTTACAACTGTAGGATATAGTGAAAATGAAGTGTATTTAGATACTCCTCCTGAATATATAGTAGGAGGGAATGAAGAAATCAGAGCTTATCTAAGAGGAGTATTTTTTCATTCTGGAAGTATAAATGACCCTAAAACATCTAGATATCATATGGAAATATTAGTACTAGAACCAGAAGAAGCAATATTTGTACAAAAACTATTAAATATATTTGACTTAAATGCAAAGATTTTGAATAGAGATAAAGGTTATATGATTTATATTAAAGAAGCTGATAAAATAAGTGACTTTATAAAAATTATAGGAGCATCTGGAGCAGTATTATATTTTGAAAATGTCAGAATATATAGAGATAAAAAAAATAAAACAAATAGACTAAATAATTGTGAACAAGCTAATACAGATAAAATAATATTAAGCGCAACAAAACAATTAGATGATATAAAGTTAATTGAAGAAACAGCCTCAATTTCATTACTTGATGAAAAAGAGGTTATAGTCCTAAATTATAGAAAAAAATATCCAGAAACATCACTAAAAGACTTGGCTCAAATAATCTCTCTAGAGACGACAAAGTCAATAACAAAATCAGGACTAAATCACAGATTACATAAGATTACTAATCTTGCTGAAAGAATTAGAAAAAATTTAAAAGAAATAGAAAACATCCACAACTAATGTGGATATTTTATTTGTATATTTATATGGATATAAAAGTATGCTATATTATTAATGGTGATAATATGATAGATAAGATAAAAGTAAAAATAAACAACAAAGTAGAACTAGTAGATAAATTCACTACACTAGGAGAACTAGCTAAAAAACATGAAAAAGAATTTAAATATAAAATTTTATTAGGCAAAGTAAATAATTTACTAAAAGAATTAAATGAAAAAATAAGTGAAGATTCAGAAATAGAATTTATAGATTTAACAAGCAATATAGGAAGAAAAACATATTTTAGTGGATTAACATACATACTTATTCACGCAATAAAACTACTTTATGGTAAAAAAGCTAATATTAAGATGCTTCATGCTCTAGATAATGGTGTTTATATTGAAACTAATTTCAATTTAACAAAAGAAAAAATAAGTGATATAAAGGCAGAAATACAACATATTGTAGATCAAGATTTACCAATAGAAAAATTAAATATTGATAGATTAGAAGCAATAAAATATTTTAATATGATAGAAGATTATCCTAAAGCAAGATTGTTAAATTATACTCCAAATACATATATAAATTTATATAGATTAGAAAATGAATATAATTATTTTTATACACTTATGCCAACATCTACTGGAAAGATTGATGTATTTGATTTAATATACTTATCTAATAAAGGATTTGTACTAAGATATCCTACTAAATATGATCCAAATATAGAGAATGAATATCATCATCATCATAATTTATTTGAGGTATTTAAAGAGTTCCATGATTGGACAAAACTTATGCATATTGAAACAACCTCTGATTTAAATAAAATAGTTACAACAGGTAAAATAAATGATTTAATCATGATAGATGAAACACTACAAAAAAATAAACTTATGAATATTGCTCAAGAAATAAATAAAAATAGCGATAAGTTAAAAATAGTATTAATCGCAGGACCATCATCATCAGGTAAAACTACAACTTCAAGAAAATTATGTATGTATTTAAATAGTTTTGGTTTAACTCCAAGAGTAATATCTATGGATGATTATTTTGTAGAAAGAGAAAAAACACCATTACTCTCAGATGGAACTAAAGACTATGAGACTTTAGACGCTGTAGATTTAAAACTGTTTGATAAACAAATTGGAGATTTACTAAGTGGTAAGAAAGTAAAAGTACCAAAGTTTAATTTTATATCAGGTAAAAAAGAATATAAAGAAGAAATGTATTTAAATGAAAACGATATTATCATAATAGAAGGAATACATGCACTTAACGATAAAATATTAACTAATATTCCAAGAGACAGAAAATATATGATATCATTATCTACATTTACAGAGATTAATATAGATAATCATAATAGAATATCAACAACAGACAATAGATTACTAAGAAGAATATTAAGAGATTCAAGAACTAGAAATAGACCTGTAGAAGACTCATTATCATCTTGGCATAAAGTAAGAGATGGAGAAGAAAAATATATTTTCCCATATCAAGATAATGCTGACATAATAGTAAACTCAGCATTAATATATGAATTTGGAGTATTAAAAACTTATGTAGAACCACTACTATATTCAGTTCCAACATCATCCCCTGCATATGAAGAAGCAAAACGACTTATAAACATTTTAAGATTATTTCTACCAATGCCAGCAGATGCAGTACCAGAAGACTCAGTATTAAGAGAGTTTATAGGTAAATCATATTTTAATGCAGAATAATATTCACAACTAATGTGGATATTTTAATTTTTACATAAATACTTGTAAAATTATCAACAAGTTGTTGTTAATAAAAATATAAATAAATATAATTTATATAGGAGGATTTATGATAAAAGTAGCAATAAATGGATTTGGAAGAATAGGAAGACTAGCATATAGAATGATGATAGAAGATAAAGATTTCGAAGTAGTATGTATAAATGACTTAGGGGAAAAAGAAGAATTAGCATATCTATTAAAATATGATACAACTCATAGAACTATAGATAATAAAAATATAAAAGTAGATGGAGATTACTTAGTATATGATGATAAAAAAACTCTAATAACATCATTTACTAATCCAGAAGAATTACCATGGGCAGATTTAGCTGTTGATGTAGTACTAGAGTGTACTGGACATTTTACTGATAAAGAAAAAGCATCTCTTCATTTAAAAGCAGGAGCTAAAAAAGTTATAATATCTGCTCCAGCAAAAGGAGATATTAAAACAATAGTATATAATGTAAATCATAATACCTTAACAAAAGAAGATAATATCATAAGCGCAGCATCTTGTACTACAAATGGACTAGCTCCTGTAGTTGATTTATTAGATAAAGAATATGGAATTATAAAAGGATATATGACAACAGTTCACGCCTATACAAATGATCAATCCACTCAAGATGCTTCACATAAAAAAGGTTACTTATCAAGAAGAGGAAGAGCTGCCGCTGAAAATATAATACCAGCATCAACAGGAGCAGCTAAAGCAATCGGGTTAGTGTGTAAAAATCTAGATAAGAAATTATCAGGTATAGCATTAAGAGTACCAGTAGTTGATGGTTCAGTAATAGATTTAACATTAGAATTAAATAAAAATGTAACTAAAGAAGAAGTAAATAATCTATTTAAAAATAACACAAATGAAACAATTAATTATACAGAAGACCCAATAGTATCATCTGATGTAATTGGAATGAAATATGCAACTTTAGTAGATGGATTATCAACAGATATACTAGAAGTAGACGGAAAACAACTATTAAAAATAATAACTTGGTATGATAATGAAACATCATTCACAGCCCAAATGTTAAGAACAACAAAATACTTAATGAAATAAGGACATAAGTCCTTTTTTATTACTCCATATTTGTTGCAGCAAAAAAGAAGAGATGCTATACTAATAAAAAGAAGACTGGAGGAATATCCTTGAAAACTATAAGAGAATTAAATTTAGAAAATAAAAAAGTTCTACTTAGAGTAGACTTCAATGTTCCAATCAAAAATAATCAAATATTAGACGATGCAAGGATAATATCTGCTCTAGATACTATAAACTATTTATTAGAAAAAAATGCTAAAATAATAATACTATCACACCTAGGTAGAATAAAAGAAGAAAAAGATAAAGAAAAAAACAGTTTGAGTATAGTTTCTAAAAGATTAGGTGAATTATTAAACAAAGAAATAATATTTATAAATAACACAAGAGGGAAAACTTTAGAAGATAAAATATCTGATATGAAAAATAAAGACATATTGTTAATAGAAAATACCAGATTTGAAGATTATCCAAATAAATTAGAGAGTAATAATGATGAAAAATTAGGCAAATATTGGGCGTCTCTAGGAGATGTATTTATAAATGATGCCTTCGCAACACTACATAGAAAACATGCATCAAATGTAGGAATTGCAAGTAATATAAAAGAAAAAGGAATAGGCTTTTTAGTAGAAAAAGAATTATATCACTTAGAAGAAGTTATAGAAAATAAAAACAAACTAACTCTAATATTAGGAGGTTCTAAGGTAAAAGATAAATTAGAACTAATAAATAATTTAATAGCTGATGTAGAACAAATTCTAATAGGTGGAGGTATGGCAAATACTTTCTTAAAAGCCAAAGGAATAGATATAGGGAAATCTATATATGAAGAAGATTTAATAGAAACATGTAAAGACATATTAAATAAATATGGTAATAAAATAATATTACCAATAGACTATGTTTTATCAGATAACATATCAAACAAACCGATAAATAATAATATCAGAAATCTAATGATTTTAGATATTGGAGAAAAAACAATTGAATTATTTAAAAATAATTTAAAAGATAAAGACTTAGTATTTTGGAATGGACCACTAGGAGTATATGAAAACAAATATTATGCAAATGGAACTAATAAAATACTTGAATTTTTAGTAAAAAACAATATAAAGACAGTATTAGGTGGCGGAGATATAGTAGCTGCATCAAAAAAATATGCAGATAAATTATATTATGTATCAACAGGTGGTGGAGCATCCCTTGAATTCTTAGCAAAATCAAATCTACCTGGATTAGAAGAAATGAAATAGGTGAAGTATGTTAAAGTTTATAGAAGCAAACCCATATAGTGAAAAAGATAATTATTTATTTAAAAAGTATATTGAATTAACAGGTTCAAATACAAATGCTCTAGGCATATTTGAAAGAGAAAGATTATCATATACAGAAGAAGAGTATAAAAATAATCAATTATTATCACAGACAACAGAAAAGGTATATTACATATATGATGATATATCATCTGACATAATAGACTCATGCATAGTACATGAAGAAAAAGACTTAAAGGAAGCTTCTATTTATTTTGACTATAAAGAAACTCATAAAAAAACAAACTTATTAGAAGAAGTATTAACATTGTGCAAAAAAAACAATATAAAAATAATGATTATACATATAAATAAAAAAGATAAATTATTACAAAAAAAATTAAATAATGATGACTACGAATTTTTAGGAGATGATATGGCTGATAATGATAGTTTAATCTTCCTACAAGAAAAAGTAGATTATAAAGAAATTAAAATTGGAAAGAGCTTATAATGAATAATAAAAAATCTAAAATAAATAGCATATTGATAACAATATTAATGGTAATAATACTAATTGTTGTAGTAAAAGATGACTATAAACAAATATTACAAATTTTAACTAAAATGAATCTAATATTTATTTTATTGGCAATACTATCATACTCTATGTATGTAATACTATATGGATATCTTGGATATATAACAATAAATCAAAAAGATAAAGTATCGCTGTTAACATCGATTAAATTATATTTAATCAATTTATTTTTTAGTGGTATAACACCATTTGCCTATGGCGGAGAACCTATGCAAATATATTACTTAACTAAATATGATATTAAATTAGAAGACGCAACTAACGCTGTAATAATTGATTATATCTTATACCAAATATCACTATTATTAATAGGAATATTTGCCCTAATATATAATAGTCTTTTTCATGTATATGATATAACACTAGAAATAAAATATGCACTAATACTAGGATATGCAGTTAATATAATCGGGATATTAGCATTATCAGGATCGATATTTGCTAAAAATACTATGCAAAAGATAATAACTAATATAATAATGTTTTTATCAAAAATAAAATTAATTAAGAATAAAGAAGAAAGGTTAGAAAAAGCAAATAAAGAAATGGATAATTTCTATCTATCAAGTAGAACTATGATAAATAGAAAAGGATTTATAAAAAAAGCATTATTTATAAATATATTATCTCTATCATTTAGACATTTAACCGCAGCATTTATTATTTATGCATCAGGAATATATAAACTAAATCCTCTTCAAGCATTTACCGCAAGCGCATTAACATTTGTCTGCGCAGCATTCATACCAATACCTGGAGGATCAGGCGGAACAGAATATTTCTTTGTAAAATTTATTTCAAAATATATGCTTGAGCCATTTGCAAAAGTAATTTTATTAAGTTGGAGATTAATAACATATTATTTACCTATGATAATAGGTTTGATATTAACAAAAACAGGAGGAAAAAAATGAGAATAGGACTATTTACAGATACCTATCCACCATATATAAATGGAGTATCTACTTCAGTTAACATGCTTAAAAATTCATTAGAAGAATTAGGACATACAGTATATGTAATAACAGTAAATCCAAAATCAGTTCTAAAATATGAATATGATGAAAAAAATAGAATATTAAAAGTACCTGGCATAGAAACGGGAATATATGACTATAGACTTGGTAAAATATATTCATCAAAAGTAGCTAAAAAAATAAAAGAATGGAAATTAGATGTTATCCATTCACATTCAGAATTTAGTATGGGAATAATGGCTAGAATGATAGGAAGAGAATTAAATCTACCAATAATTCATACCTATCATACTCTTCTAGAAGATTATACTTATTATGTATTACCAAAGATGTTTGATGGAGTAACTACTAAATTAGTAGAATATCTAACAAAGTTTTACTGTGAAACTACTGCTGCTGAAGTAATAGTCCCAACAGAAAAAATATATGAATTATTTAGAGATAAATATAAACTATCAAAACAACTTAATATAATTCCAACAGGTATAGAAGTAGAAAGATTTAAAAAAGAGAAGTTAGATAAGAAACTGCTTTTAAAATTAAAAAAAGAATATAACCTATCAAAGAAAGACTTTGTTATAATTACAGTAGGTAGATTAGCTAAAGAAAAGAACTTTGAATTAACGATAAAAGCAATGAAAAAAATAATTAAACAAGCGCCTAATATAAAATTATTAATAGTAGGTGATGGTCCTTATAAAGAAGAATTACAAAAAATTACTAAAGAGAAAAAAGTTAACAATAATGTAATATTTGTAGGCAAAGTAGCTTGGGATGATATGCCTTATTACTATGGTTTAGGAGATATTTATACATCTGCTTCACTATCAGAAACTCAAGGTCTAACAGTAATAGAAGCTATGGCAGGAGGATTAACTCCAGTATGCATAAAAGACCAAGCCTTTTCATCGATGATAACTAATACACTGGATGGATATATTTATAAAAATGCAGATGAGTATCAAACTATAGTTTTAAAATTAAGTAAAAATAGAAAACTTCTAGATATCACTTCTAAAAAAGGAATAGAAAAAGCTGATGAATATAGTGCAAATACATATGCAAAGAAAGTATTAAAGGTATATAATAAAGCTATAAAAGAAAAAAAAGAGGATAATAGATATGGAATCTTCTCAAAAATATACAATAAACTAAAAGGAGATAAAAATGTTAGTTCTAAATAATAAAAGTAATCTATGTAAAACTGAATTTATAAAATATCAAAAAGAACTAGAAAAGTTCAAAATAAAAGATCAAGAAGTAATATTATGCCCAGCTGATATAAATATCGCATTATTTAATTTATCAAATATAATTCTTGGAGCACAAAATGTTAGCTCTTATAATGAAGGACCACATACAGGAGAAGTATCTTCTAAAATGTTAAAATCATATGGAGTAGAATATTCGTTAGTAGGTCATAGTGAACGACGTCGTGAACAAAAAGAAAAAGATATAGATGTGCAATCAAAAATACAAGCACTCCTTCAAGTAGGTATAAAACCAATACTATGTATTGGTGAAACAAAAGAAGAAAGAAAATCTGGCAAAGTTTTAGAAAAAATAGCAGAAGAATTATCGGTAGCTTTTGAAGACCTAACAAAAGAAGAAATAGATGGTATAGTAATTGCATATGAACCACTATATGCAATAGGTACAGGAGTAGTACCATCTCTAAAGGAAATAGAAGAAGTATTATCATTTGTAAAAGAAAAATATAAAGAAAACAAACTATTATACGGAGGAAGCGTAAACTTAGACACATTTAAAAAATTAAAGAACAGCTCATTAATAGATGGATATTTATTAGGAAGTTTAAGCTTAAAAGTAGGAGAATTGAAAGAATTTATAAAAAAGATTTAAGAAGATAGGGGGACTATTTTCTTTTTTTAAAGAATAAAAGGAGAACTTATGGAAGTCATAGTAAGAGGCAAGAAGGAAATATTGAAAAGCCTGGCAAAACAATATGAAGATGTAATGATATCTTTGGATGTAGTTGAAGTTACATCAAAAAAAAGAGCACGATAAAACAAACTGTGTTTGTTTAAATATAAAAGACATTAGTATAGAAGAAGTGAGACAAGAAATAAAAAAAGAACTAATGTATTTAGGTGTACCATTATATAAAACAGGTTATGTATATTTAGAAGAAAGTATTTTAATAAAAATAATAAAAGATATAAAACTTTTAACAGATGTATATGAAATAGTTGCTAAAGAGAGATCTACTTCTAAAGAAAATGTAGAAGTCGCAATAAGAAGAGTAATTGAAGATTGTTTTGATAAAATGACGCCAGATATAATAGAAGAAGTATTTAGTAACACCCTATCACCTTCTAAAGATAAAGCAACTAATTTAGAGTTTATTACTATAATAGAAGATATAATAAAAGATAAAGTATCAACTAGAAATATTGAATAATTATAAAAATATGATATACTAATTATAGAATATGTGAGGTGAATACATATTATGGAACGTAAAATAGAAAAATTTCTACTAAAATGGAAAACAGACATTATAAGAAAACCACTAATACTATATGGCCCAAAGGGAGTAGGAAAAAGTTATACTACTATAAAGTTTGGACAGGAATATTATAATAATGTTGCTTATATTAATTCTGAATATAATGAAGAAGCATTAAATCTATTTAATAAAGAAAAATCTACCAAAAAAATAATTGATATGTTGAGTGAAATGACTAATGAAGAAATACTTCCAGAAACCACACTTATAGTAATAGATAACTTAACATCTACTGTAATAGCAAAAACATTACGATTATTTGGAAGTGAACATTCTAAATATCACATCATCGCAATCACATCAAATAGATCTAAACTAACAGAATTTAAAGATGAAAATTTACAATTTAAGAGTATGGGTCAAATGGACTTTGAAGAATACTTATGGGCATATAACGAAAAAGAAATGGCTGATTTAATTAGAAAATCATTCACAAAGAAAAAAACTTTCCCATTTCATAAAGTTGCAATGAGACTATTTAAAGACTTTATTGAAACAGGAGGACTACCAGAATTAGTTCAAGCTAAATTACTTGGCAGTAGTGAATTAGAAATAGAAATAATAAAACAAAAGAATTTAGAAGTTTATAGAAAAGAAATCTCTCAAAATAATAATTTAATAGATATACAAAGAGGATTAGAAGTATTTAATTCAATAGGAAAACAGTTGCTAAAAGATAACAGAAAATTCCAATATGGATTATTAGGAGAAGGAAGAAGAGCAAAAGAATATGCTTCATCTATAGAATATTTAGTAAGTAATCAATTAGCATATAGAAGCTTTAAAGTATCAGATATTAAAATAGTATTAAGTTCAGTAAAAGAAAAAGATAGTTTTAAATTATATATGCCAGATGATGGTATGTTATATACTATGCTTCATTTAAATAGAAAGAAAGTAGAAGAAAATGAAAATATAAAAGAATTACTATATGAAAATCACATAGCCCATACATTATCAGATGGCGGATATGGACTATATTACTATGCTTCTAGTGGAAAGGCTGAATTATCATTTGTAATACAAAATAGGAAAGGTGAAATAATACCAATAGAGTTAAATGTAAGAAGTAACTCCAAAGCCAAATCACTATCAGTATTTATGAAAAAATTCACTGTAAAGAAAGCATATAGAATAACAGAAAATAACTTCCAGACTAAGAAAGACATAAGATATATTCCAATATATTCTACATTTTGTTTTAACGATAATAATTAGAGTGGTATCCACTCTTTTTTGATATAATAAAGTTGAGGTGATAAATATGAGAATTGTATTTCATATAGATGTAAACAATGCATTTTTATCATGGACAGCAGTAAAGCTTCTAAAAGAAGGAAAAAAAGATATAAGAAAAATTCCATCAGTAATAGGAGGAGATGAGACAAAAAGACATGGCATAGTCTTAGCTAAATCACCTGTTGCTAAAAAGATGGGTATAACTTCAGCTATGCCGCTATACGAAGCAAAAAAAATATGTAATAATTTAGAAATATATAGACCAGATATGGAATATTATAGTGAATCTTCAAATAAATTTTATGAATATTTAAAAAAATATTCCCCAGAAATAGAAAGATATTCAATAGATGAATGTTTTTTGGAATTAACCAACACTAAATACTTATATGATGACTATATAGCTCTAGCCTATAAAATAAAAGACGATATCAAAAACAAATTTGGTTTCACAGTAAATGTAGGTATAGGCAATAATAAATTATGTGCTAAAATGGCAAGTGATTTTGAAAAGCCGGATAAAGTTCACACTCTAATGCATGATGAAATAGTCACTAAAATGTGGCCTTTACCAGTAGAAGACTTAATATATATAGGAAAGCAAAAAGCAAAAAAACTTAAACAGATGAATATAAATACAATATCTGATTTAGCACATGTATCTGAGAAAAAGTTAAGTAAAGAATTCAAAAATCAAGCTAAACAAATGAAAGAATATGCCCTAGGTATAGATAATTCTAAAGTAGCAGAGCAAGAAGAAATAAAAAGTGTAGGAAGAGAAGTAACTTTAAAATATAATACTTCCGATGAAGAAAAACTAAAAGAAGAAATATATAAGCAAACAGATGAACTAGCTAGAAGATTAAGAAAAGAAAAATTATATGCAAAAAATATAGGATTAGTATATAAAGATGCTTTGTTTCTATCTAAAACTCATCAAAAAGAATTAGAGTATCCAACAAATTCTACTAAAAAAATATTTATTAACTTGATAGAACTATTCAATAAGACTTATAATAAAGAACCAATAAGACTTATTGGCGTCAGATTATCACACTTAACAAATAAATTAGAAAAACAAATATCAATATTTGAAGAAGAAAAAGAAGAAACAAATAGCATAGATAATTTAATAGATAATTTAAATAATAAATTTGGTAAGACTATTATATCAAGTGCAACTATCAAAAAAATTGAAAGAGGTAAAAATGAAAGAAATAACTAAAATAGCAGAAAAACTTAATATAAAAGAATTAATACCATATGGTAAATATATGGCTAAAATTAACGATAAAAAACATCAATCTCAAAAAGGTAAATTAATATTAGTTACTTCAATTAATCCAACTCCATCTGGTGAAGGTAAAACAACACTAAGCATAGGAATAAATGATTCATTAAATAAATTAGGATTTAATGCTATAGCTTGTCTAAGAGAACCATCTTTAGGACCGGTATTTGGAAGAAAAGGAGGAGCAATAGGTGGAGGAAAAAGTATATTAGAACCATCTGTTGATATAAACCTACATTTCACAGGAGATTTTCATGCGATAACTTCTGCCAACAATTTAATTTGTGCAGTAGTCGATAACCATATTTATCAAGGAAATGAATTAGGAATAGATAAAGTAACTATAAAAAGATGTATTGATATGAATGATAGAAGTTTAAGAGAAGACTTTGTAATAACACCAGCATCTGACATAATGGCCATATTATGTTTATCAGAAGATATAGAAGATTTAAAAAGAAGAATTTCAAAAATGGTAGTAGGATATACAAAAGAAAATAAAAAAATAACTGTAAAAGATCTTCACATTGAAGAAGCTGCTACAATACTTCTAAAAGATGCTATAAAACCTAATTTAGTTCAAACAAAATATGGAAACCCAGTAATAGTTCATGGAGGACCATTTGCAAACATAGCACAGGGGACATCATCTGTTATAGGAACAAAGCTAGGACTTAGTTTAGCAGATTACGTAATAACAGAAGCAGGATTCGGAAGTGATCTAGGAGGAATAAAATTCTTTGATATAAAATGTAAGAATAATAACCTATATCCAGATGCAGTTGTATTAAATACGACAGTACAAGCGCTAAAATATAATGGAGATAATAGTCTAGAAAAAGGAATATCTAATTTAGAGTTTCATATAGAAAATATGAGTAAATACACTTCTAACCTATTAGTCGCAATAAATAAATTTGATAATGATTTAGAAGAAGAACTTGAATATATCAAATCATTCTGTAATAAAAAAGGAATAAAAGCATACGTTTGCACCATGTTTAAAGATGGAGAAACGGGCTGTATAGAATTAGCGCAAGCTCTAGTGGAACTTCCTACAAATAAAAAAAGATACACTATATATAATAAGGATGATAGTTTAATAGAAAAAATCAATAAAGTTTGTATAAATGAATTAAAAGCCCAAAAAGTAGAATTAAATGACGAATTATTAAAAGAATTAAATTCACTACCACAAGACTTTGATGTATGCATAAGCAAAACACCAATGTCTATAAGCGATAATGCAAAATTACTAGGATATCCTAAAGGCTATATTGCAAAAGTAACTAATATAACAGCAAACTATGGAATAAAACTAGTAACTATACATTTAGGAAATGCATTGACTATGCCAGGGCTAATAAAAGACTCAAATTATTTAAATATGAAGATTGAAGGAGACATTATATCAGGAATAAGATAGATGTCTTTTCTTATATTGAAAATAAATAAAAAAACTTTAAAAAAAGATTGATTTATAAACTCTTCCCTGTTATAATTATAGGCGTGTGACTGCTTAGATGTGCGAGGTTGCCGATACACTAGGTTAAGTTGTTAATCTGTAAAAAGAAAAACTTAACTTTTATCGGGTTATTCGTTACGGAGCAAGTCTATACCAAGATATAGACGAAGGGAGGATTCAAAATGTCAAATGAAAAAATTCGTATAAGAATTAAATCTTACGATCATAGAGTACTTGATAGTGCTGCTAAGAAAATCGTTGAGACAGTTAAACGTACTGGCGGAGCAATATCTGGACCTGTACCATTACCAACTGAAATCGAAAAGTTTACAATTCTTAGAGCTGTTCACAAGTACAAAGATGCACGTGAACAATTTGAAATGCGTACACACAAAAGACTTATTGATATCAAAAATCCTAGCAAGGAAACTATTGATGCGTTAGCTCACTTAGATTTACCTAGCGGAGTAGATATTCAAATCAAAACAAAATAATAGGAGGAAAATATGAAAGGAATCTTAGGTAAAAAAATCGGAATGACTCAAGTATTTACTGAAGAAGGAATACTAATACCGGTTACTGTTGTTGAAGTAGAACCAAATGTGGTTACACAAATCAAGACAGTTGAAAAAGATGGTTATGATGCTATCCAACTTTCTACTGGAACAAAAAGAGAAAGCTTAGCAAACAAACCTGAAATGGGTCATGCTAAAAAAGCAAACACTGAACCTAAGCGCTTCGTAAGAGAAATTAGAGGAGTAAACGTTTCAGAATATGAACTTGGACAAACTCTAAAAGCTGAGGAAGTGTTTAGCACTGGTGAAATAGTTGATGTCACTGGAACAAGCAAAGGTAAAGGCTTCCAAGGTGTTATCAAACGCTGGAACCAAACAAGAGGTCCTATGGGACATGGTTCACAATATCACAGAGGTGTTGGTTCAATGGGTACATTGAGACCAATGCACGTACTTAAAGGAAAGAAACTTCCTGGACATATGGGTTATGTTAAGAGTACAGTACAAAATCTAGAAATAGTATCAGTAGATACAGAAGATAATTTATTATTAATTAAAGGTAATGTTCCTGGTCCAAAGAAATCATTCGTTATGATTCGTACAGCTGTTAAAAAGCCAACTTCAAAAAATGAAGCAAAAGCATTAATTAGCTATAAAAAGGAAGAAACACCTGAAGTTACAGTAGAAAATACTGAAACAGTAGCAGAATAATAAATTCATCATGGAAAATACACAATTTGAAAATGATGAAAGGAGGAATTATTAATGAAAAAGATAGAACTTTTAAATCTTAAAGGTGAAAAAGTAAAGGACATTAACTTAAAAGAAGAAGTATTTGGAATTAACCCTAACAATGCTGTTCTTAAAGATGCAATCGATGGAACAATGGCTGCATTAAGACAAGGAACACATTCAACAAAAAATCGTTCTGAAGTTCGTGGTGGAGGAAGAAAACCATGGAAGCAAAAAGGAACAGGAAATGCTCGTCAAGGATCAATTAGAGCAGTTCAATGGGTAGGTGGAGGACGTTATGGAACTCCAGTACCAAGAGACTACAGCAAAAAGCAAAATAAGAAAGAATACAGATTAGCTTTAAAGAGTGCTTTATCATACAAAGCTATGGATAAAGAATTACTTGTTGTAGAAAACATCACATTAAAAGATGCAAAAACAAAAACAATGCTTAATTTATTAGAAACATTAAACGTTGCTGACAAGAAAGTATTAATAGTAGTTAAAGAATTTGAAGACAATTTAATATTAGCTTCAAGAAACTTAACAAATATTGCTTTAATCGCAGCAGATGAGATAAACGTTTTAGACGTTGTATCTTCAGACGTTATGCTTGTAACTAAAGAAGCATTAGAATTCATAGAGGAGGTGCTTGCATAATGATGGATTTAAAATATTTAGAAATATTAAAAGCACCAGTTGTAACTGAGAAATCAGAAGCAGACAAAAATAATGGAGTATACACTTTCAAAGTAGACCCAAAAGCAAATAAAATAGAAATAAAACAAGCTATTGAGAAAAAGTTTGGAGTAAAAGTTGTATCAGTAAGAACATTAAACGTACACGTTAAAACTAAAAAAGTTGGACGTTACGCTGGATTATCAAACAGATGCAAAAAAGCTTTTGTTAAATTAGCAGAAGGCCAAACAATTAATCTTGGTTAGAAGGAGGAAATAAGATATGATAAAAACATTTAAACCTACTACACCAGGACGTAGAAAAATGACTGCTTTAGTAAATGCAGAAATTACAAAGACTACTCCAGAAAAATCATTAACATTCACATTAAAGAAAAATAGTGGACGTAATAACTCAGGTAAAATAACTGTTCGTCATCAAGGTGGCGGAGTTAAGAGAAAATACCGTATTATTGATTTTAAGAGAAATAAATTAAACGTACCTGGAAAAGTAGCTAGTATTGAATATGATCCAAATAGATCTGCTAATATAGCACTTATCAATTACGCTGATGGAGAAAAGAGATATATCTTAGCTCCACAAGGATTAGTAGTTGGAACAAAAATATCATCAGGAGAAACTGCTGATATCAAACCTGGTAATGCATTACCAATAATGAATATTCCAGTTGGAACTATGGTTCATAATATTGAACTTCGTCCAGGAAAAGGTGGAGCTCTAGCAAGAAGTGCTGGAACAAGTGCACAAATACTTGGTCGTGAAGGTAACTATGTTATGATTCGTTTATCAAGTGGAGAACAAAGAAAAGTACTAGGAACATGCATGGCAACTGTTGGAGTTGTAGGAAATGAAGATGCAGCACTAGTTAAGATTGGAACTGCTGGACGTAAACGTCACATGGGAGTTAGACCTACAGTTCGTGGTTCAGTTATGAACCCTAACGATCACCCACACGGTGGAGGAGAAGGTAAGGCACCAGTTGGACGTAAAGCACCAATGACACCATGGGGCAAACCTGCTCTTGGATTAAAGACACGTAAAAAGAAAGCTTCAGATAAGCTAATCGTTCGTCGTCGTAACGGTTAAAAGAAAGGAGAATAACAAATGGCAAGAAGTTTAAAAAAAGGTCCTTATGTATTCGAAAGATTACTTAAGAGAGTTCAAAATTTAAATAGTACAGGTAAAAAAGAAGTTATTAAAACTTGGTCACGCCGTTCTACTATTTTCCCTGATTTTATAGGACATACATTTGCAGTTCATAATGGTAAGGAATTTATTCCAGTTTATGTAACAGAAGACATGGTTGGACATAAATTAGGTGAATTTGCATTAACACGTAAATTCGGTGGACACGGAGCTCAAAAGGCTAAATAAATTAAATAGGAGGTAAACAATGGAAGCAAAGGCAATTGCAAGAGGACTTAGAGTTTCACCTATTAAGACTCGATTAGTAATCGACTTAATTCGTGGAAAGAAAGCTCAAGATGCACAAAACATCTTAGCAAATATAAACAGTAAGCCTGCAAGAATGGCAAAGAAAGCATTAGATTCTGCTATTGCAAACGCTGTAAATAATGAAGGAGCAAAAGCAACTGATTTATTCGTTACAGAAGCTAGAGTAGATGCTGGTCCAGTTATGAAACGTCACCTATTTGATTCACGTGGAAGAATTGGACATAAAGATCACAGAACAAGTCACATCGTTATAGTAGTGGCTACTAAATAATATAGGAGGTAACAGGAAATGGGACAAAAGGTTAATCCTAATGGACTAAGACTTGGCATCAATAAAGATTGGGCTGCTAAGTGGTATGCTAATAAGATAGATTTTTCTACATTATTAGGAAAAGATTTAAAAATTAGAAAATATCTTTCTACTAAATTAGTAAACGCTGGCATTTCAAAAGTTGATATAGAAAGAACAACAAAACAAACAAACGTTGTTATATATACATCTAAGCCAGGTGTAATGATTGGTCACGGTGGAGAAGAAATAGAAAAATTAAAAGCTGAATTAACAAAATTATCAAATGAAAAGATTCAAATCTTAATCGTTGATGTTAAGAAAGCTGACATGGACGCTCAATTAGTAGCTGACTCTATAGCAAGTCAAATAACTAACAGAGCATCATTCCGTATGGCTCAAAAACGTGCAATAAGAAATGCAATGAAAGCAGGAGCTAAAGGAATTAAAACTAAAGTATCTGGACGTTTAGGCGGAGCTGATATAGCACGTAGCGAAGGATATACAGAAGGAACAATCCCTCTACATACATTAAGAGCAGATGTTGATTATGCAACAGCAGAAGCTGATACAACATTTGGTAAGATTGGTGTAAAGGTATGGATCTATAAAGGAGAAATCCTAAATAAAAAGGCTAAAGGAGGTAATTAATATATGTTGATACCTGCAAGAACAAAGTATCGTCGTGTTCATAGATTACCTTATGAAGGCAAAGCACGCGGTAATACTAAATTAGTAAATGGAAAATTCGGTCTAAAGGCTATGACAGGTGCTTGGATTACAGCTAATCAAATAGAAGCAGCTCGTGTAGCTATGACTCGTTATTTAAAGCGTGGAGGTAAAGTTTGGGTTAATATATTCCCACATCTACCATTAACAGCAAAACCTATCGGAACTCGTCAAGGTAAAGGTAAAGGAGCTGTTGAAGGATACGTTGCAGTAGTTAAGGCTGGCAAAATCATGTTTGAAATTGCTGAAGTTGATGAAGCATCTGCACGTGAAGCATTAAGACTTGCCTCACACAAATTACCAGTAAAAACAAAATTTGTAATGAAAGACGGTGAGTAGAATGAAGGTTAAAGAAATAAGAGAATTAACATCTGAAGAGATAATGAAAAAACTAGTAGAAGCAAAAGAAGAATTATTCAATTTACGTTTTGCACAAGCTACAGGTAACCTAGAAAAACCTTCTAGACTAAGAGAATTAAGACATACCGTTGCAAGATATAAGACAGTTCTAAAAGAACGTGAGTTAAATAAATAGGAGGAAACATGGAAAAGAAGACAAGAAAAGAATTAGTAGGAACAGTTGTTAACTCTACTAATAACAAAACAATCAATGTTTTAGTTGAAACTTATAAAATGCATCCTCTTTATCACAAGAGAGTTAAAAGCTCTAAAAAATATTGTGTTCACGATGAAAAGAACATTGCTAATGTTGGAGATGTAGTTAGAATAGTAGAAACTAGACCATTATCAAAAACAAAACATTTTTATTTAAAAGAAATCGTAAAGAAAGCAGTTATAATTTAACGCTTAGATGAGAAGGAGGAGTAAACAATGTTACAACAAGAAAGTAGACTAAAAGTAGCAGATAACTCAGGAGCAAGAGAGTTACTAGTTATCCGTGTTTTAGGTGGAAGTAAAGTAAAAACTGGTAATATTGGAGATGTAGTAGTAGGAACAATAAAAAATGCTATACCATCATCATCAGTACCTGCCGGAAAAGTTGTAAAAGCAGTTATCGTTCGTAGTCGTCAAGGCGTTCGTCGTAAAGATGGAAGTTATATTAAGTTCGATGACAATGCTTGTGTTATCATAAATAATGATAAGAACCCAGTAGGAACTCGTATTTTTGGACCAGTTGCAAGAGAGATTCGTGATGCAGGATATATGAAGATTATATCTTTAGCGAATGAAGTACTATAAGGAGGATAATATGAACTTTAAAATAGGAGATGAAGTTGTAGTTATCGCTGGTTCTGATAAAGGGAAAACAGGAAAAATTATTAAAACATTAAAAAACGAAAACAAAGTTATCGTTGAAGGTGTACACGTAGTAAAGAAAAATGAAAAACCAACAGGTATGAGCCAAGGTGGAATCGTTGATAAAACTTTACCTATCAATGCATCAAATGTAATGTTAATAGATCCTAAAACTAAAAAAAGAACTAGAGTAGGATATACAACAGATAAAAAAACAAATAAAAAAATAAGAATAGCTAAAAAATCAAACGAGAAGCTTGATTAATTGAAAGGAGGACAATTATGAACCGCCTAAAAGAGAAATATATAAATGAAGTTGTTCCAAGCTTAAAGAACAAACACAATTATAAATCAATTATGGAAACACCAAAATTAGAAAAAATAGTAGTTAATATGGGTGTTGGTGATTCAGTAGCAAATTCAAAATTTATGGAGGCAGCAGTAGAAGATTTAGCATTAATTACAGGACAAAGACCAGTAGTTACAAAAGCTAAGAAGTCAATTGCAGGATTCAAGGTTAGAGAAGGACAAGCTATTGGATGTAAAGTAACTTTAAGAGGAGATGCAATGTATAACTTTATGGATAAGTTAGTATCAATAGCTCTACCTCAAGTAAGAGACTTCCGTGGAGTAAATCCAAAGTCATTTGATGGAAGAGGAAACTACACACTAGGATTAAAAGAACAATTAATCTTTTCAGAAATTGAATATGATAAAGTTGTAAAAGTTCGTGGTATGGACATTGTGTTCGTAACAACAGCTAAGAAGGATGAAGAAGCATTCGACTTATTAGATGGACTTGGAATTCCATTTAGAAAGTAAAATGGGAGGAATATTATGGCAAAAAAAAGTATGATTATAAAAGCTAATCGACCAAAGAAATATAAAGTTCGTGAATATTCGAGATGTTCACGTTGTGGTCGTCCTCACGCAGTTATGAGTAAATTCGGAGTATGCCGTATTTGCTTCCGTGAATTAGCTTACAAAGGACAAATACCAGGCGTTAAAAAGTCAAGCTGGTAATTTGGAAAGGAGGATTTAAACATGGCAGTAGTAACAGATACAATCGCAGATATGTTAACACGTATCCGTAATGCTAACCAAATGCATTACAAAGAAGTAAGTATACCTGCATCAAATACAAAGAAAGAAATCGCTAAGATTTTAAAGGATGAAGGATTTATTGAAAACTACAAAATAGAAAATGACAATGTACAAGGAACAATCGTTGTTACATTAAAGTATACAGATAAAAAAGAAAGAGTTATCACTGGATTAAAGAGAATTTCCAAACCAGGTCTTAGAGTATATGTTAAAGGAGAAGAAGTTCCTAAAGTACTAAATGGATTAGGAATAGCAATCATCTCTACATCTGAAGGTATAATGACAGATAAAGAAGCTCGTAAGAAAAATATAGGTGGAGAAGTTCTAGCTTATATTTGGTAATTAAATATAAGGAGGTGTAAATATGAGTCGTATAGGAAGTCGTATTATAAAAGTTCCTGAAACAGTTACAGTTACAAACAATAATGGAATTATTGAAGTAAAAGGACCAAAAGGAACATTAACTCAAAAACTTGCTAAGAATATAGAATTAAAGCAAGAAGGAAATGAAATAACACTTACTGCAAAAAACGAAGAAGCAAATGCAATGCATGGAACAATGAATGCATTAATCACTAACATGATTACAGGAGTTACTTCAGGATTTGAAAAGAAATTACAAATCACTGGTGTAGGATATCGTTTTAATGCACAAGGATCAAAATTAGTTATAAGTGCAGGATATTCACATCCAGTAGAAATGCAAGTTCCAGCAGGATTAACTATCGAAGTTAAAGACAATACTGAATTATCAGTAAGAGGAATAAGCAAAGAAGAAGTTGGAGAATTTGCTGCAAACGTAAGAAAAGTAAGACAGCCTGAACCTTATAAGGGTAAAGGAATTCGTTATAAAGACGAACATATTATCCGTAAGGAAGGTAAGAAAGCTGCTTAATAAGTAGGAAGGAGAAATAATTTATGATAAAAAAAGTATCACGTTCTGAAATGCGTCAAGTACGTCATGAAAGAATAAGAGAAAATTTATTTGGAACAAAAGAATTGCCTAGACTTAGTGTATTCCGTTCAAATAAGGAAATTTATGCACAAATCATAGATGATGAAAACAAGACTACTCTTGTATCTGCTTCTTCATTAGAAAAAGAATTAAAACTTACTAATGGTGGAAATATAGAAGCAGCTAAAGTTGTTGGAAAAGCAATAGCTGAAAAAGCTAAGAAAGCTAAAATTACAAAAGTAGTATTTGATAGAGGTGGAAATCTTTATCATGGACGTGTTGCTGCTTTAGCAGATGCTGCACGTGAAAATGGACTAGAATTCTAATAGGAGGGTATTATGCAAAAAAGAACTCATGAACCTAAAGAAAAACTATTTGAAGAATTAGTAATTGATGTAAAAAGCGTTGTTAAAGTAAACAAAGGTGGACGTCAAAGAAGATTCGAAGCAATAGTAGTAATTGGGGATCGTAAAGGTAAAGTTGGATTAGGTATAGGAAAAGCTAATGAAGTACCTGATGCAATCAAAAAGGCAATTCAAAAAGCCAATAAGAATTTAATCACAGTACCTCTAATTGATGGAAGAACAGTTGCTCATGAAGCAAATGGTAAGTCTGGAGCCGCTAAGGTTATGATTAAACCAGCTACAGCTGGTACAGGAGTAATCGCTGGAGGTTCAGTACGTGCTGTTCTAGAATTAGCAGGAATCCGTGATGTTGTTTCTAAATCTTTAGGAGCAAGAACAAAATTAAACATGGCACAAGCTGCAATTAATGCATTAGCATCTACAAAGACTGTAGAACAAATCGCAGCTATGCGTGGAAAAACAGTAGAGGAGATATTAGGATAATGAAATTACATGAATTAGAAAAAAATATCGGTGCTACTCATTCAAAGAAACGTGTTGGACGTGGATCTGGAAGTGGACTTGGAAAAACTTCAGGACATGGACAAAAAGGACAAAAAGCTCGTAGCGGAGTAAGCATTTCAGGAGTATTCGAAGGTGGACAAACTCCATTATATAGAAGACTACCAAAGAGAGGATTCTCTAACGCTCCATTCAAAATAAGATATGCAACAATCAATGTTGATGAACTTAACGCATTTGAAGATGGTGCAGTAGTAACTCCAGAAATCTTAAAAGCAACTGGTATTATTAAGAATCAATTAGATGGAATAAAAGTACTTGGAACTGGAGAATTAGAGAAGAAATTAACTATCAAAGCTCATAGTTTTTCTGCAAGTGCTTTAGAAAAGATTAAAAAGGCAGGAAGTAAAGCTGAGGTGATCTAAAATGTTTAAAACAATGAAACAATTGTTTACTCATGAAAATAAAGATCTACGTAAAAGAATTTACTTCACACTATTATGTTTAACAATATTTATTTTAGGAACTTCAATTAGAGTTCCTGGAACAAAGAATTTATCGCATCAATTAGGATTTTTAGAATTACTAAATACTATGGGTGGTGGTGCATTAAAAAACTTCTCAATCTTTGCATTAGGAGTTATGCCATACATCTCTGCTCAAATTATGATGCAACTATTACAAATGGATATCATTCCATACTTCTCTGACCTTGCAAAACAAGGAGCAACAGGAAGACAAAAGATAAATCAAATAACTAGATATTTAGGAATAGCATTCTCATTCGTTGAAGGTTATGCATTCTCATTAGCATTCTTAGGCAAAACAGCCTCACCAATGCAATATATCTATATTTCTACAGTATTAACTGCAGGAACAGCATTCTTATTATGGTTAGGAGATCAAATGACTCAAAAAGGAATAGGTAATGGAATCAGTATGATAATCATGGCTGGTATCATTGCATCTCTTCCACAAATGTTTATCGATGCATTTACAGCTCTAATACCATTAACAGGAACAGCCCAAGTTATAACATTTGGTATTGTTAAATTCTTAATTTTCGTAGCTCTATACTTTGGAATAATAGTAGGCGTAGTATTTGTACAAGAATCTGAAAGAAGAATTCCGATTCAATATGCTAACAAATCTACACAAGCAACTTATGGCGTAGCAGCACAAAGTTTTATGCCAATAAAAATTAATGCTGCAGGAGTAATCCCAGTTATATTTGCATCAAGCGTATTATCAATTCCAGGAATATTAGCTCAAGTATTTAAGAATAGTGGATTCACATTATTTGTGCAAAAATATCTATCATATACAACTCCAGTAGGATTTGTAATATATGTATTACTTATCTTCTTCTTCTCATATTTCTATACATTTATAGAATTAAAACCAGAAGATTTTGCTAAGAATTTACAAGAAAATGGTGGATATATACCTGGAATTAGACCAGGAGAAGAAACAAAGAAATACTTAAGTGGTATTTTAACAAGAATTTCAGTGTTAGGATCAGTATTCCTAGTAGTTATTGCAGGACTACCAATAATATTTTCTAAAGTTTCATCATTACCTACATCAGTAAGTATTGGAGGAACAGGATTATTAATCGTAGTTGGAGTAGCACTAGAAACTTATAAGCAACTGGAAGGAAGTATCTTAACTCGTGGTTATAAGAAAGGATACTCAAGAAGATAAAATGAAAAATATAATGTTTATAGCACCACCTGCTGCCGGAAAAGGCACACAAGCAGAAATGCTAAAAGAAAAATATAATATTCCACATATATCAACTGGAGATATTTTAAGAGAAGTATCAAAAGAAGATAGCGAATTAGGACAATATGTATTTGAAACTTTAGCATCTGGTGGATTAGTAAAAGATGAAATAACTTATACATTAGTTGAAAATAGACTTAAAAGAGAAGACTGTAAAGAAGGCTACATAATTGATGGTTTCCCAAGAAATATTGAGCAAGCCATTGAATATGATAAAATCTTAGAAAGACTAAATTATAAGCTTGGTAAGGTAATACTTATAAATATCGATGAAAAAACACTAGAAAAAAGAATCACAGGCAGAAGAACTTGCGAAGAATGTCATGCCATTTACAATATAAATGATCCTGACAAGACACCAAAAGTAGAATCAGTATGTGATTTATGTGGAGGAAAGCTATATCAAAGAAGTGATGATAATTTAGATTCATTTCAAACAAGATATAAAAATTATCTTAATAAAACTGAACCAATTATAAATCACTATAAAAATAAGAAAGTACTATACGAAGTAGATGGTAATAAACCTATTGAAAACGTATTTGAACAGATAGATAATATTATTAGTAAGTAGGAGGTAAGGATATGATAACAATAAAAAGTCCTAGAGAAATTGAACTTCTAAGAATTGCTGGAAATGTTGTCTATAAGACGCATAAATATCTAGAACCTATGATTAAAGAAGGAATAACTACAGCAGAACTTAATAGATTAGGTGAAGAATTTATAAGAAAACAAGGTTGTACACCATCATTTAAGGGTTGTGAAGGATATCCATATGCTATATGTATGAGTGTAAACTCAGAAGTAGTACATGGATTCCCAAGCAATTATAAACTTAAAAATGGTGATATAATAACTTTAGACATCGGCGCTTGTTGGAAGGGCTATCATGGAGATTCAGCTTGGACATATGCAGTAGGCGAAGTTGATGATGAAAAGAAATTTTTAATGGAACATACTAAAGAGTCTTTATTCAAAGGCTTAGAACAAGTAAAACCAGGACAAAGAATTGGAGATATTGGACATGCTGTAGAAGAATATGCACTAGCTCATAACTTAGGCGTAGTAAAAGAGTTATGCGGTCATGGTGTTGGAACAGAAGTTCATGAAGATCCAGAAGTATTAAATTATGGACCAGGAGGAACTGGACCAAAAATAAAAGAAGGAATGGTTATAGCAGTAGAACCAATGTTAACTGCAGGTAACCCAGATATCTATCTACACGACAATGATTGGACAGTAGATACAATAGATGGAAGACCATCTGCTCACTATGAACACACTGTCGTAGTAACAAAAGATGGATATGAAATTTTAACAGGAGAGTTAAAGAAAAATGGCTAAAGAAGATACAATCGAATTAGAAGGAAAAGTTCTAGAAATTATTCCAGGTGGAAAATTTAAAGTACAACTAGAAAATGGACACATTGTGGAAGCTCACGTTTCTGGTAAAATCCGAATGAATTATATTCGTATTCTAGCAGGAGATACCGTAATGATAGAACTTTCGCCTTATGATTTAACACGTGGGCGCATAACCTATCGTAAATAATAGGAGGGAAAAAGATGAAAGTAAAAGCATCAGTAAAACCAATTTGCGACAAATGCAGAGTAATTAAACGCAAAGGTAAAGTAATGGTAATTTGTGCAAATCCAAAACACAAACAAGTACAAGGATAATAAAATAGGAGGTGTATTAAATGGCACGTATTAAAGGAGTAGATATTCCAAATAATAAACATATATGTATATCATTAACATATATCTATGGAATAGGACAAAGTCTTGCAAAGACAATTTTAAAGAATGTAGGCATTGACCCAACAACTAAAACTGGAGATTTATCTCAAGAAGATTTAGTTACAATCCGTGATGAAATTAATAAACATTTAACTGAAGGAGACTTACGTCGTGAAGTTAGCATGAATATTAAGACTAAGATGGAAATTAATTCTTACCAAGGAAGCCGTCATAAAAAAGGTTTACCTGTAAGAGGACAAAGAACAAACCGTAATGCTAGAACTCGTAAGGGTAAAGGTAAGGTTGTTGCTAACAAGAAGAAAGATTAATAATTTAAAGGAGGTAAATACTTATGGCTTATAAGAGCAGAAAGAAAAAAGTTAAAAAGAATGTACCTGAAGGAATCGCAAGTATTCATTCAACATTTAATAACACAATAACTACAATAACTGATGTTGATGGAAATGTAATTAGTTGGTCATCAGCAGGAGCTATTGGTTATAAAGGAAGTAAGAAATCAACTCCATTTGCTGCCGGATCTGCTGCAGAAGCTGCAGGAAAAGTAGCTTATGACATGGGAATGCGTAAAGTAGAAGTTCGCGTAAAAGGTTTAGGACCAGGACGTGAAACAGCTATACGTTCTCTACAAACTGCCGGTCTTGAAGTTACAGCAATTTCAGACGTAACACCAATACCACACAACGGATGCCGTCCACCAAAACGTCCTCGTGGTTAATAGGTTTTAAATTTTAGTGGAAATATAAAGGGAGGTTAATTCATGTTACAATTTGAAAAACCAAATTATAAAATAACTGATTCTATAGAAAGTAAATTCTATGGAAAATTTGAACTTGAACCATTAGAAAGAGGTTTTGGTACTACTATAGGAAATGCTTTAAGAAGAGTATTATTATCATCTCTTCCAGGAAGCACAGCTAGTAGTGTAAAAATTGAAGGAGTTCATCACGAATTTCAAACACTAGAAGGTGTTTATGAAGATGTAACAACTATAATTTTAAATTTAAAAGGAGTAGTTTTTAAAAACCACTCAAAAGAAACTAAAGTATTACACTTACATGCAGATAAAGAAGGAGAAGTAACAGCAGCTGATATAGAAGAAATAGCTGATGTTGAAGTTGTTAATAAAGACAAAGTTATAGCTCACTTATCTGAAGGTGCAACTCTAGATATGGATATTACTGTAACAAACGGTAGAGGATATGTTAAGAGTGAAGAAATAGAAAGAATTTTTGAAATTAATAAAATTGGAGAAATAGCAATTGATTCAGCATATTCCCCAGTTGAAAGAGTTTCATATAAAGTAGAACCTGCACGTGTAGGACAAAACGAAAACTATGATAAATTAGTAATAGATATTTGGACAAATGGTGCAATTAAACCAGAAGAAGCAATTGCATTAGCATCACGCATCTTAATTGAACACTTAAACGTTCTAACTAATTTATCAGCAATCGCAGATGTTACAGGGTTAATGATTGAAAAAACTGAAGATCCTAAGGCAATTGCATTAGAAAAAACAATTGAAGAGTTAGACTTCTCACAAAGAGCATATAATTGCTTGAAACGTGATGGAATTAATACTTTACAAGAATTAGTAAGTAAGAGTGAAACTGAAATAATGAAGATACGTAACTTAGGTAAGAAATCACTTAAAGAAGTATTAGATAAAGTTAGAGATTTAGGATTAACTCTACATGATGATGATAAATAATAAGGAGGACAACCATGGCATATAGAAAACTTGGAAGAGATAGTAAACATAGAAGAAGTATGTTAGCTAATATGACAAAAGATGTAATTATGAATGAATCAATCGTAACTACAATAACTAGAGCTAAAGAAGTTCGTAAATTCGTTGAGAAGATGATTACTTACGGAAAGCATGCAGATTTAGTATCTCGTCGTAAAGCATTAGCTTTTGTACATAATGATAAGAAAGTTGTTGAAAAAGTTTTCAATGATTTAGCTAAACGTTATGAAAACAGAAAAGGTGGATATACTCAAATCTTAAAATTATCTGAAAGACGTGGAGATGACGCTTTAGAAGTAGTATTAAGATTAGTAGAAGAACCAGTTGCTGAAGAAAAGAAAGCTCCTAAAAAGGCTACAAAGAAAGCAACAAAGGAAGCTAAAACAGAAGAATAATAGTATCATATGATACTATTTTTTTTATGTTAAAGTAGTATCGATAGAAAAAATAAAATGATATAATTTAATAGAAGGGGTAAATATGAAGATAAAATATATAATACCAATACTATTAATATTAATTATAATGACTACAACAATTTTAAAAATTAAAAGTAACAAGATTGAAAACTATTATTCTAAATATATAGAAACAACAGGTACAACAAAAATCTATAATGAAAAATATAAAGAGATTGGTACACTAGAAAAAGGCGTTAGATTAAAAATTTCAAAAATAGAAAATAATATGTTTAAAATAGAAGATAGTATATATTTAATAGACTATAAAAACACTAAAAAAATTAATAAAATATCAGAAACATCAAAAAAATATTTGCCATTGAACTATTCTATAACAAAAGAAAACATTAAAAATAAATATTTTAATTTAAGAAATATTGATTTAGAAGTTATAAAAGAAGATAATAAATTTTATAAAGTTAAATTTTTAAATAATATTTACGATATTGAAAAAGAAGGTTTCAAAAGAAAAGAAAAACAGCAGAAAGAAGAATACAAAAACAAAATTAGTATACTAAATTATTCAAACGTAACAGATATAAATCATATCGAAAGTCACTTAAAATATCTTAAAGAAAAAGGATATTTATCCGTAACAGAAGAAGATATAAATGACATGGTGAATGGGAAAATAAATTTAGAAAAAAAGACAATATTCATTGTTCTAAAAAAAGAAACAAATGAAATAAGAAAGTTGTTTAAAAAATATAATTACAATTATAAAATATCAAATAAATATATTCTAACCAACTCAAGTTCAAATAAAAAAAGAATATACTCATCATATGATATGAAGAATATAAATTTAGCTAACTTTAACAAACTATTAAATAATGAAATTATATTTGAAGGAGAAAAAGCCACTAGTATACCAGTAATAAATTATCATTTTTTCTATGATCCAACACTAAATGAAAAATGTGGAGAGTTAATATGCCTTACAACCCAAAAATTTGAAAGCCATCTAAAATATTTAAAAGATAATGGTTACAGAACTCTAACTATGAGAGAATATGTTGATTGGATATATGGAAGAATAGAACTTCCTAAAAAATCAGTACTATTAACTATAGATGATGGAGCTATGGGTACAGGAAAACACAATGGTAATAAGTTAAATCCATTATTAGAAAAGTATCAAATTAATGCAACACTTTTCCTAATAACAGGATGGTGGAATATAGAAAATTATAGAGGGTATTTCCTTGATATAGAATCTCATACAAATGATATGCATCTAAGAGTAAAGTGTGATAATTCAAATAGAAAAAAGCCACAAATATATTGCAAAAATAACAAAGAAATATTAGATGATTTAAAAAAGTCTATTGAAATAACAAATAGTAATGATGCATTTTGTTTTCCATTTTATGCACAAGACGAAAGAACAAGAAATTTAGTAAAAGAAGCAGGTTTTAAAGTAGCATTTATAGGTGGAAACAGAAGATCAACTAGAAACGATAATAAGATGTTAGAGCCAAGATATCCAATTAAAGCCAATATAACATTGGAAGAATTTATAAGAATAGTTACAATGTGATATAATTTAAGTGAGGTGATTAGATGAAAGCATTAATAACAGGTGCATCTTCAGGAATAGGACTAGCTATGGCTAAATATTTAGCTGAACAAAAGCATGAATTAATATTAGTCGCAAGAAGCAAAGATAAACTAGAAGATATACAGGCTAAACTTAATACAAAAGTAACAATAATTGCAGCAGATTTATCTAATGAACAAAAAGTAAAAGAACTATATGTGTTAATCAAAAAAGAAAATATAGATATTCTTATTAACAATGCAGGATTTGGTATATTTGGCAATTTCTCTGAGATAGATTTAACAAAAGAATTAGAAATGATAAACACTAATGTTAAAGCAGTACATATTTTAACTAAATTAGTTTTAAAAGATATGGAAGAAAAAAACTTTGGTTATATACTAAATGTTGCATCATCAGCAGGATTAATGCCTGGAGGGCCTTTAATGGCTACATACTATGCAACTAAAGCATATGTAAGGTCTCTAACAGAAGCTATATATTACGAAGAAAAGAAGAAAAAGAAAAACATTAAAGTATCATTACTATGCCCAGGACCTGTGGATACTAATTTTAACAAAGTCGCAGGAGTAAAATTTGGTTTCAAACCATTAAGTGCAGACTATGTAGCAAAATACGCAATAGATAATATGTTTAAAGGTAAGATGAATATAATTCCAGGAAAGATAATGAAACTAGTAGTAATATTTTCAAAGTTTATAAGTGAAAAAAGATTACTAAAATCTGTATATAAAACACAAAAGAAGAAGGTAAAAGATGAATAAAAAATATCCAAGACACATAGGTATAATACTAGATGGAAATAGAAGGTGGGCTAAAGAAAAAAATCTCCCAACATTCGAAGGACATAAAAGAGGAATGGATAACATAGTAGAAATAGTTCCATATATAATAAATAAAGGAGTTAAGATACTAAGCGTTTATGCATTTTCCACAGAAAATTTCAAAAGAAATGAAAGTGAAGTAAAATATCTTATGGATATTTTTGTAACTATGTTTACAGAAAAATTAGATACTCTAAATAATGAAAATATAAAAGTTATATTTTCTGGCAGAAAGACTAAATTAAGAAAAGATGTACTAGAATCAATGTCAGCTATAGAAGAAAAAACAAAGAACAATACAAAAGGTATCTTTAACATTTGTATTAACTATGGTGGTCAGCAAGAAATAGTTGATTCAGTAAAAAAAGTAGTCGAAGATGTCCAAAATAAAAAACTAGATATATCAAAATTAGATGAAAATAAACTATATGAATACATGTATAATAATTTAGGCCCAATGGACTTAATGATAAGAACAAGTGGCGAACAAAGAATAAGTAATTATATGATATATGAATTAAGTTATGCTGAATTATACTTTACTTCTACATTCTTCCCTGACTTCAATTCAAATGAATTTGAAAAAGCAATAGATGAGTTTAATAGAAGAAATAGAAGATTTGGAGGAAATTAAAAACCTAAATAGGTTTTTTTCTTATCTAAAGATTGACAATTAAAAGATATTAAAATAAGATAAATACTAATTGGAGGGAATATGATAGAAACAAAAAAATTAACATATAAAAACATATTAAAAGATATATCAATTTCTAACAAATATCCCCTAATTATTATTGCTGGACCTGTCGCATCAGGGAAAACAATTTTATCTAAAATAATAAATGGTGATATCGAAACAAAAGAACAAATTTATCTAGATAATAAATGCCAAGAAAACTATAAAACGCTAGAATATTACAAAAAAGTAAGGCTAATAAATGCCGAGTATATAAATAAAGAAATGACTATAAAAGATGATTTAAACCAATGTATAGAAGATCATAAAATAGAAATAGTATCAAAAGAAAAATTAGAAGAATATGAATTATACAAATATAGAAACTGTAATATAAAAGACTTATCCATAGAAAATCAAATTAAATATAGCCTATTAAAAAGTATAATATCAAAACCAGAAAATATAATATTAGATAGTATAGATGATTACCTAGAAGAAGAATATTTAATAGATGTAATAGATAAACTAAAGGCATTAAATATAAAAACAATAATATTATCGAGAAGATTAGATTTAGGAGTATATTCTTCTTACATGTATATAATATCTAAAGGTAAAATTCTATTAGAGGGATTACCACTAGAAGTAATGAAAGAAGAAAATATATTAAATAAAATAGGACTATCATTACCATATATGGCAGACCTATCAGTAAAATTAATAGATTATGATTTATTAGATAATATAGAAAATGATATAGAAGAATTGGTGAGAAAATTATGGAATTAATATATGAAAACGAATCATTAAGATTTACTCTAAAAAGTGGTACTATTACATCAATACTAATATCAGATGAAAAAGTAATAAAGGATATAATACTTTTAAGGAACAAAACAAAACTAATAAAAGACAAAGAAAAAATAATAGGTAAAAAAGTATATGAATATTTTAATAAAATGGAATATATAGAAAAAGAAGTATATATAGATAGAAAAATTAAAACTATAAGAGAATATCTATTAGATAAAATAAGAGAAGATAATATAGAATCAAAAAATACATTAAAGAAAATGACATCTTCATTAAAATTAGTAGGTTTACAAAAGGAAATAGATGATGAAATAGGAATATTATCAACAGGTGAAATGAAATTATTAAATATCGCAAGATCACTACTTTCAAACCCAGAAATAATAGTATTTGAAGAGATGACACATAATTTATCATTTGACATGGAAAGAGGATTATATTTATTAATTAATAGATTAAAAGAAGAATTAGACAAAATAATAGTAATAATTACTAAAGATTCAAATATAGCCTATACAAAGTCAGATTATGCATACGTAATAGCAAAAAAAAGAATATTAGAAGGAAAATCTAAAGAACTATTCGAAAATGTAAAAGAGTTAAATAAAAATAATATTAAATTACCAAAAGCTGTAGAACTAGCTAATAAAATAATAGATAGAAAAATAAATATAACTTATCATAGAGATACAAGAGATATGTTAAAAGATATATATAAACATATCTAGAAAGGATAAATATGAAATTTTTAATAAAATTTGCATATGATGGAACTAATTTTTCTGGATTTCAATATCAACCTGGAAAAAGAACAATAGAAGAAGAATTAAATAAAGTATTAACTAAAATTAATAATAATCACAAGACAACTATTGTCGCGACTGGTAGAACAGATGCTAAAGTACATGCTTTATCACAATATGCTCATGTAAATTTAGATGTTAACATAACAGAATATAAATTAAAAAGAGCAATGAATTCATATTTAGATGATGATATTCATGTATTAGAAGTAAAAAAAGTTGATGATAGTTTCCATGCTAGATATAATGTTTTATCTAAAACATATAAATATTATATAAACTTAGGAGAATATAATCCTACAAGAAGAAATTATGAATTACAGTACAACCACACTCTAAATATAGAAAAAATGAAGGAAGCAATAAAAGTATTTCTTGGAGAACATGATTATAGAGCTTTTGTAACTCAAAATAAAGAAAAAGATAATTGCATAAGAACTATAACAAAAGCCGAAATAGAAGAAAAAAATAATATCTTAATCATAACATTTACCGGAAATGGATTTTTAAGATATCAAGTTAGAAATATGGTAGGAATATTAATTCGAATCGGAGAAAATAAACTAACTAAAGAACAGTTATCTGAAATATTATTATCTTGTGATAGAACAAAATCAGGGAAAACTGCTCCAGCATGTGGGCTATATCTAGAAAAAGTAGATTTTAGATATTAAATGGTTAAAAAAGTATTGATTTTTAAAGGGATTTGAAGTATAATTCTAATCGGTACATTTAAATCCCCAATGAATTAGATCCTGGGAAAATCTGATTCAAAACAAAGGAGAAGGAAATATGAAAAGTTATACACAAAAGAAAGAAACAGTAGTACGTAATTGGTATGTTATCGATGCTGAAGGTAAGGCATTAGGTAGAGTAGCATCTTTAGCTGCAACATACTTACGTGGAAAACACAAACCAACTTACACACCTAATATAGATTGTGGAGATAATATAATTATTATTAATGCTGAAAAAGTATTATTAACAGGAAATAAGTTAAATGATAAAATGTATTATAATCACTCTATGTATCCAGGTGGATTAAGAGAAAGAAATGCTAAAGAAATGGTAGAAAACTATCCAGAAGAAATGCTTGAAAGAGCAGTAAAAGGAATGCTACCACACACAAGACTTGGAAGACAAATGTTTAGAAAATTATTTGTTTACAAAGGAAATGAACACAAGCATGAAGCACAAAAACCAGCAGTGCTAGAAGTTAAGTAGGAGGTTAGGACATGGCAAAAGAAAAGAAAAATGTATATAGTGGAACTGGTCACAGAAAAACAAGCGTAGCACGTGTTAAACTAACTCCAGGAACAGGTAAAATAACAGTTAATGGAAGAGATGTTCATGAATATTTCCCAAATGAAATATTAATTATGGACTTAGTACAACCACTAGGATTAACAAACACTAAAGAAATGTTTGATGTAGCTGCAGAAGTAAGAGGTGGAGGATTCCAAGGACAAGCAGGAGCTATCCGTTTAGGAATTACAAAAGCATTACTAGAATATGATTCAACTACACCAGCTGATTCAGAAAATAGTTTCAGAAAAACATTAAAAGTTAACGGAATGATTACAAGAGATTCTCGTAAGAAAGAACGTAAGAAACCAGGATTAAAGGCAGCACGTCGTGCACCACAATTCTCAAAACGTTAGAATACATACTATTTATAAACCTTGGAATATCAATATTTCCAAGGTTTTTCTTTATTTAAGGTAGCTCTAAATCAGTCCTATTTCTTTTGTGTAAGACACACACAAGACACACACAAGACACAAAATACAAGCGGACTGAATAAGTTTAATCTTTTAATTAAAAAATACACCGTGTTTTTTATCACAAAGTGTATTTTTATTTTAACAATAAAGGATAGGTAAATGCCTGTCCTATTTTTTATTGCATACTTTTACCATTTAAAATTAAAAAATATTTAATTAAATGTTAAAAAAGTATCACATACTCGACTATATTTTCCATACTTATATTATGAAAGAAGGTAAAAGATATTTTTCTTAAAAACGTTTTTTATAAAGAAAACAAAAAAAGAATTGAAATAGCCGTAACTATAACAATCCCATTCAATACTCAAGGAAAAGCCTAAGGGCTTTCCTTGATATACTATATTATCAAAAATAAAGAAAAATGTCAAAAGTTATGAATAAAAGAAAAAGTAATCCAGAGTATGTAACTAAATATATACAAGGAAATTATAAAAGACACAAAATAAAATTACGATCTGATGATGAAGAAAAATGAAAAAGAATTTAATTTAGGATTGTATGAATTTGGAAGAAATGCCTGGATTTTTGAAGATGTTGAACCTATATATTCAATACCTGCAAAAGGTAAATTAAATATATGGAATTATGAAGGAAATTATGAAATTATAACTAACAAAAAAATTTTAGGTAAGGCAAAATAATTATTTTTTAGGTAATGTATATGATATAATTTAAATGGAGGTAAATATGAAAAAATATAAAAATATAGTATACGGTATTATGCTAATATTGTTAGGTATAATAATTGCACTAATAAGTTTAGATATAATACATACAAATTTATTCTTTAAAGGATGGTGGACATTAGTCATTATAATTCCATCTATAATAGGATTATTATTTGAAGATGATAAATTAGGAAATTTAATATCATTAATAATCGGAATATTACTATTATTAGGCGTAAGAAATATAATAGATTATAAAATATTACTAAAATTATTTGTACCAATACTATTAGTAACAGTAGGACTATCACTTATATTAAAAAATATTTTAGAAAGTAAAAAAACTTTACAAATAAAAGAGTTGAATAAAGTAAAAGATAATACAAAAGATATATTCGCAACATTATCTAATGAAAATAAAAAAATAATTGGAGAATTTAAAGGAATAAGTATAGACGCAGTATTTTCCAATGTCGAATTAGATTTAAGAGAAGCAGAAATAAAAAAAGATCAAGTTATAAATGTTTCTACAATATTTTCAGGAGTAACAATACTAACTAATAATAATATTAAAGTGATTGTAAAATCAGATTCACTATTTGGAGGAGTATCAAACCATGTAGAAGAAAAAGATGAAGCAAAAGCAATTTATATAAATGCCTCATGCCTATTTGGAGGAGTTGAGATAAAATGAATATATCAAAAAAGACTATAAAATATTTTGCAATAGGTCTTGCACTATTTATAATTACAACGATGGCATTAAGTCTACACTATTTTACAAGAGCACTATTATATATAATGCCTACAAATAATGACACCACTAAAGAATTAATTGAATTAAAAGGGATAAAAAATATCAATCCAGAATATCTAGACTTAGAATTACCACAAGGCGAAATTATAATAAAAAAAGGTGATAGTTTAAGTATTAAGACAAACTCAAAGAAAGTTAAAATAGAAAATACAGATAAGAAAGTAAAAGTAACCGCTAAAAATAATTTCAATAAAAACAATAAAATAATTATATCAACACCTCAAACATTAAAAGAATTAAAATTATCAACAGGAGCTGGAGCAATAAGTATATCAGATATATTATTAGAAAAATTAGAATATGAAGCAGGAGTCGGAAAAACTACAATAGCTAATGTTTTAGTCAAAAACGAAGCCAAAATAGAAGGTGGAGCAGGAAAAATAGAAATTACAAATTCAAAATTTAATAATTTAAAAGCAGATTTAGGAGTAGGATTATTTATTTTTAAAGGAGAAATCAAAGGTAAATCACAAATAGAAGCTGGAGTAGGAGAAACAAAAATTAATTTAACAAGCCCAATTGATGATTACAAAATAGCACTAACCAAAGGAATAGGAAAGATGTATGTAAATGGTGTTTCTCAAAAAAATAATTTGATAATAGGTAATGGAATAAATAATTTAAAAATAGAAGGCGGAGTAGGAAATATAAAAGTAACAACAAAATAAACGGATTTATCCGTTTTTTATTGTTATTATAACTTGTAAAAATGACAATAAATAGATATAATTAACTATAGAATAAAGAGTATAGGTTAGAAGTATGATAGTAAGATTAATCAAGAAAAAACAAATCTTTAATTTTGATTTACCAAATAAAATATCAGGAAATTACTGGATTACTGATATAGATTATTTAGGCAATAAAAGAAATTTAATAAATGTCACTGAACTTAACGGGCAGTGGATTATTAAAAGTGACTTTGAAACTAAAATAATGTCAGGAAACAACGAAGTAGAGCAAGCAACATTAAAAGAATATAACTTATATTTTCTTAAGATAAATACAGATAATGAATATGTAATTCTTTATTGTTCACCAACTAAAGATAGTGAAACAATAAACCTAAAATATATAACACAAAAAGAAATAATAATAGGAAATGATAAAGCTTGTGACATATACTACAATTATCCATTGATTTCATCAAGACATGCCAAATTAATATACATAAATGATAAATGGGTAATACAAGACTTAAATAGTAAATATGGAACATATGTAAATAATATCTCAATAACAAGAAAAGAACTAGAATATGGAGATATAATTTTTATAATGGGATTAAGAATAATTGCTTTAAAAGGTGGATTAGTAATAAATAAAATTGGTGATTTAATAGGATATAATCCACAAGCTTTCGCAATGGAATATCCATATGTACAAACACAAACTATATTCGATAATAAAGATGAAGAAAATCTAGAATTCTTTAAAGAAGAAGATTATTTTTATAGAGCACCAAGATTTAAAAAGAGAATTGAACCATGTAATATAGTAGTAGATGCACCACCTGCAAGAGTAGAAGAAGATAAAACTCCTGCTATATACGTAATAGGACCAATGGTTGGTATGGGGCTAACTTCAGTTCTTATGACAACAATGTTTTTCTTAAACGGTTCTAAATCTTCTTCACCATTAATGTCTACAATAAGAATTGGACTACCATTATTAATGCTTATATCTATGATATTATGGCCAACGCTTCAAAGAAGATATACAAAAAAACAAATAAGAAAAAAAGAAGAAATAAGACAATCCAAATATTTAGAATACCTAAGTAATAAGAAAAAAGAAATAGTATCTGAAATGGAAAAACAAAGAACTATTGAAACGGACAACTTTAAATCTCTTGATGAAGTAAAAAAAGTAATATTAGAAAAAAGAAGAAATTTATGGGAAAGAGAAATTGAACAAGATGACTTTCTTTCTGTAAGAATTGGAATAGGTTCTACTGAATTAATTGGAAATCTATCATTTCCACAAGAACATTTCAGTGTAGAAAAAGATAATTTGCTAGAAGAAGTATACAAGCTAAGTAAAGAATCTCATATGTTAGAAAATGTCCCAGTAACAGTATCACTATTAAAAAATAATATTAGTGCTATTATTGGAACTGCTAAAATAAAGAAGAATTTTATAGATGGAATAATATTACAGTTATTAGCATATCATTCTTATGAAGATTTAAAGATAATTATAATGACTAAGAATGAAACTAAAGGAAACTGGGAATATTTAAAATCAGCACCTCATACATGGCAGGATGATAAAAGTATAAGATATTTTTCAACTAATATAGATGAAGCAAAACAACTATCACTAATACTTGAAAAAGAATTACAAGAAAGAAAATTGCTTGGAGAAAAACTAAAATCAATGACATATTCAAATTTCAAACCATACTATTTAATAATAACAGATGATTATAAAATGGTAAGAGATATAGATATAATCAAAGATATATGTAGTGAAGAGAAAAACTATGGTTTCAGTTTACTAGCAATCTCACAACGCCTAATAAATTTACCAAATGAGTGTAAAACATTTATTAGTGTTGGAGATGATTTATCTACACTATTTGAAAATGAATTAGTATCAAATAAACAAAAAGAATTTATAGCAGATTTTGACATGACTCTTAATATGAATGAAATAGTCAAAAAAATTGCTAATATTCCAATAGATATAACAAAAGAAAATAGAACTCTACCTCAAAGTTTATCATTCTTAGAAATGTATGATGTAGGTATGGTAGAACAATTAAATATTTTAAACAGATGGAAAACAAATGATCCAACTAAGTCATTAACCGTACCTGTAGGAGTAGATCCATCACAAGAATTATTTAAATTAGATTTACATGAAAAATATCATGGACCTCATGGACTTATCGCAGGTATGACTGGTTCAGGTAAATCAGAGTTTATTATTACATATATTTTATCTATGGCAGTTAACTATCATCCAGATGAAGTTCAGTTTGTACTAATAGACTATAAAGGTGGAGGCTTAGCTGGAGCCTTTGAAAATAAAGAAACAGGAATCAAATTACCACATATAGCAGGGACAATAACAAACTTAGATACAGTAGAAATGAATAGATCACTAGCATCTATCCAATCAGAACTACGTAAACGTCAAAGATTATTTAATGAAGCAAGAGATGCACTAAATGAATCAACAATAGATATATATAAATATCAAGCATTATATAGAAAAGGGTTAGTAAGAAAGCCAATATCACATTTATTCATAATATCTGATGAATTTGCAGAATTAAAAGCTCAAAGACCTGAGTTTATGGAAGAACTAATATCAACAGCTCGTATAGGAAGATCCCTAGGAGTTCACCTTGTTCTAGCAACTCAAAAACCAAATGGAGTAGTAAATGATCAAATATGGTCAAACTCTAAATTTAGAGTTTGTCTAAAAGTACAAGATAAATCAGACTCAATAGATATGATAAAAGTAGCAGATGCTGCAGAATTGAAAAATCCAGGTAGATTCTATCTACAAGTTGGATATAATGAATTATTCGCAATAGGTCAAGCTGCATGGGGAGGAGCAGGATATTTCCCAACTGAAAAGAGAAAGAAAAAAATAAATCAAGATATCACTATAATAGACAATCTAGGTAATATAGTAAAATCTCTAACAGATGAAATAAAAGAACAAGTATCATCATCAGGAGAAGAAATAACCAATGTAATTAAATATATAGTTGATAAAGCAAATAATGAAAAAATAAGTGTAGAGCAACTATGGTTACCTAAAATACCTAATGTAATTTATATAGATGACTTAAAAGAAAAATATTCCTATCATCAATCAAAATATAATATTGAGCCAATAATAGGAGAATATGATGACCCAGACAATCAACTACAAAATATTCTTACTCTACCATTATCAAAAGAAGGTAATACTATAATATTTGGTAGTGCAGGTAGTGGGAAAGAATTAATGCTTTCAAGTTTAATTTACAGCATAATTACAAATCATACACCAAAAGAAGTTAATTTATACTTAATAGATTTTGGAGCAGAAACATTAACTATGTTTAAAAATGCTCCACATATTGGAGAAGTATTATTATCAAGCGATGGTGAAAAAATAAATAATCTATTTAAAATGCTAAATCAAATGATGGAAGAAAGAAAAAAAATATTCGTAGACTACAATGGATCATATGAATTTTATATAAATCATGGTGGAAAAGAAATACCATTTATAACTGTAATAATAAATAATTGGGAAGCATTCCAAGAAACATATCCAGATTATGAAGATTTAATATCTAGAATATCAAGAGACTGTCTAAAATATGGAATAGTATTTATATTAACTACATCATCAACTAATGGAGTAAGATATAGATTAAAACAAAATTTCAAACAAAATATTGCTCTTCAATTCAATGACCCAGGAGATTATGCTAGTATATTACCTGGAGTAAGAAGAAAAGAACCATCTAAAATATTTGGAAGAGGTTTAATACAAAAAGAATCAATATTTGAATTCCAAACAGCATATCCATATAAAGAAGAAAAGTCTTCTGAATATATTAAAATTGTCTGCAAAAAACTTAGAGAAAAATGTAAAACTAGAGCTCTAAGAATTCCAGTATTACCCGAAGTAGTAACAAAAGAATATTATGATGATATTAAAGTAACAATGCAAAATATCCCAGTAGGAATAGAAAAAGAAACGTTAAACATATCAACAATAGATATATCATCAAACACTATTAATCAAATAGTAGGAGAAGATATATCAAGTAATAATAAATTTATTAATGGATTAATAAATGTTATAAGTAAGATAGAAAATACAAAGCAAATTGTATTAGATACATTAAATCTGATTAATATAGAAAATAGCCAAAATATTTTAATAGAAAAAACAAACTATGAAAATAGAGTATTAGCTATAAACAATTTAATAGAAAACATTAAAAATAATAATGATAATATTAACTATATAATAGAAGTAGTAGGAATAATAGATTTATTAAATAAACTTACTCCTACAACTCATGAAAAGTTTAAAAATATAATAGAAGCTTCTAAAGAAATAAAAAATATTAGATTTATATTCATAGATACAATTGATAATATCAAAACTCTTCAATATGAATCATGGTATAAACAGAATGTAGATTTAGGAGAAGGATTGTGGTTAGGAAATGGTATAGCAAATCAATTTACAATCAAAGTAACCACTACATCTCGCTCAATAAGAGAAGAAATACCTGAAGATTTTGGATATAGAATAAGTAAAGGCAAACCAACATTAATTAAATTTATATCAAATGAATAGGAGTAAATATGAATAAGAATAAAATATTAATAGAAATATATATACCATTAATAGAAAAATCATATGACATATATATTCCTATTTCAAAGACTATAGGAACTATAAAAAAATTACTAGAAAAATCTCTAGTAGAATTAACTGAGGAATCATATCAACCATCTACTAGTACTAATTTATACAATAAAGAAACAGGACTAATATATGATATTAATAAAAAAGTATATGAAACAGATTTAGAAAATGGTTCTAAACTAATACTAATATAGGAGGAATATGTCAGATTATAATAAATTTGTCGCTACAATAAATAAAATATTTGAACTAATAGGTAAATTAAAAGTATCTATAAAAGATCAAGATAATCTAAACTATATTTCAAATATAGAAGAGTATAAAGACTTAGTATTAAAAACATCTACTAAGTTTAGTAAGGATATAAAATGATAGGCGACTTAAAATATGAAGAAATTTTATCGACATCTAAAGAATTAGAAGAGTGTAGTAAAGAATTAATTAAACTAATAGAAGCAAATGATGCTTTTGAATTAAAAGACTTAGCATCTACGGTAGAAGGCTATTCTAAATATCTAACTACATTAGTAGAATTAAATAAAGATGCCGATATAGCGACAAAAGATGTAAATGAATAAAATCCACATAAATATGTGGATTTTTAATATTCAAAAAATTGTATACTCTTATTTAAATCTTCATCAATACCAGTTAAGTAACTGTTATTTTCAAATATAACATTTAAATCAACTGGTTCTCCATTAATATATTGATATGCAGCACATACCTTTACTTTCGCAATTCTTATAGCTTTATTATATAAATCATCAAATGATTCATTACTAGTTCTAGAATATATAGATGGATTTCTCCATAATTTATGATTCAAATTAAGAAAGTTAAATTTATCATTAAAATTTTGATGATAACTTATACATTCAAGCTTTATAAATCTATTAGTAGTAAAGGTATCTATTAGCTTATAGAAAAACTTCTTAATACCATATACATCTCTTCTCATAATAATTAAAGCCATCTTCATATAAGAACAAGATTTATAATATATTTTACCCATGTTCTTATATGAAAAAGTTTTATCAAATGTATAATCGAGAGTATCTATAGTATTTTTATTAAACCTCTTAAGATCAAAACAAACTTTACCTATCGGGAATCTATATGGATTTATGGACTCTCTTCTTTTAATCATATAATTATCAATAAAATTCTCCATAAAGTGATGCATAGAATTATATTTATAAGTAGAAATGTTACCAGGAATAAATATACCAGTCTTATATATTATAAAAGGATGAATAGTATAATCTAAAACATAATGACAAATAAAACCTACCAGCATAGATATACTATCAGAATCATTTATATGATTATTCTTCATATACTCAACCATATTTATAAAAAAATCTTTACTTTTACTAGTATGTTGTATATATTGAATACCTCTAATTTTTTTATTATATAAGTAAAACATTAAAGGATCAGTTCCTTGTCCAAACATCCTTAATCGAGACAAAATAATATTATTTCTGATATTATAAGGCAACTGATCATATAAATCTTTAGTAAAATATGAATGAGTAATAGTAGATGGCATAGAACCTCCTTGTTAAAATATTATACAATAAATTCACCAAAATTTCATATTAATATAGACAACTAATATGATATAATTTTAATGTAGGTGAGTATATGATACCAAAGAAATATAAAACATTTAAAAATTTAGATGAACAAATTAGCATATTAGAAGATAAAGGATTAATTATACCTGATAAAAAATATGCTAAAGATGTATTGCTTAGAGAAAACTATTTCTTTATTAACGGTTATAGGCACCTATTAATGCAATCATCAACAGATAAAAAGAAGTTCATACCAGGTACTAGATTTGAAGAACTATATAGTATATTCCTATTCGATAGATCATTTAGAAATATAATATTTAAATACTTATTAGTTATTGAAAATAACCTAAAGTCTATAACATCATATCAATTATCTAAAAAATATGGATTTAAAGAATATGAATATTTAAAGCCAAAAAACTTTTCACAAGACTCATCAAAGCGAAGACAAATTAATGATTTAATAAGCAAGATGAAAAGACAAATTAGAATAAATGGAGGACAACATTCCGCAACACAACATTATGTTCAAAATTATGGATATATTCCTCTATGGATATTAGTAAAAGTATTATCATTTGGAATAATTGGAGAATTATATTTGGTGCTAAAAGATGAAGACAAACAAAATATAGCCAATGCATATGGAATAGATTTTAAAGAATTAGAATCATATTTACCAATACTAGCAAACTATAGAAATTTATGTGCACATGAAGATTTATTGTATAACAATAGAAGCCAAAAGTTAATAAATGACAATATATATCATCAAAAATTAAATATACCAAAAGATGAAGAAGGAATTTATTTATTTGGTAAAAATGATTTATTTGCACTTGTTATTATTATGAAACAATTATTAAATAATGATGACTTTAAAAATATGACTTTAGAGCTAAATCAAGTAATTGCAACACTTGCTTACAATTTAAACACAATAAGAGTAGAAAAAGTATTAAAAATTATGGGCTTTCCACCAAACTGGAAAGATATAGTAGATATAAGGAGTGAAGTAGATGGATAAAGAAGAAAAAATAGAAACAGCTAAAATAGAAGAAATAGATAAGAAAATAGAAATCTCAAAACCTAAAAAAGACAATTCATTATTAATAGCAATAATAGGATTTATATTAGGGGCAATATTTGTAATAATTATATTAAAAACAAATATGTTTAAAAATAACGGTAATTTAGTAATAACTAAAAATGAAACACAGGTATATGAGAAAAATTCTTTAGCAGCAGCAGTTGATAAAATATATGATGCAGTAGTATTAGTATCTGCATATAAAGGTGAAACACAAGTATCAACAGGATCTGGATTTGTATATAAAGCAGATAAAAATTATGGATATATACTTACCAATGAACACGTTATAACTAATGCTAATAAAGCATTATTAACTATGAGTAATGGTAAGGAAATAGAAGGAGAAATACTTGGTAAAGACTCTTATTTAGATTTAGCAGTAATAAGAATAAAAAGAGAAGATATTATAGGAATAGCTAATATTGGTAAAAGTGAAAAAACAAGACTAGGAGATACAGTATTCACAGTAGGCTCACCTATGGGAAAAGCATATAGAGGTACAGTGACAGCTGGAATATTATCAGGAAAAGATAGAATGGTATCAGTCCCAGTTAAAAATTCAAAAAATGAAGACTGGATAATGAAAGTATTACAAGTAGATGCATCAATTAATCCTGGTAATTCAGGAGGACCACTTTTAAACATAAATGGAGAAGTAATAGGAATAGTATCACTAAAATTAGTAGATGAAAAAGTAGAAGGTATGGGATTTGCTATACCAATAGAATATGCTATGAGTCATATAAATTCATTAGAAAATAAAAAAGAAATCAAATGGCCAGTACTAGGAATATCTATGGCAAACGTTTCTGATAAAAATACTTTGTATAGATTTGGTTTAAAAGTACCAGATAAATTAACAAACGGTGTAATGGTAGCAGAAGTAAAAGAAGGATCAGCAGCCTATGGTCAATTAAAAGTTGGTGATATTGTTGTTAAAATTAATGACAAAGAAACAAAAGATATAGCCCATTTAAGATATGAACTATATCAACATCAAGCAAAAGATGAAATAAAATTGACTATAATAAGAAACGGAAAAGAACAAACAATTAAAGTAAAACTAGGAGGGAAATAATCCATCCTAGTTTTATTTATTATTATTTATTGATTAGTTTTTTGCTTAACAACATATAGTAATGCTGGCACAGCAACTACAACTAAAACTATTATTAATAAGCCAACAGCATCATTCTTTTTACTATTACTATTAATATTTTTAATATTTAGATTTTTTAAAGCATCAACTCTAGTATTAACATCTTGTTCATAAACTTTATTAATCTTATTTAACATATCAGTAGTAAAGTCATTAGAAAATCCACTCCAAGATTGATCTCCAATGATTATGTAAGGAACACCATTAGCAGTCTCTCCTCTAGCTTCAGCTACATCTTGCATTAACTTAGCATTATCTTTATTATACCAAGTTTCATATCCTATAAGTTCAAATTTATCTCCATATTCTGCTTTAATAGATTTGAACCAAGCTTCAGCTTCAGCACAATGACTGCAGCCTTCACCTCTAAACATATACACAGGAACTTTCTTAGAACCTTTTGGTATGCTTGCATCAGCAACAACTTCAGCAGAAGCAGAAAAAGGTAATATTAAAGCGCATAATAATGCAAAAAACAAATATTTTACTTTTTTCATAAATCCTCCCATAATTATTTTATCACAAAAACAAAACTACTGTAACTATTTATTAAATACTTCTATATTAAATGGAGGAATAAAAGACTCATCTTGAGTATCACCAACTTGTATAAAAGCATTTTCAACACCAATTTCTTCAGCATAATTAACAACTTCCATATATTATTCTTCACTAAGTTTTCTATTTAAATTACTATATTTAGTATAATTAACAGGCGTATATTGATTCATAATACTTATAATAATATTATCTTTATATTTATCATATAAATATTTTATAATCTTTTTACTATCATCTATATGACCTGGAATTATTAAAACTCTAACTATAATACCACTCTTCATAATGCCATCTTCAATAATAATATTATTCTTACTCTTAAACATGGAGTCTAAAGCTTTTTTACAAGTATCTACATAATTATTAATAAAAGAATATTTAAAAGCAAGTTCATCATCAAAATATCTAAAATCAGTAAGATAAATATCAACATACTCATTAATCTCATCTATAGAATAATCATTCTCATACCCACTAGTATTATAAACAATGGGTATATGTAATTTATCTTTAACAAGCTTAATAGCTTCAATTATATGGTATGAATAATGGGTTGGAGTAACAAAATTTATATTATGAGCACCCTTTTCTTGTAACTCCATCATAATATCAGAAAGTTTTTCTATAGTTATAACCTTACCATATCCTTCTAAACTGATTTTTTTATTCTGGCAATATAAGCATTTCATACTACAATTAGAAAAAAATATAGTACCACTACCATTAACCCCACTAATAATAGGCTCCTCCCACATATGTAAACTATAATATGCAACAACTAACTTATCGTCTGCTCCACATAATCCCTTATTTTTATATCTATTAGTAAAACATCTTCTAGGACATAAAACACATCTTTTTAATTTATCCATAAAATCACCAAAAAAATAATATCACATAAAAATAGAATAGTAAAATTACTATTCTATTTAATTCTAATTTCTTCAAAGTCATCATTTTTATTACAGCCGTCATAACTTATATTATTACTATAATATTTCTTACTTCCAAGTATAAGATAAGACAAACTACCTAATTTGACTTTCCTAGGTTTTAACTTTTTATTTTCTCTTTTGACATTATCAAAATAATTTTTAGAATATACAGAAGTAATATATCTAATAGAATTAACTAGCTTAGGTATAAAGTTTGAATACTCAAGTAATATAAATCTATCTATATTTATTATTTCCACATCAAAAGAATTAGTTTTAAAAACTAAATTACCATTTACTATGTTAATATAACTCTTATCTAAATTATCAATAAATCCCAAAATATTATAAATATCATTACCATTATATTTTTCTAATATATTTTTATTTTCATATATATTAAGTGAATAAGATGAATTATTATTGGGATAAAATCTATAAATCATATATTAATCACTTCCATTACTAAATTATATTCTTGAAGATCAACATCATAAAAATTTATATCGCATCCATTAATTACATATCTATTAACATAAATATTTTTTCCATTAGTAAAAAGGACATATGAAGTATTATCTATAGTAACATCATCAACATATGTATAATTCTTACCATTAACAATAATATCTAAAGCCTTCATATAATCCTCCTATCCTAATAATAAAATTATATCATAAAGAAAAAAATTATTAAAAAAAATCGTTTAAAATTGTCAATAATAAAAAATAATATGTTATAATTCATATGAAAGCAGGAAACATGAAAACAGATAAAAATATACTAATAGCATTTTTGCTTAATTTATCATTTTCAATATTTGAATTTTTTGGAGGAATATTTACAGGATCAGTCGCAATATCATCAGATGCATTACATGATTTAGGAGATGCTTTAAGTATCGGATTATCATATATATTAGAAAAGATAAGTAAGAAAAAAGCTAATAAAAAATATACATATGGATATATAAAATATTCCATAATAGGAAGTATTATAACAACTACGATCTTACTAGTAGGTGGAGTATTAGTAATATATAATTCAGTAATTAGAATATTTAATCCCATGCCGATTAATTATAATGGAATGCTTATATTTGCATTAATAGGAATAATTATAAATATAGTTGCATCATATTACACAAAAGATGGTGATTCTCTAAATCAAAAATCTGTAAACCTACATATGTTAGAAGATGTGTTAGGATGGATAGTAGTATTAGTTGCATCTATCATAATGAAATATACTAATATCAATATAATAGATCCAATACTATCAATAATTGTCTCATTGTATATAGTTTATAATGCTCAAAAAAACATGAAAGAAGTATTAAATATTTTTTTAGAAAAGACTCCTAAAAATATAGATATAGATCAAGTAGAAGAAAAAGTATTAAAGGTAAAAGGAGTATTAGGTATACACCATATTCATGTAAGAAGTATAGATGGATATGCAAACTTTGCAACACTACATGTTATAGTAAAAAAATATAATTCAAATATAAAACATGAAGTAAAAGAAGAACTAGAAAAATTAGGTATATGTCATTCTACAATTGAATTAGAAGAAGAAAATGAAAAATGCCATGAAGAATTATGTGAAATGGATAATAAAAAAACAATTCATAACCATCACCATCATTAAATGACACTTTGTCTAATATATCATAAAATTAAATAAGAAAGGTAAAATATGAAGATTGAATTAAAAAACATAAATAAATCATTTGACAAGAAACATATATTAAAAGATATATCATTTAGTATAAAAAGTGGACGAGCACTTGGGTTCCTAGGAAGAAATGGAGCAGGTAAAACAACTACAATAAGAATACTTATGGATATATTTAGAGGAGATACCGGAGAAATACTTTTAGATGGAAAAAAGTTTAATAGAGAAAAATATAAAATTGGATATTTACCAGAAGAAAGAGGAATGTATCAAAAAGTTAATATATTGGATCAATTAATATATTTTGGAGAACTAAGAGGAATGAGTAGAAAATCTGCTAAAGAAAGCGGAGAAAAACTATTAAAAAAACTAGGAATAGCAGAATATGCTAACAAAAAGTTAGAAACATTATCTAAAGGTAATCAGCAAAAAGTGCAATTAGCTGAAGCTCTTATTACTGATCCAGACATAATAATATTAGATGAACCATTCTCAGGACTTGATCCTGTCAATGCTCAAAGTTTAAAGAATATAATAAAAGAAAATATAGCTAAAGATAAAATAGTAATATTTTCATCACATCAAATGTCTCAAGTGGAAGAATTCTGTCAAGATATAGTATTTATTAAAGCAGGAAGAATCATAAAAAACTGTTCACTAGAAGAACTAAAATCAGAATATAGTGGTAATAAATATATTATAAATACAACAGATAATGATAAATTAAAGAAAATATTAGAAAAAAACAAAATATCATATTACGAAGAGAAAGAAATAATAATAGAAAATAGTAATTTATTAGATATAGAAAAACTAATATTAAAAAATGATATTGTAATAGAAAAAATTGCTAAATATCAAAAAACTCTAGAAGAAATATTTGTAGAAATAGAAGGTGACAATAATGAATAAGTTATTAAGAATAATATCGTTCGAATATAAAAATATTGCCTTTAAAAAAGCATTTATTATAACTACACTTATTATGTCTATTATAGTATTAGGAATATCATTTGCTCCAAGAATAAGTAAAGCTATAGAAAAATCAAATAAGAACAGTAAAACTGAAGAAACTACTAAAGTAGGATATGTAATAGAAAAAGATATAGATGAAAAAATATTAAAACAAATACCAATATTTATGAATTCTAAAAAATATGATTCTTTAGATCAAATGAAAAAGGATATTAAAAAAGAAAAAATAGAAATGGGATATAATTTCAAAAGTAGTGAAGAATTAGAAGTAATATCATTAACAAACTCATCTGGAAAATTTTTTGGAAGCGTTCATGATATTGGAACCTACTCAAATGAATTAGGAGAATATAATAAAATAAAATATTTAATCGAAAAAAATGTAGATCCTGCTAAATTAGCAGAAATAGAGTATAAAAATTATAAATTAAAAGAAGTATCATTAGAAAAAGATGCAAGTAAGTTTTTCGCACTAGGATATGTAGTAATAATGGTTCTATACTTTTTAATAATTCAGTACGGAATAATAACTGCAACTAATATAGCAAGAGAAAAAAATGATAGAACAATGGAATTATTAATAACATCAACATCATCAGCAAAATTATTAATAGGAAAAACTATTGCATCAGTACTAGTAGCAATGACAGGATTATTAGCATACATTTTATCTGCATTGATAGGTTATATAATTAATAAATCAACATTAAGTGGAATATTTGAAATGATATTTAAGACTGCATTAACTCCTAAATTTATAATAGTATTAATATTATTTAGCTTAATAGGAGGATTTATGTACTTTATATTATACGCAATGTGTGGTTCACTTGTTAATAAAGTAGAAGATGTAAATTCATCAATCGGAGTACCGCAAATGATAGTTGTAATAACATTCATGTTAGCAATGTCTGGATTAACTGCTCCAAACACTGGAATAATTAAACTAACATCATTTATACCAATAACATCACCATTTATAATGATAATGAGAGTATCTGTTAGTGAAGTAAGCAATATGGATATTTTACTATCAGCATCAATATTATTAATAACTACTATATTAATATCTAAATTATCAATTAAAGTTTATAGAAATACTACATTAAATTATGGAAACAAACTTAATATAGTAAAAGAAATAAAAAAGGTATTTAGAAGAACAAAAGCTTAATATAGGAGAAATATGATAATATTAGATGGAAAAAAATATAGAGACGAATTATTAGAACAATATAAAGAAAAAATAGAAAAAGAAAACTTAAATATAACATTAGCAATAATACAAGTTGGAAGTAATGAAGCCTCAAATATCTATGTAAAAAATAAAATAAAATTTTGTAATAAAGTAGGAATAAAAGTAGATAGCAGAATATTATCGCCTGAAATAAAAGAAGAAGCACTCCTTGATATAATAGAAGAATTAAACAGCGACGAAAACATAACTGGAATAATACTTCAATCTCCAACACCTAAACATATAGATTTTGATAATTGCTGCGAAAGCATATTACCAACAAAAGATGTAGATGGATTTGGAAAAGATAATATATATTCATTATATATGAATAATGAAAATATATTACCTTGTACAGTAAAAGGAATAATAAAATTACTAGAGCATTATAATATAGAACTAACTGGGAAAAACATTACTATAGTTGGAAGAGGTAATATAGTAGGTAAACCACTACAGTTAGCACTGGAAAATAGAGATGCTACAGTAACCTTATGTCATTCTAAAACATTACAACTAGAAAAACATATAAAAGATGCTGATATATTAATATCAGCAGTAGGAAAACCTAATCTAATAAATAAAGATATGGTTAAAGAAAATGTAGTCGCAGTAGATGTGGCAATAAATAGAGTAGATGGTAAGATATGTGGAGACTTTAATGAAAATGTAGCAGAAAAAGCATCTATGATAACACCTGTACCAGGTGGAATAGGTCCAATGACTATTGCAATGATAATAGATAACCTTATAGAAATGAAAGGAAAAAATAAAGTAAAGGTGAAAAGATGAAAAAAATATTATTAGTATTATTAGTGAGTATATTATTACCACTAAATGTAGCAGCAAAGGAATATGTTCAACCAGGAACAAAGTTAAAATTAACTATCGCAGATGAATGGAAAGAAGTGGAAAAGAATAGCTGGCAAAATGAATGCGGATATATTTATTATGATGAAGTAGATATGTATCATGAATTGTCAAGCAAATACAGAAGAAGCGAAATGAATGGCGATAATTTAATTAACAAACAATTTGAACTTGCTTACGTAGAAAATATGTCAAAAAGTGCATTAAAACCAGCAGGATATGAAATAAAAAGGGATAAGATTAAATATATTACAATATGGGGAACATATCAGGGAAGTTACTATAATATGTTTTCAGGTATAAATAACGGTTATCGTTACACAGTATCTTATTTTGGAAAAGAAGATAAAAAATGCTTAGATAAATTTAACTTAATTAAGAAAACAACTACTTCTACAGTTAAAAATGAAAGCTATGCACTAAGAGAATGGATGCCATACGCAATAGTAGTAGTACTAGTAATAGTAGCAGGAACAATTTCTACTGTAATTGAAAAAAATAAAAAACTAAAAACAGCCACTGATATAGCAAATGAAAAAGGTGAAGAACCACAAGTAAGAAAAATGACTGTTAAATCAAATAGAAAAGAAGATTAATAAATAATCTTCTTTTTATATATAAAAAGACAGCATACGCTATCTTAAAAATCATAATGGCACGTTCTTTATAAACGTTTACGAAAAAATAGGAATAAAACCTGATTACATACTCATTATACTTTAAATATGAGTTTATATCAAGTTGTTAATAACAAATATTATCTAAAGAACTCATCAACATATTCACAAAGTTTTTCTTCTTCAATCTGTAACTTATAATATTCTATAAGTTCTTTTAAATAACTTTTATGTTCTATATATGTTATTTTATTCGGAATCTCATTTGCTAGCGATGAAACATATTCTAACTTCTGTTCAATTAAAGGTATTCTACTACCACTCCATGATTCAGAAGTGTAACTAACTACGGTCTTTTTGAATACTTCAATTTTATTATTTAAATTGATCAACTTTAAAACTAATTTTTTTTTATTATCTGAAAAATACTGATTAATTATTGAAAAAACATAATGCATCTTATCTAAATCTTCATAATTTTCTTCGATAAAATGATTTAAAAATACAACTTGTCTTTCTTTAATAATATTATTATTTTCTTTTTCAAATAAATAATATAAATTTAAGTAACCAAATGGTTTACTGATTATTTCGTTGTATGCATCCATAATTAACTCTTCATAATTATCTAATTTCCAAACGTTAGTAATAAGGCTTGAAAATTTACCAGAATGATAATTAAAACTTTCGATATTTTCGATGAGATTAACGAAAAATTTGTTATCCAATTTTATTAACTCTATTCCATAAAAACCTAATGAATCAAAACTATCGCTTAATCCATTTATATATAATGTTTTGAATAAGTTAACATCTTCAAAATCTTCAATTAATTTTTTGGCATCTTTATCATCATGGTGAGATATAAAAGAACCAATAATGACATTATATTTAATAACATCATTAGAATATTTTTGAATAATAGATTTATCAAATTCTTTATACCTAATTATTGTATCTATAGATAAAGATGCAATTCTATCATTACTTTTCTGTAATTCTATAAAATTTGTGACTAGTTTTAAATTATATTTACTTTTTGTTCTTTCTTGATCTAATATTTCCTTCAAATACCAAAAAGAATTAAAACTACCATTATCTAATAAAATACATTTGATTTTATCTAATGTTTCTAATGATTCAATTTTTTGAAGAAACCCTGCAAACATTGAAAAAGGATATCCTTTTTCAATATATTTACTAAAAACTTCAATAAAATCTTCTTCATTACATTTTTTATCAAAAATTAACTCTAATGATTTTTGTATATACCATTCATTTACATGAATTTCACTGCATTCAAGTTTCTTAAGATAAGAAAATAATTTAGAATAATCCTCAGTGGTATATTTATTAATAATTTTAATTATTTCTTCATCATTATCTTCTTTTTTTATAAAGGGGAGAATTGTCATATACTCTTCATTTTTAGAATAATTATCTAAAGAAATTTCGAAACTAAAATTAGCTTTTTTATACCTTTTATTAAAAAGATATAATATATTTGATTCAGATATTGTTGGTTCTTCTATTTTTGAAAAGAATAGCTTATTTAATACTTTAATGTCATTTTCTAATATTTGTTTAGATGAATCATCAAGTGGAAAAACATTATAATTAATTAAAATATTATATATAGAATTAGAATTATCATCATTTTTAATTTCTAGTAATTTTTCTAAAATAAAATTTCTGAATTTAATATAATTATCATCAGCTTTCATTGTTATTGTGGAATACTCAATTGTAAACATATTCTCACCAGCACTAGTAAAGTTGTGAGTCAAATTCAAGAAATCACCTACTATACTAATAAATAGTTTTTCATATAAAACCTTGTTATTCTTAGCTTCAGATATTTTGGATAATATAGCATTCATTAACATATATTCACTTTCAAAGTTTCTGCCGATGCTATTAATATTAATTCCAAAATTATTTTTTAAACACTGTACTGTTTCATTAAAAATACTCGGTTTCTTGCCTAAATAATATAATAATAAATCAATTGATTCTTGCTCATAATCACCATCTTTAAACAAAGTTAAGATTGATGCTTTTTTATTTGTAATTTCATTCAACTTTTTTTCAATTAGGAATTCTTCTTTTAATTCTTCTTCTGATTCTTCGTCAACCTCTTTTTTTATAATTGTTAATGATTTTAATCTATCAACATTGTAGAAGGATTCAAAGAACTCCAAATCTTCATTATATGGACTTTCATTCCATACCTTTTTTATCTCATCACAAATATATTTAATAGTATCTTCAGATAAAAATATTTTATTAATATTATTTATACAAGTAATAAATTTTTTAAGTAATTTAGGATAACTATATTTTAAAAAATTATAAATGCTAATATTCTTATCATCAATAAGGTACTTATATAAAATATAATTACCAAACGATTGATCATTAATTTTCAAAGCCTTTTCTTCAAAAAAATCTATTAATTCTATATTAGATAATTTTTTATATTCTTCAATATTTAGGATATTTAATTTTTCCAATAGTTGTTTTGTATCCTTATTATCAAGTCTAATTGGGCCAAAGAATGCTAAGTAAAATAACATTTTAATATCTAATTCAGTTAATTCATTATCTTCTATTACACAATCATAAATTGACTTAAAAACATCTAACACATTGCTTAAAGAACTGATTTTTTTATTTTTTAAAGCATTAGCGCACATAATTGAAATTCTTGGATTATTTTTAGAAATACTAATTATCTTTTTTTGAATATCCTTATTTTTTATACCAATAGTATTTAGTAAAGTTTCTAA
>ERZ773267.31-NODE-31-length-110094-cov-13.676887_pt1 | contig 110094 bp, 176 predicted proteins | sample MGYA00511959_ERZ773267 | MGnify/ENA primary metagenome ERZ773267 (study PRJEB29015, sample SAMEA2738165) | human oral metagenome | biome: human oral; feature: human-associated habitat; material: saliva | place: China | collected 2240 ...
AATCAACATTTTGCCTTTGTTTTACTAACTCTATTTTTGTTATATCTGACTCATTCCCTGCTCCATCTATACTATATATATGCAGATATCTTCCAGAAGAATTTAATTTAATCTTTTCTATATCTTCTGTTGAATTTACCTCTGTCCAGATATTACCTTTCTTGTCCGGTATTTCCTCATTATCTGAAGTTATATAATACTTATATTTCTTAACTCCTGTTGTTATTGTTGCACTCTTTGTATCACTTGTAAACTCTCTATCTCCATCAAGTCCTTTTACATAATATTCATATGTACTTCCGATTATCTTCTGGTTTTCTAAACTCTATTATATCATTTCCTTGTTCATCTACCTTATACACTATATTTTCTGGCTTATTAGGGTTTGCTATATCTCTTGCTGAATTATCTAGAATTTCTGTCTTATGTGTTAATTGTTTTAAGTAAAACAATGTATTTGCAAGTACCTTTCTTTCATCTTCTGTAGATTTTCCTTGACTATGTCCTGTTTGTATCATTGCGGTATTATTCCACGTTGTTAAATAATACTTGTAATTATATTCTGGTGTCTTAGGTAATGTATCAAAATTAACCTCCTTTTGCCACCCAGAATCAGCTTCAAACCTTTCTGTATCTATAAATTCCATCCAGACATTGCCCTTCGCCACATTTGCCATTGTATGAGCCATAGGTATATTTAATATCGTTCCGAACAGGTCCTAAATTCCATGGAAACTGCGTTAAAAATCCTTTTTTATTTATCTTTACTTTATCAGAAGCAAATGCCCATGACGCTTTAAAATCATACCCGTTTCCCAGTATACTTGATTCATTATTAACTACACCAACGTTTCCGAACTTCTATGTTAAAGTATTTTCTTATTCTCCCCAGTCCTATTTGGGTTCCATAAACATCTCCAATTGAATCATGACCCGTAATCACTCCTTTTCCCGCTTTTATATAATTTTCAATAACATCTATCCCTTCATTACTTATACTGTCTCTTCCATTTCCTTCCCATGTACCTTGCATCATAACATCATAATCCCATATCATATTTGGATTTGCTTCAAACTCTCTTGTTGAAACATGTTTAACTTTTATAAGTTGTCTTCCATTGGCTGGATTTTTACCATATGCTCTAAAATTAGTTGTATTTCCACCTTCTCTTACTGTTCCGTCCTTCCATCCACACTTTTAAAAGTGCTGTTTTAGGTATTACTTCCGAACTTCCATCTAAGTAAGTTACTTCTACATTTGGTGTATTATATCCAGCTATAGGAACTGGATATATATTAAGTACTTTAACTTCTTCATCACTATTACTAAAGTCTGTAAGTCCAATCGTTTCGAAATTGTTACTCCCAGGCTTTTTTTGATACACCTTATATGAACTATTTTGTGGTCCTGTCCATTTAAGATGTATATTATTTGTTTCTGGTTTTGGAGTTAGTGTTAATTCTGACTCTGCTGCAAATACCAATGTTTGTGTGTATGTAAGCATAATTATTAGTAATATACTTACTATAGTTATCTTTTTTAATATTTTCATTTGTTTCCTCTCTTTAATACAACTTCATATTCTAAATATATATTAACAAGTTTTAAAGTAGTACGTTTGTAACAACATCTTAGTATTTTTTAATATTTTAGCTGGTAGTTTAATATGTATAGCAAAAAGCTAGTAATATAAGCATTCTTACATTACTAGCAATTTTTATTATCTAATGGTGCGACTAAGAGGACTCGAACCTCCACGCCTAAACACCAGATTCTAAGTCTGGCGCGTCTACCAATTCCGCCATAGTCGCATATGTATATTATAATTATAATCATATAATAAGTCAACAATAAACATTAAAATATTTAAGTTAAAATATTGATATAACTATAATCATATATACATATAAAATATTAATTATTTTTTAATTATTTTAAAGTTACAGTTGCTCCTGCTGCTTCTAATTGTTTCTTAATTTCTTCTGCTTCGTCTTTAGAAACTCCTGATTTAACTACTTTTGGTGCTCCATCAACTAATTCTTTAGCTTCTTTTAATCCTAATCCTGAAACTGTTTTAACAACTTTCATAACTTCGATCTTAGCTCCACCTACTGATGTTAATTCTACATCGAATTCTGTTTTTTCAGCTGCTCCTGCTGCTTCTCCAGCTGCTGCTGGTGCTGCTACTGCTGCTGCAGATACTCCAAATTTTTCTTCTATAGCTTTAACTAAATCAGCTAATTCTATAACTGTCATTTTTTCTATTTCTTCTAACATTTTTTCTATATTTGCCATTTTTATTCTCCTTATTTTTTTATTTTTGTTTTATTTGTATATTAATTATTCTTGTTCTGTTTTTTCTTCTACTGTTTCTTCAGCTTTTACTTCTTCTTTTGCTTCTTCTTTAACTTCTGGTTCTACACCTGATTCTTTTTGTTGTTTAACTTGATCAAGTGCAACTGCAAGTTTTGATATATTAGCAAGCAATACTCCAGCAAGTTTTGATAGTAATTCTTCTTTTGAAGGAAGTTGTGCAAGTGTGAATATTTCTTCTGTTGTCTTTACTTCTCCTTCTATCATTCCTGCTTTTAGTGTATAGTAATCATTTTCTTTTACGAAATTGTATATTACTTTTGAAGTAGCTAAATAATCGCTTTTACAAGTTATAACTGCTGTAGGACCAACTAATTTTTCTTCAAAATCTTTGATTCCCATTTCTTCAAAAGCTCTTCTTATAATATTATTTTTTATAACTGAATATTTTGCTTCAACATTTCCTAAATCTTTTCTTAATTTAGTTACATCTTCTGCATTTATTCCTCTATAGTCTGTTAATAATATTATGTTGGCTTTTTTGAATCTTTCAGCTAATTTTGTTACTTCTTGTTTTTTTAATTCTATTATTTTTTCGTTAGCCAATTTTCTGCACCTCCATATATATTAAAAATAGTCTTTTGCCGAAGATGAGGGCATAAAGACTATATATAATATATTATATTTTAGTTTTTTTCCCTCGATAGGACTTATATGCCTATTGTCTTCGGTAACTATTTACATTTAGTATTATACTATTTTTTTAATTAGTTTGCAACCTTTATTCCAGGTCCCATTGTTGTTGTTAATGCAATACCTTTTATGTATTGTCCTTTTGCTGCTGCTGGTTTTGCTTTTACTAAAGCATCCATTATTGCTGTATAATTTTCTTTTAATTTTTGTGGTCCAAATGATACTTTTCCTATTGCAAGGTGAGCTATATTTGTTTTATCAAGTCTATATTCTACCTTACCTGCTTTAATATCTTGAACTGCTTTTTTAACATCCATTGTTATTGTTCCAGATTTAGGGTTTGGCATTAATCCTTTAGGTCCTAATATTTTACCTATTCTACCAATTACACCCATCATATCTGGTGTTGTTACTATTACATCATATTCAAACCAGTTTTCGTTTTGAATTTTTGTAATCATTTCTTCTGCTCCAACAAAGTCTGCTCCTGCATCCATCGCTTCTTTAGCTTTATCACCTTTTGCTATTACTAGCACTCTAACTGTTTTACCTGTTCCATTTGGAAGTACTACAGTCCCTCTTACTTGTTGATCTGCATTTCTTGAATCTACACCTAATCTTACATGTAATTCAACAGTTTCATCAAATTTTCTTTTTGGTAATTTTTCTACTAATTCAAATGCTTCTTCTACTGTGTATAATTTATTTTTATCTACTATTTCTGCTGCTTTTTTTGCTGCTTTTGTCTTTTTCATTTTTCCTCCTTGTGGTCAAACAGATATAAATCCTCCCACTTTTTTATATATTTTTATTTTAATTTAGTCTTCTACTATTATTCCCATTGATCTTGCTGTTCCTTCAACGATTGACATTGCTGCTTCTATTGAATTTGCATTTAAGTCTGGCATTTTTAATTCTGCTACTTTTTTAACTTGTTCTTTAGTCATTTTAGCAACTTTTTCTTTATTAGGTTTACCAGATCCCTTTGGTATATTTAATTCTTTTTTAATTAAATTAGCCATTGGTGGAACTTTAGTTATATATGTAAAAGATTTATCTTTGTATATACTAACAACTACTGGAATTTTCATTCCTGCTTGACTTGCTGTTTTTTCATTAAAATCTTTTACGAATTGCATTATATTTATTCCTGTTGACCCTAATGCTGGCCCTACTGGTGGCGCTGTTGTTGCTTTCCCGAGCTTCTATTTGTAATTTAACTTGTTGTGTTATTTCTTTTCCTGCTGCCATTTTTAGTTTCCTCCTATATTATTTGCTTGCTTTTTGAACATTTGCAAAGTCTAACTCTACAGATGTTTCTCTTCCAAACATTGTTATTAAAACTCTGACTTTTCCTTTATCCTTATTTATTTCTTCAACTTGTCCAGTATATCCTTCTAATGGTTGTGATAATACTTCAACAGTGTCTCCTACTTCATAGTCTACTTCTATTACTGAATCATCTATCCCCATTTTTCTTATTTCTTCTGTTGTAAGTGGAATCGGTTTTGTACCTGCTCCAACAAACCCTGTAACTCCTGTTGTATTTCTAACAATATACCATGTTTCTTCAGTTACTATCATTTTTATAAGTACATATCCTGGAAATACTTTTCTTAAGTTTTTCTTTGTTTTACCTTTTTTTATTTCTATTTGTTCTTCCATTGGTATAACAATTTTAAAGATATAGTCTTGAAGATCTCTATTTTGTAGAGTTTGTTCTAAGTCTGTTTTAACCTTATTTTCATACCCTGAATATGTATGTACAACATACCATAATGGTTCTGAACTATAATCATTTTTTTGTTTTTGAGACATTTTTGCCTCCTTTTCCTTAAAATTTATTGTTGTTCTTTATTTTCTTCTTTTTTGTCCTCTTTATTTTCTTCTTTTTTATTTTCCTTATTTTCTTCAGATTTCTTTTCTTTCGTTTCATTTTTTTCACTATTTGAAGTGTTTGTACCTATATTTTGTTCTTTCTTTTGTTTTGCTATTATAGGTTCTGTAACTTTCTTAAATCCGAATGAAAATAATGAATCAGATAAGAATATTATTAAAGCTACAATTACTACTAAGAAAATAACTGATGCTGTTGCTTTTGATAATTCACCTGCTTTTGGCCATGATACTTTTTTTAGTTCATTTCCAATTGTTGCAACATCTGATTTATTTTTTTCTATTGATTTTTTATCATTTTTCTTTTTAGCCATTTTTCCCTCCTAAGGCTTATTTAGCTATTTTGTTTCTTTATGTACTGTTCTTTTATTACAATATTTACAAAATTTAACTAATTCTAATCTTTCTGTATTATGTCTTTTGTTTTTGCTTGTAATATAGTTTCTACGTTTACAATCAGTACATTCTAATGTTATGTTTTCTCTTGGTCCTTTTGCTGCCATTTTTTTAAACCTCCATTTGAATATAGCATTTTTACCTATGCCAAAGGTTGATACATTTCTAGAAGCATCTTGTATCATAAAACGATGTGTGCATTTTTCATGCTACTATATGATACCATATATGTACTTCTATTGTCAATGAAATCAAGGCTTTTTGCCTTTTCTTTTTACAAATTTTCTTCTTCCATATTATTAATATAATCTATAATATTTAGATATTTATGTGATTCATAATAGTCTCTTAAAACTTCATCATTTTTTACTTGATTCTTAAACCATATAACAGACTTATATCCTGGATAATCTTTAGTTGTAAAACATATTTTATTTTTAAATGGTAATTTTTCAAACCTCTCAACATGTTTCTTAGTACATTCATTTTGTTCACAAAATTTAAATATTATATATTTTTTATTAATTCTTTGTACCCTTTTATTCCATTTTTCTATTGCTTCTTTTTCTGTTTTCATATGTAGAAATACTATCTCAACATCATCAAGTTTTCCAACTATTGCATGTTTATGATTTTTTTTTACCATTTTTTCATAATATCTAGAATCTTTTGTTTCTATAATTTTTAAATCTTGTTTTATATAATAATCAAATCTTTCTAAAAATTTAATATATTCTTCTGCAAAAAAATATAATCCTATTGTAGGAGTATAATATTTAATTCCTAAATATTGTGATACTATCCCCGCCCAACAATTATTTGAAATTATTGTTGGATTTTTTATATTCAATTTTTTTCTTCTAAAACTTGATCCAAATTTATTAATTCTAAGTCTCATTTCTTTTAATATTTTTTTAATCATTTTTACTCTAATCTTTCTTCTTGTAATTAAACTTATTCATTATTAATATTATTGTAATTCCCATACATGCCCCTAAAGTATCTATTATAACATCAATTACCTTTCCTGTTCTTCCTGGCACATATATTTGATGTATCTCGTCAAATATAGCATATATGATACAAAATATACATGTATATACTATATTTTTTCTTAATTTTTCTTTTTCGCTCTTACTTTTAATATTTAATTCTTCTATAAACATATATGTAAATATTGCAAGTATCATATATATACTAAAATGTGCTATTTTTCTTATTACTGGATTTACTTTTTTTGTAAGCTTTGTAAGTTCTTTTTCACTTAACTTATTTCCATTTAAAACTTTTAATATGTTATATGTTACTCCTTTACTTTGTTTTGAAGAATCACTTGCCGAAAATTCTGAAAAGCAAAATATTGTTATACATCCTATTAAAACTAATATTAACAGTAATATTTTTTTAGTTTTATTAATATCATTTTTCAATTTTATATCTTTTCCTATTTCTTTCATTTTCATTAATTCTTAATTATCTTTCAATCCTAGATCTTTCTTTATTTTGGTTGTTGATATTCCCTCTGTCCTCGGTAAATATACAACTTCACATATGTCTTTTAAACATTCAAAATTTTCATTTCCTTCCCAGTCTGATCCCATTACAACAGTATCTATTTTATATTCTAAAACATCATTTCTTTTTTGTTCCCATAAATTTTCTGGTATAACTAAATCTACATATCTAACTGCCTCTAACATTTTTTTTCTTGTTTCATAATCATGATATGATGCTTTTTTTCCTTTTATTTTATTAAATTCATCTGTTGATACTGCTACTATCAAATAATCACCGAAGCTCTCTTGCTCTTCTTAAAATTTCTATATGTCCAAAGTGTAACAAGTCAAATGTTCCATATGTTAATATTCTTTTCATTTTTTTCTCCTCTTAAAAATCTTATTAAATCCTTTTTTTATTATATTTAAATTAAATATATATACTAAAATTATGCACATAAACAAATTAATGATATTTAATTTAAAGTCATTAATATAATATATAGATACAGATATTATATATATAATCATAGATATAATTATAAAATTATATTCAACATTTAATTTTATATATTTTTTTACTCCTATCAGTCTATATATATATAAGAAAATACAAGAAATTAATGTTGATAATGCTGCTGCATATAATCCAATAAATTTTATTAATACTACATTTATAACTATATTTAATATTGATGATGTTATTGTTGTCTTTGCAACATTTTTAGTATCTTTTTTAGCTATATATATTCCTCCTAAAACGTTTGCAACTGCACTAAATACATTTGATAATAATAAGATCGGCATATATTGTTTAGCATCAAAATAATCTTTACCTATCAAAATATTAAATACAAATGGCATCCCAACTATTAATAATAAACAAATACTAAAAAATATCCTATATGTATTATTTAATACCCCTGAAAAAAACTCTTCTTTTCCTTCTGAGTTTATATGTATTGATGCACTTTCTTGCCATGACATATTAAATATCTGATATATACTTGCTAATATATTTGAAAATTTTGCAGAAACTGCATAAATTCCATTTGCAGATGCATTTATCATAAATGATATAATTGTTCTATCAGATACATTTATCATCCACCATGAAAGTCCGATCTGGTATCATTGGGATCGAATATTTAAGCATTTTCTTTAATTTTTTTTCTGAAAAACTATCCTTTCTTATTTCTCTATACACTTTAGTTCTAAATGCTATATATAACACACAAAAAATATTAGCAATAATTGTAGATATTAATATAGAAACTCCTCCAACCTTTAATAAAACTATTAATACAATATTTACAATTAATGTAGTTATTCCAGATATTATACTTGCAATTGAATATCCAATATTATCCCCTATTCCTCTTATATATTGTAATGCCATAGATGAAAAAGCATACATTATTGTGCTTAATATTATTGAAACTATATACTGAATCTTAAATATCATATTTGTTATTGTACTTAAAAGTACTAATGCAAAAATTTGAATTATTATAAGTACAAATAGACTTGTGACTGTTTTAGCTCTTTCTTTTTTGTTATCTCTTTCATCTATTAAATATCTAAAAATTGATGAATCTGATCTTAACATAACTATAGGTAATATCAATGATATATATGTTAATATTAAGTCTACATATCCATAATCTGATGTAATTAAATATTTTGTATATAATGGTACTAATAAAAAAGAAATAAATTGTGTACAGAACTTTCCTATAAAAATTATGAAGGTATTCTTTAATAATTCTTTACTTTTACTGTCCTTTTCTTTCATTTATTTAATTTTCTCCTTTATAATCTTATATACCTTTTTACTTGCATCTCCATTTTCCTTTAATCCGACTTCTTTTTTAAAATCTTCATATCCTTTTTTCATTTCTTCTAAATTATTTTTTTTAATTATTTCGATTAATTCTTCATTGTTTTTTGATAATAAGAAAGGTAATTGTTCAAATGTAAAATAAAATCCTCTTTCATTAATATAACTTTCTATATCATTTGCATATAAAATTACACTCTTATTTGCAATTAAAGACTCAAACATTGTTGATGAATAATCTGTTATAAGTAAATCACATGAATATATCAATTCTTGTACATCTGGGTATTTAGTTGCATTTATTATATCATCATTAAATTTTATTAATTCTTCTGGATTTTCTATCCTTGGATGTAATTTAATAATTATTTTCCATTTTTGTTTTGTTTTATCTTCTAATTCTTTTTTTACTCTTTCAAAATCTATATCATATGGATTTTTTAAATACTTATCTCTAAATGTTGGTGCATATAATAATATCTTATTATCTTCTTTAATATCAAAAAAATTTCTTATTTTAGTGATAGTATCATCATGTTTTTGTAATAAAAAATCATTTCTAGGAGTTCCATATTCTTTTATATCTCCTTTAAATCTAAAAGCTCTCCTATATACCTCTGTACAAAATTTACTATTTGAGATCATTACATCCATTAAATTATTATCATTTTTCATTACTTTATGATAATATTCACTCATTTTATCTGATGCATCATATTCTATTTTTTTTAGTGCAAGACCTCCGTGCCATGTTTGTATATAATATTGTTCTTTTCTTTTTATAACAAACTGATCAAATCTACTATTATTTACCCATACTTTTGCTGTTGCAAGTTCATATAAATATCTTAGACTAAATATTTTCACAAGTCTTACTCTACTTGGAAATTCTTTTTTTACCTTTTCTATATTTTTTACAAACCATACAATTTCAATATCTTCATTTTCTTTTAATATTTCTTCTGTTATATATTTAGGATTATCCCCATATCCTTTACCACTAAAATTTATAAAACATACCTTATTTTTTTTAATTGGAAATATCCTAAATATATATAATACTAAACTTATTATTTTCAGTAAATTTAATCTTACTATTATTTTTTTAATCATTATTTTTCCCTCTTATATTTTTAATATCATTCTTATAATTATCTACTATATAATTATAAAAACTATTTTTATTTTCAGATTTTATTCTCCAATTTAATTTATGAAAATCTGACATATTTTTAATTTGTTCAAATCTTTTATCATTAAATTCTTCACATAGCTCAAATTGTAATATGTGTGGTGATATATTATTAAATGTTGGGACTTTATTCCATTCATCTTTATATACTTCTGTAGCAAGCTTAAAAAATATATGAAATATATTATAATTTATTGCATAATTATAATTTTTCCAATAATAATATAATAATTTCTTAGTTAAATTTATTATATTATTATTTTTATTTGCATATATAAGCCAATTTGAAGCTACAACCGCTAATGAATTTTTCCTATCAAGATCAACTTGTTTATATACAAATAAGTCTATATCTTCATTAAATACTAACTCTGATTTTTTAGTTGTAAATATTGTAGAATCTAACCATAATCCACCATATTTAGATAAAAGTTCAATTCTTAATATATCTGAAAAATGAGCAAAAGTTATATATCCTTTTTTCCATTTTTTCAAAATATATTTTGGTATATCAACATATTTTTTATAATTTTCTTCTGTTAAAACAATAATTTCTTTATCTTTATAATTTTTAAGAACTGAATTATAACATGCTTTTACAAGTTCTGGTGCATTTTCTATTCCTTGAAACCAACATATCCATATCTTATTACTTTTTTCTATTATTTTTTCATCATTAGTTACAAGGGTATCATTAATTAATATTTTTCTATATTTTCTCTTTAATTTTCTATAACACCTTTCTCTTTCAGCTAATGCTATTATATTAGAATTAACTACATTAAAATATCTAATATTTCTACTAATATATTGAATTGCTTTAATTAAAAATTCTCTTTTTTTCATCATCTTTTACCACTATCTCATTATTATTACTACTATTATTTAACTTATTTTTTTCTCTATCTTTCTCTTTTAAATCAACATTATCTTTTATAATAGTTAACATTATAAGAGTATTCCAAAAAAATACACTTCTTTCTGCCCCTATTATATTTGTTATAAAAATAAACAATATTATCATTGGTATATATTTTGATTTACCTTTATTAAAAAAACCCCTAAATAAATAATATAAAAATAATATAAATGGGATAAATCCTATTATTCCTGAATATATCAAAATATCTAAATAAGTTTGATGTGCAGGTACTCTATCAGGTATTTCAAAATCATCTATAGTTCCATATTCTGGTATCTTATCAAAAATCCTTATACTATAACCTTGTAATGGATTATTTATTATACCATTTATTCCATTCTTCCACATTAGCATTCTATTTTCATTACTTCTATCTACATAATTACTTCTAAAATATCTATTGTATGTCCATTCTGGAATATAATCTAATATCTTAATTCCTGCTCCAATTACAATAATCATAATTAAAGTGAATTTTAATATTCTTTTAAATGTTATTTTTTCAAAAAACATTATTAAATATTGTAACAGCATTGCTAACACCATACTAAGAAGAGAAGCTCTTGATCCTGATAATGCAACTGCTAAAATATTTATGACTAAAAAAACAATATTAATTATTTTAAAACTAACTTTTCTACTTAAACTTAATAAATTATCAAATATATATAATGTTGCCATAGCTATTAATGCACTTATATAATTTTCGTCTATTTCCATTCCAATTAAATTTATCATTGAAATTTTTCCAGTTTTGCCATCTAAAAATCTTTTTATTAAAAATAAGCTACAAATTACACTCATTAGTATATATGATGTTTTTATAAACTCTATTTCTTTATCTGTATATACTTTATTTGTATTAAATATATACCAAAATACTATAACTGTAAAATACATTACACCTATAACAGTATCTATGCTAAAATATTTAATATTTAAAACTAAATTAATAAACATTGATATATATAAAGCTATTAAAAAATAAAATAAATATTTTTTTTCTTTATTCATTTTTATAACTAGCTTTTTCTTTATAAAAAGATTATATAATATCATCAATATTAATATTGGGAATACTATCTGTACTGAAAAACTCCCTTCAATTGTTATAAATATTAACCAAAAACTAAATGCAAACATCACTGCATCAAACGAAATTCTCCTTTTCATCTTCTCTCCTTCTTCAATTTCTTATTATATATTTCTACCATTTCATTTGCATTTTTTTCTATATTATATATATCTTTTTCAACATTATTTCTATCTATAATACTATTATCTAAATTCAAAAAAATATTTATCCATTCTTTTTCATCATTAATAGGTATAAATTTTGTTTTTTCATTTATTTTTACTTCTTTTGTTATCTTCTCACTAAATATACAATTACATCCTGATATTTGTGCTTCTACACCAACTAATGGTAATCCTTCATATAAACTTGTAAGTACAAATGCATCAAATGCTTGATATAATTCTGATACATCTTCCCTTTTACCTAAAAGGATACTATTCTCTTCTATCCCTTTTTTTCTTATAAGTTCTCTTATTTCTATTTCTAATGGACCTGTTCCAACTAATACAAGTTTCAAATTTTTATTTTTTAATAAAGCTTTACTAAAAACTTCTATCAAATATTTATGATTTTTTTGTTTATTAAATCTTCCTACATGTCCTATAATTATATCTGTTTCTTTTAAATTTAATTCTTTTCTTTTCTTTTTTCTAATTTCTAAATCAAACTTAAACTTATCTATCTCTATTCCATTTTTTATAATAAAAAAATTTTCACCATTAATGATTTTTTTATTATAAAACCATTTTCCTGCATAATCTGAACATGCAAAAAAAGTATTTGCAAGAAACGGTATAAATCTTTTCATTATACTATGTAATAACTCTTTTACAGCTCCCTTATCACTAAATGAATTATGAGAATGTGATATTATAACAGGTGTTTTTGCTAGTTTCCCAGCTATTAATGGTTGCAAAAAAACTGCTGAATTCATATTAAAATGTAATATATCATATTTACCTTGTTTTAATATTTTCTTTAGTTTAAATATATATTTTATGGGATTTTTTCTATATGAATCTATCTTTATTATATTACTTCCATTCTTTTCATAATGTTCTTGAAAGCAAATTTTTTCATACATATTTAAAAAATCTATTTTAACCATATTTCTATCTATATTATCATAATAATTTTTTAAATATGTCTCTATTCCTCCTAAATTATCAGTTGCACCGTACCTGTAATACTTTTATAATATTTTCTTTCATTTTACAATTCCTTTATTATTTTACAATACTTTCTTTCTAATTCTTTAGATTTAAATTTTATATCATATTCTCTAAAAATTTTTTCTATATCTATTTTTTTTCTAATACCTATTTTTGATGATTCATCTATCCATTTTTCTTTATCTCTTAAATTTATAAATTTGACATTTCCTGTTAAATTTACTTCTTCTGGAACATTTTTAGAACAAATAACTTTAAGTCCTGAAACTTCTGCCTCTATTACAACCATTCCGAAGTCCTTCATATATACTTGGAAATAAAAATACATCCATAATGTTATAATATTTTTCTACATCAGTTACTTGTCCTATAAACTTAACTTTATCTTCTATCTTTAAATCCCTAACTTTTTGCTTCATATCATTTAATAGTGGACCTTGTCCTATTAATATTAATATTAAATTTTCATCCTTTTTAATTAATTCATTAAATATATCTATTAAAAAATCATGATTCTTTTGTTTCATAAATCTGCCAATATGTCCTATAACTATTGTATCTTCTTTTATTCCAAATTCTTTTCTCAAATCTTCTCTCATTTTTTCATTAAATTCAAATTTCTTTAAGTCTATCGCATTATTTATGACATTTAATTCTTTTCTTTCTATTATTTTCTTTCCAAAAAGCCATTCTCCTGCATGTTTTGTACAAGCAAAAAACTTATTTGCATATACTTTAGAAAATAGTCTTAATATATTTTTTATTAAATTTCTCTTCCATTCTTTTTTATTGCTTGTTGTATGACTATGTGCTATTCTAATCGGAACACCTGCTTTTTTAGCTATCCTTAAAGGAAAAACAGATAATGCATTAATATGTGAATGTACTATCTTATAATTATTTTCTTTAAAAATCTTATATAATTCTTTTTGATATTTAAATAATTTTTGATATGGTGGAACTACTATTACTTTGCCACCTAATTTTTCTATTTCTTCATAGGGAATATCTGTTGAATCTTCATCACATATAAAATGAAATTGCACTTTACTTTTATCTATATTTCTATAATAATTCATAACAACAGATTCTACACCACCGTCCATTCCATTTTCCCATTATATGTGCAACTACAATTTTTTCATCTTTCATGTTTAAATAGCTCCCTTCTTACCTAAGACAACAAAAAATACTCTTATAACACATTTAATATCAAATATTAAGTTCATATTTTCTATATAATAATATTCAAGTTCTAGTCTTTCTTCATACTTACAATTTGATCTTCCATGTATTGACCAATAACTTGCTATTCCTGGTGTTACAGATTGGTATATTGCTTCTATCCCGTGATGTTCTTCAAGTTCTCCTGGAACAAGTGGTCTTGGACCTATAAGTGTCATATCACCTTTAAAAACATTCAAAAACTGTGGGAACTCATCTAAAGATGTTTTTCTTAAAAACTTTCCTATCTTAGTAATCCTAGGATCATTTTCTAATTTTTGATAATTCTTCCATTCTTCTAATTTTTTTTCATCTTTTAGAACTTCTTTTAATATCTCATCCGCATTATATACCATACTTCTAAACTTATACATTTTAATTATTTTTCCGTTTTTCCCAACTCTTTTTTGTATATAAAATATACTTTTATAATCTCCTATAAGTACATATGATATTTTTATAATAAGCATTAATGGTATCATTATAATAATTCCAAATATTGATCCTATAATATCAATTATCCTTTTTATCACAAGATATAACTTATATTTAAAAGTGTTTTGTTTTTCGTTTATCTTCTGTATTCTTTTAAGCATAAAATTATGTCCTGAATTCTCCATTTTTTCTATTTTTCTCCTGCATCTTTATTATTATTATTATTATTATTATTTCCGGTAGTTTCCGATAATTTCCGATATCCACCATAACCTAGTTCTTTTATACTAACCTTATTTAATATTACTCCTAAAAATTTAGTTCCTGTTTGTTCTAAATCTAATTTTGCTTTTCTAACCATTTTTTTAGGTATTCTTCCACTTTCTAATACTAATATGCTGGCATCTGCTTTTTTTGCTAAAAGTGATGCATCTATAACAAGTCCTATAGGTGCTGTATCTATTATTATTATGTCATAAAATTCCCTAAATACTTCTAATGCTAAATCCACCCTATTATTTTGAAGTAAATTTGTTGGGTTTGGTGAATATTTTCCAGATGGAATTATATGAAGATTTTCTATTTCTGTTTCATAAATATTATCTTCTATTCTTGTTTGTCCTGATAAATATGATGTAAACCCTTCTATTTTCTTATTAAATTTTATTCTTCCTGCCATTACAGAATTTCTAATATCTGCATCTAAAAGAAGAACTCTTTTTTCTAATTTTGCAAATGATATTGCAAGATTAAGTGATACTACACTTTTACCTTCATTTTCTTGTACTGATGTAACTACAATAACCTTAATATTAGGTCCGGCTAAATTGTATATTTGTTCTTATCTTATTATAATATTCTTCTACTTTACTATGTAAAACTTTATTTCCAATAACTGTCATTTTTTCTTTCATAATTATTTTTTAGCACCTCTCTTTGCCGTTTTTATAAGTGGTACTATGCCTAAAAGTACCATTCCGAAGTCCTTCTTCTACATCTTCTTGTCTTTTAACCCTATCATCTAATACTTCTCTTAATACAAGTATTGCAAGTGTTAAAAGTACTCCGAAGTCCTACTGCTAATATTGTATTTTTCTTAATATCTGGTGATGATGGTGTTTTTGATGGTTGTGCTTTTTCTAATATATTAACACTATCTTCTTTAGTTATTTCTTTAATTTCTTCAAATGCTTCATCTCTTACAGAATTTGCAAGTTCTGCTGCTTTATCACCATCTGTGTCTTCAACAGTAATTGTTAATATTCTTGTTTCTTGTGGTATTTTAACTTCTATCTTATTTCTAAGTACTCCGCATACCATATTTTATATTATTTTTTTCAATAACTCTTTCTAATACCTTACTTGATAATATTATTTCCTTATAGTCTTTAAGTAAATAATTACCTATTTGGAAATCTTGTGTTGTAAGTTTCTTATTAGCTAAATTATTATTAAGTACATATACCTTTGTACTACTCTTATACTTTGGTGTTATCATTATACTACTCCACAAAAATGCAATAATACCAAATACAAATCCTGCTAAAACTATAATCCATAAATATTTTAATACTCTTTTTAATATTAATATTGGATCTATATCTATCATATCTTCTTTGTTTTCCATTTATTTTTCCTCTTAATCTCTTTCCATCATTATCCTTGCAGGTGTCTTATAAAATAAGTTTTCTGCTCTTTTTTTTCCATATTTATCTACTATTATATCATATGCTTTTTTCATATATGGTTTTCTTGTGCTTAAATTATGTGCATCTGATGCTATAATATCTACCAAATCACTTTCTAAAAAATATTTAGCACGTTTTTTATACACTTTCTTATTATCACCAAAAAGATTTATTTTTAATATACTTTCCGCATTTACTTGCATTTTTGCTCCAAGTTCTATTAGATTTAATATTGTTTCATCATTTTTTTCTAAACAATCATATCTTTCTATATGTGCAATTATTGGTGTTTTTCCAAGTGTTACAATATTATATATAGCATCTTCTAAATCTTTAGCACGTATTCCATAATTAAATTCTACTAGTACATTTCTTGTACCTGCCATAGAATGTATTTCATTTCTTTCTATTTTATCAGGTATATCTTCTGTATAATAAATTTCTGTTCCTAAGTATATTCTTATTACATCATTATATTTTTCTTTTACTGCCTGTTTTAATTTCTTAAAATTTTCTTCTATCTCTTGTTTACTTTTTTCAAACATATTTTTTCTTCTATGTGGAGTAAGTATGAAGATTTTAACTCCTTGATTATACATCTCTTCTATTAATGCTAGAGAGTCTTCAATCGTTTTTGCTCCATCATCTACTCCAAATAATATATGTGAATGTATATCTATCATTATTAGTTACCCATTGTTTCAATTATTTTTTGTCTTACATTATTCAAGCTTTCTTTGTTTATTTCTCCCATATGTATTTTTTTACCGAAGTGCAAATGATACTAAATCTAGTCTTTCCTTTACAACTAAAGCTTGTGATTTTATCTCATAATCATCCTTATTTTCCATAGCCTTATTTACAATATCCATAACTTCATCCATTTTTACATTTGTTTGTACAGAATTTGCTACCCCATCCATTATTCTATTTAACTGTGTTATATTTTCTATTCTAGCAATCTTTTTAAGTACTGCTTCTATAACTTTTTCTTGGTTTTTTCCTCTATCATAATCACCATTTTCTAAATGATGTCTTTCTCGAACAAATGAAAGTGCAAGTTTTGAATCTAATTTAATATTACCTTTTGGCATATTATATCCACCATGATATGCTTTAAATGCCTGATCATTATATACTTCTATACTACCGTACTAAGTCTATTATATTTAAAAATGATGTAAAATTAAGTCTTACATAATAATCTATATCCATATTATATAATTTTTCTAATGTGTCTATAGATGTTTGTATCCCATACATTCCTGCATGTGTTAACTTATCATATTGATTTTGTCCTTTTCCGAGGTATCTTAACATATGTATCTCTTGGTGTTGTTGTTAATAATATTTTTTTAGTATTTGTATTTACTGTCATTATAATATTAACATCAGATCTTGATACTGTGTTAATATTTCCTGCAACATCAATACCTGATATATATATATTATATACACCTTTCTTTTTCCCTATATGTTTTTCTTCAGAATTATTATTTTCAAAATTTTTTTCTAAATCATTTGAATTATCTTCTTGTTTTTTTATCTCTTCTTTTAAATTTGTTTCATAAATACTTTTTATCTTATCATTATATTTTTCATCATGTAGTTCAAGTATTCCATTATATGCAGAATTTAATATCATCATTTCTCTTTCTTTTGATAATATGTCATTATATATATCTACATATGTATTTTTGTATTCTAACTTAATTTTTGATTCAATTTGATCTTTTTTTAGTTCATTATTATTTTTTGCTATAATATCTTCTATAAGTTTTTTCTTTGTTTTTTCTGATGTTTCTTCATCATTTTTAGCTCCCATTATAATAATGTCCTTATTTTCCTTAAGTTCTGTTATTATACTGTTAATATCAGTTTTTTTGCTATCTTTTAAAACATAAATCCCTACATTTGTTTCTTCATATTTCGCATTATTATTAAATTTATCAAACATACCTACAACACTTTGCAATGTAAAGCTTGCCCCTATATTTAATAATATAACAAATATTGAAAGTACAATATTAGTCTTTTTAAATTTAAACATACATATTATAATTAAAAATATACAAACTATACCTGCAATATATAGATATGTATTAATATTATTAAAACTTAAAATCTTATACCTATATAGGTTAAACATTGAATATATAGTAAACAATATTGCTACTATTCCGAAATATATAACTAAATATTTTTAATCTCTTATTTTGCTTATTTTGATCCACTTTCTCCCCCAAATCTAAAAAACATATATATTTATTATATTATAGCATATCTTTTAATATTTTTCATCACTTTTATTTTTTTGTTACATTATACATACAAAAAAGACAGGCATATGCCTGTCTAAAAAGGTTAAATGGAATTTTCTGAAATATCTAAACTAATCTCTTCATATTTTTTCAGATATTCCTTTATATCTTTAAATTGTTTGTCGTTCTCAAGCTTATCGCTGAAAAACTCATACAAAAAATAAGTTATAACTTCAGCGAAGTCATAATTCACTTGTTTGGTCCCTATTTTTGTTTTTTTGTTATATTTTATTTCTAAAAGCAACAACGTTCGATTGTTCTTTATTTCAATCTCTTCTACTTCCTTAGAAATATAATGATTGGCGATATACTCATTATCACCAATTTTAATTTTCAGAATTTTTGTTAATGTCATTTCTTTTCCTAAATTGTCTGCAAAAATTATTATTTTGCAATTTTTTATTATTGGATTTGCTCCTAGGAGCTCTTCCCAATTGATACTTTTTTTAATTTTTACATTTTCCATTGTTTTCCTCTTTCCCATCAGTTCCAAATATTATTCGGAACTAATCATTTTTTATTTTTTTGTTTTTATTGACATAAATATAATATCATAATTTTAATTTAGTGTAAATACTTCAAAAAAGAAAGAACAAGTTCTTATCCTTGTTCTTCTATCTTTTTTAATACTTCTAATTGTTCTATAAGCATTCTTTCTGCTTTTGACTTGTATTCTTCTATTTCTTTTTTTAAGAATTCTAATGTATCTTGTTTTTCTTGTATTATTTGATCAATATTTCCTGCTCTATCTTCAAGCATTTTCTTTGCTTCTGCAACTATTATATTTGCTTCTTCTTCTGCTCTTTTCTTCATATCATCTGCAGTTTGTTTTGCAATTAATAATGTTTCTTGTAATATATTTGTATTGTTTGATATACCTTCTAATTTAGTTTCCAAATCTTTTATTCTATCTTCTTGTTTTTTATTTGCAAGCATTAATACTTCATAATCATTTGTTAATTCTTCTAAAAAGTCATCAACTTCTTCTACTGCATATCCTTTAAATTGCTTGCTAAATTGTTGTCTATCTATATCTTCTGGTGTTAACATATTTCCTCTTCTCTTTATATTTTTTATACATATTATATTATAGCATAAAAAACTAATTAATTAAAATATGATTTTCTTCTTTTTTCAAATCCACCTTCAATTTGATAGTTTTTTGGAACTGCTATAAATATTGAGTTTGTAACTTTTACTATTTGTCCATCTAATGCAGTTATACCACCACTTACTGTATCTACAATTCTTCTTCCATCTTCTTTACTTACAAATTCAAGATTTAGAACAACTGCTTCATTTTTCTTTAATAACATTATTATTTCTTTTGAATCTTCATATTCTGATGGTTTAAATATTTGCATTCTTACTGTATTTGGATCTATTGTTGTTCTTTGTTTAGTATTTCTACTATTTCCCATACTAAAAATACTTGGCTTTTTAATTTCTTCTCTTGGTGTTTCTTGATATCCCGAAAAATCTTCTTCTGTTTCATATCCTTCATCATATATATCTTCGTCATATATATCTTCATCTTCTTTTTTAAAATTGTTAAAATATGCTCCTAGTTTTTCTAACATTATTATTGCTCCTTTGTATATTATAATTTTAATATTTTTTTCTTATGTAATTCATATTAATGTTTACATATTCTGTTGTTATTTTTTTAAAAATCATTTAAATACATGTATTTAAAGATCATATATTATTATATATACATTTTACGGAACGTTTTTTCAATCTTTTAATTGTTTTTTTATTTTTTTTAACACAAATGTAAAATTTCTACTTAATTTCTGCTTCTTCTGTTGTACTACTATTATTTAAATTAAGTTTTAAATATACACTTGCTTCTTCTTCTACAATCTTCGGATTTAATATTACCTCATCAAATTCTTGTAGTATTGGTATGTCTATAAGTTCTTTAGACTCATTTTTTGCTCTTAGTTTAGATGAATAGCCTTGTACCAAACTATATTCTGCAGTTTCTTTTATTATTTTTATAGGAACTAATTCTGAAAATCCTGATTTATTCTTAACAACAAAATCTTGATTTTCTATTTTCTTTATCGCCTTATTACTTACTTTTAAACCTACTTCTGACCACCATATTATTCCTACACTTATCTTTCTATATTTTGAAAGTTCTGTTGATAATTTGTTTGTAGAAAAAACTATTATGCTCTTATTATTCCCAATATCCTTAATATATTCAACCATTGTTAATACTTCATGTTCATTATTTAAATTAAGTTCTAAAGTTTTACCTCTTTTTAAATCTCCGAAGCTTATTTTTATCTACAATACAAGCAATATATGTATTAAAATCCTTTATGATCTTAAGCTTATTATCACTACTACTTAATATTGCTCCTTTTTTTATATCTATACTTTTAAGTAAGTCTTCTGTTAAATATTCAAAATTATCTGCTTTTAATTTTTCTTCATATCCGATCTACAATATATGATATATTTCCGTGCACTTGGTGATAAAATTGTTTTTGTATTAGAATTTAATGTATTTTCTAAATTCTCTTTTTCTTTTATAAGGCCTTTTAATTTACTTCCTTCTTTAGTTAATTCTCCTGATATTTTAGCTTTTTCATATAATGCACTTTTTATTTCTTTATCATATTCTTCTATCTTATTTTGTAAATTAGTATTATTTACATTTGCAAGAACTCTTTCTATTTTTTCATTAATAGTTATATTTTGTGTTGAATTTACATTTATTTGATTTTCTGCTAATGCTTCTTCTATATTCTTATTTATCTCTTCTATCTTTTTTATAATATCTTGCTCACTTTGTGTAGATACTTTTGCTACAATTTCATTTTTTGATACTTTTTCATTGTTCTCTTTTATTTTTTGTATCTTTTGCCCATTTTCTACATTTAAAACCTCTTCTGAACGTATCAAAATTCCGTTCTACTTGTTCTTCATCTGAAAGCTTACCGAACATTTACCATAAATTTTTGTGCAGGTTCTACTATAAAAGAGATAAGTCTTGGTATTGCATTTATTAAAATTGTCATAATAATTATTAAAAATATCGTAATTATTATTATTCTATTATTTTTCAAAATGTATTTCTCCTTTCTTATCTCTTTTTTATTTAATTTATTTTAATCTAGTATAATATATTTTATTATTATATTATATATTTTCTTCTATAATCTTTAATAATATATTATCATCTAAATTTCTGTCTAAGACTATTTTTTGATTTTTCTTAAACCATGTTATTTGTCTTTTTGCATATCTTCTTGTATTTTGTTTTATTTTTTCTAACATCTCTTTTTTAGTATACTCTCCTTTAAGATATGCTATAACCTCTCTATACCCTATTGCCTGAAGTGATGTTATTTCATTATAATTATCTAATATATCATATATACTTTTATTTTGCCTATCTGCTATTTTTTTTATTACTATTTTTGTTTCTTCTATGATTCCTTCATCTAGCATTATATCTGCTCTTTTATTTATTCTTTCATATAGTTTTTCTCTTTCCATATCTATATAAAAGATCTTATAGCTTAAATTTTCATGATTATTATTTTCTTCTTCTATATTTCGTTCTTTTTTTATACCTTTATCTTTTCTTATAATGTCTATATCTGTTTTACTTATATTTGATAAATAATATATTTCAAGTATTCTAAATATTCTTTTTTTATCATTTTTTGATATATTTTTAATAGCTTTTTCATCTATCTTTTTTGCTTTTTCATATAATGTTTCTAATGTTTCTTTTCCAGATTTTATACTATCTTCTAACATTTTTCTATAGCTTAAAAGAATATTTTCATCATTTTCTTCAAAATTATATCCATATATTAAGCTATTTACATATAATCCGTGTTCCACCTATTATAATTATATTTTTACCCTTTTTTAATATCTCTTTTTCTATTTCTTTTACTTTTTTTACATATTCTGCAACAGAAAATCTTTCATCAGGCTCTTTTATATCTATCATATGATGAATAACATTTTCTTTTTCTTCTTCTGTAACTTTTGCAGTACCTATATCCATATACTTATATATTTGCATACTATCTATTGATATTATTTCTGCATTTATCTTTTTTGCAAGTTTTATACTAAGTGATGTTTTTCCGACTTGCTGTTGGTCCTACAATTACAGGTATTATCATTTTCTTGAAAACTTCCTTTCTAAATCATAAAGACTTATTTTTATTGCTGTTGGTCTTCCATGTGGACATGTAAATGGATTATCTAATGATAATATTTCATCTAAAAGTGATTTTATTTCCATATCTGTAAGTTCTTTGTTTCCTTTTATTGCCGCTTTACATGCTACAGTTGCTAAAAACCTATTTTCGATTTCTTGTCTTCCGTGAGTTTGCCTGTCCATCTATTTCATCTAATATATCTAAAAATAGTTCTTTTGTATTTAACACTTCACACATACTAGGAACTGCTGTTAATTTAACAGTATTTATTCCAAATTCTTCAAACTCAAATCCTGCTTTATTAAACACTTCCTTATTTTCATGTGCAAGTTCATTTTCTCTATATGATAATGTTATTATATCTGGAAGAAGTAATGTTTGTACATCTTTTTCTTCATTTTTATAATAATTTGATTTAACTTTTTCAAATAATATTCTTTCATGTGCTGCATGTTGATCGAGTAAATACATTTCATCTTTTACTTCAAATATTATATATGTTCTAAATACTGTACCTATAACCTTATACTGTACTCCGGAATTTCTAAATATACTTTCATTTTTTACTTGTTTTACTGTAGAACTTCCGATCTATTTTTTCTTCGTTTTTAAGTCTTTCTTTCCTTTTTTCAGATACTTCTGTTCCAAAAGCTTTTTGATACATTTCATCAAATTTAATTTCATTTTCTTTTTCTAATTTTTCATTTAATTCTGCAACATCAAAAACTCCAGTATTTTGTGATACTTCTGATTTTTGCCCATCAATTATATTTTCTATTTGATATACGGTATTTATTTCATTTTTATTTTCTTTTTCTTGTATATGTTTATCTAAATCTTCTTTATTTATTTCATTATTTTCTTCATTTTCATCATATTCTTCTTTAAATTTCTTTTCCGAGTTTTCTAATGTTTCATTCTTATATTTTTCGCCTTCATTTTCTAATGTTCTTACTATTATTGTTTTATCATCGGTAATTTCTTTTGATTTATCCTCTATATCAAACAATACATCATCTTTTTTTTCTTTAATAACATCTAATCTTATTGTTTCTTCTGAAAAAACACCATCTTTATTTTCATTTACAGTGATTTTATTATATTCAACTTTATTTCCGAAAAAGATCTTCTGTTTCTTCAATTGTTATTATTTCTTCTTTTTCTTCAAATAAGTTATCATGTATATTATTATTTAAATTATTACCTTTATTATCACTAACATTATTATTTTTGTTTGTACTATTATCACTATCTATACTATATTTCTTTCTGTATTCTTCTATTATTTGATCTATCTTACTTTTTTTTATAGGGTTTTCATCAGCTTTTTCTTCATTATTACTATAATTATTAGTATCATTAATACTATTTTCATCATTATTATTAATTATACTTTTATTATTATCTTTTTCTAAATCATTATTATTATCTTTTTTATTTTTATCATTTAGAGTTATTTTATGAAAAGATGGTTTTAGATATTCAAATGGTGATTTTGTTTCTTCTACTTTAAATCCTTTTCCGTTCTCCTTCATATCTTATTGCATTTCTCACTAAATCTTCTTTTGTAAGTCCTTGTTTTACTGTCTCATATATTGCTTTAAAAATTTGTCCTTCATTTGAAAAACGTACTTCTAATTTTGCCGGATGTACATTTACATCAACATATGCTGGATTCATTTCTATATTTAATATACAAAATCCGGAATCTTCCAAGTGGTATAAGTCCTTTGTATGCCTTTTCTACCGCACTTAAAAATACCTTATCTGTTATATATCTTTTATTTACAAAAAATATTTGATTTCTTCTGTTTGATCTAGAAATTTGTGGTTTTCCTATTACTCCATATACTCTAATATCATCAATCTTATTATCTACTTCTATTATATTTTCTGCAACTTCTCTATCATATAATGAATATACAACATTTTTAAATTCACCGACTTCCGATTTGTACTAAATAATACTTTTCCATTATTTGTAAGTCTAAATGATATATCTTTATTTACTAATGCTAAATATCTTAATGCTTCATCAATATATCCTACTTCTGTATAATCTTTTTTTAAAAATTTATATCTTACAGGTGTATTAAAAAATAGGTTTGTTACAATTATTGTTGTTCCTATATTTGTTGCAATATCTTCTTTAGATATAACATTACCTGCTTCTAATACAATTTTTATTCCGTAGTTCATCTTCAGCTGTTTTTGTTATCATTGTAATTCTTGATATTGCAGCTACAGATGCTAAGGCCTCACCTCTAAATCCCATAGATGTTACATGTTCAATATCTTTTGCAGATCTTATTTTACTTGTTGCATGTCTTTCAAAAGCAATTTCAACATCATCTCTTTTTATACCATGTCCATCATCTATTATTGTTATACTTTCTATTCCACCTTTTACAACTTCAACTGTTATATTTTTACTTCCTGCATCTATAGAATTTTCTACTAATTCTTTAACTACAGATGCTGGTCTTTCTATAACCTCTCCTGCCGCTATTTGGTTTATTGTTAATTCATCTAATTGTACAATATCTCGCATTTTTTCTCCTTAACTTTTATTAAATCTTCTATATACTTAATTTAATATATTCTATTATTTGCTTTATTTCATTTGCTGTTGTATCTACATATTTTACTTCTTCATCTGTATATATATTATCATATTCATATTTATGACGCATAAGTGCTAGTTCATATTCTATACCTGTTTCTTTTTCATTATCTACTACAACTGGTAGTTTAAGCATCTTTAATTCTTCAATCTTATTTAATACCTTTTCTTCAGATATAACAAAATTTTTAGCAATTGCTTTTTCTATTACTGTTATTTTATCTACAAGTTCTTTTACAAGTGAATCTCCTAGATTTTCTGATTTAAATATCATTATTTTTGCAAGTACATCATGTATCTTATAATTTCTATTTATTGTATATTTTTGTCTTAATTTAGCATCTACCTCTTCTGCAAGTTCTTCTAATTTTAATACTCTTTCCTTATCTTTCTTTCTTTTACCTATTATCATATCAAATATTTTTTCTAAAACCCTTTTTGTTTCTATACTATCTATTTCTTCGTCTATTATAAGGAGGTTAGCATTTGCAATTATTGTATCTACCTCTTTTGTAATTTTTCTTTTTATTTCATTTTCTTCTATAAGTATTAATTCATCAAATCTGTTTAAATCAGTTCTTTGTTTTGAATTTTTTGGATTATATATATAATTTAAAAATATTTCTGCTTTTTCTGCAACTTCTAATATTTTTGTAAGTTTTCTTTCATATTCAATATTAGGTAATTTCTTATTAAGCTTATTAAAATAATATTCCTTATAATCTGAATACATATCTGTTAAGATTTTTCTTAGTTTTTCTGCCTCTTGCTTTATTTTAAATCCATCTATTAATGATGAATATTTTGAATTTGTCTCTGCTCCTATTTTAGCATATTTTTGTTGTTTTCTTATAAGATCTGATATATCTTCTACCATTTTATCTGATTTATTTTTATTCTTCCTTAATATTTTTTCAAGTTCAAATAATTTTACTTTTTCTTTATCATCTATTCCTGCATCAACATATCTTTTTTCTTCAAGCTTTATATATTTTATATATTCTAATATATTTAAAAAACTCTCTTTATATCTATCTTTTAAACTTTTTAACTGACTATACAATTCTTCTTTTATTTTTTCTTTTTCTTCAAGTTCTAATCTTAATTCTTCTTTTGCCTTTTCTATATCTTTTATTTCTGAATTTGTATCATTTGTATAATCTTCATTTTTTAATTTTTCTTCTAATATTTCTGTTTTTGAAATTTTTTCTTCTATTTCTTGTTTCTCATTTAATAACTTAACATATTTTTTTAAATATATTCCAATATCAATACTATTATTAATTATTGTTTCTATTTTATCTTTTTCATCAAATATATTTTTTTCAAAAGCATTACCTTCAAGTGCTAAATCTCTTAAATATTCATGTATAGATTTTTCACTTCTTATTTCTGCTCTTATACTTTCTATGTTTTTAATTATATCATTATTATAGTCATACTCTGTATTTTCAATTTCAACATTTTGTTTTAAATCCTTATATACTTCTAAATCTTCTTTTTGTTTGCATTTTTCAATTGTTTTTTCTACTAAAAAAGGATCAAATGTGATTATAATATTAGGGAGTAAAATTTCTGTATATATATCTTTAAATTCCTCTGTTGTATTATATACTATAGTATTTTCATCTTTTTCCATTTCTAATATCACATATTCACAAATCTTATATTCATTTTTTTGTTCTATTAACTCTCTTTTTAATTTTTCTATTAAACTCTCTTTATTATTTGTAGCAACCATAATATATGGAAGTTTTATTTTACCTCCTCTTGACTTTGAAAATAATTCTTTTAATTTATATATACTTGTTAATACATATATCTTACTTTTTTCTTTTTTAAATTCAATCTTATCTCCAAACTCTTTTATATTCTTAATTTTCTCTTCATAATTATTAAGAGCATTTTTAAGTATTCCCATACATGCATAACTATATATATTAGTATATTCTGATATATTTCTATATATATTTGCATTTTCCATATCTATTGTTACTTCTTTTATATTATTTTCTAATGTATCTATAACAAAATTAACTCTTCCCAAAGTTTCTTGATTTAATAATTTTGATATATTTCTCTTTTCTTCTTCTAAAATACTATAGTTCATATAATACCTCTTTTTTTATTCTCTATTCTTTATTATTTAATATTTATTTTTTATATTTTTATTTATTATTTTTTCCCTTATTTCTTATAATTATTAAAATTATTACTGCTACTATTACTACTATTATTTGTAGCTGATACCGAATTTGATCTTGCTTTTTCATAATATTTTTTAAGTTTTTTCATTACAAGATAATTTATAGTACCTTTTGGATATGTCCCATCTTGTTGTTTTTTACCTGCTGGTATATCTGTTAAGATTTCAATTCCTTCATCAATAGTATTTACTGCATATATATGAAATTCTTTTTTCTTAACACTTTCTATTATTTCATCTGGAAGATGTAAATTTCTTATATTTTGTACTGGAATTATACATCCGGTGTTTACCATTTAGTCCTCTCATTTTACAAACTTCATAAAAGCCAACTATTTTTTCATTAACACCACCTATTGGTTGTATCTTACCTTTTTGATTAACAGATCCTGTTACTGCTATAGATTGATTTATTCCTACTTCTGAAAGACTTGAAAGAATTGCATATATTTCTGTTGATGATGCACTATCTCCGATCTATTCCCCCATATAATTGTTCAAAAGCAATACTTGCTGTCATTGTAAGTGGAAAATCTTGTGCATATTTTTCTCCTAAATATCCTGTTATAATTCCAATACCTTTTGAATGAATATTTCCGTGACATTTGAACTTCTTTTTCTATATTAACAACACCTTTTGCTCCCATATATGTATTTGCAGTTATTTTAACAGGTTTTCCGAAAGCTTATTTCTCCAAATGATGTTATACTAAGTCCATTTATTTCACCTATTTGTTCACCTTCTGTATCTATTAATATTACTTGTTTTTCTATAAGTTCTGCTTGTTTTTTATCATATTTATTTATTCTATCTTTTCTTTCAATAAAAACTTTAATAATATGATCATCTTTTATTGTATTACTATTTTCTCTTTTTGCCCAAACATTAGCTTCTGATATTACTCTACCTATCTCTGCAAAATCTGTTGATATTTTTTCTTGTACTCCTGATAATTTTGATGCATATTCTATAAGTTGTTCTACCGCATCATTTTCTATAGGAAGAAGTTTTTCATCTTTTATATAACTTGATATGAACATACAAAGTTTTTTAACATTTTCCTTGTTCATTTCTGCTTCTTCTTCATATTCTACTTTTATTCTAAAAAGTTTTTTAAATTCTGAATCTTGAGTTATAAGCATATTATATATATCACTAGAACCTATAAGTATAACTTTAATATCTAATTTCATACTTTCTGGTTTCAATGTTGAAAGCATCATTGGCATCCTATAATCTTTTGAAACTTCTATACCACATTCTTCTAATTTTAATATTTTCTTTAATGTATCATAAAGTCCTGGTTCTCTTAAAAGTTCTTTTGCTTGAAATACAATATATCCACCATTTGCTTTATGTATAAGCCCTGATTTTATTTTCATAAAATTAGTTTTAAGTGTACCATATTGATTTTCATACTCTACTTTTCCGAAAAATATTTTCAAAACTATAATCTACATCCATTACAAGTGGAACTGTTTCTGTTCTACTATTATCTACAAAAATATTAACATTATATCTTTCCATTATATTTTCTTTTTGAACCATTCCTGGATTTTTCCTTTTATCTTCAATCTCTTCATGGCTTGACTCTAAAAACTCATTTATATTTTGCAATATATCTTTTTTAACATTACAAATATATTCTACTATTTTATCATTATCACTATATTTTTCTTCTAGATATTTTGTTGCGACATTTAATGTAGCACTTGCAACAGTTGTTTTCCAAGTAGACATTTCTCTTTCTTTTTCTATCTCAAACCCTCTTATTTTTGTTAATACTTCAAATATCTTTTCTTGTATTTGTGGTGATTTTCTTTCATATTCTACTTTTTCTTTTTGTGGAAGTTTTTCATATTCTTCTTTTGAAAGTGTTTTACCATTTTTTACTGGAAGCATAAAAACACCTTTTGCTCCTTCAACTATTTCAAACCCCATTGGCTTTGTAGTAATATTTAAATCTTCTACAAGTTTCTTCTTCCTTAACTCTAAACTTTCTTCTGCTACTTTTTTCTTATTTGAAAGTTCATCATCTTTAAATGATTTTGATAAATTTTCTTTAATATATGATATATATTGTTTCATATCATTTTTAAATTTAACTGCATCACCTTTTTTTAAAACTATAGATATTGGTTCATCTTCTCTCATAAAGTTATTTACATATACATAATCAAAAAGTTCTTTTTCCTTTTCTTTTATTTTTTCTTTTAAATAATTATTAATATATTTCATTTTACCAACACCTGTAGGGCTTTCTATAAATATATTATATCCTTTGTTTTCAATATCAAGTCCAAATAAGAATGCAGATGTTCCTCTTTCTTGTCCAAATATAAGGTTTGTTGTATCTTCAACATATTCATTACCATCATAGTTTATTTCATTCTTATTATATTTTGCTTTTAATTCTGTTATTTTTAATTCATACTTATTTTGCATTTTATCCTCTTATCATTTGTATATATTTTTTCACATATATTATACACATATAGATATTTTATTTCTATATATTTTTCATGTTTTCTAATGATTGTAATATTTACATCGATATATATTTATTTTATATAACCAAACTAATTCTTATTATTTTTTTCAAGAAGTCTCTTTGCTTGTGATTTCTTAAGATAATTTGGTATTATTTCATATTCTTTTTTTATTTCATCATCTTCTAAAACATATTTGCCTGAATTAATATCTTTTATTCTTTTCTCAAATCCCCTATTATCTACAATAACTTCCTTTAATTCTACTTCCACTCCTGAAATTTTTTCTCCTATTTTTTTCTTAATAGTTTTAATTAAGCTTTTTCCTTGATCTTTAGTATCTTTGTCATAAATAACCATAAAATTATAATTTAACTTTTTCAAATCATATTCATTAACATTAAGTTTAAAATATAACTCTTCTAAACATTCTTCTATGTTTCCAGCACATTCTACAATTTTTCTTCCTTTATCAGAAAACCTATTATTATATGCTCCCATATATATTTGATCATTATTTGCATATATTATAGATAAATATATCACATTATTAATATCTTTTTCTAAACCTATCTCAAATATATTTTCAAGGCTTGTCATCTCAATAATCTCAACATCTTTTTCAAAACATAATCCTTTTAAAAGTGCTATTCCTATTCTGATCCCTGTAAAAGAGCCGTGGACCTGTACATACTCCTATTCTTTCTATATCTGAAAATTTAATTTCTGCTTTTTTAAGAACTTCTTCTAATACTCTCATTACATTTTCTGAATGTGATTTACCGATTATCTTCTATAACACTATAACTTTTTCCTTTTTTATCAACTATTCCTATTATACATTTTTTTCCTGATGTATCTAAATATAATGTATTTTTCATAATATCTCCTTTTATATTTATTTATACTTTTTTATTATATCATACACTACAAATTTTAACATAAAAAAGTGATATCTCCTAAAAAATATCACCATATTAAAGTATTATATTATATATTATCTTTCTATTTCATTTTTTACTTGTTCCTCTTTTTCTTTATTCTTAAATCTTTCTACTACTTCTTCAATCTTTTTATCATAATTATTATCAAACTTTTCTTCTGAGAACTCTCTTTCCTTATCTCTTACTTTTTCTCTTTCCGTTAATGTTGTTATATAATCTTCAGCATAGTTATATCCTATAACTTCCCATTCTCCTGTTTTTTCATTATAATCATAACTTTCACGAGGGTTAACTGGTAGTCTCTTATCTGGATCTTCTTTCTTATAGTATTTTGCCATATTCTTATATACTTCAAACATATTCATAGGGTTTCCATTATCATCTACCATAACTTCTAATTTTTCTGTATCTATTATTCTATCTTTAAATGTATGCATATCCATTTTTGACATCTTAACCTTTTCTTTTCCGCCTCGACTATAATTATAGTCTGTTTCATAGCTATAATCTTCATTCTCAATTATATTACCTTTTATACATACTTGATTTTCCCATAATGTTTGGATTGAATCATATACTAAATCTTTAAATTCTTCTTCTGTAACATTTTCATCCATCCCTTTTTCTCTTAAATCTTCTTTAATATATCTAACAATATCTAAAAATCCACCATTACTATCTATTTCACCTTTTTCTGACTCATCTGATTTTGAGCGTCCAAAAAAGTTTTTAATTTCATTTCTTATTTCATCTACACTAAGCCCCTCTTTATTCTTAGGAACTCCTCTCAACCAGTCTTCTATATGATTACCTATATTATTACCTTGACCTAATGTTGTTTCTATTCCTTGACTAAAAAATACTCTTGATTCTATATCATGTACTTCTTTTACTTCTCCATTTCTTATTCCATTATTAGGAACAAGTCCTTTTTCTTCAATACTTTTTAAGTTACCTTTACTTGTTACATGCCAAAACGATTCTTCTTTTAAATATTCATCTTTAAGTTTACTATATTTCATATCTTCACCTCTTTTCTTATAATTATACATACTCATCATACTATTTTTCATTTATTATTAAAACTAATATCTTTTATATAATAATATTTTTAATAACTTTGTTACAATTCAAACAATAAAGAATAAGAATAAGAATAAGAATAAGAATAAAATTAAATTTAAATTCAAGAAGAAAACAAAAAGATAAAATAGATAAAAGATAATAAATACACATATTAAAAAGAAGAAACTAAATTCTATTATTAGTTCCCTCTTTATCATTAAATATTATATTATATTATCTATATTATTCTATATTCCATGTAGTCTTTTGACTTAAATCTATATAATCATCATATTTTAAACTTTCGTTTATATATACATTAAGTCTACTTCTACCTAATGATGATACAGGTATTGTTAATTCTGTTTCTGTCTTTTCTACTTCTTTTTCTTCAATCTTCTTATCATCAAGTTCTACTTTTACTTTAACCTTAGTAGATGGTGTTGGTGTACTTCCTGGTATTGCTGGTGTAGACGGAGTAGCTGGTGTAGCTGATGTTCCTGTCATTTTAGCAACATTTATAACTATCTTACCTTTTATAAGTTCTGGAACTTTGTTTACAAATATCTTAACTTCTGTTCCTTCTTTTACAGTTGTTCCTGCTGTTGGTGTTGAAAGTGTAACTATTCCATTAGACTTATACTCAACATATGTTTCTTGTTCTGTAACTTTTAAGTTAAGTGCTTGAAGTTTTTTAATTGCTTCTTCTTTCTTTAAATCTTCAAGTTTTGGTATTACAACATCTTTTTTAGCTGTCCCCTTACTTACATATATTTTTATAGCATCTTTCTTAGCTATTTCACCTTGTTCATTCTTATTATATTCTAATCTTAAAAGTTTACCTTTTCCTATTTCTTCACTATGTTCTTCTATTATTTCATACTTAATTCCAGCATCCTCTAAAGCTTTTTTAATTTCATCTACTGTCTTTTTATCAAGCTCATCAGGAACTTTAACCATTTCAATCCCTTTACTTACATATACTTTTATAACAGTTCCTGTTTTTATCATATAGTTTGGTTGAAATTTAGGATCTTGTTTTATAACTTCACCCTTTGGTACTTCTTCATTAAATTCTTCTATTATCTCATATTTGAATTTAAGTTTATCTAAAAGTGCTATTGCTTCATCTTTTGTAAGTCTTTTTTCATCTTGAGCACCTGCTAGGTTTGGTATATATGCTTCTTTTTGTCTATCTTGATTAAGTAAAAATATAGTTGTAGCTACAATTATTATTAATACAATTATTGAAGCTATACCAAGCATCAACCATTTAAGCCATGGTTTTTCTTCAAATATATTCTTCTTATTATTTTTTTCTTCTTCTCTTCTCCTATTTTTAACAATTGGTATACTTTTTGTCATTTGACTTACTAAACCTTCTTGACTAAATGCAGAAAAGTCTGTTTCTGGATGTTTTGATAATATTTCTAAATCTTGTGATAATTCATTTGCACTATTATACCTTTCTTCCTTATCTTTTTTCATTGCTTTTAATATTATATAGTTAAGTCCTTCAGGTATTTCAGGATTTATACTTATAGGTTCAATTGGTTTTTCTTGTACTTGTTTAAGGGCAACAGATACTGGTGTATCTGCATCAAATGGTACTCTACCTGTTACCATTTCATACATAACAATACCTATTGAATATATATCTGATTTTGCATCTGTTATTGTACCTTTTGCATGTTCTGGTGAAAAATAGTGAACAGATCCTATTGTACTTCCAAATGCTGTCATTGTTGCATTTGTAACTGCTTTTGCTATACCAAAATCTGTTACCTTAACTGTAAAATCATCTGATATTATAATATTATGTGGTTTTATATCTCTATGTACAATTCCATTTTTATGTGCCATTTCTAATGCTGCTGCTATTTGTTTTGCAATATCTACTGCAACTTTCCATGGAATTCTACCTTCTTCTTCTATTATTTCTTTTAATGTTTTACCTTTTATAAGTTCCATAACGATATAGTACATTCCGGTCACTTATTCCAACATCATATACTGAAACAATATTTGGATGTGTAAGTGATGCCGCTGCTTGTGCTTCTGAATTAAAACGCTTTATAAATTCTGAATCTGTTGTAAATTCATCTTTAAGTACTTTTACTGCTACTTCTCTATTTAAGACATGGCATTTTGCTCTATATACTGTTGCCATTCCTCCTACACCTATTTTTTCTAGAATCTCATATCTATTTTCTAGCATTTTCCCTTGTAAATTCATATTTCTCCTATTTTCTTATAACAACAACTGTTATATTATCCATTCCTCCATTTTTATTAGCTTCAGCTGTAAGCTTTTTAGAAACATCTCCTGTTTCTGTTTTTAAAATTTCTGCTATTCTTTCTTCTGAAACCATATTAGTAAGTCCATCTGTACACATTAAAATAGTATCACCTTCTCTAAATTTTTTATGTATTACATCTGGTTCTACAAGTTTAGAATTTCCTATTCCCTTTGTTACCATATTTTTATCTGGGTGTTTAAATGCTTCTTCTCTTGTTATCTTACCATCTTCTATTAAATTTTCTATATAACTATGATCTTTTGTAAGTTTTTTAAAGACATCTTTTCTTAGCCTATATATTCTACTATCCCCTGCATGTCCTATATATATATCATCATTTATGATAAGTAGGATCTCAAGAGTTGCTCCCATATACTTATACTTTTCATCTTCTTTAGATTTTTCATATACTATCATGTTTGCATATTCTATTGCCCCATTTACAAGCTTTTGAATATCTTCCTTATTATTAAATGTAATTTCATAATTATTTAAGATATAACTTTTAGCTGCTGCTGTTCCGAAGTCTACTTGCTATTTCTCCTCCGTTATATCCTCCCATACCATCTGAAACTATATATATATCTATTCCTATTTCATCATCTGCTATATAATATGTATCTTCATTGATACTTCTTACTTTACCTATATCTGAATTTGCAAATACTTCCATCTTTTTCCTTCTTATATTCCCTTATATAATAATATATTTATTATATTTTATCAATATTTTTCTTTCTAAGCTGTCCGACATGCTGCATCTATGTCTTCTCCGAAGCTTTCTTCTTACTGTTGCAACTATTCCATGGTCATTTAAATAATCTCTAAATTTAATTACATTTTCGTTACTTGTCTTTTTAAATGTTCTTTCTTCTATTTCATTTATAGGTATTAAATTTACATGTGATTTTATGTTCCTTATAAGTCCAACTAATCTTTCAGCATCTTTTATACTATCATTTAAGCCTTTTATAAGAGCATATTCAAAAGATATTCTCTTACCTGTTTCTTCTTCATAATACTTACAAGCAGATAAAAGCTCTTTTATATTATACTTCCTATTTACTGGCATTATTTTGCTTCTTGTTTCATCATCTGTATAATGAAGTGATACTGAAAGTGTACATGAAAACTTAAGCTTTGCAAGCTCTCTTATCTTATCTGCAATTCCACATGTTGATATACTAATATGTCTTGCTCCAATATTTAATCCGAAATGGATCATTCATAATCATAAGTGCATTTACAACATTTTCAAAATTATCAAGAGGTTCTCCAATTCCCATAAATACAACATTTGATATTCTAATATTTTCTTCTTTTTCTAATACTTGTATTTGTGAAACAATTTCTCCTGTAGTAAGATTTCCTTCAAATTTTGTTTTAGTTGATGCACAAAATTCACATCCCATCTTACAACCTTTTTGTGTCGATACACATATTGTATATCCGATGATTATAACTCATAAGAACTGATTCTATTGCACCACCTGTTGGAAGTTTTATCAAATATTTTTTTGTACCATCTACAGATACTTGTTTTTTTAATATTTCTAAATTATCAATATAATAATTTTCATTAAGTTTTGCTATAAGTTCTTTAGAAAGATTTGTCATTTCTTCAAATTTTTCTGCTTTTTTCCTATATAACCATTCATATATTTGTTTTGCCCTATACTTCTTTTCATTTAAATTTTCTATAACTTCTTTTTCTAAATCATCATATTTAAATGATTTTATACTTTTTTTATCCATTTTTCTCCTATTTTTCACCTTCTACTTTTAGCTTGAAAAATGTTACTTCACTTGGATTAAATAATCTTATAGGTATATTAGTATTTCCTATACCTCTTGAAATTAATACTCCTGTTCTTCCATTTTTACTATATTTTATCCCTGCTGTATATTTAGGAAAAAATCCTTGATTTATAGCAACAAATCCTAAATTTAAGAAAGGTATTCTAAATTGTCCACCATGTGCATGTCCTGTAAATGCAAAATCTATATTTCCGAAGCTCTCCATATACATCTACATATTCTGCTCTATGTGCTAAAAGAAGTGTTATATTTTCATCTTCCTCATTGTCTATCTCGTTTATAGACTCATGTAATATTACAGTATTTAATTCTGTATATCTATCTTTACTCATTATAATTATAGGTAATGGTCTTTTATCATTTCCGAATTAAATGTTGATACTTACTACCTTTTACTATATATTTTGGATAATATTCTTGAAAATCTTTAAAACCAATTATTCTTAAATTTACTCCATTAATTTTTATCTCATCTTTTTCATTTTTCAAATAATGTATCCCTAAATTTTCAAGCTCTTCCCAAAATCTTGCTATCATCATATTCTTTTCTTTACTGCTACACATTTTCATTCTAGCTTCATGATTACCTACAATATAGTATATCCTATTTGCTGGCACTGCTTCTGCAAGTCTTCTCATAAAAAATATACTAAATTCAAGCTCATTTTTATAAAAGTCCATAAAATCACCTGTACAAAATACTAAGTCTGGCTTTTGCTCTGCTATTATATCAATTATTTTTTGATCTTTCCCATAATCATTACAATCATGAAGATCTGATATTTGACATATTGTTATTTCTTTATCTTCCTTATCTCCATTTTTTGATCTTATCTTTCTTGTTATTCTTGTTATTGAAACTCTCCTATTATCCCATATATTGTATATAATAGTAATAATTGCCAATACTACAATTACTCCTAAAACTATATATAATATTTCCATTTTTTCCTCCTATTTTACTATTTTAAAATTACTACTATAATAACAAATATACATTAATACTACTAATTCTAATCTAAATGATATTTTTAGTATATATTAATGTATTATTTTAATTGTTATCTTATGTATTTTTACTTTTTCTAATTTCCTGATGTTTTTCTTGCTAAAACAACATATCTTTGTTGTGAATCATCACTACATGTAGATAATGATACTTCTGTTTGTCCTTTAGTATCTCTTCTCATATATCTTGCATCACTAGGTGTTGTACTAAATCCTTCATATATTGTATATTCTACCCTATTTCCTGAATTATCTGTTATATATATCTTATCACCAACTTTTAAAGTATGATTTTTAGAAAAAAACATATTATTCCTATAATTATGTCCTAATATTGTTGTATTTCCAGGTTCATTTATTCCATTTTGAGTATCAAGCATTGCTGTTGCAATTTCAAGTGAACGTTTGCTTAATGGAAATAATATAGGATATTTAACTTTTGTCTTTGGTATTTCTACTGTTCCTACAACATCAAAATTTTCCATTCTAATTCTTTTTGCCTTACTTTTAACAATAGGCTTTTTACTTCCATCATCTATTCCTAGAAAATCTGCATCATTATTTATTTGTCCTCTATCTTGTCCTAAATCTAATTTTCCTTTATTAAACTGTTCTACTACATCTTGTGCATTTCTTTCTGCTTCATCATCATTCATTTTAGAGATAACAAAAAAAGTAATTGTAGATACAACTAATATTATAGTTATTACTATCATTATTGTTAATATTATACTTACTCTTTTTTCTTTTTTTTCATCTATTTCATCATACATATATATTCCTCCATCACACATATTATACATTATATTATACCATATTTATTTATTTTTTACATTTATTTGTAATCTTGTTACATTTTAGATACAAAAAAGAGAACCTAAATCTTTAGGTACATCTCATCTCTTCCCATTATATCTTATCATATATTTTCCACATACCATTTTTAGTAGAACCTATTCTTTCTAATATTCCCTTTTCTCTAAGTATTCGTATATTATATGATATACCATCTCTTGTTATTCCAAGTATTTTAGCCATTTCTACTTGAGTTATAGTATTATCTTTTCGTATAAGATTCAATATTTTTTCTTGTGTAGTTTCTTGTGTAGTTTCTTGTGTAATTTCTTGTGTAGTTTTTACCATTTCATTAACTGCATCTAATATAACTTCAAGCATAAATTCTATAAATTCATTTGAATTACCAGCATTATTACATTTTTGTATTGAAATATAGTACTTACCTTGATTTTTTCGGCTAAATGTCAAGAATGGGGGGATAGAAGTTCTTATAATAAAAAAGAGAACCTAATAATCTAGTTCTCTTTTTCCCCCTTAAGTATAACTCTATTTCAATCTCTGTTTCAGTTTGATTCTTTGTTTATCTTTCTTTAAAATCAAATTTTCGATTTTTTCTATTTTTTTAAAATCTCTTATCGGATTCAATTTACTTTTCTGTAATAATTTAATCTCTATTTCTTTGTTTAGAACCCGTATTGCTCTTTTTACCTCTTGAATTTCTCCAGTATTTTTTTTAACAAGCATTTTTTCACTCCTTTTCTGGTTATTCAACCTAAAAAATTAATCGATTTCTTTCTTCTTCCTCAATTAACATAATTATTATACTATAACTTTATGTTATTTGCAATAGTTTTTACTTGTTTTTTTCTTATTTTATTGTATTTTGTCATTATATTCTAACTTAATTGCATATATTTTCCCTAAATTAGGGTTTATATTAGCTTTACCTATAACTTCTTTATTTCCTTTGATCATATTAAATGTTATATTATACATATTTTGTTCTTTATTTATTATAATTTTATCTATATCTTTTTCTTCAAGTTCAAATCCTATTTTTTTCATAGTTGTTATTAATAATTCTTTTGCTTTTTTCTTATTTTCTTCATTATCCTTAAATGTCTTAATATTTTTATCTATAATATTATTATAGCTTTCTAACCTATATTCTTCACCTATTGTTATATTACTTCCATCTTTTAATGTAACTATCTTTTTATTACCTTCTATTTTCTTTGATATTATTTCATCTTTTTCATTAAATGCTTTTGCATATAGTCTAATACTATTTAATGCTCCACCTGTTAATATATCTTCCCTTTGTTTTATTTCTTCTAATATTTGTGCCTGTTTTATTGTTTCCATTATTCCGAAGGTCTCTTTTATAGTTTTTTATAGCAATTACTATCCATATTGTTAACAATAATATTATTAGCATTATTGTTATTAATATCATTTCTCTTTTTACATCTTTTTTCATAAGTAGATTATTCCTTTCATCATATGTATATTTAAAATATAGTACACGTTTTTTATTTTTTCAATTATTTTTACATATTTGTATTATATAGAAAGATAGAGGAAATTATCTTTCCTCTATCTCTTTAATATCTTTTTCTTTTTCTTTCATCTTTTTATTTATTTCTATAATCTCATTTATTCTTTGTATAAAACTTTCTATCATTACTGTTTTAATCTTATTTTTCTTATTTGCAATACTTGTATTTAAAAGTAATACTAACTTTTCCATAAATTCATTTTCACAATATAGTATTTCCTTATTTTTTATTGCTCTTTCTATAAGTTTATCTCCAATTGTTATTATATCTTCATTACTAGCATTTGTAATTCTTTGAAACATTTGAAGTGGTTCATAATATTTAAAAATTGGTATATCCATACATTCTTTTTCAAATAAGTCATAAAAAAGTTCCATTTTCATAGGAATATTTTTAAATACATTTTCAGAAAGTGCTTTCATTTCTGCCTCGTAAATCATATCATTAAGTTTAGTAAATCTTACTACTATCTCTTCCATTGAAAGACGTAGTTCATTTGAAAGTTCTATGCCAAGATTACTTAATTCATCTTTAACATTTCTACAATATTTAGATTTTAATATACTTTTATCCATCCCTTTTAAAAATCTATCTTTAATTTTATTCATATCTTTAGATATAAGGCCTTTTTCTTTAAAATATACAAAATATGCAAATATTTTAACAATATCTAATAATTCTAATCTTCCGATTTTCTATATCTTCTATTATTTCTTCTATTATTTTTGGAAATTCATCATCAGATATTTTCCAATATTCTTCTGTAAGTAGTCTCTTATATCCTGGAAGTTTTTTTGTATCTATTGTAGATATTATATCTTCCATATCTCTTTTAAATATTTTCATATCAAATATTCTTGTTCTTACATACATTTCTATAAACTTGAAGAAACGATATTCTGACTTAAAATTATAATAATAATTACTATCAAATTCTTTTATATAGAATTGTTTATTATCTGAAAGTACCCTTGATGATACAAGTATTTTTCTATATTCTTCGTTATTTTGTATCCCTTCAAACTTATATTTTATAATCTTCCCTGCTTTTATTTCAAAAGATACCGCTATTGTAAATATTAGCATTGTTTGAAGAACCCTAAAACTTGTATCAGGATATGCTATATTTACTGTATTATATATTTTTTCAAAATCATTTAAAGCATGTTTTAAGATTCTTAAATTTCTTGTACCACTCTTCATAAATGTATTTGTAATAATACCTGTATTTCCTCTTAAAAAACGTATAAGGTCCTTATTATTTTCATATCTTAACAATATCCCGTTTATAATATAGTTAAACTGTGGTGCATATTCAAATGTTTCTCCAATAAGCTTTTCTTTGATTCTTTCATAATCATTTACCTTATCAAAAACTAATTCTGTCTTATCTTTAATTTTTTCTACTAAAGGCTTTTCATCTTTACTATTATCTAAAAGTTCTCCCTGTTTATCTAATATATATGTAGAGATAAATGTTTTCATTTCTACATTTGTATTTTTAAGTTTTGTTGATAATTCTTTTTCATTACAGATTATTATTGTTTTTATATAATCATGTTCTACAAACTTGTTTATATATCCGAAGTATGTCTATAACATCTACATTTGCTCTTTCTAAATCATCAAAACAAAGAACCTTATCATCTGTGCTAAAAAAACTACCATAGTCTATTTTGTCTCCACCTTGTTTTAGTCCAAAAATACTTGCCATATCCATACTTGTTTTAGCATATTCTGGTATTTTAGTAACATCATTTTCTTTCATGAACTTTTTTAATGATTTATCCATTAATTGTGTGGTTTCTAAGAATATTTTTTTAGATATTTCTTCTAAATCTGATATACCATATAATGACATATATATTGTTGTATATTTTTTACCGTTTAATGTTAAGCTTTCTATTCTTTCCTTAACCTTATTATTCCAAAAATGTGTTTTTCCGGCTTCCCCATTCACCATTTATCATTATTGCATAATCTGTATAATCTGCTCTTACATAATCTAATATACTTTCAATTAGTTCTTCCATATCTTTCCTTTATTCTATTTTTTCTTTTGTCTTATTATAATCCAAGCATTAATCCTGGATATCCTTTAAATATTTGCTTACCTATTTTAATATCAAGTTCTTCTACTATTTTCATTATATATTCAAAAGCTTTTTCTTCATCTTCATATATATTTGTTTTAAATTCTAATTCCACAAAACTTCCGAAGATTTTCTACAGTATCTATAGATATTATTATATCTTTATACAAATATGATGTTCTTTTTTTTTCTACAACTACAAGCTCTTTTACTTTTAAAACATCAAAAATCTCTCTTATAGCTTCTATATCATCTACATTTGTTTCAACTTCTCTACATTTAAATTTAGCATTTTCTCCATCTTCTTTTGCCCAATTCTTATATGTTATACTATATTTGCCTTTTTCTTCTCTTGTTCTTAACCATTCTGCAACTGGTCTTTTATCTAAAAAATTCCTATCATTTGGTGTAAAATACGTATCTTTTTGTATTTCATTTTCTTCTACTAATTTTGCTTCACTATTTTTTTTTAATTTTTCGAGTAATTGTTTATCATTTAATAATTCAAACTTTGCTTCTATTTCTATCCTTTTTTTCATTATACTACCCCTACTCTTCTTATGTATTTAATTATTTCATCATATCTTTGTTTTCTTTTTTTTAAGATATTTTCTTTTCTCTCATTTGATAAATCTTCATCATATTCTTCTACTAAATTATCAGAAATTATATGTAAGTATGAAAACATTACTCCACTTTTTTCTGCTCCTAATGCCATATTTCCTATTTCTGGATCAACAAACTGAAAATCTCTTTTTACATCTTCTACCCAATATTTAGTTTCTTCTAAAACACTTGCAAGATTATAATGTTTGCCATGTATAATATTATATCCTTGTATATTTTCAAATACATTTTTCCATCTTATTTCTGTTCCATAAACATTACTTATATTACCTGTTGCTATATACTCATTTGGTGATATTCCTTTTTTTAATGTTCCTAACTTTCCTATATATATAACCTTTTTAACACCATATTTTCCGTAAAAGTTCTACAATTGCTTTTGATATATCTCCCCAATATGTATGTTTACATCCTAATAATATTCCGATTACCACCGTTTTAACATCTTCCATTTAAATTCACCGATTACCATACCATATTTTATCATCTGAAAGGCTTTCTAATTGTTCTACATATCCTAAAAACACTGTTTCTACTTTTGGAATATCTTTTAAATTTTCTTTTTTTAATTGTTCTAATATTTCTTCATATCCTATATTTTCTACAATAACTTCTTTTTCTACCCCTCTTATATCTAATGCTGTTTTAATAATATTACCATAATGAAATATATAATCTATACCTGGATAACAATTTAAATATGCAACATTTCCGATTAATTTCTATTGTTGGCCTCTTATAATTAAATCTCTTATTCTTTTCTTTTTTTATTTGTTTATCATCCCTTATATATTTTCCTCTTACAATTATTTTTTGTATATCTTTATCATATATCTTATCATTTACTTTTAGTTCAATATATTTTTCTAAAGATTCCCCCATCGAGTGTTCTTCTATTACTTCTTCTCTAGATCTCTTACTCATAATTATATTATTCTCCTACATATCTCAAATAATCTTTTTATCACTAATCTTTATCTTCATTTTTTATCATTTGTATATGTAATTCTTTTAATTGTTCTTCAGATATTTTTGATGGTGCATTTACCATTAAATCTCTTGCCTTTTTATTTTTAGGAAATGCTATTACTTCTCTAATGCTTGTTTCTTCAGCTAAAAGCATAACTAGTCTATCAAGTCCTGGTGCCGCTCCTGCATGTGGCATTGCTCCATATTCAAATGCTGTATATAGTGCTTTAAATTTTTCTTGCAGGTCTTCTTTACTATATCCTGCTATTTTAAACACTTTTTCCATCATTTCTATATCATAATTTCTAACTGCTCCAGATGTAACCTCAAATCCATTACATACTGCATCATATTGGTATGCTTTTATAGTTAACGGATCTACCTTGTCTATATCTTCTTTTGATATTTGTGGCATTGAGAATGGATTATGTGCAAAGTCTATTTTACCTTCATCATTTAATTCATACATTGGAAAATCTACTATAAAGCAGAATCTAAATGTATCTTTTTCTATTATATCTAGTTCTTGTCCAAGTTTTATTCTTGTTATACCTGCTATTTTTTCTGCCTTTTCTTTTACATTATTTGTAATGATAAATACAGAATGATTATTATTATCAAATTCTAATAATCTTTCTTTTGCAATATAATCCTTAGCTCCTACTATTTCTTTAACTTCTTCGTTTTTTTCTAATATACTATTTTTTAAGTCTTCTGTTACAAACTTAGATATACCTCCAGATATTTCACCATTTTGTACCTTGTAATAATATATTTGTTCTTCTGTTTCTTTTTTAACTTCTTCTACAATCTTATTATATTCTTTTCTTGTAAGTATTTTAGGTATAACAATACCATATGTATTTTCTTTTATAATCGTAGCATCTTTTCTAATTTCTTCCATTTCTTTTGATATATTTACATTTAAAAGTACATTTCTTAAATCTGGCTTATCTATACCAAAATATTCTAGAGAATCACTATAGCTTATTCTTCTAAACCCTACATTATCTACTTTTTTATCTGTATTCTTACTAAATACATCATGAAGAAGTCCTTCTATAACCTTTAAAACATCTTCTTGTTCTGCAAAACTCATTTCAAAATCTATTTGGTAAAATTCACATGGTGATCTATCTGCTCTAGGATCTTCATCTCTAAAACATGGTGCTATTTGGTAATATTTATCAAAACCTGACATCATAAGTAATTGTTTAAATTGTTGTGGTGCTTGTGGTAATGCATAAAATTCACCTTTATGTAATCTACTTGGCACTAAATAGTCTCTTGCTCCTTCTGGTGATGAATTTGCAAATATTGGTGTTTGAATTTCTACAAATCCTAAACTATCCATATAGTTTCTTGCATCTTTCATTATTTTTGATCTAAGTACAATATTTTTATGTATATCATTATTTCTTAAATCTAAAAACCTATATTGTAATCTTAAATCTTCCTTATTATTTCTATAATCACTGTTTATCTCAAATGGTAGATTTACCTTTGCTCTTCCTAAAACTTCTATTTCTTCCCCGTTTATTTCTATATCACCTGTTGGTATATTAGGATTTTTATTTTCTCTTTCTACAACTTTTCCTTTTACTCTAATTGTACTTTCTGCAGGAACCTTACTATATTTTTCTATTAATTTTTCATCACGAATTACTACTTGTGTTATTCCATAATGGTCACGTATGTCTATAAATGTAAGGCCTCCATAGTTTCTTATCTTTGAAACAAATCCTGCTATTGTTACTTCTTCTCCTACATTTCCTATTCTAAGTTCATTACAATTATGTGTTCTGTACATTTCTTTCTCCTATTTTAAAATTTTAATATTAATATATTAAATTATATCATAATCCCTTAATGTTATACATATTTTAATATATTTTTACTGCTTTCTTCTACATATTTTTCTATTTCTTTTTTCCTATACACATGTATATATGATGGATGGTGTATTGTTATATTATTATATCCAAGCTCATTAATTTTCTTTTTTAAATGTTTTTCAACAAGTCTACCAAGAAGTACAATTAATTTAGGTTTTACTATACTTAATTCATATACAAGGTTATCAAGACAGTTTTCTATTTCCAAATTATCCGGATATCTAATCTTACCTTCTTTATCTAGTGGTACACATTTTACCATATTTGACCTATAGCATGAAATATTACTATTTTCTTCTAATAATCTTTCTTCTATCATTTTTATCAATTTTCCACTATTTGTATTTTCTGAAAGTGGCATTTCATCTTCTGTTTCTTTGATCTTTGCAGATATCCCTACAAACATTATATCTGATTTTCTCATATTCTCCACTAAAGGTTTCTGATTACATGATATACTGCACCTATTACATTTTGTTATTCTACTTTCTTCACAATTCCTATTCAACTTATATTCCTATTTACATCCTCTTATTATATATTAATATATTTATAACAAACACTTTAATCTTTCATATTTCCTAAATTTAAACATATATGATTATATCATATTATATATATACTTTTAAGCAAAAAAGTTGTTAACAAAATTATTTAAAACTCTATTAACAACCTAATATTTATTTTAACTCTATATATTTCAAATTTCTTTATCTAATTTATTGTTCCCTTTATTTACAATTGAAAATGACTACAATATACTATTATTTCATATAATCTGGGATACTTGCATAATTTGATGCTGATGTACAGTTGCTAAACATACCATAAGCATTTCCTCCTTTTTCCTTAACTTTTTTTGCAAATTCTACTATACCATCAGAAATACTTATTATTCCACTACAATTTGAAAATGTCCACGAAAACCTTATCACATTTACATTATTCTTAAACAGCCCCTCTGGGATACTTGTTATTCCACTACAACCACTAAATACACTAGTAAAACTTGTTACATTCACATTATTTTTAAATAACCCTTCTGGAATACTTGTTATTCCACTACAACCACTAAATACACTATAAAAACTTGTTACATTCACATTATTCTTAAATAACCCTTCTGGGATACTTGTTATTCCACTACAACCACTAAATACACTAGTAAAACTTGTTACATTCACATTATTTTTAAATAACCCCTCTGGGATACTTGTTATTCCAGTACAACCAATAAATACACTATCAAAACTTGTTACATTCACATTATTTTTAAATAACCCTTCTGGAATACTAACTATACTATTATTGGGTTCAAATTTACTCATTACTTTACTTGTAACTTTCTTACTAAATAACCATTCAGGTATTTCTGTTAATTTAGTACTTGTATAGTATATAGGTATTTTATCTGGTTCTGGTTCATATATTTTAGATACATTTGGGATTTGAATAATATTTTCTTCATTTTTTTCTAATATCTTTCCCCATTGTAATATTTCTATCTCAAAACCTCCGTATTCCCTCCATCATCCCAAAGTCTTTAACATTTTTAAATTTTAAAATATATTCTCCTCTATCATAATACTTAGAATAAATATTATATAAATCTGTAATTTCTCCTTTTTCTCCATTACCATAATCTACTTCTATAGGATCAATCTCACCTAAGCTATAGTAATAACTACCAAATGGTATCTCTGTATTATTTTTTACTATAAGCTTAAATATCATCTTATCCTTATCTTCTTCTGGTATTGTAACACCACCTACTGTCTTAGGCCATGATTCTGTTGAAGAAGTTCCACCTGATGAAAATCCACCTGCTACTGTACCTTGTAGAACATTTAATACATTAGCCTTCGTATCAATAACATTTCCTTTCTTATCTGTTATATTATCTCCTACTATATTGTATTTGTTTGTAAACTCAGTTGTAGATAGTGCAAGCTCTGCCTGTGGACTTGGTTGTCCATTTTCAAGTGCTTTTGCTTTTAAATTTGCATAGCTTAACTTTGCTGTATCATATAGTTCTGCTTTTGCTTGTGCTTTTTGTGCTTGAGCTGATTTTGCAATTAACCCATTTTCTCCCATTGTCATTTGTATTGCTACCCCTGCTAAAAGTAACATTATAACTATGGTTATAACTAAAGCAATTAAAGTTATACCTGTTTTTTTATCTTTTCTCTTTATCATTAGTATCTATTCCTTCCATATATCAATAATTATATTTTAAGTTCAATATTATATTATTTCTACATATATTACACTATTTTAATATCAATTTTACTTGCTTTTTTAAAACAAAAAAAGATGATTATTATTAACCATCCTTTCTTATCTAGTATTATAATATTTCTAGTACAGCCATTTTAGCATTATCTCCACGTCTTGGGTTTAATTTAACTATTCTAGTATAACCACCAACTCTTCCTTCTTGGTTTTTAGCTATTTCACCAAAAATCTTAGCGATTACATCTGTACCTTTAACCTTATTAACTTTTTTCATTATTTGTCTTCTAGCATGTAATCTTGAAGGTAAATCTTTTTCTCTTTTTTCAGTAGTTTCTACTTTAACTACTTTGTTGTATTCTTTACCATTCTTACTTACAGCTTTTTCTGTTACTTTACGTCCATTAGCATCTAACTTAGCTTTAATAACTTTTTGATCAACTAGTTCGAAATTATCTTTTTCTCTTACTGCTAGTGATACTATGCTATCTGCTATTGCTTTAACTTCTTTAGCTCTATCTTCTGTTGTTGTTATTTTACCATGTAAGAATAGATCTGTTGTTAATGTTCTTAGCATTGCTAATCTTTGATCTGTAGGTCTTCCTAGTTTTCTCATTTAATTTTCCTTTCCTTATTTGTCTTCTTTTTTAAATTCTAATCCTAATTCTTCAACCTTATTAACTATTTCTTCTAAAGATTTAGCTCCTAAATTTTTAAATTTCTTAACTTCTTCTTTAGTGTATGAAATTAAATCTCTAACTGTTTTTATTTCTTTAATTTTCAAACAATTCATAGGTCTCTTACTAAAATTTAAATCTTCAACTTTTGTATCTAATACTTCAGTATCTTCTTCTCTTTTAGGTTCTAGCATAACTTGTACTTTTTTAACAATTTCTGTTAGATCTATAAATAGTTCTAAGTGGCTTGACATTATCTTAGCTGCTAAACTAATTGATTCTTCTGTTGTTAAGCTACCATCTGTCCAAACTTCTAACACTAATCTATCATAGTCTGTTCTATCACCAACTCTTGTGTTTTCTATAACATAGTTAACTTTTTTAACTGGTGTGAAAATTGAATCTATTGCTATATAATTAATATCTTCATTTTCCTTTTTATTTCTTTCTACTGTATTATATCCTCTACCTTTTTCTACAGTAAGTTCCATTACAAGGTTTGCTCCTTCTGAAGCTGTTGCTATTACTAAATCCTTATTTAATACTTCAATACCATCTACTGTTTTTATATCACCTGCAGTTATTACTCCTGCACCTTTATGTTTTAAAGTTAATTTTTTTGGTTCTTGTGTATCCATTTTAAATCTAACAGATTTTAGATTTAAAATTATTTCCATAACATCTTCAACTATATTTGGAATAGTAGTGAATTCATGTTGAACTCCTTCAATTTTAACCCCTGTTATTGCTGCCCCAGGTAATGATGATAATAATACTCTTCTTAAAGCATTACCAAGTGTTATACCATAACCTCTTTCTAATGGTTCACATACAAACTTCCCGTAATTGTTTATTCTATCATCTACTAAGCATTCAATATTTGGTTTTTCAAACTCTATCATTATTCCTCCCAAACCCAAAAGTTATTATTTAAATTATTATAACAATATCTTAATAATACTTTTAAGCAAATTTCTATATATATTTTTAAAGTTAAGCACAAGTACCTATTTTGAGTAAAGCTCAACTATTAAGTGTTCTTCGATTGGAAGATCTATTTCTTCTCTTTCTGGTAATCTTAAAACTTTTATACTTAATTCTTTTTCATTAACATCTAACCATTCTACAACTGATGCTACATGTTTTTCAGTCAAGTTTAGCTTTATCATTGGATGTTCTTTTTTAGCTTCTCTTACTGCTATAACATCACCTTGTTTTACTAGGTATGATGCTATATCTGTTTTTACTCCGTTTACTTCTATTGCTCCATGTGAAATCATTTGTCTTGCTTGTGGTCTAGTTTTAGCAAAACCTGATCTAAATAATATATTGTCTAATCTACTTTCTAATATTTGAAGTAATATTTCCCCTGTTATTCCTTTTCTTCTTGAAGCTTTTTCAAAATATTTTCTAAATTGTTTTTCACTTACATCATATATAAATTTAGCTCTTTGTTTTTCTCTTAATTGCACACCATATTCGCTTAACTTTTTGAAAGATTTTTTAGGTTTTCTTTCAGAAGTTTTGTTTATTCCGATATATGTTGGGCTAATTCCTAAAGCTCTACATCTTTTAAGAACTGGAACTTTAAATCTTGCCATGTTTATCTCCTTTTCTTATATTTTCATTATAATTATCTATTTACTTTAATTAAATTTTATTATTTTACTTGAAATTACACAGTCACCAAATTATGGTCTTCTTCTTTTTGGTGGTCTACAACCATTATGTGGAATTGGTGTAACATCTTTAATACTTGTTATTTCTAATCCTGCAGTTGCAATTGATCTAATTGCTGTTTCTCTACCTGAACCTGGTCCTTTTATATATACTGCTACTGATTTTAATCCCATATCTGCTGCTTTTTTAGCTGCTGCTTCTGCTGCTTCTCCAGCTGCAAATGGTGTACTTTTTCTTGAACCTTTAAATCCTAAATCACCAGCACTTGCCCAAGTTATTACATTTCCTGCTTTATCTGTAATTGTAACTATTGTATTATTAAAACTTGCATGTATATGTGCTGCTCCTGCATCAAAAGTTAATTTCTTTCTTCTTGTTGCTTTTTTCTTTGCTACCTTAGCCATTACTTACTTTTCCTCCTATATTACTATATTAGTGCTTATTTCTTTTTAGATCTACTTACAACTTTTTTAGGTCCTTTTCTAGTACGAGCATTTGTCTTAGTTCTTTGACCTCTAACAGGTAAGCCTCTTCTATGTCTTAATCCTCTATAGCATCCTATTTCTCTTAACCTCTTTATATCTAATGCTATTTCACGTCTTAAATCACCTTCTACAGTGTAATTAGTTATTTCTTTTCTTATATCATTAACTTGTTCATCTGTTAAATCTTTTACCCTAGTATCTGGATTAATATTCACTTTTTTTAATATCTTATTTGATAATGTTCTACCTATTCCATAGATATATGTTAGTGATATTTCCACTCTTTTTTCTCTAGGTATATCTACTCCCGCTATACGAGCCATAAATTTAATCCTCCATTTTTTAATTAAAATTTATTTTGTTTTTATTTTTTAAGTATATATAATCTAAAATCAGTTTGAAATGTAGAAAATATATAGACAAATAACAAAGGATGAGGTTCTCTCTTATTTACCTATATAATTTCTAGTACTAACTCTAGACATATATTTACATATACAAGTCCTAGCCGCAAACTGTATATCCCTAAAATCTATATTTTTATTTTATTAATATTAAATATTATCCTTGTCTTTGTTTGTGTTTTGGGTTATCACATATAACTCTTACAACACCTTTTCTTTTTATAACCTTACATTTATCACACATTGGTTTTACTGATGGTCTTACTTTCATTTTTTCCTCCTATTTTCCTCTCCAAGTTATACGACCTCTATTTAAGTCATATGGTGAGATTTCTAGTTTTACTTTATCTCCTGGTAATATTTTAATATAATGCATTCTTAATTTACCAGATATATGTGCAAGCAGTTCATGTCCATTATCAAGTCTTACTTTAAAAGTAGTATTTGGTAATGTTTCAATCACTGTACCTTCTAACTCTATTAGTTCTTCTTTTGGCACTTTATCCCCCATTTTTTTGTATTTTTTTAATAGCTTTATTTTTTAAAAAAGCCATTAAATTACTTCTATCATGATACCATTATTTCCCTTTTAAGTCAATATTTCTGGCTCATTATCTGTTATTAAAATAGTATTTTCATAATGTGCTGACATTTTGCCATCTAAAGTTACAACAGTCCATCCGGTCTTTATCATTATCGAGGATTTCTGCTGAGCCTTCTACAACCATTGGTTCTACTGCAAGTGTCATTCCTTTTTGTAATCTTGGCCCTATTCCTTTTCTTCCATAATTAGGCACACCTGGATCTTCATGCATACTTTTTCCGTATTCCATGTCCTTGATATTCTAATATAACATCAAATCCATTTTTATGAACATAGCTTTCTATAGCATGTGATATATCACCTATCCTATATCCAACTTTTGCAAATTTTATTCCTTCATAAAATGCATTTCTTGTAACTTCTAGTAACTTTTTAGTATTTTTGTTTACATTTTGTCCTACTTCATATGTTCTTGCCATATCTACATGATATCCATCTTTTTCTATTACTAAATCTATAGTTACAATATCTCCATCTTTTAATATTACTTTTTTGGATGGTACTCCATGGATTATTTGTTCATTTACAGAAATACATGCATGTCCTGGAAATGCTGGCTTTCCTTTATGAAAATTTGGATAATTATATTCTGCTGATCTTGCCCCATTTTTTTCTATTATATTTTTAATTAAATTATTTAATTCCCATGTAGAAATACCGGGCTTAATAAATCTTTTAACTTCTTTTTGAATTTCTTTCATTATCTTCCCGTTATTTCTCATGATATTAATTTCTTTTTCTGATTTTATTTCAATCATTCTTTTTACCTTCTATATACCAAACTATTTCTTTTAATAAGTCTTTACTTGTCTTATTAAGTGAACTTGTTGCATTTACTGTAAATAATTTTCCAGTATTCTTATAATAATCTACAAGCTCAAATGTTTTTGCATAATATTCTTTTAATCTTTCTACAATTTTTTCTTCTGTGTCATCTTTTCTTTTTATCAAAGGAGTATCACACTTATCACAAATACCTTCTGTAAGAGGTACTGCTGTTTTTAAATTATATACTGATTTACATTTTGGACATACAATCCTATTTTTTATTCTTTCTATTATTTCTTTTTCAGGTGTTTCCAAGTTTATAACAGCAGTTATATTTTTCTTAATCTTTTTAAGTAGATTATAGAATCCATCTGCTTGTTCTTTTGTTCTTGGAAATCCATCTAGGATAAATCCATCATTACAATCTATAAGTTTTAATCTTGCTTCAACGATCTTAAACATAAATTCATCTGGAATTAGATGTCCTGCTTCCATATATTCTTTTAAAATTTCTGCATCTTTATCATTACGTTTAATTGCATCTCTTAATATATCTCCTGTTGAGATATGTGGTATGTCATAATATTGTGATAACAATGTACCTAAAGTACCTTTACCAGTTCCTGGTGCTCCTAACATAATTATAACCATTTGTTTCCTCCTTTGTATTTTTAGATATAAAACTTACTTTATGCAAGTAGCTAAAATTATTTTAATTAAAACCACTTGCATAAACTATCTTTCTTTATTTATTTTTATTCTAAAAATCCTTTATAATGTTTTAACATTAATTGTGATTCTAGTTGTTGTACTGTTTCTATAGCAACCCCAACAATAATTAGTATTGATGTACCTCCAAATCCTATACTAACTGAAGTAAAGGCATTTGCAAGTATTGGTGCAATTGCTATAAAACATAGGAATAGTGCTCCAAATCCTGTTAATTTTATAACAACATTACTTAAAAAGTCTGTTGTTGGTTTTCCTGCTCTTATTCCTGGTATATATCCACCATTTTGTCTTATATTCATAGCTATTTCTGCTGGATTAAATACTGCAAGTGTATAGAAAAATGTAAATCCTACTATTAGTATCATATATAATACTGCATGTCCTACAAGTGCCCAAACATTTGCATTTGATAATGATGTTGCAACACTTATACTATATAACCAATCTGCAAATGATCCTGTTCCAATTTGTCCTGAAAAGAAAATTTGGATTATCATTGCTGGAAAAGCCATAAATGATGATGCAAATATTATTGGCATAACACCTGCCATTACTGGCTTAATTGGTATAAATGTATTTTGTCCTCCATACATCTTTCTTCCAACGATTTTTCTTGAATATTGTACTGGTATTTTTCTTTCTGCTATATGTACATATACTACTGCAATTATTAATACCATTACACCTATTATAATTGCTATAGCTGTTATCATATTTTGAACATTTATTTGCCCTGCAGAAGATGTTATTCCGAGATACAAGTCTAATAACTGAATTTGGTAATGATGCTACAATCCCTGCAAATATTAGCATTGAAATTCCGTTACCAATACCATTTTTTGTAATTTTTTCTCCTAGCCATACTAAGAATGCAGTACCTGCCAAGAATGACATTACAACTGTAATACCTGTCATCCATCCTGGGTTTACAAACAATCCTTGTCTACTATATGCAATATATAGTCCTGCTCCTTGTATTAATGCTAGTATAAAAGTTATTATTTTTGTATATCTGTTTATTTTTTGTTTTCCTTGTTCTCCACCTTCTTTCATCATCATTTCTAGTGATGGTAATAACATACCTAATAATTGTACTATAATTGATGCTGAAATATATGGACTTATTGACATTGCAAAAACTGATAGTCTTGCAAATGCTCCCCCTGTGATTAAGTTAATCATACCTAACAGTCCATTATTAGCTGTATTCATAACTCCATCAAGTCTCGCAAAATTTACAAATGGTACGCTTACATGTGTCCCAAATCTAAAGATTATTAATAATAATATTGTAAATAATAATCTTTTTCTAACTTCTGGAACCTTCCACGCGTTTATAATAGTCTTAAACAATTAGATCACCTCTATCTTTCCTCCAGCTGCAACTATTGCTTCTGCAGCTTTCTTTGTGAATCTGCTTGCCTTAACACTAAGTTTCTTTTCTAATTTACCTGTTGCTAATATAACTATTCCATCTTTTTCTTTTGAAATAATTCCATCAGCTATTAGAGTCTTAGCATCGACTTCTTCTACTGTAGATAAATTTAACATATTTAGTGTAACTTCTTGCATATTTTTCTTGAAAGGAATATTTTTAAATCCTCTTTTTGGTAATCTTCTAAATAATGGAGTTTGTCCACCTTCAAAACCTGGTCTTACTCCTCCACCTGATCTTGCTTTTTGTCCTTTATGTCCTTTACCTGAAGTCTTTCCTAGCCCTGAACCAGTCCCACGACCAACTCTTTTTCTGGCCACTTTTTTAACTGCTGGCTTTAAATTGCTTAATTCCATACTGACCTCCCTCTTTATTTACTTTAATTATTATAATATTTCATCTGTTGATTTATTTCTCATTGCTGCAACTTCTTCAATTGTCTTCATTTTTGATAAAGCATCTATTGTAGCACTTACAACATTTCTTGGGTTATTTGTTCCTATTATTTTAGCTTTAGCATCTCTGTATCCTGCAAGTTCTAATACTGCTCTTGCTCCTCCACCTGCTATAACCCCTGAACCTTCTTTACCTGGTTTAACTAAAACTTTAGCTGCACCAAATTTACCTAAGTATTCATGTGGCACTGTTGTACCAACTATAGGAACTTTAACTATATTCTTTTTAGCACTGTCGATTGCTTTTTTTATAGCATCTGGAACTTCTGCTGCTTTACCTGTTCCAACACCGACATGTCCATTTTCATCTCCTACTACTACAACTGCTGAAAATCTAAAGTTTCTACCACCTTTAACAACTTTTGCAACTCTAGCAATATCAACTACTCTTTCTTTTAATTCTACTTCCATGAATTAATTCTTCCTCCTTACTTTGGTTTTTTAGAATTTTAATCCTTCTTCTCTTGCTGTATCAGCAATTTGTTTTACAACACCATGGTATAAGTGTCCTGATCTATCAAAAACTACTTCTTCTATTTTAACTGTTTTAGCTCTTTTAGCTATTAACTTTCCTATTTCTTTTCCAGCTTCTATGTTAGATGCTTTTACAGGAAAATCTTTTTCCATAGTTGAAGCAGATGCAATTGTAACTCCATTTTGATCATCGATTAATTGAACAAATAAGTTTTTGTTGCTTTTTGATACACACATTCTTGGTCTTGTTGGTGTTCCTGAAATTTTTCCACGAACTCTTCTTTTTCTACGTTCTCTAGCTTTACTTTTATTAAATGCGTTAATCAATTTATTTCTCCCTTCTGGCCCTAAAAGGCATATATAATTCCTTGCTTTTAAGGGATTATATATACCCTTTAAAGCACATTACTTAAAGTTACTATTTACCTGATTTACCTTCTTTTCTTCTGATTACTTCATAATCATATTTAATACCCTTACCTCTATATACTTCTGGTGGTCTCTTTTCTCTTATATTTGCTGCTGTTTGTCCAACTAATTGTTTATCGATTCCTCTTACAATTATTTTCCCTGCATCTGGTACATCAAAAGTTATTCCTTTTGGTGCATCAAATTCTACTGGGTGTGAATAACCTAATGATAATAATAAGTTTTCACCTTGTTTTTGAACTTTATATCCAACACCATTTATTTCAAGAGTTTTTGTAAATTCATTTACAACACCTTCAATCATATTGTTTATAAGGGTTCTTGTTAACCCATATAGTCCTCTTGTTATTTTGTTATCAACTGCTTTAGTTAAAATAAGTTCATTATTTTCTTGTTTTACAATTATATTTTCAGATATAGTTGTTTCTAATTGACCTTTTGGTCCTTTTACTGTAACTAAATTATTTTCTAACTTAACTTCAACACCTGCTGGCACTACTATAGGTTTTTTCCCTATTCTTGACATATAGTCCTCCTTAAATCTAGTGTACTCTTTTTCTTATATATAATATTATATTTAAACTTCTAATATTATTATATATTATTATATATTATTTCTAATTTTTTATTTTATATATTTATATTTATTTATACTTATTTCTATTTTAAATTTATTCCCTGATATCGATATATATTAAAGTCTTTTAATATATATCTTTATCTTCGAATTTCAATTTATATATAATACATATTTTATATATTTTTAGATTTTATGTTTCTAATAATATAATATACCTTATTTTATAATATTACCAGATATATGCTATTACTTCTCCACCTAATCCTATTTCTCTTGCTTTTTTATCTGTTACTAATCCCTTAGAAGTTGATACTAAAGCTATTCCTAATCCATTTAATACTTTTGGAAGTTCATCTTTTTTAGCATAGATTCTATGACCTGGTTTACTTATTTTTCTTAATCCAGAAATTACTCTTCCACCTTTTTCGTCATATTTTAATTCTACTTTTAAAACAGGTTGTACTTCATTTTCTTCTATATTAAATGATTTTATATATCCTTCTTCTAATAATACTTCAGCTATTGCTTTTTTCATATTTGAAGATGGTATTTCTACAGTTTTAAATTTCGCCTTATTTGCATTTCTAATTCTTGTTAGCATATCTGCAATTGGATCTGTCATTTTGGCCTCCTTATCTTAAATTTTTACCAACTTGATTTTTTTACGCCAGGTATTTCACCTTTATGTGCTAATTCTCTAAAACATATACGGCAAACCCCATATTTTCTAATATATGAATGTGGTCTTCCACATATTTGACATCTATTATACTCTCTTGATTTATATTTTTGTGGTTTTACTGCCTTAACCTTTAAAGATTTCTTTGCCATTATATCCTCCTTTGATCTTATGATCTGAATGGCATTCCTAATAAAGATAGTAATTCTTTTCCTTCTTCATTAGTTTTTGCTGTTGTTACAAAAGTTATATCCATTCCTCTTAATTTGTCTACTTTGTCATATTCTATTTCTGGGAATATTAATTGTTCCTTTATCCCTATTGAATAGTTTCCTCTACCATCAAATGATTTTACTGATACTCCTCTAAAATCTCTAACTCTAGGTAATGCTAAATTTACAAACTTATATGCAAATTCATACATTTTTTGTCCTCTTATAGTAACAGAACATCCTATTTTTGCTCCTTCTCTTAACTTAAAGTTAGCTATTGATTTTTTAGCTTTTGTTATTATTGGTTTTTGTCCTGATATTAATGTTAATTCTTCTATTGCATTATCTAATGCTTTAGGATTATCTTTCACATCACCAAGCCCAATATTTATAACTATTTTGTTAAGTTTTGGAACTTGCATTATTGACTCATATTCAAATTTTTTCATTAATGCTGGAACTGCTTCTTCTACATATTTTTTTCTTAAAGCTTCCATTTTAGTCTCCTTCTTAAAATATTTTTATATATCAATATATTTATATATATTATATATATTATTTTACAATTATTTTATATGAATAAGTTTTAAATTACTTAGCTTTCTTTTCTTTTAAAACTTCTCCACTTTTTTTACATACACGTACTTTTTTACCATCTACAATACTATATCCAATTCTTGTTGGTTTACCTGTCTTTGGATCTACTATCATAACCTTTGATGCATTAAGTGGTGCTTCGAATTCTACTATTCCACCTTGATCTGCTTGGCTTCTTGGTTTAGTATGTTTTTTTCTTACATTAACACCTTTTACAACAACTTTATTGTCTTTAGGCATTACTTTTAATACTTCTCCAGTTTTACCAGCATCTACACCTGATATTACTTGTACATTATCTCCTTTTTTAATTTTCATTTTTCACCTCTTTTAAGATTTTTTCTTCTAATTATAATACTTCTGGTGCTAATGATAATATTTTTGTATAGTTATTATCTCTAAGCTCTCTTGCTACAGGCCCGAATATACGTGTTCCTCTTGGGTTTCCGTCTTCTTTTATGATAACTGCTGCATTTTCGTCAAATTTTAAGTATGATCCGTCTTGTCTTCTCACACCTTTTTTAGTTCTAACTACTACTGCTTTAACAACATCACCTTTTTTAACAATTCCGCCTGGTATAGCACTTTTTACAGAAGCTACTATTATATCACCGATATTTGCATATCTTCTGTGTGATCCTCCAACACATCTAATGCAAAGTAATTCTTTTGCACCTGTGTTATCAGCAACTTTAAGTCTGCTTTCTTGTTGAACCATTTTAGTCCTCCTTTTTTTCTTGCTATTTACTCTTTGATTTTTGCCTTTTCCATAATTTCAACTAATCTCCATCTTTTATCTTTTGAAAGTGGTCTAGTTTCCATTACTTTTACTTTGTCTCCAATTTGACAAGCATTATCTTCATCATGTGCTTTAAGTTTGTAAGTTCTTTTAACAACTTTTCCATAAAGCTTATGTGTAACGTTTGTTTCAACAGCTACTACGATAGTCTTGTCCATCTTATTTGAAACAACCTTTCCTATCATTGTTCTACGAAGCTTTCTTTCCATATAGGATCTCCTTTCTTTCGCTTTTCAATCTATTAATAGTTTCTCTTAAATTCTTTAAATATTTATATATTATTACTAATATTAAATAATTTACTTTTATTTATCTTAATTATTTATTTTCTTCTAATTTTCTTTCTGAAATTACTGTTTTTACTCTTGCAATTGTTTTTTTAACTTCTTTTATTTTTTTAGGATTTTCTAACCCATTTGTTGCAAGTGCAAAATTTAATTTAAATAATTCTTTTTTTAATTCAACAACTTCTTTTTCTAATTCTTCTGTTGACATTTCTCTTATCTTATTTATCTTCATTCATTTCACCACCTTTAACAAATTTTGTTTTTATAGGTAGTTTGTATGCTGCAAGTTCTAATGCTCTTCTTGCTACAGGTTCTGCTACACCTGACATTTCAAACATTATTCTTCCTGGTTTAACTGGTGCTACCCAAAACTCTACAGCTCCTTTACCTTTACCCATACGTGTTTCAGCAGGTTTTTTTGTTACTGGCTTGTCTGGGAATAATTTTATCCAAACTTTACCACCTCTTTTAACATGTCTTGTCATTGCAATACGTGCTGATTCAATTTGGTTAGAGGTAATCATTCCAGCTTCTAAAGCTTGTATTCCATATTCTCCATATGAAACTTTACTTCCTCTAGTTGCTTTACCTCTATTTCTACCTTTTTGAACTTTTCTGTATTTAGTTCTCTTTGGCATTAATGGCATTTTCAGATACCTCCTTTTCTCCTTTATTTACTTTTTTTGTATTGTTATTTCTTTTATTATTATTTCTGTTATCTCTTCTAGGTTCGTTTTTTCTCTTTCCATAAAGTCTTTCTTTCTTGTTTCCTAAGATTTCACCTTTATATATTAAAACTTTAACTCCTAATTTTCCATATGTTGTATCTGCTTCTGCAAATCCATAGTCAATATCTGCTCTAATTGTTTGTAGTGGAACTGTACCTTCACTGTAAAATTCAGTTCTTGCCATTTCTGCTCCTCCAAGTCTTCCAGATACTGCTATTTTGATTCCTTTTGCTCCAGCTTTTCTTGTTTTTTGAATTGCTTGTTTCATAGCTTTTCTAAATGACATTCTCTTTTCTAATGATGTTGCCACTGTTTCTGCTACAACTTGTGAATCTAAATCAGGTTTTCTTATTTCAACTACATTTATTGAAATTTCTCTTCCTAATTCTTTTTGTAATTTTTTCTTTAATTCTTCTAGTTGAGCTCCATTTTTTCCTATTACTAATCCTGGTTTAGCTGTATGTAATGTTACTCTTACTTCTGAATTTGTTCTTTCGATTATCATATCAGATATTCTTGCTTGATATAATTCTTTCTTCAATTCTTTTCTTATTTTGTTATCTTCTACTACGAATTTAGCAAAATCTTTAGAATCAGCATACCATGTAGAACTCCAATTCTTTATTACACCAACTCTCATACCATGTGGATGAACTTTTTGTCCCATTAGTGTCTCCTCTCTAATTTCTTTCTTTTAATACTATAGTTATATGACTTGTTCTTTTATTTATTCTGTTTGCTGTACCTTTTGCTGCAGGTCTTATTCTTTTAAGTGTTGGCCCTTCATTTGCATATATTTCTGCAACATATAGTTTTTCTGTCTTCATGTTGTGATTGTTTTCTGCATTTGCCATAGCTGATTTTAAAAGTTTGTATAATAATATTGATGCAGCTTTTGGTGCATAATTTAGTATATTTAAAGCATCTTCTACATTTTTGTTTCTTATTAAGTCTGCTACAATTTTAACTTTTCTGTTAGATATTCTAACATTTCTTAAATGTGCTACTGCTTTTAAGTCTACTACTTCATTTGTTTTTTCACTCACTTTGTTGCTCCTCCTTATATTTTTTTAAACTTTAAGTTCTATTACTTTTTACCTAATTTCTTGTCTCCAGCATGTCCCTTAAATGTTCTAGTTGGAGCAAACTCTCCTAATTTATGTCCTATCATTTCTTCTGAAACATATATTGGAATATGTTTTCTTCCATCATGAACTGCTATTGTATGTCCAACCATATCTGGATATATTGTTGAAGATCTTGACCAAGTTTTTAAAACTTCTTTTTTATTTTCTTCGTTTAGCTTAATTATTCTTTTCATTAATTCTGGTGCTACGAAAGGTTTTTTACTTGACTTTGACATATCTTCCTCCTTCTTTTAGATTATCTTTTAACTTATTTTTTTCTTCTAGTTACTATGAATTTATTTGATTCTTTATGTTTCTTTCTTGTCTTGTATCCTAGAGCTGGTTTACCCCATGGAGTAACTGGTCCTGGTTTACCGATAGGTGCCTTACCATTACCACCACCGTGTGGATGGTCTACTGGGTTCATTACAGAACCTCTAACAGTTGGTCTTATTCCCATATGTCTTTTTCTTCCAGCTTTACCAATTTTGATATTTTCATGTTCAATATTTCCGAAGTCTTCCTATTGTAGCTCTACATCTTGAAAGAACTAATCTCATTTCTCCTGATGGTAATTTAATATGTGAATATTTTTCTTCTTTAGCCATTAATTGTGCTGAGTTACCAGCTGCTTTAGCCATTTTACCACCTTGTCCTGGATGTAATTCTATATTATGTATTAATGTACCTACTGGTATATTATATATTGGCATACAGTTACCTGGTTTGATATCTGCTTCTTCTGCTGATATTATTCTATCACCATCTGTAAGCCCTCTTGGTGCTAATATGTATGATCTTGTTCCATCTTCATATTCTATTAATGCTATATTTGCTGTTCTGTTTGGATCATATTCAATCCCTATAACTGTTGCAAACATATCGTCTTTTCTTCTCTTGAAGTCTATTATTCTATATTTCTTTCTATTTCCTCCACCTCTGTGACGAACAGTTATAACACCTCTTGCATTTCTTCCTGCTGTTTTAGTTTTTTTTGCAAGTAAGCTTTTTTCTGGTGTATTTTTTGTTATTTCTGAAAAGTCTGATGTTGTCATCGCTCTTCTAGATGGAGTTGTTGGTTTATATGTTTTTATTCCCATTTTTTCCTCTTTTCATTTATTTTCCTAGTTATTTTTCTAGATACTTTATAATTTTATTAATTCATTATATTAATTTTTATTTATTTTTTTATATTTTAACTATGCTCCTAAAAATCCTTCTATTTCTGAATTATATTTCTTAAGAGTCTTTCTTGTTTTACCACCTTTTTCTTTAAATTCTGCTTCTTTAGGATTTAAATCTATAGTGATTATCGCTTTTTTATATTTTGCAGTTTTTCCTGCTTTTCCTCTTTGTCTTTTAACTTTTCCATCATAATTTAATGTATTTACTTTTAATACTTTTACATTAAATATTTCTTCTATAGCTTTTGCTATTTGTACTTTAGTAGCTCTTGTATCTACTTTAAAAGTATATTTACCTTCTGCTAAGTCTCCGTGTACTTTTTTCAGTTACTATTGGTTTTAAAATTATTTCTTCTGCTAACATTATGCGTACACCTCCTCTAACATTTTTACAGTATCTACAGTCATTACTATACATTTTGTATTTAATAATTCGTATGTATTTGTATGTCCTACATATGATACTTTAGTTTTTTCAATATTTCTTCCTGCTCTTAAAATATTTTCGTCTTTTGCAGGTAATAATATTAATTTTCTTCCTTCTGCTTTAACATTATTTAATACTTCTACCATATTTTTTGTTTTAGCTTCTTTTAATTCTAATTTATCAAGCACTACTATTTTACCTTCTGCAAGTTTTGAAGATAATACCATTTTAAGTGCATTTTGTTTTTCTTTTTTATTTATTCTGTATTTGTAGCTTCTTGGAGTTGGTCCTAATGCAATACCACCTTTAATCCATATAGGTGATCTTGTACTTCCGTGTCTTGCTCTACCTGTACCTTTTTGTCTCCATGGTTTTCTTCCACCACCGCTAACTTCAGATCTAGTTTTTGTGCTTTGTGTACCTTGTCTTTGATTTGCTAAATAATTTACGATTACTGTATGTACTAATACTTCATTTAGCTCTACTGCAAATATTGAATCTTTAAGTTCTATTGTACTTACTTTCTTTCCTTGCATATTTACTACATCTATACTTGGCATTTTTGTTCCTCCTTCTTAAATTTTACCCTTTTACTTTAACTATTGTTCCTTTAGGTCCTGGAACACTACCTTTTACTAATATTACATTTTTTTCTGTGTCAACTTTTACAACTTTTAAATTTTGTACTGTTGCTGTTACATTTCCCATGTGTCCTGGTAATTTTTTACCTTTAAGAACTCTTGATGGTGTTGCACATGCTCCCATTGAACCTGGTCTTCTGTGGTATCTTGAACCGTGAGCCATTGGTCCTCTAGCTTGTCCATGTCTCTTAATTACACCTTGGAATCCTTTACCTTTAGTTGTACCTTGTACGTCTACTACATCTCCTTCATTAAATACATCTGCATTTAATTCTTGTCCAACTTCATATCCTGTAACATCATCTAATCTAAATTCTCTTAAATGTTTTTTGTATTCTATTTTAAATTTATCAAAATGTCCTTTTTTAGGTTTAATTAATTGTTTTTCCTTAACATCTCCAAACCCTAATTGTATTGAAGTATACCCGTCTACTTCATTTGTTTTAATTTGAACAACCTTATTTGATGTAACATCTATAACTGTTACTGGTATTACTTTACCATTTTCTCCAAATATTTGAGTCATTCCTAATTTTTTACCTATTAATCCTTTTTTCATTTCTTTCCTCCTAACTATTGGCTTATAATCTTAATTTATTCTGTAATATATAATATTTACTTAATGTATTTAATTGAAATATTATTATTTTTGAATATTATAAGCATGGTCTTTTATTATTTTCTTCAAATAATTAATAGTAATTATATTTTCATTTCTATATTAACACCTGCTGGCATTTCTAATTTTTCTAAACTAGTTAATGTTGTAGCTGTTGGATATAATATATCTATTACTCTTTTGTGTGTTCTGATTTCGAATTGTTCTCTTGAATCTTTGTGTTTGTGTGGAGAACGAATTACTGTCACAACTTCTTTTCTTGTTGGAAGTGGAATAGGTCCTGAAACTTGTGCTCCTGTTTTTTTAGCAGTTTCTACTATCTTTTCAGCAGATTGATCTAAAATAACATTATCAAAAGCTTTTAATCTTATTCTTATTTTTTCACTTCCTTGTATTTTTGTTGCCATGTTACCTCCCTTAATATTGTTATTTGTCTAGCAACTATCATCTCAAAAAGTATCCCGGGTGTTCTATTTTATTTCCATAAAAAAATCTAAGCTAATTTGCTTAGATAAGATACTTACTTAAGAACTTATCGCCTGGTCTATGCCATGACTTCTCCATAAGAGTTCCCTGCATCTAAAGTGCAGCCACATCCTACTTCATCGCTTGACTACTTAAGTATAGCATCTTACACAATATATGTCAATTATTTATAATCATCTTTTTTAATTATTTTCACACTGTATAAGATCTGTTTAACCTTCTGATAAGTTCTTTTACTATTTTTTTATTTTATTCTAATTTTTAACATTAATTTTAACAGATTTTTCTTCTTCAAAATTTTTAAAAACCATCTTATATTGTCCATTACCATTATATGGTATGTATATATTTTTTGTTGTTATTTGTCCATGTTCAAGTTTAGGACTTGTTATAAATGATTTATCTGCAAAAAAATTTCCAAGTTCCTTTACCTCTGTTCCTGTATTATCCATTATTTGTACATATGATATATTAAAACTATTCCCTATATTTCCTGGATTTTTAACTGTTACTGGTACCTCTACTACTTTTGTATTATTTTTTGAATTTACTATATTATATTTATCCCCAACTGTTATTTCTAAATCATCAAAAATAAATGGTTTTCCTACTGTTTGTTCATTTTCTATTAATGGAGGTATTGGTATTTCTGATTGATTTGGATCAATACTTGTATATTGTTCTTGATTATTTATTTCTCTTCTTTCCACTATATCTTGTTCTCTTTGTCTTAATATTATAGATACTAGTATAATTATAACTATTATTATTAAAATAAGCATTGCCATTAATGAATTTTTCTTTTTCATTTTATCTCCTAAAATTTTAACCTTTTTTCTATAATTAATATACATCTATACAAACATATTATCAATATTATATTAAAATATTAATAATATTATAATATATAATACTGTTATTATAGTGCTTATATTTAAAAAAGCAGAATTATATTTTAATATAATCTGCTTTTTTCATTTATTATCCTTTATTTTTTTACTTTTAAATATTAATTAAAGTATAACTATAATATTAAATATTGTCAATTATTGTAACAATAGTAACTATATATAATAGTTTCCATATTTTTTAAGTACTTCACTACATCTTTTACATATTGTAGGATTTTCTTTATCTATTCCTACATCTTTAGTGTATTTCCAACATCTTTCACATTTTTCTCCTTCTGCTCTAGATATGTTAACACTTAATTCTTCTTTTTCTATGCTAATGTCTTCTTTTAATTCTAATTCTGATACTATTAAAACATCTTCTATTAGATTTTTGTTATTTTCTATTATCTTATATAGTTCATTTTCTTTGTTAGCACTTACTGTTACTTTAGCTTCTAATGTTTGTCCTATTAATTTTTCTTCTCTTGCTTCTTCTAATTTTTTACTTGCAAGTTCTTTTATTTCTATAATCTTCTTAAATTTATCATCTAATTCTTTGTTATATAGTTTTTCATCATATTTTGGATAATCTTCAAGCATTATACTAAATGTATTTTCATTTTCTGTTTTTGGCATATATTTCCAAATTTCTTCTGCAGTAAATGCTGTTATTGGTGCTAATATTCTTACTAATTTAGATAATATTATATACATTGCAGTTTGTGCTGCTCTTCTTTCTTTTGAAGTTTTTCCTTCTACATATAATCTATCTTTTATAATATCTAAATAGAATGTACTCATATCATGTACTAGGAATGAGTTTATTCCATAATATGCTTTGTTAAATTGATATACATCATATCCTTCTGTTACTGTTTTTACAAGTTCGTTTATTTTCATTATTGCCCATTTGTCTATTTCTGGTAATTCATTATATTCTACCATATCTTTATTTGGATCAAAGTCTGATATGTTTCCTAATATGTATCTTGATGTATTTCTTATCTTTCTATATGTTTCTGCAACTTGTTTTAATATATTGTCAGATATACTTATATCTGATTGGTAGTCTGATGATATTACCCAAAGTCTTAATATATCTGCCCCATGTACTTTTACAACCTTGTTTGGATCTATAACATTTCCGAAGACTCTTACTCATTTTTCTACCTTTTTCATCAACTAAAAATCCGGTGTGTTATAACTTGCTTATATGGTGCTTTTCCTGTTGTTGCTACAGATGTTAATAATGATGATTGGAACCATCCTCTGTATTGATCACTTCCTTCTAGGTATAGGTCTATTTCTCCTATTCCTCTTTGTTTAATTACAGATTGATGTGTACTTCCTGAGTCAAACCATACATCCATTATATCTTTTTCTTTTACATATTCTGATTTTGGTTTTCCTAAAGTTAATACTTCATCTGGAAGAAGTTGTTCTACTGATTTTTCATACCATGCATTTGTTCCTTCTTTTCCAACTATTTCTTTAACTTTTTCCATACTTTCTTTTGTTATATATTCTTTTCCTGTTTCTTTGTCATAAAATATTGGTAGTGGAACTCCCCATGTTCTTTGTCTTGATATACACCAGTCACCTCTATCTGCAATCATCTTTCTTATTCTTTCTTCTCCCCATTCTGGGAACCATTTTACAGTTTCTATTGCTTCTAGAGCTTTTTTTCTAAACCCTTCTACAGATGCAAACCATTGGTCTGCTGCTCTATATATTATTGGATTTTTACATCTCCAGCAATGTGGATATGAGTGATTTATTTCTTCTAATTTTATTAAATTTCCTTGTTCATTTAAGTGTTCAATTATTGCATCATTTGATTTTTTGTAATGCATTCCTGCAAATATTCCTGCTTTTTCTGTTTGCATTCCTTTTTCATCAACTGCTACATACATTTCTATTCCATGTTTTTTACCTGCAAGATAGTCTTCATTACCATATGCTGGTGCTGTATGTACAAGTCCTGTTCCTGAACCTTTTTCTACAAGTATTGTATCATCAGAACCTAATATTACTTTTGATATTCTATCTATGAATGGATGTTTGTATTCAACACCTGATAGTTCTTCATTTTTAATAGTTTTAACTTTCTTATATTCTTCTATTTCAAATGTTTTCATTAAATCTTCTACCATATCATCCATTACAATATAGTTTTCTTCTTTTCCATCTTTTTGTACTTTAACTAATGCATAATCATATTTATCTGATATTGTTATTGCCATATTTCCTGGAAGTGTCCATGGTGTTGTTGTCCAGATTACTAGATATGTGTTTTTTTCATCAAATAATCCTTTTGAGTTTGTTACTTCAAATTTTACATATATACTTTTTGATTTATGGTCTGCATATTCTATTTCTGCTTCTGCAAGTGCTGTTTGACATGATGCACACCAATATACTGGTTTTAATCCTTTATATATATATCCTTTTTCATACATTTTTCCGAAAAACATCTAATTGTTCTTTTTCAATTTCCTTATTATATGTTATATATGGATTTTCCCAATCTCCTAAGATTCCTAATCTTTTAAATCCATCTGTTTGAAGTTTTATAAATTCTTTATTAAATTCTTTACATGTATCTCTAAACTTATTTACTTCGATTTCTTCTCTATTTAATTTTAATTTTTCAATTGCTTTTATTTCTGTTGGAAGTCCATGTGTATCAAATCCTGGTATAAAATCTGATCTGAATCCTTGAAGTGACTTATATCTTACTATTGTATCTTTTAATATCTTATTAAGTGCATGTCCTATATGGATAGGTCCGGTTTGCATATGGAGGTCCATCATGCAGTATAAATGTTTTTCTGTCTTTGTTTTTTGCTATTATTTTATTATATAGCCCATTTTCAAATATATTTTCTAATATTTCTGGTTCTGTGTTTGCTAAATTCCCCCTCATTGGAAATTCTGTTTTTGGTAAGTTTAATGTTTTACCATAGTTCTTTTTTTCTTCTTCCATCTTTCCTCCTTATATTTTTTTACATTATAGTATTATCTTCTATTATTGTACCATCTTTGATAACTTTATTTTCACTTATATATACATTATATCCTATTATACATTCTTTACCTATTTTTACTCCTGATTTTATAACTGTCTTAGGTCTTATAACAGTATCTTGTCCGAATTTCTACATCATCATATATATATGTATCATTTACATTTTCTATTGTAACCCCACCATTTATCATATGATTATAGTTTATTCTTCTTTTTAATATTTTAGATACTATTTCAAGTTGTATTCTATCATTTACTCCGAAGTATTTCTGTATTATCTTTTACTGGATATCCTGATACTATTTCTCCGTCTTTCTGATATTATTCCTATTACATCTGTTAAATAATATTCTTTTTGATTATTATTTGGTTTTATTTCTTCTATTGTTTCCATAAGTGTTTGTATATCAAAACAATATATACCTGTATTTATTTCATTTATTCTCTTTTGTTTTTCTTCTAAATCTTTCTCTTCTATTATTTTCAATATTTTTCCATCTTTATCTCTTATAATCCTTCCATATCCTGTAGGATTTTTTATTCTTGATGTTAATATTGTTGCTTTTTCATTTTTTTCTATAGATTTATCTACAAGCTCTCTTATAGTCTCTTCTCTAATAATCGGAACATCTCCATATAGTATAACAACTTTTCCGTACTTCATCTTTTAAGATTTCTTTTGCTCTTTTTACTGCATCACCTGTTCCGAAGTAATTCTTCTTGATATACATATTTAATATTAAAATCTTTTAAAGCTTCTTTTATTTCTTCTTTTTTGTAACCTACTACTGCTATTACATTATCTCCTGAAATTTTTCTTGCAAGCTCTGCTACTCTTACTATCATTTCTTTATCATATATCTTTTGTACAACTTTTGAATGTGCCGTATTCATTCTTGTACCTTTTCCTGCCGCTACAATTATTGTATATATTTTTTCCATAAATGCCTCCAACTCCTTTTAATATTTAAAATTATATCAAAAAAACCTTTAAATTACTATATAACTTTTATTTTTACATTATTTTTATTTAAACTATTAATCTTTTTATATTTCTTTTAGACTATAATCTAATTATCTTTTTCATTGTTGTTGAATATATTATCTTATTATATTTATAATCTTGTCCATACTGTTTAAAAATACTATATTCATATATTCCAATTTGAATATTATATCTTTCTTTATAATATTCCTCATTTAATATCTTATCTGTCTTATAATCTACAATATATATTTCTCTCTTATCTTCATCTACAATATATAGGTCTAATACTCCTTGAAGTATCTGTCCTTCTTCTAATTGTTCTTTTAAACCATATTTTATTTCTAATATTTCTATATCTTTTTTATCTAATTTTAAATATATTGTCTTTTCTTTATATATTTTTATATTACTATTTTCTTCTATACTTTTAGATAAATATATATATATATTTGTATCCATGTAATCTTTCAAAATACTTATATCTACTATTTCTAATTCTTCTTTTGTATATATGCCATTTATTTCAAGATTATTTAAAAATTTTTTTATTATTTCTTCTTTGTCTTTATCCTTTAAGTTTAATAATTTTGAATATGGTACTATTTCAAAAAGTTCTAATATGCTATGGATTATAGTTCCTCTTTCTTTTCCTTCTATTACATTTTTTGCATTTTTTCTTAAAAACTTAGGTTTATCATATGCTATTTTAATATCTTCATCTATCTCACTATCTCTACTGTTTTCCAGTGTTGTTATACTACTTACAGATATTTTATCATATATTTTATTTAAATAATCTTCTCCATATTCTTTTATATTCTTTTCTTTTTGTCTTTCTTCTTCTAAATAATCATCATATTTTTCTTCTAATATTTTTTGTATATCTTTATCTATATTATCTCTTTCATATTTATATATATTACTATATTCATCATCTTCTTTTTTATTATTTCCACATTTCTTCTCTGATATTTTTAGATATTCTTCTCTTAAATCATTTTCTTTTTCTTCTTTTAATTCTATATTTATTATATTTTCTCTATCTATATCTGTAGTTAAATTTTCTGTATTTTCTATATATATATTTCCTATTTCAATATCACTTTTCTCATTTATTTTAATAATATCTTCTACACTTTTATTATATATTAAAAAATCTTCCATATCTTTATTTATTTGTAATGTTTTTCCAACTTTTTGAGTATTATATGCTTCTATTAAAGATATCATTATAGTTTCTAAATATGTATCTATACTCATTATATATTTAGATGACAATTTATTATTATATATATTTAACTTTACACTTTCATTTAATTTCTGTAATAACTTTTCTACTGATTTTACTTTTGCTGTCATTATTAGTTTTTCTTTTGCCCTTGTCATTGCAACATATAATATTCTAAGTTCTTCTTCTTTTTCTTCTTTTGTTTTTTCCAGACCTATTATTTCTTTATATATACTTGGATATTTATATTTTAGTATATCATCTATTATATCTATTCCTATTCCCATCTTTTCAGATGTACGTATCATTTCACTTGATGATTTTATATTTCTCTTTTTATCCATTCCTGCTATTATAACAACAGGGAATTCAAGTCCCTTACTTTTATGTATTGTCATTATTTTTACAACATTTGCATTTTCGTCTACAACTTTATCTGCCTCTAATTTAACTTTTAATTTAATACTTTCTTCTATTTGTTTATTAAAGTCTGATATATTATTACTTTTCCCTTGTTCAAACTCTCTTGCTTTTTGAAGTAATTTATCTATATTTTTTTTCTTAAATTCTGAATCAATATCTAAACTAATTGCTGTATAATAGCCGGCTTTCTATTACTATGTCTTTTACAACTTCATATAATCCTTGTTTTTCTTCAAGTTTTTTAAGTCTTTCTAATTCTGATACTATTTTTAAACACTTATTATATAATATTTTTTCTTCAAAACTCACCTCTTGTTTAGTTAAGTTTTTTTCTTTATCCATTTTTTCTTTAATATATGATATATATATTAATATACTTTCATAAAAATTATTTTCTTTTACTCCATTTAACAATTCTTTTTCTGTAATTTTAATTCTTGTAAATTCATCTATATCCATATCAAAAAAATATGATCTTAAAACTGCAAGCATATTTATATCATTAAGTGGATTTTCTATTATATCTAAATAACTACATATTAATGAAACTTCAGGAATTTCTAAAAAGCTCTCATTTACATCTGTATAACATGGTATATTAAATTTTTCTAATATTTCTTGATATTTATTTGCTCTATTATTTACACTTCTTAATAATATAACAATATCTTTAAAATCTAACTTTTTACCTTTTTTAGAATATTCTTCTTTTAAACTTATTATTCTTTTTGCAATTCCTATTGCTTCTTTCTCTAATCCTTCTATTTCTTCATTTATCTCATTATCATCTTTTATCTCTAATTCTTTATTTTCCGAATTTTCTTCATTCTCTTCGTCTTTTTCATCTTCTATTTCCTCAGTATTTATAATAAGAAGTTCAGGTTTAAAAAAATTTATTCTATCTCCTATCTCTTCTTTTTTTAAATTATATATTTCTAGTCTTTTTAATTCTTCAATATCATCTGTTATAAATTCTGATGTAATATATCTTCCTTTTTTCAAATAATGATTTTCATTATATTCTATAATACCTGTATCTTTTGTCATAACTCTAGAGAATACATTATTTGTTGTCTCTAATACATTTTCTAAGCTTCTAAAATTTTTATCTAAATATATAACCTTATTTTCATTATTAATATTTTTTTCTTTTTCTACAAAAAGCTCAGGTCTTGAATTTCTAAATCCATATATGCTTTGTTTTGGATCACCAACTCTAAATATATTTTTATTACATACTGCTTTTATTATATATTCTTGAAGCATATTTATATCCTGATATTCATCTACTGCTATTTCTTCTGTTTCTTCTTTTATAGCTTTTGCTACATCTGATAATATATATTTTTCTTCTATTATATTTTTATAATCTATATTCTTTTCTTCTATTATTTCTATTGCTATTTTATATACTTTTTCTAGTTTTTCTATATCATATTCAAATAATATACTTTCTTTAATATCAATATTATTACTTTTTATCTTTTTAAATATCTCATTTATAATACCTTCTTTTCTTTCTTTTGCCTTTATTATACTATTTTCTTTTTCTTTTGTTTCTTCATCTATACTATAGTCTTTTCTTTCATTATACAATAATCTTAATGTATATAATTCTAGATCTGTATAATCTAAAAGATTATTTTCTTTTTTTACCTCTTCAAATCTACTATAATAATTATCTAATATATATTTAATCATTTCTAATGTTTCTTTTGTTTTTTTAGCTTGAAATATAATTTCTTCTTCATCTTTAAAATATGATATTCCTAATATATCCTTATCAAATCCTTTTTTTATATTATCTCTTCCGAAGTTTTATTTCTTCTAATATCTCTTTCGAATCTTTATTTGTAGTCCATCTTTTAAACTCTATATTTTTAATATATTCATACAGTTTAGATGTTTTTCCCTCTTCTATAACTATACCTAAACTCAATCTTATAATATCTAAAAATATATTTTCATCTAATGTTAAAAGCATATTTTTATCATCATATGCTTTTTTAGTTAATACTTCATTTAAATTATATATTTCTAAAAGTTTTTCTTTTAACTTTCTTATCCCTCTTATATAGTACAAGCAATTTTCTATTATATATTTAATGTACAATGTTCCCATTTTACTTAAATAGAACATATATGGTATTTGTTCATGAATACTATATTCTGTAATATTTTGGTTAATCCATTCTTTATAAAAAGGGATACTATCCAAAAATGATATATTTGAAAACAATAATTTCTTAAATTCTTCATCTCCATTTTTATCAATATATTTTATTATATCTTCCCTATATATATTATCTTCATCTTCATATATTTCTTCTAATACTTCATCAATTACCTTACCTTTTAATACATTAATTTCTTCTTCACTTCCTATTTGTATGTTCGAATTTAATCCGAAGATTAAAGAAATTATTTCTAATTATCTTAAAACAGTATGAATGAAGTGTTGATATATTTGCTTTTGGTAGTTTTTTTAGTTGTTTTCTTAAATAGCTTTTTTGCATATTATCTAAAGAATCATCTTCTAATTTTTCTGTTATTTTCTTCTGGATTCTCTCTTTCATTTCCTTTGCTGCTGCACTTGTAAATGTTACTACAACTATTTTTTCTATATCCACTCTTTTTTCTAATATTATTCTTATTATTCTTTCTACTAATACTGCAGTTTTTCCGTGAGCCTGCCGCTGCAGATACTAATATTTTTCCTTCTTCTTCTATTGCTTTTCTTTGTTTATCTGTCCACTTCATACAAATCCTCTATTATATATTTTATCCTTATAATTATTTTTACTATAATAGCATCAAATCTATTTCTCCACTATCTAAATTAACATTTTTTACAACTACATCTACTATATCTCCAATAGTATATTCTTCTTTTTGTTTACTTCCTTTTAATATTTCTTCATTTGTTACAAGGCCTTCAATTTCCTTACCAATATCTACAAATATTCCCTTACCAATTTTACCTGAAACTCTACCTTTAAACTTACTTCCAACAAATCCTTCTACATATTCTGCAATTTTTATCTTATCATATTCTCTTTCCATCTTTTGAGCAATTCTTTCAGTATCTGAAATGTGTTCTGCAACAGATTCTAATTCTGCAATATTCCCAAAATCATGTATTCCTTCTAAATATTTAGATATTGTTCTATGTGTATATAGGTCTGAATACCTCCTTATAGGTGAAGTGAAATGTGAATAATAATCACTTCCGAAGTCCAAAATGTCCTAAATTTTTCATAGAATATCTCGCCTGTCTCATACTTCTTAAAAGTATATATTGTAGGTAATTAAAATCAACATCTTCTTTTGTTATAAGGTTTTGTTGTTCTTTTTCTTTTAATGCTTCTATAACTCTTACATATTCACTTTGTGGTACATAATAGTTAACAAAATTATCGTCCTTATCTTTTCCGAAATTTTTCGTTTGATACATCTTTCTTATTTAATAGGTGTTCATCTATTCTAAAGGTATTTAACTTAAGTCCAAACTTTTGTAATGTTAAATTTACCTCTTCTATTTTTTCTAAACTTGGATATTCATGTACCCTATACATTACTGGAATATCTTTTTTAGTAAATGTTTCTGCTACAACTTCATTTGCTGTAAGCATCAAATGTTCTATAATACTATATGCAAAAATCTTTTTCTTGTTTTCTACTCCAACTGTTTTACCATTTTCATCTAGTATAATCTGTACTTCTGGCATATCAAATCCAATATATCCATTTTTTTGTCTTCTTTTTAAAAGTATGTTTGTAAGTTTTTCATATAATTTTACCATATTTAATTTTTCTTTATCAAAACCTACATTTTTAATTGTTTCTTCATCATTTTCTATAATATTTTGTATTTCATTATATGACATTCTCTTATCTACTTTTATCACAGACTTATACACATCTGACCATATAACTTTTCCGCGCCTTGTCTATTTCTGCCTCTACAGTAAGAGCTAGTCTATCTTCTCCTGCATTTAATGAACAGATTTCATTTGAAAGCTGGAATGGTAACATTGGTATAACAGTGTCTATAAGATAGATGCTGTTTCCGGCGTTTTTCTGCCTCTTTATCTAAAAGACTTCCTTCTTTAATATAGTGTGACACATCTGCTATAGATATCCATACTCTGTAATTTTCCTTTTTTTCAATTGCTACAGCATCATCTAAGTCTTTTGCATCTTCTCCATCTATTGTTATTGTATATATATCCCTTAAGTCTTTTCTTCCCACAAGTTCATCTTCAGATATAGTCTTAGGCATATTTTCTGCTTCTCTTATGACCTCTTCTTTAAACTCTTCATCTATTCCATTATCTGCAAGAAGACTTTTTAATTTTAAATGTGTATCACCATTTCTTGCTATTATCTTAATAATTCTACCTTCACTATTTCTTGCTGAATCTTTTTTAGCTAAATCCCTATTTGCATATTTAGTTATACTTACTAAAACCTTATCACCATTATTTGCACCAAATATTTCTTTTTTAGGTATAAATATGTCTGATGGGAATGTCTTATCATCTGGTACTACAAATGCATAATTTTCTGAAATTTGTGCTGTACCTACAATCTCACTTTTCTTTCTTTGTACAACAAAAATAATTCTTCCTTCTGTATTTACACCACAATAATCTACATCTTTCTTTCTTACAAGTACAATATCTCCGGTCTGCCGCTGTTAAAAATCCATTATTATGTATATACATACTTTCTTTTAAGTCTTTAATATTTTGCACATTATATTTTTCTTTTTTTAAAAATGCACTTAATTCTTCTAATCCTTTTACTCTTTTCTTATCTTCTTCTTGTATACTATCTACAAAACCAAATCCTTCTTTTTTAGAAAATCTCCCTATATATATTGGAAGTTCTTTTTTTAATTTCTTCAATTTCATATTTCTTTTGTTCTTATTATTCTTACTCAAAATCTCTCCTTATTATAATAAGTAATGTACTAGAATATAATATAATTATTACTCATTATTTTTTTATTTAAATTTATTTTTTAATTTTAATTTTAATTTTAATTTATTAATCAAATACTTTTTCTTTTTTCTAATATGTTTATACTATCATATTTACACTCTTTTTTATACCTTTATATACAAAAAGAAGTACAAAACTTATAGCTTGTACTTCACTTTTACCTTCAAAATTTATTCATATTATATAATTTATTTACTTAGTTATAGGAAATATCATATTATCCCTATTTTCATCTACTTTAAACTCTTTCTTTTCTATTATCTTGTTAGTTTTAACATCATATATATACATATATGTTTTATCCTTTGTCCCAATACTTATATATAACTTATCATCTTTAAAATATATACTCCTAATATATCTCCTAATATATCCACCTATTTTTTCACTAAATACTTCTTTGTTTTCTTTTAAGTCTATTACTTTAAACTTGTCTTCTTTATCATCATATATATACATATTTTTATCTTCTACTCGTATAAGTCTTCCTTTAACTTTTTTACCATCTACTACTATATCTTCAATAGTATTATTATATATATTTAACTTACTTATATAGCTATCATAAAGTTCTTCATCTTTTTTATTAGGCTTATTCATTTCTTCATCACTTAATCTTCTTTTTAATATTACAACATATATATTATTTTCATTATCTTTGCTCATATTATATGTTTCAATATTTTCATCATACTTATTTACTTTTTTAATCTCACCTGTATTTTTATCTAAAATAATAATATCTGATTTTTTAAATTCATGTGCTGTTAATATTATTTCATCTTTTATTATACACATATTTGTAATATTATATGGTATTTCTGTAAGTTTTTTACCTTCTTCTTTTCCTGTCATATCTTTTACATATATAACTGTTTTACCTACTAATCCCTGTGTCATATACATTTTATCATTATCTATACAAATTCTATTTACATATATTCCTCTGTTATCTTTTGAAAGTCCCTCTCTTTTTATTATCTCAAAATCTTTAAGACTACCATCTTTCCCTATTTTTAAAATATTATTATCCTTATTGCTTATATACATATCTCCATTATGTTCAATATAACTATAACTCCTATACAAGTCTTTGTTTACAACCTTTGTAACCTTACCATCTTTATCTAAATAGTTTATCTTTCCATTTGAATTAAAAGGCAAACTACTTATAGAAATATATTTAACCTCATTATGATTATTTAATAATAATGTTTCTACTTTATCTCTAAAATTCCATAATAATGATAATACAATAATTATTACTCCAATTATACAAATATTTCTCACTCTTATATACACATATCTTTTATCTTTTTCTTCATTTTTCATAATATGCCCCTTTTTAACAATTATTATTTTTCTTAAATATATTTTCTATCATCTATAATATCATAATGTAGTTCTCTTTTTCCTATTACATTTTTAACTATATTAGGTACAAGCTTAAAGTCTTCTTTTAATACCTCTTCTTTTGTCTTCCATACAAAAGTTACATGTGGTTTTTCAAGCTCTGTAAATGATTCTTTTTTAGTAATATTATAACTATCATCTAATACAATATTATATATATATGAAAGTTCATGTACATTTTTTACCTTTCCATTATCCAAATAATCAAAAAAGTTTTCTGCTATTTGAACAAGTTTTAAATTATATCCATCTACCTTAATTCCTAATTCTTCTTCTATCTCTCTTATTATTGCATCTTTTGTATTTTCCATTAGATGCACTCTTCCGACCTGGAAGTCTAAAATTTTCATCCCCTCTTTCTTCTTGAACTAATATTTTTTCATTGTATTCAACAATTACTGCAACCCTAAAATTGAATTTACCTTCTTCAAATTTAACTGTTATATCACTCATTTTAAACCTCCTTAAAATATATATTCTTAAGTATAATATATAATCTAAAAAGAGTTTTTGCAATATATTATATATATAGCAAATAGAGATGTAATAATACATCTCTATCTTTTAATTTTTTAATCTTTTTTGTATTAATTTAAATCCATATCCACCATGGTCTTCATCTCCAACTTTCGCTGTTATTTCTTCTAAAGTAGAATTCAATTTCTTAATAATACTTTCAATATCACTAGTATCTTCTCCCTTGTATTCAATTTCTATATAGTCTCCTAATTCTTTCACAGTATCTATTGAAATTTCATATTCTCCATATATCCATGAATTCCTTAATTTATCAACAACTATAAACACTTCAAAACCTAAATTGCATAATATTTTTTTCATTTCTTCAGCTGATGATATAGTTAACTCATTTTCCTCACAGTATGTACGAATAACTTCTCCTTCTGGTAACCAATGTTTGTAATTAAATGTAATTTTTCCATTTGATTCTCTAACTCTCAACCAATCATAAATATGTTCTGGATCTTTTGCAAATGAATTCAATTTATTATCATAATATGTATCTATTTGATAGCTTGTATGAATAAGTTTTGCTTTTTCATTTAACCATTTTTCCAATTCATTCTTATTATTTAATTCATATCTTATTTCTATTTCTTTTCCCATATAATTATAACTCCTTAAAACTATATATATTCAAGTATAATATATAATCTAAAAATAGTTTTTGCAACATATTATATATATAGCAAATAGAGATGTAATAATACATCTCTATCTACCCTGTTAATTCATATCTTAGGCAAACAATAAGCCGGGTTCTGTCATGCATGGTCATTTATCTCGAACTAGTATTACTACTAGCCTCTAGCCGCACAGTACAAGGGACATTTAAAGAGCATAAATCCCTCGAATTACAAGGCGTTGCTCCAGATAGGGTTTACACAAAAGATATATCACTATACCTCTTAGTGAGCTCTTACCTCACTTTTTCACCATTGCTATATAATAGCTGTTTTTTTCTGTTGCACTTTCCCTAAGATTACTCTCGCTGGACGTTATCCAGTATCATTGCTCTTATGGAGCCCGGACTTTCCTCATATATTAGCTTTCACTAAATATACGCTATACCATGTAGTTTACCTATAACTATATTAGCATATTTTAAAATTAATTCCAATCTTTTAGTATATTTTTATCTACACACATATTGCCATATCCTATTCCTATTTTCCTATCTTTTTTCTTTTCTCCGATGGCAATCTGTTCCTCCAGATATTAGCAAATTATTTTTATTACAATATTCCAATAATTTTTCACTTTGTTTTTCTGTAAAGCTTGAATGATATACTTCTACACCATCAATTATTTTATCATTTTTAAGCATATCTAAAAATGCTATTTCATCTTCTAGATTATACCTATACACATGTGCTACAAATGTTTTACCACCTGCTTTTCTAACCTCTTCTGCTACAAGTTTAGCATTTGGATAATGTATTTCAAAATTTACAGCAACCGGAAAATTCTTATTTGTTACACATGAATTAAAAAACACGTCTATATCATTCCATTCTTCATCTTTAAAATACTTCCTATTTTCCTCATATTTAGTAACTTCAGGATATATAATATCTATAGGCCATCCTTTTTTCTCATCATATATTATCTCATCTATTTTAAGATTATTTTTCTTAATGCTTTTCATCATTTCTTCAAACTCTAATCTTAAATTTGGCTTTCTTAAATTATAGTACTTATGAACAAATGGTTGTAACTTATGGATATCAAAATCATATGCAAGCATATGAAAATGAACACCATCATATACAGTGTTAAATTCTATACCTGTTTTAATCTTTCCTGTAAATGTATTTCTTAAATTTTCATCTTTTTCAAGCTCAAAATGTGCATCTAATGTATCATGGTCTGTTATAGCTAAAACTTCCAACTTTGTTTTTTCTGCTTCTTCTAATAATCTTTTTGTATCCCATGTTCCATCTGAATAATTTGTATGTGTGTGTAAGTCTATCATAATTCTATTTCCTTCTCTAATTTTATTAATCTTCCATTGGCTTTTCTAAAAACCTTATCTCTTTTTTATCTAAATCAACTTGTACTTTTAGCCCTAAAGGTAATATTACCATTGGTGATGTATGTCCAAAATTCACATTATATAATATTGGTAAGTCTTTTTTACCTGCCTCAAAGGCAATCTTCCTATACACCTGCTTATACTCTTCATAGTATATCTCATTTTTAGGCTTTCCGGACTATTATTCCGAGATATTTCTTCAAATATTCCCTGTGCTAATAAATTTCTTAAGATATATTGTAGGTATAGTGGTTTTATCTCATCTTCACTTGTTTCTAAAAATAGTATCTTATTCTTCCATTCTTCTTTTTTAGGCCAAATCTTTGTTCCTACCATCATAGGAAATACATCAACACATCCACCTAAAAGCTCTCCAGTAAATGTTCCATTTCCTTGAAGTACCTCATATCCATATTTTTCTTCATTCATTTTTCTAGATATATTATCATTTTCTTCAATAACCCAATCAAGATATTCACTAGTCCACTTATCACTTGATTTAATTACTATATCTTCCCTATTTTCCAATAATATTTCATTAATATATTTTAATGTGTATGTATGCATATTATTATTTTCTGCAAAGTCTGTCATTACAGCAGGTCCATAATATGATACAACTCCTGCTTTTTGCATCATATAGTGGTTTATTGTTGTATCTGAATATCCCATAAATACTTTAGGATTATTTGCTATAGCTTCAAAATCAATATATGGTAATAATCTTATCGTATCATCACCACCTATATTACATATTATTCCTTTAATATCTTTATCTAATATAGCCTCCATAAAATCTTCTGCTCTTTTTTCTGGATGATTATACAAATATTCTATACCTTTTAATGAATTTTTCATTGTAACTACATTAAATCCTAACTGTTCTAATCTCTTTTTTCCTAGTTCATATCTATGTCTAAACATTTCTTCTCCTGCAAGTCCACTAGATAGACTTACAATTGCAACTTTATCACCTTTTTTAAGTTTCTTTGGTTTTATCATATTTACCTACTTTCATAACAATATTATTTCTTATTTTTTCCTTACTCTAGCTTATAATCTACCCTATAACTTTTTAACCATCCATTTACAAGGTTTTATAGTTTAGAATATATTGATTTCTTTTTCATATTTTTCTTTATATTTTATATAAATATTATAGCATATCTTTTTATATAATAATAAGATATGCTTAACATATTATGATAAATGATAAATTCACAAATTAATTATTTATTATATTAAAAATCCTCTCTTTAATTTATAAGTTTAAAATTATAGTCATATACTAATTTATACTTATCAACTAAACTTCAAGAATTTGGATATAAAAAGTAGATGAGAAATGTATAAATACATCTCACATCTACTTTTATACTACAGTGTTTGCCATTTGTTTTTTCTTTGTTCCATCTCTTTTGTATCGTAGACTAAAATTGATTTTGCATTTCTATCATCTTTATCTACTCTAACCCCAAGATTAAAAAATTCTTGTTTGATTTCTTCATTAAAATCTGCTGTGACTTTTTTATTTTCTACAACCAGAAATTCTGGTTGTGCAGATCCAGACTTATTGATCCAGAAATAAATCCTACTATTGGTTTTAATCTTAATTAGAAGGACATCCCAGCTGCCAACTCTTCCTGCTAATCCATCAGCACCATTTCCACGTGCCAAAACATCGACACTTTCTGAATCTTTTACTAGAACTTTTATAGTCCCATCTCCACTTTTTGTATAACCACCTTGTGCTGACAATAATAAAAACACTTCTTCGTTTTTTTGTCTCACTATTTTGGGTCTCCCCGTTCTAGTTGTACCAATACTATAATCAGGATTTTCACCCTTATTAATTATAGTTTCTTCCGGACATGTTAATGCCAAAAGCTTTCTTCCCCGTCCATGTTCTCCTAATGCAATTTGGTTTATAGACCCAAACTCAAACTGTCTAACTTCGCTTTCTAATTTTCTGTTTGAATATAACATTTCTCTCTCCTCCTCTGCCAATAATACATTATTATGTATAACTTTGAAGTACAATTGTACTTGGCATTTTATTTTTTTTATTTTCTACACTTATATATTAACATAATTTTTATAATATGTCAACTTTTTTCACTACATGTTATTTGTTTATTATCTATACAGTAAATTTAAAATATAATTGCAGGTTTTTAGCCTTAAACTGCAATAAGTTGTTAAATTTGCAAAGTATTATATAAAAGTAATTTTTAATTGTTCATGATATTACTTTAATGTAAAAAAAGTTGGTCAATGTAATAATACATTTTCCAACTTAGTTTTTTTAGCCTAATTTTATCCAATCTATGGATTTTATTAATTCTTTACTATTACTGTTAAAATCATATACCCTACCACGTACAACACTTATATACTGATCAGATATAGACTCCTTTAAATATTCAATCCTAAAAAAAATCGGAAAAGGGTCTATAATTTCTATAATTAGGATTTTTTGTAAATTATAGTTTTTATCAAATTCAATTTTAAAATCCAATATTTTTATATTATGCTCGTTTCTTTCTGCTACATAAATGTTAGCATCTTTATCAATATTTCCTCCCAAGTTTATTAATAAAAAAATTTTATCATCCTTTCTTTTGTTTATATAATACGTATTTCCTTTTCTGCTAATTGTATATTCATTGTTAATCTCACCACCAATTACTTCATCTTTAGGTGCATATAATTTAATTAGTGGCATTCCATCTAATCCAATCCCTAAAATTATTTTACCTTTACTTGTATAATAGCTCCGATTACTCCAAATCATTTTTCTCTCTCCTTCTGCCTAATACATATTATGTATAACTTTGAAGTACAATTGTACTTGGCATTTTATTTTTTTATTTTCTACACTTTTAAATTAACATAATTTTTATAATATGTCAACTCTTTTTCTTTACATCATATCAAATATACTTGACTGTGCTGTTTCTTGTATACCATCTAAAAGGCCAAATTGGTCTAATAATGTAATTGTAGATGTACCAATCTTGCATTTTAACTTAACCTCTTCTTTAGTAAAGAATGTTTGGTTTTCTTTCTTTATCTCTTGAGCTGCTTTAAATATGTTTTCTGCAGCAATTTCACCGAAGTCCTGGTATTGAACTTATAGGTGGTAATATATGATTTTCATCTATTAGTTTAAACTTTTTAGCATCTGACTCATAAAGATCAATTGGTAAAAATTCTATTCCCCTTTTGTTCATTTCATATACTATTTCACAAAGTGAATATATACCTTTTTCTTTTACTCCTTGTTTAGGTAGTTCTTTTATCTCATCCATCTTTCTTTTTAGTTTATCTAGTCCATAAATCATATATGTTGCATCAAAATCTCCACCACTTCTTACACTAAAAAATGCTGTATAATATGCTGCTGGTTTATGTACTTTAAACCATGCAATTCTAAAAGCATTTGTAACATATGCCGCTGCATGGGCTTTAGGGAACATATATTTTATCTTCTTACATGATAGAATATACCATTCAGGAACATTATTTTCTCTCATTGCTTCTTCCCACTCTGGTTTTAATCCTTTTCCCTTTCTTACACTTTCCATTATTGTAAATGCAAGTTCTGCTTCAACTCCCTTATTCATTAGATATATCATGATATCATCACGTGTACAAATTGCCTCACTAAGTGTTGCTGTCTTATTATTTACAAGATCTTGTGCATTATTTAACCACACATCTGTACCATGTGAAAGTCCAGAAATACGTATAAGTTCTTCAAATGTTTTAGGTTTTGTATCTACAAGCATATCACGAACAAACTTAGTACCAAATTCTGGAACACCAAATGTACCAACCTTTGAACCTATATCTTCTGGTTTTACTCCAAGTGCTTCTGTAGAACTAAATATACTCATTGTTTCCTTATCATCAAGCCTTATCTTTGTAGGATTTATCCCTGTAATATCTTGAAGATGTCTAATCATTGTTGGATCTAAATGTCCTAATATATCTAGTTTTAATAGGTTATGGTCAATTTTGTGATAGTCAAAATGTGTTGTGATTATATCAATATCTGAATTATCTGCTGGCTTTTGTACTGGGCAAAATTCATATATTTCTCTTCCTTCTGGTACAACTATAATTCCTCCAGGGTGTTGTCCTGTTGTTCTTTTAACACCAGTACACCCTTTAGCTATTCTTGCTATTTCTGAGTTTGATACCTTTTCACCTTTGTCATCAAAATATCCTTTAACATATCCGGAACGCTGTTTTTTCTGCAATTGTACCTATTGTACCTGCTTTAAATGTTGTTCCTCCACCTATTATTTCTTCTGTATATTTATGTGCTGTTGATTGATATTCATCTGAGAAATTAAGATCTATATCTGGTTCCTTATTCCCAGTAAATCCTAAGAATGTTTCAAAAGGAATATCTAGTCCATCTTTTACAAGTTCTTCACCACAATTTGGACATTTTCTATCTGGAAGATCATATCCGGTTTAATACTCCAAAATCACTAAAATCGCTAAACTTACAATGTTTACATCTGTAATGTGGTTTAAGTGAATTTACTTCTGTAATACCTGTCATATATGCAACAAGACTTGAACCTACAGACCCTCTTGAACCTACAATATATCCATCTTCATTTGACTTATGTACCAATTTTTGTGCAATTATATACATAACAGAGAAACCATTGTTGATTATAGAGTCTAGTTCTTTTTTAAGTCTTTTTTCTACAATATCTGGAAGTGGATTTCCGATATAGTTCTTCTGCCTTACTATATGTTATATTTTTAATTATATCTTCACATCCTACAATATATGGTGTTGCCTTATCTTTAGATATAGGTCTTATACCTTTTTCTATCATTTCATATATATAGTTTGAATTATCTACAACTATTTCTTTTGCTTTTTCTTCTCCTAAGAATTTAAACTCCTTAAGCATTTCATCTGTTGTTCTAAAATATGCTTTTGATTGTATATTTGCATTTTTCTTCTTTTGCCCTACATGTAATATTTCCCTATATATCATGTCTTTTTCATCAAGTACAAAAACATCTCCTGTTGCTACAACCTTTTTATTTAACTTTTTACCAATTTCAACTATTTTTTCTATAATCTTTTCTATATCTTCTCTTGATTTAAATATTCCGAAGTTCTATCTTGTATTCATCATTTTCAGGTGGTTGTACTTCTAAAAAGTCATATGATTCTGCTATTTCTTCTAACTCTTCATCTGTCTTTCCGATTTTCAATTGCTCTATATAGTTCACCGTGAACTATTTCCGAGAACCGATTATAAGGCCTTCAGAATTTTCTTCATATATACTTTTTAATATTCTAGGCTTCATATAATAATGATTTACATGTGAATATGATATAAGCTTATATAGGTTTTTAATACCTATTTGTTTTGTTACAAGTATTGTTGCATTATACATTGGATATTTTTTATATGCATCTTCATCTATCTTCCATTTTTCTTCAAACTCTTTCCATGTAGATATATTTTCTTTTTCAATCCTTTTAAGCATTTCATTAAATACATGTATAAGTGTTTTAACATCATCTAATGCTCTATGTGCTACAATTACTTCTATTCCTAAATATTCTGCAATTTTTCCAAGTTTAAATCTATTAAGTTCTGGGAATATTTGTTTTGCAAGTCTTAATGTATCTATATACATATTTGAAAATTCATATCCGCAGAAGTTCTGCATTATATCTTATAAACCCGATATCGAAGTCTGCATTATGTGCAACTAAAATAGAATCACCTATAAACTCCATAACTTTTGGCATTATTTTATCTATTGTTTCTGCATCTTTTACCATTTCATTAGTTATATTTGTTATTTTTACAACTTCTTCTGGTATATCCATTTCTGGATTTACAAAACATCCAAATTCGTCTATAATCTCACCATTTTTCACTTTTATAATACCAAATTCTGTTATTTTATCTGTTCTAAATGAAAGCCCTGTTGTTTCTATATCAAGTACACAATATTCATCTTGTATATTTCTTTTTTCATCTAAAAAACTTATAGCAGATGTACTGTCTATTGCAAGATATGCATCAACACCATATATTGCTTCTACTTCTGTTTTTCCGTGCTACATTCATTGCATCTGGAAATGACTGTACAACCCCTAAATCTGTTACTGCAACTGCTTTCATTCCATAGTTTTTAGCTCTTTCAAATAAGTCTTTAACAGGTATTACTCCGGTCTAATTGGCTCATCATTGTATGTGCTCTAAGTTCTACTCTTTTTACAGGTGCATTATCTTTTTTAAGATTTTTTTCTTTTGTCCCATCTTCTATCATTCCGAAGTGCTGTTATTGTTATCTCTTTTGCAAATGTATCAAATCCGTGGTTTTCCATATATCTTAAAAAGTCCATTTTGTGACATATGTTCTTTTATTCTTTTTTCTACATCTTCTATTTCTGCTTTTTTCAAGAACTTTTTAACCATAATACTTGAAGTTCCATCATATACTGCATAACTTGCAAGACTTAAATCTTCTCTTATCTCCCTTATTTCCTTATCAATAATTTCTCCAACTATTATTATATCTCCGAGATTTTCATGTATACCCTTAACCTTAACTACTGGTACTTCTTTACCATATGGCATTCTTCCAAAAATATGTTTTTTCTCTTTGTCTGTTCCTGTCTTTTTTTCTATTGTATTAGAAGCTATACTCACATTACTATTTCCATTACTTTTTCCTACACTTTGTTTTTGATTTTTTTCAATATTAGTACTTACACTATTACTATTATTTGTTTTTTCTTGTGATTTATCTTCCTGTTCTTTTTCTTTTTCTCTATTTTCCCTATTTAAAGCACTTTGTAATATATAATTTCTACTTATTTCCTTTTTATCATTTTCATATTGTTCTTCTTCTTTAAGCTTCTTTTCTCTTAATATTTCTATATCATTCCTATTTAATTCTATACTAATATTTATCTTACTATTATATATTCCTTCTAAAAGATTTTTTAAAACTACTTCAAAATTCTTGTTTTTTAAATATAGTGCTGGATTATTTGCAAATGCTATTATAATATCATATTCATTAAATTTTTCTAAACTATTTCCATTATTAATCTTATTTAAATTAAAAGGTATTGAATTTTTTACCATTTGATAAAATAATGGTTCTCCTATAGAAATATATTTTAAAATATTATCCCAATTTTCCTTTAATATTTCTTCTGAAATTTCTGTATTACTATCTTTATTTTCATTAACAATCTTAATCTCAAAATTTCTATCCTTATTATATTCCCTTATTATATTTTCTTTTAGAAATATAATATCTGTTAATATGTTTAATATATTAGTATTTCTATCTTCAAGATTTAAATAAAGATTTAGTATATTTAAATCTTTATCAGAATTTAATATATCTAAATCTTCCTTTAATATATATATGTTTTCATTATTTTCTTTAAACCATTTTTCAAACATATTTTATTTACTCCCCATCAGTAACTTTTATTTTTTTTCATCATCTTTATTTTCTTTTTTCTTATTTACTATTGCATCTTTAATTGTTAAAAAACTTTCTTTTAACATTTCTTCAACTGTTTTTGTTGCATTCTCTTTAGGTTCTGTATATCCTGTTATTCCTACAAGAAGTGGTGCAAATTCATCAAGCTTATATACATCTTCAATGCTTACTCCTCTTCCTAAAAAACCTTTTTTATTTTCTTCTTCAAAAAATAATGTTGTAGGTAAAAATTTAAATTTCTTATATTGTTTTATATCTAATATTTTTGAATATTCAACTTTTTCCCTCTTGTCTATTATAAGTTTGGTTGATTTAATAAGCATGTTCGGAAAAAATCTTATAACTGTCCCTTCTCTTTTTGCCTTATAATACTTATTCTTTAAAAAACATGTAAATATATATAACATAAAACCTAAAATTCCAAGTACCGGATTTATTTCATATAGGTTTGAAATTATAACCATAAATAATGCTAAAATTAATAATGTTATATCTATATTTCTTATGATATTATCTCTAAAATAATTATATACATATGTCATTTCAATATATTTTATACCTGTTTCTTTATCGACTTTCTTTTCATAATGATTATAACTATTTGATAATTCTTTTAAAAATTCATCAGATATATCTTCAACATACCTATTTTTTTCATGTGTATTATTATAGTCTTGTATTACTTTTAAACATTTACTACATATCTTATGCCCTTTTTTTATATCTCTACCACATACAATACATGTATTTTTTTCTTTACTACTATTTTTCTTTATCTTTTGTTTCCTTTTTTCCTTATCTTCCATATATATTATCCTGCTCCAAATCTTCTGTTTCTAGTATTATATTCTTTTACTATTTCTTCTAAATCTCCTATTTTAAAATCTGGCCAATGTTTATTTACAAAGAAAAACTCTGCATATGTAAGTTGCCATGGAAGAAAATTACTAAGCCTTTTTTCTCCACTTGTTCTTATTAATATATCTGGGTCTGGTATTTCTTTTGAATATAGTTTATCTGAAAATAGTTCTTCTGTTATTTCATCTACTGTTATCTTCCCTTCTAATACATCTTTTGCAATTTTTTTGGCACCTTCTGTTATTTCTCTTCTTCCACCATAATTAAAACATAGGTTTATTTGCAATCCTGTATTATTTTCACTTACTTTTTCAATATCATCTATCATTTTAAGTAAATCTTTTGTAAGTCCATCTCTGCTACTAAAAAACTTAATTTTTATATTATATTTATTAACTCTTTTTAATAATCTTTTAAAATATATTGTAAATATCTTCATAAGATATGTTACTTCTTCTTTAGATCTTTTCCAATTTTCAGTAGAGAAAGTGTATACTGTTAAATACTTAAGTCCTTTTTCATTAGCTTTTTTTGTAAGTTCTTCTAAATTTTTAGCTCCTTCTTTATGCCCTAAATATTTATCAAGTCCTCTTTCTTTTGCCCATCTCCTATTTCCATCTAATATTATAGCAATATGATCCACATCCATTATATTGTCATTATCTCCTTACATTTTTTTTCATATTTTTCTTCTGTAAGTTTTACATACTTATCAGTTAATTTTTGTATATCTTCTTCACCTTTTTTTAATTCATCTTCTGATATTTCTTTATTTTTTTCTTCTTTTTTTATAGCTTCTATTGCTTCTCTTCTAATATTTCTTATTAATACTTTTGTATTTTCTGTTAATTCTTTTATTTCTTTAACAATATCTTTTCTTCTTTCTTCTGTAAGTTCAGGAAATATTAGTCTTATACATTTACCATCATTTTGTGGGTTTATCCCTATATTTGCTTCTATTATTGATCTTTCTACTGCTTTTAATATACTCATATCCCATGGTTGTATTAATATTTGTCTTGCTTCTGGAACTGATACTGATGATACTTGATTTATTGGTGTTAATGTACCATAATATTCAACCATTACCTTATTTAATATTGCTGGATTTGCTCTTCCTGCTCTTATTTCTGATAAGCTTTCTTCAAAGAAATTAACTCTTTCCATCATTTTTTCTTCAACTTCTGTTATTTTCATTTTCACTCCTTAATTTACTACTAATTTTAATATATTTATTATTATAACCTATTTTCATATATATTAAAAATATTATTAGACTTTTTTTATCTTTTATTCTTCATTTGTTATAAGGGTTCCTATTTTTTCTCCCATTGCCGCTTTATACATTGCACCTTTTTGATTTAATCCGAAATAATAACACATCTTTATTCCATTCTCTACATAATGTTATACCTGCTGTATCTACTGCTTTTAAATCTCTTTCTAAAACTTCTTTAAATGTTATTTTTGATATCATTTCTGCATCTAAATGTTTTTTAGGATCTTTTGTATAAAGTCCATCAACATTTTTTGCAAGCAAAATTATATCTGCTTTTATTTCTATCGCCCTTATAATAGCCGCAGTGTCTGTACTAAAAAACGGATTTCCTGTTCCACATGTAAATATTGTTACAAAATTTTTAGAAATAAGTTCATTACTTTTTTTTGTATTATATACCTCACCTATTTTTTCCATACTAAGTGCTGTTTGTACTCTTGTTGCAATTCCCATATTTTCTAAAGTATCTTGAAGTGCTAGACCATTCATAGTTGTTGCAAGCATTCCCATATAATCAGATGTTGTTTTTTCTATTCCTGCACCTTCTTTTCCTCTCCAAAAATTTCCGTCCGTCCTACTACAATTCCTACTTCTACACCTTTAGATACCATCATTTTTATCTCTTGTGCTACTTCTTTTAATACTTCAAAATCTAGACCTTTTCCTTTTCCGCCACCTAAGGCTTCTCCACTTACTTTTACCAATACTCTTTTATACATATATATACCCCCACTTTTCATTTTATATTATAACTCATAATTATTATCATTATATATTACAAAATACTTTTTTTCTAGTAAAATGATATATAATATTTCTATATTTCTTCTCTTAGCTTAATGTTCAATAGATATTCTTTAAGTTTAACATTATTTTTTAGATATATATATTTTTGTGGTGGAAAAAAGTTATAATCTTTTTTTAATGTTATAAGATCTATCGGTTTTTCTAACATATATATCTTATATATATGATATGCATATATACTTTTTTTAAGCCCATTATTAAAATCACTATTTCCGTATTCCATCTTCTTTTATCTTTTCTGGATATTTAATAACTTTATCAATATATATCATATATTCAAGTTTACCTATAGGCATAGCTGTATATACCCATACCCTTTTTACTCCTTCTTTAGGAATATATTTTCTAAATTCATAATTTTTTATCTTTTTTAATATATTCATACTAGGTTCTTTTCTTATAGTTATTATAATATCTTCTATCATACTTTCTTTTGATTTTTCTATTTTTTCTTTCATATCTAATATATTTCTCCTTCATATTTTTAAACATTATAATATATGATATTATTATAATATAATCAATTAATAATATATATATATACTAATACAATAATAGGAGATAATATAATGAAAATTAAAATAATATGTGTTCGGCAAAATAAAAGAAAAATATATAAAAGATGGAATAGCAGAATATGCTAAAAGACTTAGTAAATATACTAATTTAGAAATTATAGAAGTTATGGAAGAAAATTTCATAGACAATCCTAAAGCTGAAGAAATAATTATTATCATGGATAAAGAAAAAAATAATATTGAAAAACATATATCTGATAAAGATTTCTTAATTTGTTTAGATAGAAAAGGTAAAGAATTAAATTCTATACAATTTGCAGAAAAAATAGAAAATATAACAATTGATCGGACATTCAACAATTACATTTATCATAGGTGGTTCATATGGAATATCTGATAAAATACTTTCTAAATCTAATATGATATTAAGTTTTTCTAAACTAACATTTCCACATCAATTATTTAGATTATTATTACTAGAACAAATATATAGGTGTTTTAAAATTATAAGGAAAGAACCATATCATAAATAATAAAAAAGAAGGCCATATAATCCGGACTGGCCTTCCCCTTATTTAATAATATTATATACAGTTTGTTTTTTTGATTCTTTTTCTGTATATTTTAATTTAATTTATCTGTATATCTTAATAACATACATAATAAATATAATATTGGAAGATTTCTAAAACCTTCCTGAAAAGAAAAGTATGATGGGCATAATGCCCTAAAAAATTAAAAAAATTATTCTGCAAGATGTGTTTTCTTGCAATTATCACATTCTCCTGTTAAGTGAATGTTTTCTGAAAGCGAAAACCCTAATTTTTCAAGTGTTTTTTCTGCTTCCTTTAAAGTGTCTTCTTGTATCTCTACTGTTTTATGGCAAGTTTTGCATTCTATTTCTGCTTTACTACTATTTTCATCTTTAAAAATATACATATATGATCCGTCTTCATTATATATTTTCTTTAAAATCCCAGCATCTTCCATATTTTTAAGATTTCTATAAATAGTTGACAAGATGGTTTTTTTATTTGTTTTCTCATACATTTTTTCTGAGATTTCTTCAACTATTAAGGGTTTATTACTTTCTTTAAAGATCTCTAATAATATCTTTCTATTTGTAGTATTATTTAGTTTTTTAGCCATAATAGACACCTTTCTTATGATATTATATCATGTCCATCATTTATAGATGAACAATTATATTATACCATATTTTTTTTACAATTAAAATATATTTTAAAATAAAGTTCACTTTATTTTAAAATTTTGTATATATTGAATTTTAATAACATATAATATAGTATATTATATATAGTGATTAATTTAATATATTAAAATTCATACACTTTTTAATGTTTTTTGGAGGTAAATATGTATATTGGAACTATAGTAGAAGATACTTTAAAAGAAAACTGTTCTTTATTAAAAAATGAACACGGACTTTCATTATATATTAAATATAATAATAAAAATATTTTATTTGATGCTGGCCCATCAGATGTATTAATACACAATAGTGCAAAAATGAATTTAGATTTATCTGAAATTGATTATTTAATAATTTCACATGGCCACTTTGATCATGGTGGTGGGATTATTCCTTTTTTAGAAAAGAATAAAAAAGCTAAAGTTTTTATGCATAAATATTCTAACAAAAATTATTATTTTGAAGATAAAAAAGAAAAAGAATTTATAGGACTTGATCCTTTAATCTTTAAAAATTATTTTGATAGAATAGTCTTTACAGATAACTCAATAATTAACATCTGTGAAAATATTTTTTTAATACCAAATATTGAGGTCAAAAAAGAACTTACATCTAATAATAAGGCTATATTAATAAAGCAAAATGATAATACTTTTATTCAAGATAATTTTGAACATGAACAAGCTATGGTTATAATAGATAATAATAAATATTATCTATTTAGTGGATGTTCACATAATGGTATTATTAATATAGGAGATACTGTAAAAAAAGCTTTAAACATTGATAAAATTGACTTTTTTATTGGTGGATTACATTTAGTAGATGATCCTATATTAAAAACAAGTATTAAAACTTCTGATTTAGATGATGTTGCTAATTATTTAAAAAATAATATTGGTATGACATATACTTGTCATTGTACAGGAGATCCAGCATATAATTATTTAAAAGAAAAACTAAATGATAAAATCGAATATTTACGTACTGGAAGTGAGCTTAATATATAATGAAGCGAGGTTTAACCTCGCTTTATTTTTATATTTGTATCAATTTCTTAAATATAAATATTCTTAATTATTATATTTTAGTTTAAATTACCATATATTGTTTCTAAGTTTTTCTTCATAGCTTCTACGTATTCTAAGCTTTCTGCAGGATCTTCCATTATATATACTGGAAGTACTTTTGCTCCTGTTTCTCTTGATACTGTGTTTATAACATCTTTATTTGCTGTACTTTCTGTAAGTATACCTTTTACATTATGTTTTTTACAATATTCAACAAGTGCTTTCATTTTTGCTATAGTTGGTGTTCCTTCTCCAAATACATCTTCAACACTTAATTGTTTTAATCCAAATTCATTTGCTAAATATGCAAGTGCAGGATGTCCTATCACGAAATTCTTCTTTGTAGATTTTGCAAATTTTTCTGAATATTCATTGTATAATTTATCTATTTCTTCTGTTACTTGTTTTGCATTTTTTTCGTAAAATTCCTTATTCTTTGAATCTACTTCTATTAAACTTTCTTTTATCTTTTCTACATATTTTTTAGCATTTTTTAAAGAAAGCCATGTATGTGGGTCTTTTCCATCATGATGGTGATGATGTCCTTCTTTTTTTTCATCTTTATTATCATGTTTCTTTTCTTTTTTATGATCATCATCATGGTCATGTTCTTTATCTTCATGTTTATCGTCTTTATCATCATCTAAAATATCATTTTCTTTAACATCTAATTTATCTAATCCTTTAGCTAATTCAACAACTTTTAGATTTTTGTTCTTAACTGATTCTACTGCCTTGTCTGCCCATGTTTCTAGTTCATCACCATTATATACAAACATCTTAGCATTAGATAGTTTTAATATATCTTGTGCTTTTGGTTCAAATTCATGTATTTCTGTTCCATCTGGAACTACCTTTTCTATTTCAACCTTATCTTTTCCTACTGCTTTAACTAAACTTTCTACAGCTTTAATAGTTGTAGCAACTCTTATTTTTTCTTCAGAAGTTTCTTTCTTCTTTTCTTCTTTTTTACCAATAATTTGGTCTTTAATACCATCAGTAATATTTGTTATTTTAGTCCATTTCATAGTATATGCACATACTACAAATAATACTAATAATACAATTACTGAAAGTATTGTTAATAATACTTTTTTCATAACATCTCCCTTTAAATATGATATATTCTAAATTGCAATTTATTTGCAATTATATTATAATAATATCAGTATTAACCATTAAAGTCAATGATATTTAATAAAAAAACGCAAATAATTAGCATTTAGTTATTAATATTAAATAATATGTTATAATAACTAAGTAATTTAATTATTTAAGCTTAAAGGAGGAATTTTGATAAAATTAAAAAATGTTTCATTTACTTTTAACAACACAAGTAAAAACCCTGTATATATTTTAGATAATATATCTTTAAATATACCAAAAGGTGACTATATTTCTATAATAGGTGATAATGGTTCTCGGTAAAAGTACTCTTATCCGTCTACTTTTAGGATTTTTAAAACCAACAAAAGGAAATATATCCCTAAATACTAAAAATATACGGATATGTTCCACAAAAAAAAGAAAGTTATACTTCAGGCTTTCCAATAATAGTAGAAGAACTTATCTCATCATATGCTAAAATTAAAAAAGCATATACTAAAACAATTGTTGAAGAAACATTAAAACTCGTTTCACTTGAATCAAAAAGAAAAGAACTTGTTTCAGACTTATCTCGGACGGACAATACCAAAAGCTTTTAATAGCAAGAAGTTTAATAGGAAATCCTGATATTTTAATTTTAGATGAACCTTCTACAGGTGTAGATGTTTCATCACAGACTGAAATTTATTCTTTTTTAAAGAAATTAAATACAGAAAAAAAATTAACAATAATTGCAGTAGAACATAACTTAGATGCAGCAATAACAAATTCTACAAATATTTTCCATGTTGCAAATTCTAAAGGACATCTTTGTAGTCCTGAAAATTATATAAGAGAATTTAAAGGAGGTATTAAATAATGTTTGAACATACTTTTATACAATATGCCTTTATAGTTTCACTTTTCATATCTATACTATGTCCTACAATTGGTATATTTTTAGTTTTAAGAAAATATTCTATGATTGGTGATACACTTTCACATTCATCACTTGCCCGGAATAACACTTCGGACTTCTTACAGGTATAAACCCTATAGTTGGAGCATTTGTATTTACATCAGCATCTGGATTATTAATTGAATTTTTACGTACATTTTACAAAAAACATACAGATATAATCTTAAGTATTATCTTTTCTTTAAGTGTTGGTATTGCAATAACAGTTATAAGTTCACGGAAAACTTCGTGTAAATGCTGATTCTTTTATGTTTCGGTAGTATTCTTACTGTTACTACAAGTGACATATACATTATAGCTTTTTTAAGTATTCTTTCACTTTTAACTTTGTTTATCCTTTATGATAAGCTTATATATATTGCATATGATGAAGATACAGCTAAAATAATAGGTGTTAAAGTAAGATTAATACAATATATTTTCTCAATATTAGTTGCTTCTGCAATAGCAATTTCTATTAGAATTGTAGGTGTATTAGTTTTAGGTTCACTTATATCAATTCCTGTTGCAACAGCTCTTCAATTTAAAAAAGGATTTAAGAAAACTCTTATCCTTTCAATTATCTTTAGTTTTATAGATATTATGCTTCGGTCTTATCCTTTCATATTATCTAAATGTTGCTCCAAGCCGGATTTACTGCTATGCTTTCAGTAATAGTACTTATTGTAACAATATTGTCTATTCAAGCTTATGGATTTGTTAGAAATAAATTAATTAAAAATATTAATGATTAATAATTATAAAAAAACAGAGTTATTTTTATACACTCTGTTTTTTACTTTTTTTAAATTTCTTTACCCACCTTAATTTCTGCTAATTGTTGTTTTATTTTATCTAACTTTATATCTTCTCTAAATATAACTACTGCATTAAATAGTATTATGCTACTAATTATAGCAATTCCTAATATTTTTTTAATTTTATCATTTCTTTCCATACTTTTCCCCCTACTATTTAATTTTTACTTTTCTATTTTATTCACTTTTTCTTTTCTTAAATAATTATACTCCATATTTCATATCCCATAATATAACATCATTTTGTTTCAAACTTTCTTTTACATCTATAATTCTTTGATTTGATGACCCTCTAAATCTTAATCTTAAATCTAAAAGATCTATTTCAAATCTACCATCAACCATTACATCAATATTATCAAGTATTCTTTTTGTTGTTGGTATAAACTTATACATACTTTTCATTATTTCTTTATCAAATACATATCCGGGAATAACACCATATGGTCTTATCTGGTAATTCTTTTCTTACTCTTTCTACAAGTTCTGCAATTTTCTTTTGATTATTAGGGTGCATTGGTTCTCCTCCGAAGAAGTGATAACCCTTTTATATATGGTCTTTTTAATGATTCAATTATTCTATCTTCTACTTCTTTTGTATAGTCTTCACCTTTTCCGAAAATCCCAAATGTCTTCATTAAAACATCCCTTACAAGCATGAGTACAGCCTGATACAAACAGGCTTACTCTTACCCCTTCTCCATTTGCAATATCATATTCTTTTATATCTGCATATTTCACCCTATAACTCCTTTATAAGTGCATAACTCTTCTCTTAATTTCTTTTGTCTTTCCTTCATTCCAGAAGTTTTCTCCTAGATATCCGACAAGTTCTTCTAGTTACACTCATCTTACTTTCATCTTTATTGTGGCAACATGGACATTCCCATTGTAATTCATCATTTATAATTATTTCTCCTGTATGTCCACATACATTACACACATCTGATTTTGTATTAAATTCTGCATATTGTATATTATCATATATAAACTTAACTATTTCTTCTAATGCTTCATAATTTTTTTCCATATTTGGTATTTCAACATATGATATACATCCACCTGATGATATTGGTTGGAATGAACTTTCAAATTTAAGCTTATCAAATGCATTTATTTTTTCTCTTACATCAACATGATATGAGTTTGTATAATATCCTTTATCTGTTATATCTTTAATACTTCCAAATTTTTCTTCATCAATTTTAGCAAATCTGTAGCATAAGCTTTCTGCTGGTGTTCCATATAATGCAAAACCTATATTTGTATCTTTTTTCCATCCATCTACAACTTTTCTTAAATATTTCATTAATTCTTCAACAAATTCTTTTCCTTCTTTTTCTGTATGGCTCTTTCCTGTCATTAATTTAGAAACTTCGTAAAGCCCTATATATCCAAGAGACATTGTTGAATAATTTCCATATAAGTATTTATCTATCTTTTCACCTTTTTTTAGTCTTGCTATTGCTCCATATTGCCAGTGTATTGGTGAATAGTCTGATGTTACTCCTTTTAAAGCATTGTGTCTACACATACATGCATCAAAACATAATTCTAATCTATCATCTAAAATCTTATAGAATTTTTCCTTATTACCTGATGCCATTATAGCTATTTGTGGAAGGTTTATACTTACAACACCTTGGTTAAATCTTCCTTCAAATTTATATTCACCATTTTCATCTTTGTATGGTGATAAGAATGATCTACATCCCATTGGGCTAAATACATTTCCTTCATAATTTTCTCTCATTTTTTTAGCTGATATATAGTCTGGATATAATCTTTTAGCAGAACATTTAACTGCAAGTTTTGTTATATAATCATATTTTCCTCCAGATAAATTATTACATTCATCTAAAACATATATAAGTTTTGGAAATGCTGGTGTTATATAATGTCCTTCAGAATTTTTTATTCCTTGCAATCTTTGTTTTAATATTTCTTCTATTATTTGTGCAACTTCTTTTTCATATTCATCACCTTCTACAATATGCATAAATAATGTTACAAAAGGACTTTGTCCATTTGTTGTCATTAATGTATTTATTTGGTATTGAACTGTTTGTATACCTGCAACTAAATCTTCTTGTTTTCTCATTTCTGCAAAATCTTTTGCTAAAGTTTCTGCTTCTTCTTTACTCTTACCTTCTTCTATAAAATGGTTATAATATTTTTTGTAATATTTATCATATGTTTTTCTTAAATATTTACCTAAATGTGCTACATTTACTGATTGTCCACCATATTGATTACTTGCAACTGCTGCAATTATTTGTGTCATAACAGTACATGCAACTTGGAAACTTTTTGGTGTTTCTATTTTTTTACCATTCATAACTGTTTCATTATCAAGCATATCTTTAATGTTTATTAGACAACAATTAAACATTGGTTGTATAAAATAGTCTTTATCATGAAAATGTAATACACCTTCTTTATGTGCTTTTACTATTCTTTCTGGTAATAATAATCTATCTACTATATCTTTAGATACTTCCCCTGCAATTAAATCTCTTTGTGTTGATAAAAGTATTGCATTCTTATTACTATTTTCCTTGCTTACTTCCTTATTTGTATTTCTGATTAAACTTAATATACTTTCATCTGTTGTATTTGTTTGTCTTATTATGCTTCTTTTTTCTCTGTATAACATATATCTTTTTGCAAGTTCATATTTACCAAGTTCCATTAATTTTCTTTCTATTTGGTCTTGTATTTTTTCTATTCCTATTTCATTTAATCCTAATTTTTCTATCGCTTCTACAATATAGTTAATATTTTGTATTGAAGCTTTTTCATTTCCTATTACTTCCCTATTTGCTTTGCTTATTGCAACTACTATTTTATTTGGATCAAATTCCACTTTTTTTCCATCTCTTTTTATAACTTTCATTTTACTCCCCTTTTTACATTCACTATTTTAAAAAATATTATTTTTTATGTTTTTCAAAAAATATTTTTTAAAAAAATATTATTTTTATATTTTTTATTCATTTCTCTTGTCTGAAATAAATATACCACTTTTAATATATTTTGTAAAATTATAAAAAAGCAAAAGTTCTTTTTAACTTTCCTTATTTAAAAGCTTTTCAAGGTGTTATACATAATTCCTACACTGGTTATTTCTTGCGTATACTGCATTTTTATTTTTTTATTTTTTTTTCTTTTTTTACATTTTTGAAATATTTTTATTTTAAAAATAGAAAAAAATATATAATATTATTAATTTTCATACTTGAAATAAAAAAGCAAGTAAAATATTAAAAATATAAAAATAATTTAGACAAAAAAATACCTCCAAACTAACAAATTTCTTTATTTAGTTTGAAGGTATATATTCTTATTTATATTTTTTATTTTTACTTACCTATTTCTCATCTATCATCTTTCTTAAATTAAACAGCTCTGTTAATGCCTCTATTGGTGTAAGTTCATTTAAATCAATACTCTTAAGCTCGTTTATAATCATACTTTCTTTTAAGTCTCCGAAAGTCTTGTTGCATTACATCTATTTCTTCTTTTTCTGATATATTTACTATTTCTCTTCTACTTTCTATATCTAAAAGAAGCCTATTTGCCCTTCTTATTACATCTTTAGGTACTCCTGCAAGTTTTGCTACATGGATACCATAACTTTGATCTGTTCCACCTCTTAAAACTTTTCTTAAAAAGATTATATCTTTTCCTATTTCTTTTGCTTCTACATGATAATTTCGTATATTTTTAAATCTTTCTTCAAGTTCTATAAGTTCATGATAGTGTGTTGCAAATAATGTTTTTGCTCCTATTTTTTTAGATATATATTCAATAACAGCTGTTGCAATACTCATTCCATCATATGTAGATGTTCCTCTTCCTATTTCATCTAAGATCACCAAACTCTTACTTGTTGCATTTTTAAGTATGTTTGCAACTTCTACCATTTCCATCATAAATGTACTTTGTCCCATACTTAAATCATCTGCCGCTCCTATTCTTGTAAATATCTTATCTACAATACATATATCTGCTTTTTTAGCTGGTACAAATGCTCCCATTTGTGCAAGTATTGTAATTAATGCAACTTGTCTCATATATGTCGATTTACCAGACATATTAGGCCCTGTTATAACAGAGATTGTATTTTCTTCATTATCTAACATACAATCATTTTCTATAAACTTTTCATTTTTAAGCATTTTTTCTACAATTGGATGTCTTCCAAGTACTATATCTATTTTGCCATCTGTTGTTATTTGTGGTTTTACATAGCTATTTGTTTCTGCTACTTCTGCAAGTGATGCAAGCACATCTATTATTGCTACATTTGAACTTGTATTTTGTATTCTTGCTATATTTTTAGATATATGTTCTCTAAGTTCTGTAAAAAGTGTATATTCTAGTTCTGCTATTTTTATTTCTGCTTCTGATAATTCTTCTTCCATTTCCTTTAGTTCTGGAGTTATGTATCTTTCTGCACCTACAAGTGTTTGTTTTCTTATATATTCTTCTGGAACTTTATCTTTGTATGAGTTTGTAATTTCAATATAGTATCCAAAAACCTTATTATATCCTATCTTTAGATTTTTAATTCCTGTTTTTTCTTTTTCTCCTGCCTCTAAAGATACTATCCATTCTTTTGCCTTATTTCCTAAATGTTTTAATCTATATAGTTCTTCATTATATTCTTCTTTAATAACTCCGGCCTTCTGTTATTGTTACAGGTGGCTCTTCTACAATCATCTCATCTATAATACTATATATATCTTCTAATGTTTCTAGTTTTAAATATATTTCTTTTAAGTAATCACTTTTAACAATACTTAATTCTTTCTTAAGTTCTGGTAGATATCTTATAGAATTTTTTAATGATATCATATCTTTTCCGTTTATATTTCCGAAATGCTACTTTTCCTGCTATTCTTTCAATATCATATATCTTTTTTAATATTTCTATAATACTTCCTCTTAAGATTATATTATTATATAGTTCTTCTACAGCATCTTGTCTTTTTTCTATTTCTTTTTTTGATATAAGTGGGTCATTTATCCATCTTGTTAAAAGTCTTGCCCCCATTGATGTTTTTGTTTTATCAAGTATTCCGAAGAAGACTTCCGTCTCTTACTTCCGGTCTTTCATTCTTTGTGTAAGTTCTAGATTTTTTCTTGCTATACTATCAAGCACCATATACTTATTCTCAGATATTATATATATATTATTAAGGTGTTTTAATTCTTGCATTTGTGTTTCTTTTGTATATTTATGAAGATATGCTACTGCATATATAATAGTAATTGGAATATCATTACTATTTTTTATTATAGTTTCTTCTTCACTTGCTTCATTTCTTTCTATAATATTATATCTTGTTACTATTTTCTCTGTTAGTGCTTTTTCAAACTCTTCTATTTTTTCATCATCAAGTCCATCTTTTTTAGTATTTTCTTCTTTTACTTTATTATTACTATTACTATCTTCTTCTACTAAATCATTAATATATGTATCTTCTTTAAATGTAATATATATATTTAATATTTCTTCTATATGTGATATATGTTCATCTTTTAATACACCTTTTGGAACTATTATTTCTTTTGGCATATATCTTGCTATTTCATCATATATTTTTTGATATCCAATGCTTTTATCATTTTTTTCTTTTTCTATTTCAATTCTTGTAGCATAAAAATCTGCTGTTGTTACATCAAGTACTGCAAGTCCGAAATGATTCTTCTTTTTCTACAATACTCATAATATAGCTATTCTTTTTTTCATCTAATAATTTAGTTTCTGTAACTGTTCCGTGGTGTTACTATTCTTACAACACCTCTTTTTACTATTCCTTTTGTTTTTTTAGGATCTTCTAATTGTTCACATATTGCAACCTTAAATCCTTTTTGTATTAATTTTGCTATATATGTATCTAATGCTGCTTGTGGCACTCCACACATTGGTGCTTTTTCTTCTAGACCACAAGCTTTTCCTGTTAATGTTAATTCTAATTCTTTTGATACTGTTATTGCATCTTCAAAAAACATTTCATAAAAGTCTCCGTAGCCTATATAGCAGTATACAGTCACTATATTCTTCTTTTGTTTTCATATATTCTGCCATCATTGGTGATAGTGCCATTTTTCTTTTCCTTTCCTTAAGATCTTGTAAGTCCCATTTTTTTAGTCATTTCTATATACTTATCTTGTGCAAGTTTTTGTACTTTTGCTTTTCCTTCATCTAAAATTTCATCTAAAATACCTGATGTTATAACCTCATTGTATTTTTCTTGTATTTTAGATATTTTAGAAGTAAGTATATCTGCTACATATTCTTTAAATTCCTTATAGCTTTTACCTTCAAATTTTTCTTCTATTGTTTTAGCTGTTTCTTTTTCATCTGAAAATGCTATAGCTATGTTTATAAGGTTTGAGATACCTTTTTTGTTTTCTTCATCAAAATATACTTTCATTTCTGAATCTGTTGTTGCAGACATTATTTTCTTTCTTATTTCTTCTTCTGTATCAAAAAGAGTTATACTTCCATTTGGATTTTCTTCTGATTTACTCATTTTCTTTTCTGGATTTCTTAAGTCTTTTATCTTAAGTCCTTCTTCTTTTATCATAGGTCTTGGTATTTCAAATGTTTTTCCATATTTTTTGTTAAATCTTTCTGCAATATCTCTTGCAAGCTCAACATGTTGTTTTTGGTCAATTCCTACTGGTACATATTTAGAATCTAAATATAGTATATCTGCTGCCATAAGTATTGGATATGTTAAAAGCCCTACTGAAAAGTTTGCATTTTCCTTACTTTTTTCTTTAAACTGAATCATTCTTGATGCTTCACCATAATATGTATTACATTCTAAAAGCCATGAAATACCTGCAATGTATGGATTTTCAGATTGTAAGTATATTACATTTTTGTCTTTATCTACTCCGGCATGCTATATACATTGCTAAAAATTCTCTTATTCTTCTTTTTAATTCATCTTTATCTTGCATTACTGTTATTGCATGAAGATCTGCTATAAACAGGTATGAATCATATTTTCCTTGCATATCTATCATTGGTTTTATAGCCCCCACATAGTTTCCTATAGTAAGTTCACCTGTTGGTTTTAATCCTGTTAATACTATTTCTTTTTTGTTGTTTTCTTCCATCTTTACCTTCTTACATTATAATATTTATTATTAGATTAATTTCTTAAGCTTATTCTTAACTTATCTTTTCTCCTACTAAATACCAAGTATGTGTTTCTACTATCCTTATTTTTATATAGTCTCCCATTTTCCATCCTTCATATTTTTCAAATACTACTGGCTTATTTGCATCTGTTTTTGCTACAAGCATTTTAGCACTTTTCTTACTTATACCATCAACTATTATCCATTCTTCTTTTCCTAAATATTTTTCATTTAGTTTTTCTGCTTGCTTATCATACATTTCTTTCAATCTTTGAAATCTTTCTTTTGCTATATTTTCATCTACTTGTTCCATCTTTTTAGCTGGTGTATTTTCTCTTGGTGAATATATAAACATGAAGACTTGTTCAAAATTCATCTTTCTTACTACATCTAATGTATCTTCAAAATCTTCTTCTGTTTCTCCTGGAAATCCTACAATTATATCTGTTGTAAATGTTACATCTGGTAATTCTCTTCTAATATTTTCTGCTCTTTCTAAATATTGTTCTTTTGTATATCTTCTATTCATTTTCTTCAATATATTGCTAGATCCTGATTGAAGAGGATAATGTAATGTTCTTGATATATTTTCATGTTTTTTCATTACTTGTACAACATCTTCTGTAAAATCTTTTGGATGTGGTGACATGAATCTTATCTTTTTTATACCTTCAATACTTGCAACCTTATCTAATAATTTTGCAAATGTATCTATTTCTCCTTCACCTCTATATGAATTAACATTTTGTCCCAAAAGTGTTATTTCTAAATACCCATTTTTCGCTAATTCTTCTACTTCTTTTAATATATCTTCTGCTTTTCTACTTCTTTCTCTTCCTCTTACATATGGTACAATACAAAATGTACAGAAATTATTACATCCATACATTATTGTAACACTTGCACGAAGTCCATCCATTCTTTTTACTGGAATTCCTTCATATATTTCACCCTTAATGTCTATAACATCAAATATTCTTTTTCCTTCTGTTAATACTTGATATAGTCCTTTTGGAAAATTGTGTAATGTATGTGTTCCAAATATTAGCTTAACAAATGGGAAGCTTTTTAGTACTTTTTCTTGCATTTCTTTTTCTTGCATCATACATCCACCAATTGCAATTATTGTATTTTTTTCCACATTATATTTTTTAACTTCTCCGTAGTACTCCAAATAATGTTTTTTCTGCATTTTCTCTTATACAACATGTGTTAAATACAATTATGTCTGCATCTTCTTCTTTTTCTGCTTGTTGATATCCACATTCTACTAACATTCCTGCTATTTTCTCACTGTCATTTTCATTTAATTGACAACCAAATGTGTTTATATAATACTTAAGTCCTCTTTCTTTCGTTATCTTTTTTATTTCATTAATATAGTCTATAACCTCTTTTATTTTAAACATTAATTATTTTCTCTCCCCATCTTTTCTGTTAATTCTTCTATTATTCCTGCTTTTGCATATTCTTCTGCTTGTTTTAATGTATAGTAAAATGCTGTTTTGTTACTATTTCCATGTGCTTTTATTATTGGTTTTTTAACACCTAAAAATACTCCTCCACCAAGCTTTCTATAGTCCATTTTACCCATTACTTTAGACATTTTATCTTTTATAGGTAATAAGAATATTTTAGACATTCCCATATCATCAACCATATTTTTAAATGTTGATAATATCATTTTTCCGAAATCCTTCCAATGTTTTTATAAATATATTTCCTGTAAAGCCATCTGAAACTACAAGGTCTACATCTCCTGTAAATGGATCTCTTGCCTCTATATTTCCTATGAAATTTAGACCTTTTTCTTCATAATTTTCTTTTAAATACATATATGCTTCTTTATGTATTTCACTTCCTTTTGTTTCTTCTGTTCCTATATTTAGAAGTCCTATCTTTGGATTTGTTTTCTTTCCTGTTTTTTCTAAATATATTTTACCCATTTCTGCAAATTGTAAGAAATTTTCCTTCTTACAGTTTGTATTTGCTCCTGCATCTATAAGCATATATTCTTTGTCTATACATGGAAGTATTGCACCTATTGCCGGTCTTATTATCCCTTTTATTCTACCTACTATAAGGGTTGCCCCGAGTTAAAAGTGCTCCTGTATTTCCTGCAGATACTAACACATCTGCTTCATTATTTTTAAGCATATTTAATGCAACAACCATTGATGAATCTTTCTTCTCCTTTATAGCCTTTGTTGGTACATCTTCCATATCAATTGTTTCTCTTGCATCCCTAATTTCTATATTATTATATTTTTCATTCCAATTAGAACCTGCTATACTTACTATATTTTCTTCTATTACTTCTTTTTTACCAACAAGCACAATCTTACTTGTTGTTTCTTTTGCATATTCTAATGCACCTTCTATTGTTGCCTTTGGTGCATTATCTCCTCCCATTGCATCTAATAATATTCTCAAAATTCTTTCTCCTCTTTTTTGTTATTATCTTTTGTATTATATCATATTAGTGTAGTATATTAAAGAATTATACTATGAGTAAATAGCAAAAATACCATATATTAAAATTATTTAATACATGGTCTTTCAAGTTATATCTTATCTATAATCTTTTCTACAATTTTCCATACATTATTTACACTTGCTATTTCAACCCTTTCTTTAGGACTATGTGCATCAAATATGTTTGGAGCTATTGCTATATATTCTAACCCTTTTATCTTTTGTCCCAAATATCCACATTCTAGACATGCTTGTGATTTTTTCTTTTTAGGAATATTTCTCATAACTTCAATATATGCTTTTTCTACTATATTTAAAAGCTTACTTTCTTTAGGTTGTTCATAGCCTAACATATATGAACTTTCTTCACATATTACATTATATTCTTTCATATTTTCTTCTATTTCAGATACAAGCTTTTCTCCAATCTTTTTATCATTATATCTTACTGAATATTTTAATAATACATAATCTTCAAAACTTTCTATTCTTCCTAAATTTCCTGATAATACTACATTTTCTTCTTCATCATATTCTAAAGGTCCATTTTTGTAATTAACAATATATTCTAATAATCTTTTACTATCTTCTTTAGAATATATCCTTATCTGTCCTTTTTCTTCCTCTTCTAATTCTCTTAGATATATACATATATTCCCATACACTTTTTTTAAGCTTTCAAACTTACTTTCTATATTTTCTAATATACCTCTTTCACTCTCTTCTATAGCAAATATCACATTAATATCTCTTGGTATTACAATTCTCACTACTTCCACCTTTAATTTCTACCACTCTTATACTTTCAAGTTCATTTAACATATCTGCAACTATTTTTATAGGGTTGCCTCTTTTCTTATCCCATATATCTATACCAGAATGTCCACCTTTGAACCCTGAAATATCTAATTGATAATATATTAGATTTTTATCTTTTTCTTGTTTTTTCATATATATTTTACTAACCCATCTTTTAGCTGTAGCTGATGATATTAGTATTTCTGTATCTAAAAAATTATCAAATGAAATAATCCTTTTAGATTTTAAAATATTACCATCTAAAAATCTTACTCCTTCCATAGTTGTTTCTTCTGTGCTTGTAAAAATACATTCAAGTTTTGGAGTATTTAAATTTGAATCTAATATTTCTAAAATATATGAAACACCTATACCATTATCAGCACCTAATGTTGTATCATATGTTTTAATATATCCATCTTCTACCTTTAACTTAAGTGAATCTTCTAAAAAATCATGACTACTTCCCTCTACTTTTTCACATACCATATCTGTATGACATTGAAATCCTAATATTTCTTTATCTTCATATCCAATACTTGCATCTTTCCATATAACTACATTATACTTACTATCTGTATAATATTTAAGATTTCTTTTTTTTTGCAAATTCAATTAAATATTTTGCTATTTTTTCTTCATTTCCTGACTTTCTAGGTATCTTACTTATCTCATAAAAATATTTTAAAAACCCTATTTTAAATTCTTCCATAATTTCTTCCTTTATATATTATGTCATATTATTGACTTAATTTACAAATATTCGAGGTCGGACATTAGTCGGACACTACTCGGACATTACTCGGACATTTTCTTATATCGTATATTTGGATCATTTTTATCTCTACCTTGATATGTAATAAGTCCTTTTTCTAATAATACAGATACAATTCTTCTTGCTGTTCTATCTGCTTTTCCTAAATATTCTGCAAGTTCTTTTGTTGAAACCAACTCATTTTTATATATATAATCTAGTACTTCTTTTTCAGTAGTATTAAGGGATTCTGCCTCATTATTTTCACTATTTTTAGACCTTTTTAATAATTCTTCTATAGTTTCATCTATTATTTTAAGCATAAATTCAATAAATATTGTAGAATTTCCTAATTTATCACATTCGTTTATAGTCTTATAATATTCTTGTTGATGCCTTTTTATAATATTCTCAATTGGCATATATTCAAACATAACATTCCATTTAGAAAGTATCGCTGTTTGCCATAATCTTGCCATTCTTCCATTTCCATCTGAAAAAGGATGTATAAACACAAACTCATAATGGAAAACTGATGATAATATTAATGGGTGTACTATATTTTTAGAATTATTCATCCATTCAAATAGGTTGTCCATAAGTTCTGGTACCCTGTTATGAGGTGGTGCTAAAAAAATCATTTTATCACCATTATATACTGCCTCTCCATGATTTCTAAATTTACCATTGTCCTCTTGTATAAGAAATGTCATAATTTCATGTGTATTTTTCAACTCTTCAACTGAATATGGATTTATACTACTAATTCTTTCATAAGCCATATATGCATTTTTTACTTCTTGAATATCTTTTTGTTTACCCATAACAATTTTACCATCAATTATATCTTCTACTTGTTTTCTTGATAATGGATTTTTCTCAATTGCAAGTGAAGAATATATAGAATTTATCCTATTTTGTTTTCTTAATTCTGGTTTTTTATCTAAATTTAAATAATCAATTTCAGTAATCTTTCTTGTTATATCTGATATATAATTTATCATTATATTTGTTAATGTATATGGTGGATAATTTTGTTCTTTCATATTTACTCCCTTATCTTTATCTATATATTAAATTATATCATTTATAACTGATTTTTTTAAGTTTTCTTTGCTTCTACTATATTTTTTCATTTAAAATTATTATATAATTATAAATAACAAAAAATATAATACTTCGATTTTGATTAAAATAAGGGGTGATTAAAATGTTTGATATGGAAATTATAGAAAGATTTTCTAGTAAAAAAATAAAATTTTTTAATGGGAATGTAAACTTTTTTAACATTCAAATAGAAGAATATACTAATGATAATATTATTCAAATGAAAAATTTAGAAATTCTTAATATCGATAATTCTCTTTTACCTGTTCATTATAAGATGCAACTGAAAAAAGAAAATTATTTCAAAAAGATAATATTATTTGTCAAACCAAAAAAAATAGATATTAGTAAAAACTTCCTTATATCTATTATTAATGAACATATTAAACTATTTGAAAATATATCTGTTTCTAAAAATAAGAATCCTAAAATAGATATACTATTAACAGATAAAAAGATTTCTTTATTACCAAAATATAAAGCTAAATCTGTTAATTCAAATAATATCTATATATCTCCTAAAAAATATAAAATTTTAGAAGATATATCATTAAATTCTAAAAAAACAGTTGAAATAACATTATTTATTAAAAAAGATATTAATGATAAAATTATAGGGGCTTATTATTCTTTAGAAAAAATATATAAAAAAGAGTTTTAATGATGTTTCCAAAAACAAATTATAAGGAAGATTTAATTTTAGCTAATCCTAAGATTAATATCTTCTTTATTTTTCCTCCATTCTGTTATATAATTTAAACATATCATTTTATATCTAGTTTTAATAAATTTTAAAACTAGTAAAAGAGGAGATGGTTTTTATGAAAAATATAAAATTAACTCAAAATTTGAATTTAAATATTGAATATTTCAATAATGACAATTTTACGGTTATGAAATATATTCAAAAAAACAAAAACAAATTCTTAATACCGCAAAATCTTCAAAAGCTTTGTTCTACTTATCCTTTTGAAATTAATCCAAAAATCAGTCTTCGGACTAATAAGGTTATAAAAGAACTAGAGTTTTTGAAGTTACCAATTTTGGTAAATAATTATTTTTTTGTAATGATTACTAATGATTACATAAAAATATTTGAAAATAAAAAAGATAAAATGTCAATAATTGGTATTTACAATTCAAGATTAACCAACAATTTAGCTATCATTAATGTAATTAATGGTAGTAAAGAAAAGCAACTATTTATCAATTTAAATGATTTTAAATTAGTAAAAGAATTTAAAATTAATAAATTTGATCTTAACTTATTATCTATACTAATAAAATTAGATGATAATAATAACACAATGCAAACTTATGTATATTTTGGGAACATAAAAAAAATTGTTCTTGAATTATAATTTTAAAAGAACATGTTCTAAATATTAATTTAATACATGTTCTTCTTTCTTTACTCTTCTGTCTTTATCTTTGTACCATTTACATCTTTGTATTTTCTATTCTTATTTATCTGAACCTTGTTTTTTATCTCTTCTTCTAAGTCTTTACCCAGTATTTCAGAAAGTCCTAATAAGTATATAGCAATATCTGCAAGTTCTTCTCCTAAATCATCTTTACCTTTTCTATATGCATCATATGCTTCTCCTACTTCTCCATATAATAGGCAAAATTCTTTATTTATATCTGTTGTATTAAAACCTTTATCTACTTTGTTTTTATATATTTCTTTTTGTAGCTTTTTTAAATCCATGTCTACCTCCATAACATTATTATACTAATATTATATGATATATTTTTTATTTATTATATATTATATATTTGTGATTATATATTTTGTGGGTTTAAGTCTACAGATATAAGCGGGTCTTTATCTGTTCCCATCTTTTCTACAACATAGCTTATAGCTTTTGCTATATATGTATTTAAATTACATTTTATAATTATCTTCCAATAATATTGGTTCATAATCTTATCTATTCTAAATGGAACTTCATCATATATTCTCATATTTTTTAGTTTTAGTATATTATCTTCTATTATTCTTCTTTTCCTTATATCTTCATCAATATTCATATTTTCTAAAATTTCTCTTTGTTTTTCTAGTAGCTCTTCTTTCATCTTATCAAATGTTAGCTTTAATTTTCTTGCTACTTTTTTAACTTTTTCTTCATTAT